>Ga0315330_10001326_pt1 | contig 16583 bp, 9 predicted proteins | sample M140m34915metaG_FD_203453 | JGI IMG/M metagenome (GOLD analysis project Ga0315330, IMG submission 203453) | Ammonia-oxidizing marine archaeal communities from Monterey Bay, California, United States - M1 40m 34915 | ecosystem: Environmental > Aquatic > Marine > Intertidal zone | place: USA...
GACGGTCGCGGCGATGTGGTGGCGAGCGAAACCGAGGGCGAAGGTAGCGGAGGCGCGATGACGCTCGACGACGTCTTCGAGCGCGGAGTTGAACTCGGTCGCGTCCGAGGCTTCGGCGGCGAACCACGCGAGAGCGCGGGATTTGGCGTCTTCGGCGTCCGCGATGAGGACGCCACACGCGGTCGAGCACGCGCGTCTGAACGTGTGGATTTCTGCCGATCGACTCGCGCGTTCCGCGCGCTCGCGGACGTCGCTGCCGCCGCACACGAGCGCCATGAATCGGGCGAGCGAATCGTAGGATAACGCGTGAAACGCGGCGGGGATGACGCCGCGCGCGAACATCGCGGGAGCGCTCCCGCTTTCGATCACGTTTTTCGGCCACTCACACAGTTTTGCGATGGCGTCAAATACGGTGTCCATGCGCGATTGCGACCAATCGTTGTCGACGACGACGTCGAGAAGCGCGAAGTCCACGTCTCGCGCGAGATCCGCTTGGGCGTTCGCACGCACCGGCGTACGTTTTGTCGCTCCGGTCTTGAGCTGATCCAACAGCGCGCGAATATTCGTCCAACTGACCGTCGCGTCGCAATCGACGATTTCGGTGCGCGCGCGATTTGCGATGGCGTCGAGCAACAAGACGCGTCTTCGGAGCGAGTCGCGCGCGTCTGAAAAATACCACGCGTACGGGATTTCCGTGTTTTCATCGCCATGAGCGCTCGTTTCGATCGGATTCGACCACCACTCCGCGCTCGACAGTGCGGGATCTTTTCCACAAGGCGCGAGCCAGGCCGGGTTGGTTTTGAAATCGTCCAAGTACGTCCACGCGTCGCTCGATTCGTCGTCTTCGTCCCAGCGCGCGGTATCGGCGTTCGTGCGCGTCAAATCGCACACGTCCTCGGCGTACTCCATCAACCCTTCGAGCATGTTCAATCGGAACTCATCGATGTTGGGAAAATCATCCATGTCGCCCGCGAGGCGGTTGATGCCGTTGATGCCGATCATCAGATTCGCCGTCATGCCTGCGGCGATGGAGTGCGCGTCTCGAATCGTGCGGAAAAACTCCGCAAACTCGAGAACTTTCGTGTACTTTCCATTCATCGCAGCTAAAGTGGCGCTTTGTGAAACTTGCCGCTCGATTTCATGGCGTAACTGCTGTAGACGAGTGCCCAAAAATTCCTCGGTGATGCCGGGAGGCGCGCCACTCGAGCACGCGGGAAGGGCGTGATGCAACAGCGTAGACATCTGCACGTGCTTCATATCCACCAACTCCAACGTTTCGAGCGCCAGACCAGCGGCGCCTAGGAGCGTGTAGATCGCGGTCAAGCTGAACCTCAACGACGCGTTGTATGGCGATTTCTTCAAGCCAACCTCGAGCGCCGCGGCGGCGGCGTAAAGCGCGTTGACGGCGCCGTCGTCGTCTCCATTTTCTTTGCACGCAGCCGCTTCGCCGGCGAGTGCGCACGATGCTAAATACGGGAATACGTCTATGGCGGTTGGTTCTCGCGCGTCCGCATCGGCGAACAGATTCATATGCTCCCAGTACAAATTCATGAACCGACTCGCCGCGGCGCGGCCGCGGAGCGGCATCGACGCCGCTGGCGAATTCCTCGCGACGCCGTGCCAGGACGGACAACACGCGTTTAAATCGACACATATGAGCAGTGCAGACGTCACCCTCCGCAAAACCGTGATCGCGAGCTTCTTCGAAGCATCGTCTCCCGTCGTGACGCTCGGAATATGTTCCTCGCCGCGCCCTCGAAGTGTTTCGATCAGCCATTCGCGAGCACCGTCGGCGCCGCGAAGCGCCTGCGCATATCTTCGCATATCCTGCGCACAACTGGTCCATGCCCCGAAACGTTCGTGATACGTCGCAACAGCCTCGGCGAGCGCACGATACCGCGTGTCTTCATCGCCTTCGTCTAATAACCTATACATCAAGTCCACCTGCAAAATGTACGCCCCACGCCCGACTTCGCGTTCGCCACCCTTTTCCTCGGCGTTGGCGACGACGCTCTCGACAAACTTCGTCGCAGCGACGATATCGATGGACTTCATTTTCGGTCGAACGGTCGGAAAGTTCGATATGCGAGGAACTGATCTCCCGGATATCGACAATTTAGCATCCATCTCCTCGGCCAACGCCGCGTCGCCGCGACACAAATCCAAAATCGCGTTCATCGACATCCAATCATCCGGGGCGAGCTCGAGAACCTTTTCGTGATGCTTTCGCGCTTCCGCCATCTTCCCCGCCTTGAGGGCGTAACGCGCCCGCATGCGTTCGCGCTCGATCGGCATCGGCACGCACGTGTCTGCGAGCGCCGACTTCGTCAAATCGTACGCCTCGTCCGTTTGCCCCATCAACGCCATCGTCATCGCGTACATCGAGAACGAATCCTGATCCTTGATTTCATCCTTCCCACGAAGCTTACCAAGCATCCCATTCGCGAGTTTCAACAGCGTTTCCGCCCCCATCCCGTTAGTTTCGCCGCTGGAAGTCGTAGTCTTCGCCTCCGCCGCCTCCGCCTCGCGTTGCGCCAACATCGACGTTATGGCTTTCAACAAATCCTTCGTATTCCCAGTCGCCTTATACATTCGCATGGCCACGCTCTGTTGTTTTCCGAATTCCCACGTCTCGCCGTAATCCGCGTACAGCGTCTGTAGCGACGTCATGTGCGTCGGATTCAGTCGCAGCGTGTGTTCGAGCAGCTTGCGCATTTCGCTCCGCCTGGACATCTCTTTAAACGTCATCAGCACCACGCGCAAGACGTCTTCGTCCACCGCGCCCTCGTCACGGATCGCGACGGCGATGTTCAATGCGTCCTGTTCGTTCGCCATCGCATCCGCGCGCCACAGCGCGAGAGCTTTCAGCGCGCGCGCGAGTTGGAAACGCGGATGCTTTTTGAGCGTCTTGTCGAGCGACTTTAACGCCCGCGCGGGGTCTTCGCGGTCTAGGGCGTCGTACGCCGGGTTGAGCTCGCGCTGTGAATCTCTTGGGTTGAGCTGCATGGCGCGCGTCGAACGTCGCGCGCGCGCGGGACGATGGACGAGCGCCGGCGTGTGCTGCGCCGGTGCTCAAGCGCGGCGGCTGCGAGGTCGGCGGATCGAAACCGCGATATCAATCACCGTAGTCGATGTCGTGTTGATTACAAGCGGGTGCGCGCGCACTAATCACGTTCGCCGAACATCTCGTCGAAGCTCGACGTGAGCTTGTCTCCGATGTCCTTGAGATCGAAGCCCGAAGACGACGGCACTTTCGCTTGTCGATTTGGACGCTCGGCCAGAGTGCGCTCGACTTTATCGACGCCATAGCTCGCCAAAGTTTCTGTGGCCACCATTCCTAAATTTTTACGCGCGGTGTCCACGTCGTCGATGTTGCCATCCTCTTCGAACTCGCGCAGCTGTGCCTCGGTGAAACCGCCCTCCTTACGCGTGCCGCTGCGAGCGACGCGGAAGAGTAACCACTTTCCGAACGCGTTCTCGTCGTTCGTTTCCGAGTCCTCGTCCGGAAGTGGGAACAACTTTTCGGCGACGGTCAACGCCGAGCTTTTACCTCGAACGAATCGCGAGCCGCGAGCGCCGAGCGCCGCCGGTCGCGAGCGGCCTTCGGTGGCCATGAGACCCTTGACCAAGCGCCAGCCGGCGCGATCGTCCAAGTCGAGCACTTCGAAACCTTCTTCTACTTCAGGTCTCTTCATCACGCGCGAAGCGATGTTATTTCTCCACGCCACGAGATCGTTACCGTTGTCCTCTAACTCTCGACGGAACTTGATCAAATCGTCGTCCTTCCGCAAGTTTGGCAGGCACATTTGCAAGAACATAACCCCGGTGCTGTACATGTCGAAACGATCTGGGAGGTTGAGCTGCCACAGCACGGGCGACAGAGCTAATGCTACGGGAAGCACAGGTGCCTCTGGGGTCTGTCTACTCATAATGTACTCCTCTGGCGCCTTGAAGCGAGGGTCAAAGATGAAATCCTTTGGCGAATAGTTGACGCCAGATCGCAAATCTGCCGCGGCGCCGAGATCAATCAAACGAAACTTTCCGCTCGATTCGTCAAATAAAATATTTTCTGGCTTGACGTCGCGGTGAACGATACCGGTACCGTGCACGCGCGCGAGCGCGTCTAAGATTTGATCCAAGATTTTACCGATGATGATGGACTTGCGTCGCGCCCCCGGCGGTAACCCTCCCGGGGCCTCGCCGTTTTTAAACATGTACGGCTCGACGTTATACGGGAAATTCTTGTCCTTCATGAGCTCAAACAGCGTACTTTTCCCTTCGTATTTCCACACCAGCCACAGCGACGGCTCGTCGTCTCCCTTCTTCACCGGCGGACCCTCGAACGCGGAGACAAAGTCGGCGCACGCCCCCGGGCACGCTATTTGCAACCGCGAGTTCATCCAAACCTCCGCCTCTCCGTAGTCCGTCGCTCGCTTCAGCACGTACTTTTTCTGGTCGTTCACCCCCGTCGCCTCGTACACCACCCCAAACCCACCCTCTCCCAGTTTTTTCCCGAGCGCGAAATCCTCCAACGCGTACCGCTTTCGCAGCGTCCCCAACAGCGGTCGCAGCAGATAAAAGTCAACCACCCCCGGAATCACTCCCGGCGTGATCAGCCCGTACGTCGCGGCGACCGCCAATATCGTCGCTCCCACCGGCGTGAGCAGCGGCGCGATCTCTCGTCGCAGCTCGGCGTCGAGCGTGCTTCGATATATCGCGTCCCCGCAGTTTTGCACCGTGCACGGCAGCCCGACGCCGACGGCGACGTCGCCGAGCGCGCGATGCACCTCGCGCGCCGCGTCCGCGTGCGCGGGGTCGATCGCGCGCGTCTCCGTCGCGCGCGCGCGTCGTCGTCCGTCGCGCGCGCGCGCGCCCGCGACGCCGACCGCGACGTCGACGTCGCGACGTCGCGGACGCGTCGTCGTCGTTCGCGTCGCGCGTCGTCCCGCGTCGTCGCACCGCGCGCGCGCGAGCACCGACGGCGGTCGCGTCGGTCGCGCCATCTTCGCGTCCGCGCGCCGTCGTCGTCGTCGCGCAGTGCGGCGGCGCGACGCCGCGCGCGACGGTTTATCCGCGTCGACGCACCATCCGTCGCGTCTCACTGTTTGCCCATACGATGGGTGCGTCGCGCCCCGCCGCGTCGCGCGCGCGCGCGGCACGCGGCGACGCGCGGCGCGACGGCGCGCGATGGCGTCGTTCTGGACGCGCGTCGCGCGCGAGGCGCGAGAGAGCGCCGGTTCGGTGCGCGCGCGACGCGCGAAGGCTCGAAGACTCGAAGACTCGAAGGCGCGACCGACGCGGACGCGCGCGAGGACTGACGGCGCGACCGCGACGCGCAGATGGCGCGAATCGCGATCGTCGTCGCGGCGGTGAAGACGCACGCGATCGATCTCACGCTGTGCGTCGGACCGAGCATGATGCCGACGTTCAATCCGAGCGGGGACGTCGTGGCGGTGGAGAAGCGCGCGGCGCGGCGGCTGCGAAGCGGCGACGAACGATGCGCGCGACGAGGGGACGTCGTGCTCGCGACGTCGCCGACGAACCCGACGCAGTTGGTGTTTAAACGCGTCGTCGGCGTCGGCGGGGACGTGATCGACGTTCCGTACTCGAACGGGAGGAATTTTAGAGTGACGACGACGCGCGTGCGCGTGCCGGTCGGGAGCGTGTGGTTGCAGGGCGATAACGCGAGAAATAGCACGGATAGTCGAGATTACGGGCCCGTGCCCGAGGATATGATTCTCGGACGCGCGATCGTGCGCGTGTGGCCGCCGTCGGGGTTCGGATGGGTGGAAAATTCGATGGGAGACGCGCGGTTGGTTCGCGCCGGCGCGGACGCCGCGTAGCGACTCTTTCGCGCGCGCGGCGTCGATCGCGGCGCGCGGCGTCGTCGCGGTAGATCTAGGTATTAAAACTTCAAATCGCATCGCTCGGTCGGCGTCGCCGCGTTCGCGTTCGCGGCGCGTTCGCTCGCGACGCTTCGCCTCGTTTCGCTCCCTCGAACGAGCTCTGAAATCGACGCGCTTTCGCGCGCAAACTGTTGACATTTTTCAAAATTCGAACCGCGCGCGCGCGACGCCGCACACGCGGTCGTCGCCATGGAGCGCGCGGTTCGCGAAGCGCACAGACGCGGGGGCGTAGAGCGCGCGACGTCGTCCGACCGCGGTGCCTCGCCGAGCGCCGCGCGCGCGGTGACGCCGGCGACGTTCTTCGCCCCGCTCATCGCGCGCGGCGGATGGCGCTTCGTCGGACACGGTGCGCGAGCGCAGACGTACGGCGCGATGACGCTGGTGCCGCCGGGACACGAGAAACGGTTGAGAGGGAGTAATGCGCCGTGCATGACGCCGGGAGAGGAGTGGGAGGACGCGGACGACGAGGAGACGAGACGCGCGCTCAAGGCGTGCGGACTGCTCGTGGCGAAGAACGCCGCGCTGATGGATAAACCGAAAGCCGGACGGTCGAAACCTGCGCGCGTTGGGTTGCGAGACTACATCGCGCAAAATTTGAAGTGCATGATAAGCGCGATGGTGGCGATGCGGGTGAGCGCGACGGTGTATAGACATAAACGTTGGACGTTTGAGTGCTTCCGAGAGGTGTACCGAAAGCGCATGGAGTTGCGCAGGCGTCTCGAAAACTCACGGGTCAGTGCGCTGGGGAAGGAGTCTCAGCGTTCGCTGACCACGCTTTTGCGTGCTTTCGACACGATGATGGAGCAAATGTGTGATCCTCGCGGGAACATTCGCGCGGCGTTTTACGACGGGATGGTGGCGTGTCCGTGGGACGTCGACTACGAATGGCAACAGAATGCAGCATTTCACGAAGACTTGTACAGCGTGCCGTACGCGACGAATGACGACCGCGATATGACACACTCATACGAAGTGCCAGATTTACCGGAGGCCTCACATAAGCGCGTGTTCGAAGGACAAGATTCGATGTCGCAAGATTCGCGCGCGTCCACGGGCACGGACGACGCCGGGGTGATTGGCGGCAAGCGCAAGCAAGCCGATTATGCCGACGGTGTCACGGTGCGTCGGTGCCGAATCAAGCCTAGCATGGATGAGATTCCATCCATCGTGGCGTTAGAAATGGCCGCGGAGATTGACGTCGTTGCCGCCGCGACGGCACACTTCTTCGCCACGTGCGACTTATGCACCGATGGGCCAACCTTCCATGAGTATTTGACGCTGGTGACGTCAGCGTACGATTTTGCGTTCGCGACGGAAATGCAACTGTCATTAGAGAACACGGTGATTCCTCAGATGCGCGAGAAGCAGTTTCCAGATGACGCCACTTTCCACTACACGCTTCTCGCGCAGTGCTACTCCTCGTCTTCTCAAGCGACGCAGTTACTCAAGCTACTCAGCAGCGATCCGAATCCGTTATTACACATCTCGTTGATGCAACGAATTGAAGGCGTATTCATCACGTCCAGAGATGGACCCGACGATAAAGCAGACGCGAGGTTTGATCGTCTGATGCGGGACTACGCTGAAAGAGTGGCGTCGGCTCATCACAAACGACCGTGCTCCGTCAATGGCTCGCATATGCAGTTGCACTATCCTCCGCCGATTCGCACGTGGATCGAAACGTGCAAATTATCGAATAGCCAACTTTACTCGCCCGCTGTGCCGAGTTTCGAGGCGCTAATCGAACTGCGTAGCTCATCGCCAAATGGTTGGGTGGAAATCTCGCGCGAAGGCACGGGCTATTGGACGGCCGTGATGACGAAGTGTGGCATACCCGCGCAGGCGGTGAACGTGCGCCTGGATATCAAGCGATACGGCCCAGAGGACGCGCGCGAACCTCCTCCTCCTCTTCCGCCGAGCTCAAGGCCGTTCGTGGGCATTCATTATGACTTACCTGACGTGTGCTCGGAATTTGGCAACTTTGGCTTGCTCCTCAACTGCATGCCTCGAGACGAAGATTTAGCAATTGAGTGTCTGAGAAATTACACTGGAAGCACAATCGCGTTAGTGGGCGAGTGGGTCGGCTCGACCGCTGGTTCGCGCTTCGTGCGTCGACTCGCAAAAAGGTTTGAGTTCGCGACCACCACAGTCTTGCCATGGATCGGCGATTCCGCGCACGAGCTCAGTATTTGGAAACGCCGAGCGGAAAAGTTGACGAAGCAGAAGCGTCGCGACGACGCGCTTTCTCGACGCGACGTGTTCCCCGCGGTGAAGAAATGCCAAGTCGCCGGCTGTCAATCGAAGTCGCGCACTATGTTCTGCTGTCGTCTCTGTCGCAGCGCCTTCGTGTGCTCCGAGCATCTGCACGCCTTGCATGATGAGTACGATCTCGCGCACGCCACCGAGCACTGCGTACGGCTCCTGCCGACGCTCGATAGATTGCGAGGATACGAAGTCGAACTGGCGCACGGTGAAGGCAAGAAGCAAATGCGAAGCGAAACCATCATGGCGTTTAATCCATTCATCGCGGGTGTCGACTGCTGGATGGTGGACTATCGCAAAAGTTCAAATGACGTGTACGAAGACGTGCAAATAAGCGTGCCCCGAATCGAACGCGTGGAAAACTGGGAATGAATTATGCGTGGAATGACACTTAGAATTCTAGAAGCCTATCGATATCGTCTAATACGAAGGAATAATCGATCAACGTTTCGCCGCCGGAGCGCCGAAAAGGTCTTTTAAAATCTCAAAAGACACAAAACGGATAGAATTTTGCGGCACAACCTTGAGTGTATTCGCCGCCCATCCGCGGAAGAAACCTTTCACGCCCTCAGTCCGCGCTATTGTCGTGATGGCGTCGTACATCCCGTTGTAAGTTTTGCCCTTCATTTGCATGCGTCGCCGAATGGTGTCGAGCGGGTAGCACACGGTGGCGCTAAACGTGCCCGAAGCCCCACCGACGACCAAGTTAGACACCCTATCTTCCTTACCGTTTTCGCCATAGTACATCTTCTTTGCCATGTCGTACGACGCAAAGTTAATCGCCGCGTAAGGGGCTATGCCAGCCAACGTCGGCCCGAGACCTTTGTAGAGCGCGACGACGCCCTCGGTGCGGTACACCGTTCCAAAGCAGTGCATCATCCCGTTATACCCATGATTCGGTAGCGCCAAGCGTAACCTCACGGTGTCTAACGGGTGCGTGATGGCTGTTCCCGTCATACCCGCCAAAGCGCCCGCCAAAAGGCGCTGCGGTACCCCAAGCTTGCCTTGTTCGTCCGCCAACAGCGACTTGTAGTAATCGTTAGACGCCAACTGCGCCGCCGCGTACGGCGCCACGCGAATGACGTTCACCCCGTTCCCTTTCCAGAAACTCAATATCCCCTCCTCGGCGTAAATCTTTCGAAACGCCTGCCCGACGCTCGTGTACGCCGTCGCCGACGTCCCGCTCGACGCCATCGCCTGGACTTGAAACAGCAGCTTGATCCGATCCAACGGCGCGCTCGCCGTCCGCGCGATGATTCCCGCGCCGCCGCCCGCGGCGACCGACCGGGATCCATCCAGCACCGCCCACGCGCGCTCCGCGATCGCGCTCGCCGCGAACGGCGCCTCTCGCGCCGTCGCGCGTCGCGCGTCCTCGCGTCGGGTCGCGCCGGTGGCGGCGCTTTTCGTCGCCGCCCATCGGCGCGCACGCGCGGCGGCGTCCCCGTCCATGGCCGTCGATCGCTCGCGCCGCGACGTTCGCGCGTCCTCGAGCGCGCGCGCGGTCGAGCGCGCGCCGCGCGTCGTCGTGTGCGCGCGGCGCGATTCTATCCACAACGCGTCGGGACGAAAAAGCGCACTCCGTCGCGCGCGATCGCGCCATGCACGCCGGCGCGCGCGCGACGTCGTCGTCGACGACGAGCGCGCGGCTCGGATGGCTCGTCGCGCTCGCGTTGGCGGCGCTGCACCTCGCGCGCGGGGTCCGGACGGTCGGGACGCGGCCGAGGAACGCGGCGGGGGCGTTCGTGCTCCACGTCGAGCTCGAATTCAAGACGGAGGCGGCGGCGAAAGAGCTGGTGACGGCGTGGGCGCGGTGCGCCGATTGGTGCAGGGCGAACGAGGCGGGACTGATGCACTACGAGATCGCGCGGAGCCAGACGGATCCGCTCAAGTATGGCATATTCGAACGGTACGCGAGTTTGGACGCGTACGCGTCGACGCACAAGTCGACGGAGGCGTACAGGACGTTTCGCCCGAAGATGCAGGCGTTGCAAGACAGCGGCGAGCTCGAGGTGAGTGGTTCGTCGTATTTCGAACTCGGCCACGGGTTCGTGTCGGGCTCGTGACGCGAATCGTAGCGTGGTCGTGTGTAGAATAGAGTTGAAATAACAGTTGGGCGGAAACGCGCGTCAGCAAAATGGTAGACGCGTGTTCGCGGAACGTCGAACTATGGCGCTCGACACCGGAAACGCGTCGCACGCGCTACCGGGAGTGTCAAACGAAACCGCGAACACGCTTTGTCGAGGCAAAACCAAGGGCGACTCGGCCCAAATGTTGTCCCAGTTGAGCGCGGACACGTCCGCGTCGAGCGGCACCGGAACCGCGAACACGCGATGCTGACTATTGATCTCGCGCGCGTGTTCGGCGTTTTGCGCGCCAATTCTTTCGAAAGTCACGTAATCCCCGGGATAAAACGTGTGCGACGCCTCGACGGTGATGACGGCGTACCTAGCGTGTTCGTTGAAGCACTGAATGTTTGTCACGACGTGTCGCTGGTTGCACTCCTTCACTTCTTCCTCAACTTGGCCCTGGCGAAGAGGGAAACCATTCCTAGATTTACTCTTTCGCCGCTGGCGATTGTTCATGCTCGCCGCTCGCCAGTATCCTCCGACGCGAATGGCGCGAGCGTCGACGGCGTCCGGCGCGGTGGACGCGACGTGCTTTCGCAACCTCTCGGGCATGTCGTCCCACGAGAGCCAACGCACGTTATTAGCGTCGATGACGGAAAGTAACGTGCGTCCATCTCGAGACTTCGTCGCGTGTGCTTCGCGATTCGCGCTCGACGCTACGTTGGGCTGAACCTCGCGCAGCACCGGCTTGGGCGTCGTCGTCGTCTCCGTCGTCGTCTCCGTCGTCGTCTCCGTCACGACGTCCTCCGTCGCGTCCTCCACGACCGCCGGCGTCGGTTCAGCATCTATATCTACCCCTAGTCCTAATAATAACTTCTTCCTCTGCTCGATCGCGCGCTCGTCCTCGCTATCGTCCTCCTCTTCGACGTACTCCACCGCGAGCAGCTCCGCCGACGCCTCGTCATCCATCCCGAGCGCCTGCCCCAAAACGCCCTCGATATCGACGTCCTCGTCCTCGTCCTCGTCCTCGTCGTCTAAATCCAACCCAAACTTACTCGCCTCGACGAACAAATCACGCATCAGCGCGCGCGCCTCGACGCCGCCCAACCGCACCAAGTCGTCCAGCGTCGTCGTCGACGCCCCCTCATCCTCGCCAGACGTTCCCTCGTCCCCCGCTTCCGGCGCGTCCTCGTCCGCGTCCTCGTCCGCGTCCTCGTCCGCGTCATCGTCGTCGTCGCGTCGCGTCGTCGCCGAACCGTCGTCGTCGTCGCTTTCGACCGTTTCTTCGACACCGTCGCCATCTTCTCCCCCGTCGTCGTCGTCGTCGTCGTCGTCGTCGTCGTCGAGCAGGCCATCGAACAGACCGTCGTCGTCGTCGTCGTCCGGTCGCGCCGCGCGCGCGAGCGCGACCCCGGTCGCGCGCGTCGCCGTCGCCGTCGCCGTCGCCGTCGCCGTCGCCGTCGCCGTCGCGGTCGCGACGCGCGCGTCGTCGACGCGCGCGCGCGGCATCAGGCACGCGAGCGCGACGCACGCGAGCGCGACGCGCGTCTTCGCGCGCGCGCGCGCGCGCCGGCGACGCATCGCGGCGCGGTGCGCGGCGCGCGAGGCCGCGGCTCGCCGCGTCGCGGCGTCGTCGCGTGTACCCCTTGACTGTACTGGGTCGTGAATCGATGATGTCCTCGAGGGGGAGGTACACGCGGTTCGTGACCCGGCGCGACGAGGCGTGACGAAATAAATATCTTCGAGCGACGCCGCAGAGCGACGCGCGCGGGCGACGGCGACGGCGACGGCGACGCGCGACGCGCGGCGCGACGACGACGACGACGACGACGACGACGACGGTCGCGCGCGCGGGCGCGCGGGCGCGCGCGGACGCGCCGACGTCGCGCGCGCGCGACGCGAATCGCGCGACGCCGGGTTCGAATCGGCGCGGCGCGATGGCGCGCGAGGACGCGCGAGGACGCGTGGGCGCGGCCGCGGCGTCGTCGGGACGCGCGGGAACGAACGCGCGCGACGGCGCGGAGGCGCGCGGGACGGCGACGCTGACGGTGGACGTGGAGACGGCGGAGACGGAGGCGGAGGCGCGAGAGCGCGTGCGGTTCTTCGAACTCTGCGCGCCGAGCGCGCTCGGGACGTGGACGGACGAGCGGACGTGCGTGGTGGACGTGCGGGGAGGGATCGCGGCGCTGCAGGGGACGGGCGCGGAGCTGATCGCGTACCTTCGCGATCGGCTCGGGGTGATCATGGAGGTGGACGCCGAGCGGGAGCGCGTGCTGATTAATCACGAAATTCACAACGTCGTCATCGAGGCTGCGCGGATTTTGCACTTACAGATCGAGCAGGCGAAGATGGTGACGATAGCCCCGACGAATGGCGACGAGGCGGCGACGCCGACGCCGAAGATGGGGCTCTCGTCCTCCGTCGACGACGACGCGGTGATGCAAGAGGTGCTCGGCGACATCGAACCCGAAGAACTCGAAGAGTTGCGTCGACAGCTCGAGAGCAAACGCGCGACGAGACAGCGATTGATCGAGACGCTCGGCGAACCGCGAGTGACGTGTCACTTACAACCCGTCGAGTTGACGAGCACGCTCGTGCGCGTGCGGTTGCCTCGAACGAGGTCGTTCACGGGCGACGATCCGCTGTACGGTGTAGGCGTCGCGCTTCGCGCGGTGGCGTCGACGACGCAAGACGGTGAGCCCACGTGGATTTTTCAGTGCGACATGGGCGGGTCCAAACTCCACGAAACTGATATTATGTATATTTCCAACAACGCCATCTCGGTTCCCGAAGTTTGCCGACTCGTATCGGGACACAAACGGCGCAGCGTGGACAAACCACGTGACGTGATGGACGAATTTTTGCCGAGTTGTCGCACTGATGTGACGCAGTCTTCCGCGGCTTGAGCGATCGCGCTCGCCGCGGCGTGTACACTTTTTCCTTTGTTAATACCGACGTAATACCACGTGTACGAACGACGTAATACCCCGCGCGCGAACGCATCGCAACGAAACTACGCGGCGCGCGCTTTGATTGATTGGCGATTGTGACTAGTATGGCGTAATTACACAGTTTTCGTACTCTGCGGGTAAATACGGCCGCGACGTCGCGTCGGGCCGAAAGAAGAGAAGTCGTCTCGAGAAGGCGAATTTTTCGTCTCAATTCTATTCCGGGTTGATGACCGCCTTGATCTCGTCGTACATCACGAGCACGAGCGCACCACCGACGCCACGAAGAACGTTGGAGAAGGCACCCTTGAAGAAGGCACCCATACCTTCTTGCGCATAAATCTTGACGAAGGCGTCCACGGTGCCGCTGTACAACTTCTTGCCCGCGCCAGAGTTCATCATCAAGCGACGACGAACAGTGTCGAAGGGGTAGGAGAGAACACCAGCCGCGTTGGTAGCGACTTGGGCCACGATGAACTTGAAGATGAAGGAAGAATCCTTGGTGAGGAGCGCACCCTTACCGGTGTCGTAGAGACCGAAGTAAGAACCGCGGTACACGATGATACCTTGCACGGAGACGCCGAAGCCTTGGTAGAGCGCCATCGGGCCGGAGCGCCTGGCAATCTTGGACAAGCAGTCGACCAAACCGGTGAATTCACGGTCGTTAGCCTTGCCGACATCGGCAGCGAGACGCGTACGCGCAAAATCAAGCGGGTAAACAATCAACAAAGAACCGGCACCGGCCAAACCGCCCGAAGCCATGTTGACGGCGAAAAACGGCCAAAACGCGTCCTTCGGCGAGTAGCTCGGGAACAAACCCTTGATGGTATCCTTGAACGCAAAGTTGAACGCTTGCGTCGGGAAGTAACGCACGATGTTCGCGGTGTTACCTCTCCAGAACGAACCGAAACCTTGCTCGGCGCTCACGCGCGTGAAGCAGTTGACGATGCCCGTGTATCGCGGCACTTCGCCCGACATGATTCTCGGGTTCGCGTCTTGCGTTTGAATCAAAAGTTTCACGCGTTCGATCGGCGCCGTGGCCGTCTTCGCGATGGAACCAGACACTCCACCCTGCGCGCATCAAAACCAGCCAGTTTTCCGTCAGTCTCGAGTCCCTCGCGCGTCGTCTCGCGCGCCCGCGCGCGCGTCCGGATTGACTTTCCCATCATCCTTCGCATTTCCCATCTCACGGCGCGAATCACCCCCAGACTACGTCGAATCCCCCGCGCGCGACATTTATCTCGCGCCGCCCGATCGCCGCGATCGCGCCGCGTGCGTCGCCACCATCGCCGTCCTCGACGCGCGCGCGACCTCCCTCGCGCGCCCATTCCGCGTCCAACCATCGCGCACGAATCTTCGCGCCCGCGCCGTCGCCCGCGTTTCCGTCGAGATCGCGTCGAGCGCACGCACCGCGGCGAGATCCTTCAAAAACGACGTCAAGTCGAACTCCTTCTTCGCCGCCGCCGCGAACGGCTTCGCGGCGACCGGCGCGCGCGCGCGATCGAATCGTCCGACCGCGGATCGCGCGAAACAATCGGCGTAAAATTCACGGTTGAGGGCCATGACGCGCGGGACGGGAGCGGTGCGTGGAGTGCCGCGCCGGCGCTCGCGCGCGCGATCCATCTTGCGCGCGGGGGTGGTGGCGTGTGTCCGACCGACCGACCGAGCGCACTGGGCAAACAGTCACGCGCTGGGCAAACAGTCACGCGTCGGTCGGTCGGTCGGTCGGTCGCGACGCCCGCGCGGCGGCAGAGCGCGGCGCGCGCGACGCGCGCGCACGACGCGCGCGTCGACGACGACGACGACGACGACGACCGCCGCGTCGTCCGCGCGCGCGATGGCGACGCCGCGAATCGGCGTCGGACGGCGCGCGTGGCGTCGATGCGTCGAGGGCGCGCGCGCGACGACGACGACGGCGACGGCGACGACGGCGGCGCGCGCGACGGCGCGCGCGAGCGGCGCGCGCGCGGTGACGACGACGACGCGCGCGCGCGCGCGCGAGGATCGAGCGACGGCGATCGGGGCGTGGGAGGCGATTCGCGAACGCGCGCGCGCGGCGCCGGACGCGACGGCGACGGCGAACGCGGCGGGCGACGGCGACGCGACGTACGCGGAGGTGATGGCGCTCGCGGCGCGCGTGGCGGAGGAGTTGAAGGCGCTGGACGTGCGGAAGGGCGATCGCGTGGGACTGGCGGCGACGGCGGGGATGGAGTATTGCGCGGCGGCGTACGCGACGTGGGCGCGCGGGGGGGTGTCGGTGCCGATCGCGAGCTCGCACTCGGAGGAAGACGCGGCGTACGTGATGCGGCATTCGGGGATGCGGGTCGTGCTGATACCGCCGTTGGCGGACGGGGAGGAGGATTCGGAGACGTATGAGAAGTATGCGAGGGTGGCGACGCGGTTCGATTTGACGACGCTGCGGCTGCGGCACGTGCGGAGGCTCGACGCGGAATGGAAGGACGCCGACGCCGACGGCGCGGAGTTGGACGACGTCGTGAGCTCGCCAGATGATGGTGCGCTCATCATATACACGAGCGGAACCACCGGTCGACCCAAAGGGGCGTTGCACACGCACAGGTCGCTGTACGCGCAGTGCGCGGGCTTGATTGACGCGTGGCGTTGGGACCCGAGCGATCGAATCATCCACGCGTTGCCTTTGCATCACATCCACGGCATCGTCAACGCGTGGTTGTGCGCGCACGTCGTTGGCGCTACCGTGGAGTTCCACCGTACGTTCACCCCTCGCGGGGTTTGGGCGCGACTTCGCGACGCGGCGCAGCCGCCGGTGACGGTTTTCATGGGCGTGCCGACGATGTACGTCATGCTCATGCGCGCTTTGCAAGGGAACATGGCGCCTGAAGCGCGCGCGGAATCCATCGCCGCGGCGTCGAGACTACGCTTGACCGTGAGTGGGTCAGCGGCGTGCCCGGTGCCGGTGCTGGAGGATTGGCGCCGACTCACGGGACGAAGCTTGCTCGAGCGATACGGAATGACGGAGATCGGCATGGCGTTGAGCAATCCGTACGAAGAGTCCAAACACAAGCCTGGATACGTCGGATTGCCGTTACCCGGTGTTCAAGTGAAGCTCGCACCTTTGGTTGGCGCGGACGGTGACGAGGACACGTCGGATGTCGATTCCGGTGAGTATCTTCAAGGTCCGGGTGAGCTCCTCGTCAAAGGTGACAATTTGTTCACAGAGTACTATGACAACGCAGAGGCGACGTCGGAGAGCTTTGACGAAAGTGGATACTTTAAAACGGGAGATGTCGCAGCGATGGCAAGCGATGGGTTTTGGCGCATTCTCGGGCGCGCATCTGTGGACGTGCTTAAGATAGGAGGCTTCAAGGTGAGCGCGCTCGAAATCGAGGCGCGCCTGCTCGAAAATCCATCCATCGCCGAAG
>Ga0315330_10001327_pt1 | contig 16575 bp, 8 predicted proteins | sample M140m34915metaG_FD_203453 | JGI IMG/M metagenome (GOLD analysis project Ga0315330, IMG submission 203453) | Ammonia-oxidizing marine archaeal communities from Monterey Bay, California, United States - M1 40m 34915 | ecosystem: Environmental > Aquatic > Marine > Intertidal zone | place: USA...
TGAGTAAATAGAGAACAAAACCATATTAAATTATTACTTTTTAAATGAAAACCATATTACAATTACAATAATGAAGATTTATATTTTATCACTAATTCTATTGATTTTAGGATGTAATGAGAGAAAAAATATTGAAGAAATAGAGAATATTAAACTTAATGAAGAATTAGCAAGAGATTTAGTTTCTCTATCTGTAAAATGTGTTGACCAAAAATATCCCTATAAAATAGGATACAGATTTACTAACGAAAGTTGGATAAAACCACATTATGAAATCACTCCTTCATTTTATGGTTGCTGGGATTGGCATTCTGCAGTTCACGGGCATTGGGCAATGGTTAAAGTGCTAAAAGATTTTCCAGAAATTTCTGAAAGAGATATTATATTATCTAAACTTGATAAAAATCTAAGTAGTGAAAATTTAAATAAAGAATTAGAATTTTTTAAACAAGAATTTGCCAAAGGATTTGAAAGAACATATGGCTGGGCATGGCTAATGAAATTATATTCTGAATTGCTTACTTGGGATTACGATAAAGCCAAGATATGGGCAATTAATATGAAACCACTTGTTGATCTTCTTAGTGAAAGAACAATCTTATTTTTAGATAAACTTTCAAAGCCACTTAGACCTGGAACACACGCAAATACAGCATTTTCATTTTCTTTGATGATTGAATATGCACAGGTAGCTAATGACAGAGCATTATTTAAAAAGATTAAGGAATACAGCATTAAAAATTTTCTAGGGGATATTAATTGCCCTGTTAGTTACGAACCCTCTGGGACAGATTTTTTATCACCATGCCTCGCTGAAGCAGGATTAATGTCATTAGTGCTTGATAATGAGGAGTTCAATATGTGGCTTTATAAATTTTTCCCTTCATTTGATGAAAAGAACTTTGGAAATATTATAAATACTCCAAGGGTTTTGGACCCTAAAGATCCGGGCATTGGTCATCTAATAGGTCTAATGTTTCACAGAGCATGGACTTTAAAAGATATTTCAGCTAAATTAGATAAAAATAGAGATAAAATATTGTTTCAAAAAATTGCAAAAAAACACTCAACGGAAGGATATGATCTTATGTTTAAGAGTGGCTATGGTGGTGAACACTGGCTTGCAACATTTGCTATATACAACTTTTCTAAATAATCAATGTTAGGTCATTTGATAAATAAACGATAAAATTCACTTTCAGTTGAGCCTATTCAGACATAAACTGTAACTACTTATTTTTACTTAAAATTAATAGACCATTCCATGTGAGAAAAGTTAATAAGAAAGAGATTGGAATTAGGTAGTAATATGATTCTGGAATAAAATTTATAAACCCAATTTCGTGAAGACCATGTGTTATACCAATTAAAAGGTTTAAATATAAAATTACGGCAGCTTTATTGGTGTATTTTTTCATAAGACAAAATTACAAAAAACACCTTCATTAAAAAAAGAGTGAGATTTTAAAAAAACAGAATTTATTTTCTTTTAAAAGCATATCTAACAAGTATATCTAAAGTAGTATAATCAAGTGTCTTCTCATGAGTTGATTCTAGGACAAGTTTTGGAGCTTTTCCAGCTTTTTCAGCCTCGATCCATCTTGAAACGCATAAACACCACTTATCCCCTTCTTTTAAGCCTGGAAATTGATAATAAGGCATTGGAGTAATCAAATCATTTCCTCTTTCAGCTGAAAAATTTAAAAACTCATCGGTCATTATAGCGCATACAGTGTGAGTACCAGTGTCATGGTTAATGGTTCTGCATAAACCATCCCTAAAATAGCCTGTCAAAGGATTTGTACAACAGCTTTCTAAAGGTTCACCAAAAACATTGTTTTCCATTGGGATAACTATCTATGTAATATCCTGCTAAATATAAATTTTTTCCATCTAAATCTAAAATACCTTCAATAGAATCGCTATCATCTTTGGAACAACTTAATACCAAAATTAGTATGATGAAATTGAAAAAAAATCTATTCATCAATTGATTAGTTTAAATGTTGTTTTTCTGTTCTTCCTATGAAACAACTCAGACCTGTTTTTGCATTTAAGTTTTGTAATTTTTGCATTTATAAATTGTTTTTTAATTTTTGAAAAAGATTTTTCAGCATCTAAATAACTGCCAAAATCCCCTAAATTAAGCTGAAAAAAATTCTTTAATCTAATTATTTCAATTTCACCTTTTTCAAGATTATTTTCATTCACAAAATTATTTACACTAGTTTCATTATCAAAGATTCCAACTACTATTGTATATCTAAGTCCTGAATTCCCTGCTACTTTACTCTCACCGTAAGCCCTACCTTCTATTCGGTTTTTATTTTCTATTCTAGATTTTATATAATCAATAATTTCTTTATTTCTTTCTTGTGTTAGTATTAGATTATATTTTTCTGTTCCTCTGCAATCAGCAAATGAAGATATTTCAATTTTGAGTTTTGGATTATTATTTAAAGATTCAATTATAGAATCAAGTCTTGGTTTAAATTGCGCTTGAATATCTGACTTATTGTAATCAAAATAAATAGGTCTAAATAATTTATTATACTTAAAATTATTTTTTAGAATAACACTAATTTTTTCTGAAGTTCCATAATCAGATACAATTTTATAGGAAAAAGAATCTTTTTCAGTTTTAAAAGAATTAGATCTATATAAAAAACTTCCATTTTGATTGAATATTAACTTTCCACTTTTAACATTATCGACTAATCTAACTTTTAAAGGTATAATTTCAATTAATGGATCTTCATAAATCATTTTTTCTATATCATTCTCTAAAATATTTTTGACTCCTACAATAAGTGTATCAGTACCTTTAAAAACATAAAAATCTTCTTTACCAACTATATTTGGGGTAAATTTGAATGCATACACATCATCATCCCCTTTTCCTTCATCTCTGTTTGAGCTAAAAAATCCCATACTAACTTTTTTTTCTATTGAGAAGGAAGTGTCGTCTCCATTTGAATTAAAAGGTTCACCAAGAATATTTATTTTCCAACGATTAAATACTTCATTAGAAGCCATTAAAATATCGAATTTATTTTCTTGATTATTATTTGAAGAATAAAACAGAATATTTTTAGAAAATGAAAAGGGGAAAACCTCATCGTTCTCAGTATTTATATCAGGACCTAAATTTTTTACTTGGCCTACAGGTTTATCATTATTAATTTCAATGGAATATATATCCATCCCTCCATATCCACCAGGTCTGTCGCTGGAAAAATAAAGTGTTTGTCCATCTTGAGAAACTGAAGGATGAAAAGTAGTATAACCATCGATATTTAATTCCACTCGAACTGGGTTTTTTTTTCCAATATTTTTAAATGGAATCTGAAAAATATCTAGCTGAATATTTTTATTATTCTTAATCCTATCACTTGTCCTAGTTAGATATAACATTTTTGATATTGGATTTAAAGAAATTGGACCATCTTGATAAACTGAATTAAACCTAGAGTCAAACTCTTCAATTGGTCCAGTGTCAAAAGTATTGAAATTTATATTTGTCTTGAATAAATTATATATCTGACTATTAGAATTAATCTTTTTTGTGATTTTCCCTTGATTACCTGAAAAGAAAAGCAACCCACTTGAAGGGTACACTAATGAAGAAGCAAACTCAGATTTTTCCGTATTAAAATTTAAATTATTTATATTATATGAAGAATTACTCTTTTTAATATTTGAAAAATTATCCTCTTCAAGAGGAAGTTTATTTGCCTTATTAATGTATTCTTGGGCCAATTTATTATTATCTGGAATTAATGATGCATACTTATAGTAATCGGTAATATTGGCATAATTTGATTTTACTAAAGGATCCATAATTTTGGAGGCTTCCTTTAAATTGTTTAAATTTTTTTGAGCATCAGAATAAAACCTTATAAGAGTAGGGGTTAATGAATCTTCAATTTTCATAAAATATTCAATTGCTTTTTTATAATTTTTATTAACCGAATAATATTCAGCCCATTTAGTATTTTTTAAATTGTCATTTCTTATAAATCCTGATTTTTTTTGACCGTAGCTAAAAAAAACTATTAAAATCGATATTGTTAAAAATTTATATCTCATGATTAGAATATTCTTGGAGACCTTAATACACCCATTTTTGAATTAAATTCATAACGAAGTAAAAATTCGTGAGAATTTGTGTTAGTAAAATTTGTTATGCCAATTGAATTTGAAAAAACGTAGCCCACAGAAAAGTTATTACTTACATGTATTCCTGCTAAAACGCCGAGCCCAGCTCCAGACTGAATTATATCATTAGAAATACTTACTAAATTTTTTATTTGAGGACCAACCCATATAGACTTGTTAAAATACATCAGGGCACTAAAGTCATAGGAAATGGGACTACCACTTGTAAATTTTAATAGAAGACTGGGTTTTAATTCTATTGAGTTTGAAACAGATAATAATCCTCCTGTGATAAAATAATTGTGGCGAATCAAAAAGTATTTTTCATCTTGAATGATCCTTGGAATTGAAAATCCAAGATAAAATCTGGGAGTATGATAATAAAATCCAAAACCAATGTTAGGCTCTAAATTTTCTGGCATTTCATTTGAATATAAGGTAAAATCTTGTTTTTGTTGAGGTGCAAGAATATCGCTATTAAAATCAAGAATTGAAGCTGATAACTTTAATCCTAATCCTAAATAATGTTCTTTGTCATTCAACTTTAATTGATAAGCTATATCGGTACTAAATTGTGAACTTTCAATAGGACCTATCCTATCAACAATTCCAGTTAATGAAAATGCAAGGTTTTTCTTACTTCTTGAACCATTATAAGAAAAACTATGAGTAACTGGTGCACCATCAAAACCAATCCATTGAGACCTTGATAAAAATGTAAAAGAGTAATAGTTTTTTGAGCCTACATATCCAGCATTAAAGCTTTGATGATTAAACATATACATGTTAAAGCTTGATTCTTGTTGAGCATTTGTTAATAAAGAATATCCCAAAAAAATTGAAAACAAAAATATTTTTATTTTTTCACCTGCTATCATCTCTTAATATATATAAATCCTTTGTGTGACTTTCCTCCCTCGCTTTCCTCAAAAAAATAGAAATAAACTCCCTCAGGAAGTAGTTTTGAATTATTTCCATATTTCATATTTGGAGATCCATCCCAGTTATTTTGATAATCTTTTGTTTCAAAAACTTTTTGTTCCCATCTATTATAAATTGTTAGCCTGTGGTCAGGATAAGCATCAATTCCAGAGATTATAAATAGATCATTTATACCGTCGCCATTGGGTGTGAATGAATTAGGAATAAAAAGATCTTGAAAGACTAATTCAATCGGGTCAGTAACAACAATAAGTGGACAAGAATTAAATAAACGATCAATTTTCAATCTAAACTTATAACCTACATATTGTGTAGTTGGATTAGTAAGCTCTAATTCCGAAGTGAGAACACCTCTGAAATCAAAATCTTCATTTAAATCAATCCAATCCTCAGATTCTCTTTTAATTTGCCATTGGTAAGAATAGGATGTCTCAGAATATAAATAAGTCAATATTACCAACTCTCCTGGAATTATTTCAACAAAATCGTTTTCAGGAGACAAGATTTCAGGTACCTCCAAGTTCTCTAAGAAATCATATATTCCATTATTATTTAAATCTCTTGGTAAATCATCATAACTATTTTGATTTAAAACAAGTCCAGTACTATCAACTATTAATGGGGATTCTCCTATTAAACCATCGTTATCGGGATCATTAAAGCCTGATTCGACTACATCAAAACAGCCGTCATTATCACTATCCAAATCTATACTATTTGGTATTCCATCCAGATCAAAATCTAGGTTTGTTTCAATCACATCTGATATACCATCATTATCATCGTCTTGGTCTAAACTGTTCTCAATTCCATCAGAATCGCAATCAGGAGCAGTAGTTACAATTTGAGTAATACTCTCCTGAAAATAACTACAATTATTTCTCGGGTCAGTGTTATCATTTTGCTCTTTTTCATTTGTTACTCCATCGCCATCAATATCATTATCACATACATCACCTATGCTATCACCATCAAGATCTTCCTGACCAGTATTACTTGTTTCGGGGCAATTATCATCACTGTTTATTATTCCATCACCATCTAAATCATCATTGTCTAGATTAATTACAAAAACAGATGTTGGAGACAATAGGATGTATGTTTCATCTGAATTAATATCATCTACTGTAAAAAGAATTTCTGAACTAATATCTCCATCGAGGATGAAATCATCTTTACCTGTTATAATTATTTGTTGGTAAATATTCCAATTGTCTTTTGTAAAGACTAATTCTGATAATCCTACAATTAATTCTGATTCATCTAAAACATCTATTTTTAAAATTACGTCTTTATTAATTTGTGATGTTAAACGAACATTTAGTATAGAATTAGTTCCGTCTTCCGATACATTATTTGTAAGACTGACAAAAAGTTGAGCAACATCGTCGTCTTCATTTGTAAGTATAGGATTTGAGACCTCATCAGCTTCAATACTTTCATAAAAACTATCACCAGAAGTCGGATCAGCTGTTATAAGAATAATCTCTTTATTACCATCAGCAAAAAAATCATCTACACCAGTTATAGTTACAACATTTGAGCCCGGAAGATTCCAATTGTCAGCTAAAATGGTTAAAGAATTTGTTGACAAAATCATCTCATTTATTGGTCCCTCAAGACTTAGTGGAATGTTGACACTTTCGCCACCATTAGGTTTTGATAATAAACTAAACTGTACAACTACATAATCTCCACTTTCACTCGTTGAAAAATCATCATCAACTACAGTTAAAATTATTCCTGGGGAGTCATTATCTTGATTAGACATTGATATGTCGTCAATTGAAGATCCATCAAGTTTATTGTAATTAGTATCTGTTGATGATACATTCCCAGTCACAATTACATAATCTATTGCACCGTCACTTACTGGGGGGGCATCGTCAATACCAGTTACAATTACATTCTGAGGAATATTCCAGTTTGAAGAGTTAAATGATATCACTGGAGTTGCTAATATTCCCTCTTGTTCATTTGATGAACTTAAATCAATAAAAACTTCAGCTATAGGTTCGGTGTCTAAATATATTTCAAATGAGCCAGTATCACTTGATTCACTTGTCAAGTTGTCAAGAACATTAACAATAACTCCTACTTCCTCGTTATCCTCTGTTATTACTTCTACAGTTTTATCCTCAGCTCCAGTGAAAGATATATCAGAACTTGAACTTACTGATCCTGTGATTATTGTTGTTTGATTGTCATCAAATATTAGGTCATCAACACTTTGCAGATTGACTGTTTGAGGTATATTCCAGTTTAGAGAACTAAAAGTTATAGATGAATTTATTATTGTAGCTTCTGAAAGGTCATTACTTATAAAATCTATAGTTACATCAGATGAAGGTTCTGCTGTTAAAGTGACTGTGAAACTAACTGAATTCAAAGGTAGTTCTTCCTTTAAATTGCCATTGACCTCACTCAAAACAAAGTCTCCAATATCATCATCAATAGTTGTGACAGACCTATTTTCAGGAGCTAATGCTAAAAAAGCTGGATCAGATGCAGCATTAATTTGTGCGGTAATAGACGTGTTTTGGTCTCCATCAATCAAAGTATCATCTTCACTGCTAATTGTAATTGTTTGAGATACATTCCAATTTGAGTTTGTAAATGTCAAGCTTACAGTACTTAATGTTTTTTCCGTAGAATCGTTATTTATAATATCCACATAAACATTATTTAGGGGCTGAGAAGTCAAAACAATTGAAAATTCTGCTGTCTCAGGACTATTTTCTGAAACAGAGGCCGGGTCAAGTAAAAATCTTTTTGATGTTGAAACTGACGTTGAGTCTATTGGCATTGATATGGAATCTAGATCTGAATTAGTAATCTCTGACACATCCCATCCAGCAGTGTCATTATTAAAAATTGTTACATCATAATCTGAAAGCCCTATTGAATTGAAGCATCCATCAGAAATAGGATCCATTTCTAATCTTAATGTAGCTGTAACAGTTCCATCGACTAATGTTTCGTCAATGGCATCTAAATTAATTGACTGCGGTGTATTCCAATTTGAACCATCAAAACTTAATGAACTTTTGTCTAGGGTAAAGTTACCATCTGGAATAGCTGTAAAATTAATTTTAACTGTACTGCTAGGAACATCTGTTAAAACAACTGTAAATGCATCCCCTGAGGCTCCTTCGTTTAGACTTAACGGTGTACCACTGACTGAAAGTCCAGGATCGACAAGATCAAGAGTTGCTAATGTTGAAAATGTAGAACATACATACTCATCTCTACTTATGGCAGCTCTAAATGAGTTATTATCTAAAGATATAGGGGGTGCAGTTAAAACTAGATTTTGAGAATTGACACCTGAATAAATGGCGTCATTACTCAAATCTTCCCAATTTCCACTAACACTATTATATTTTTGCCATCTAAAGTTCAAGCCTGGTTGATTTCCAACGGATGTGAATGTAACATTCTCTCCGAGGCAAATCTCAGCATCAATTGGTACTGTAGAAAATGATGGAGCAACAGTATTTTCCAAAAAGTCCATTACACCATTTGAATTTAAATCGTTAGGTGTTGTATATCCCTCACCTTGATTATTTACTCTTCCTGGCTGAGCAGCTAGCATACCATCTACAGTAATTGGATTTGTTCCAAGCCGCCCATTTGAGTCTCCATCAGAAAAACCTGCTTCTAAAGTATCAAAGCATCCATCTTCATCACTGTCTCGATCTAGATGATTATATGTCAAATCCGAATCAGTGTCAAGTGGTAGGAATTTCATTGATAATACTCCATTAAATACTGAATTACCTGAAATATTTTCAGTAATATGCTTAAAGGTAAACTGAGTAATTCCATCTGAATGAAAAGAAAACCTATTTGCTGCAGAGACACTAGCATCAAAAGTGAAAAGAATTTCATTGGAGGTAACTGAAATTGTACTTGAATCATAAATTCCATTTTGATTTGTATCAACTTTAAGTTCATCTCCTGGATCAAGAAGAGTTAATGTAAGCGATGCGGGTAAAACACTCACTGAATATTTTTCTCCTGCTTGAAGAGAATGAGTAAAGTTAGTATCTTCATATAATACAATGTTTGATGGCTGAGTAAAAGAAACATTATATGTTCCGTTTTTGATTCCTACTGCGCTATTAATTGTTGATACAAATGATCCTGATGATTGTCCAGTTAAAGCAATTCCAGCACCGTTATTTGTAAAGGCTGCAGATAGAATTGAAGTTTCAGTTGTTGTATCAGAAAAAACAATCATAGGATCACTAGGATTGGATATATCAAGGCGATCAATAGATTTTGATTCTACAGAATTATAAATACCATCTTGATCAATATCTACATCAATATTATTAATTATCCCGTCTCCATCAGTATCTAAAGGACAATTACTCACTTTTTTTGGGGTTGACTCTAGTCGATAATTTTTTGTTCCACAGTTAATTAAACCAACTGCTCTATAAAAACCTGTATTTGTAGGAGTTATAGTTGATGTAATAGCTCCACCAACACTCGTGTAATTTATAGCTCCCAAACCATCCCAAAATTCCCATTCAAAACTATCAAAATCTGAAGCATTAGAAATACTTAAATTTATATTTGGTATGCAATTACCAATTGATGAGGAACCTGCAGCATTAAAATTATTATCTGGAGGTGACGGAAAGCCAGAATAAAATGCTCCTGCAGTAGCACTTCCACTTGAATTATAATAAGCTGCATATAATTCAGCTTTAGAGCCATCAGGATAGTTAGAAAATATAGATACATTCCCAACTAAACCAGTTATTTTATAGGTGGTATAGGTTGTATTTCCAGTTATAGCTCTCCCGTAATTTTTTTCAGCGCCGGTTGCAGCACCACTTATATTATTAATTGATACTCCACCGGTTGTAAAATCACCAGTCCATGTTGGTGTTGCATTATTTTGATCTACAAGAGTAACTGAAGCAGTAGCTGGAGCAACAATTGTTACAAAAGTGTTCCAAGTAGCATTAGCAGCATTTCTAATTTGGGGTATTGTTTCTACAGTTTCATTACTAGTACATGATAATGGAGGCACAAAATACATGTCTGTATTTGCGGTATTTCCATTAGTAACTGCTTGATAAGCATAAGCATTTTTTGAGGTTCTAACATATATATTTCCTCCACCTGCAGCATTAGAATATTCATTACCTTCTATGGAATAATATTGTCCAGCTGTAAGTGTTACTGTAGCTGAGTCACTTCCATTTAAAAAAATTGCAGTATCATCTTCATGAGCAACAATTAATGCATTATCATAATCATCACCATCATTTGGATTTCCCTCAATAAAAATAAATTCATTTCCTGTTTTATCAAGACCTACAATCTGGTCTACACCATGGTCCCTTCCAGTCTCTCCTTCTGACATACTTCCGTTAGAACCACCTGTAATAACAGCAATATTTTTATCTGATTCAATTAACATCCCGATAAGGGCATCTCGGTTAGTTATTGGATATGGAAATCCTGGTGCTGCCGTAGGAGGGTTTTCCGTATTAGCACCATTTTGAGGTACTATTGTAGCTATAATGAAAGTTTCAAATTGATTAAGACCTATCTCAATATCAGCGATATTTCCAGAGGCATCGTAGACCTCATCAATATTTACCATATCGGCAAAACCACTACCTGCATTATTATTTATATCGCTGAAGGTTACCGTTGTTATTCCTGCTTCAACTGCCATTACTGAAGAAAAATTTAAGTAATTAGGATCAGTGGGTATTCCGTTTGTGAAGCCTCCGGCACGAAAAGATTTACCAAGTGCTGCCGCACCCTTACTTACAAGTCCACTTGCTTGAGCATTAGCTCGATATCTAATATTTACATAAATGGGAGCATCTGCTTCTATGTAATAGCCTTTATCCGAGATTACATTTCCCGTTGAACCAGAAGTTACGAAGAGTTGGCCAAAATTATTACCATTTGGAATTATATAATAATCAGTATTTGCTACAATTGCATCTGTAGGACTTAATTTATCAACAGTACCTGTAATTTTTGTTGCATTACTCAATGGAAGAGGCCATATAGTATAATTTACAGGATCAGTACTCGATGTTGATATATATATCCACTGTTGCTGAAAGTCATCAGCATTTCCCCCAGCCGCTGTTAAAGGAGGTATATAGTGATACCTACTAGCTTGAGAAAATAAAATTATTGGAAGAAATAATAATGTTAGTCCCCAACAAAATTTTTTGCAATTATGAATCATAATTCAAATTGGTACTATAAATTTATTAAATTCTTTATAAAAGAATGAAATTTAGGTATATTGGATGTTTAGCGGATTATATATGAAGAATTTTTTTTAATGTTTTAGGTTTTTTTATTTTTGTTTAGTTACCACAATAGAAATCATAAAACATTTAAAAAATTAAAACTATTCTATTTAAAAGCATAGTCTGTCTTTTAACTATTTCACTGTTCCCTTTAAATTTGAGTGGTCAACAGTCAAGTATTATTTTCTCTAGGAGTAATTTAAGTGTATTTAATCCGGCTTTTACAGGTGTTGATGGTCCATCACTGGCCATAAACTCTAGAATTCAAATGGCGGGTATTGAACAAGCTCCTAGGACCAATTTCTTATTATACCACCTGCCCTCAAAAAAGAATGTTCATCTAGGAATTTCAGCTCTAAATGATCGAGTATTTGTAGAAAGCAAGACTTACTTGTCATTAGATTACAATTATAAACTAAAATTAGATCAAGAAACATCAATTTATCTTGGAATTAAAGCAGGAGGTTTTTACAATAACATTAATATTGATAAAATTCCAAGAATATTTAATGAACCCAATCCATTACTATCTGCTGCAGGGAGTTATTTTAATCCAATGTTCGGATTAGGTTTTACAATTATAGATCCTAATTTTTTTATTGGCATAGGAACACCAAATGTTTTCAATATTAAAAGATTTCAGAATAATGGCGATCTTGAGCCGTCTTCTAGAGACCTCACTTTACTTCATTTTACGGGAGGATTTAAATTAAGATTAGGTAATAAGTTAAGTGTTGATCCCCTTTTTATTTATAGATCCATTTCAGATTTACCCAATTTTATAAGTGGTAATCTAAGTTTTGTTTTCAATGATAAGTTTTCATTAGGAACGGGATTTTCAAATAATGATAATGCATCCGTTTTTTTTGGATCTAAATACAAGAACGGATTTCAATGGGGATACGGTTATGAATTTTATAGTGGATCTCCTAAATATGCAATCAATAAGCCAACACATGAGATATTCATAAGAATGAACTTGGGGAAAAATAATATTTCAGAAGAGGAAGAAATAGAAAACAACGATGAGGAATAATTTAATTTACATATTAATTTTTCTCTTATCAGGAGGTCTAGTTTTCTCACAAAATATAACTATTGATGGTAATGGAACTGTGAAATGTCCCGGTCAAGCGGTGGGCTACAATGAAATAATTGGAGGAAAAACTTATTATGTAGTTGATAATGATGCACTAATATCAGTTGCAAACACGGGTAGTTTTTCAGAAGGAGGTACAACTTATACCCCTGATGATATGAGTTGTGTTTGTACTACTCAAGTTACAATTATGAACAGCTTATTTTATGAAAATACTACGTTTAATGATGATATCTCTAATTGGGATACTTCTGGTGTTACAAATATGTATGGTCTTTTTTGGGGAGCAACTATATTCAATAGAAACATAGGCGCATGGGATACATCGAAAGTTGAAAATATGATGAGAATGTTCGACCGTGCTCGTTCATTTGATAATCAAGGTAGTAATTCAATAGGTACATGGACTGTAAGTAGTGTTATAAAAATGAATTTAATGTTTTATGATGCGAGATCATTCAATAGAAATATAGGATCTTGGGATACAAGGAATGTTGAAAATATGGCTTCAATGTTTCAAGGAACTCGAGTATTTAATAATGATGGAAGCGATACGATTAAAAGTTGGACTGTTAGTAGTGTTACAGATATGAATTCAATGTTTCGAGGAACACGGGTTTTTAATCAACCTATAGGGGACTGGGATGTAAGGAATGTTCAAAATATGGGTAGTATGTTTAGAGGTGCTAGGGTTTTTAATAAATCTTTAAATGATTGGGAGACTCTAAGTGTTACCAATATAAATAACATGTTTAGAGAAGCATATAAGTTCGATCAGCCATTAAGTAATTGGGATATTTCTGGTGTTACGGAATTAATAAATGTTTTTAAAGATGCTACTGATTTTAATCAAGATCTTGGGGATTGGGAAGTCGATGGGGTGGATACTATGTCAAATATGTTCTTTAGCACTACAAATGGAAAATTTAATAATGGTGGTAGTGATTCTATCAAAGATTGGAATGTAGACAATGTAGAAGATATGGAATATATGTTTAGAGGTTTATTAAACTTTAATCAGCCACTAAATGAGTGGAATGTGAGTAAAGTCAAAAAAATGAAACAAATGTTTAATCTTGCTAGGGCTTTCAATCAACCTCTAAATAATTGGGATGTTAGTAGCGTTTCTAACATGAATCAAATGTTTCGTAGAGCGGATGACTTTAATCAAGATCTATCTGGATGGTGCGTCTCGGGTATAGGTTCGCAGCCTACTGAATTCAATTTAGATAATGGAATGGAAAATGAACCTGCCCATCAGCCTCAATGGGGTTCTGCTTGTTCACCCCTAGTTATTCTTACAGACTCAGATTCAGATGATATAATAGGTCCTGGACAAAGCATGACTGTAACTGCAACTTTTGATAGAACTATTTCAGGATCAGCTAGATACAGTTTAGATAATGGAGCTACATATTCTAACATGTCGAAAGTTAATTCATCAACATGGAATTTTACAATTGTAGCGAACACATTGCTAGAAAACACTTACAATATATCAATTACTGCTACTGACACCTCTTCTCATACTTATGATATATCTGTTGGAACACAAAATGGAAATGAAACTGGAGTGGACGTAATTCAATTTACAGTTGATAAGACTCCTCCAAGTGTCGTTCTCACTCACAACCACCCTGATAATATTGTTGGCGTTAGTGATACAGTATTAATTACCGCCACCTTTAATGAAGCAATGACTGGGACTCCAACTTTAAGTTTTAGTGGACTAATTACTGATACTTTGATGGATGATTCTGCTAATCCAGCAGTTTGGAGCTACTCTATTGATTTATCAACACTGACCATTCCAAGTAATGGAGATCATTTTATAACAGTTGGTGGTAATGATCTTGTTGGAAATATATACACCGATGCCTCTGGTGCTCAAGATGGAAATGAATCCTCTGTTGATAAGATTACCTTTACTTATTATAAATCTCCTACTGTTATTCTAACTCACAATCACTCAGACAATAATCTTATTGAAAGTGATACATTTACAGTTACTGCCACCTTTAGTCATGCAATGACAAGTACCCCTACTTTGAGTTTTAGTGGACTAATTACTAATGCATTAATGAATAGTTCGGGTGATCCAGCAGTTTGGAACTATTCTATTGATCTATCAACACTGACCATTCCAAGTACTGGAGATTATTTTATTACATTAGGCGGTAATGATATTGCTGGGAATATTTATTCCGATGCCAACGGAATTCAAGATGGGAATGAAACTGCAGTCGACAGAATCACCTTTACTTATTACAAACCTCCTACTGTTATAGTAACTCACAATCACCCTGACAATTCTCTTGATGAAAATGATACTGTTCTAGTTACTGCTACCTTCAGTCAAGCAGTGACAAGTACCCCTACTTTGAGTTTTAGTGGACTAATTACTGACACATCAATGAATAATACGGGTGATCCTGCGGTTTGGGACTACTCTATTGATCTATCAACACTTACTATACCAAGTGATGGAGATTATATAATATCCATTGGCGAGGAAGCTCCCGCAACTATTGTAAGGGACGGTCTAGTTGTTTACTTAGATGCAGCAGACTCAAATTCATATTCAGGTTCAGGATCCACATGGAATGATATAAGTGGTAATGGTAATCATTTTACATTATATGGATCTCCCTTATATGATTCTAACATAAATGGAGGAGTAATTAATTTCGATCGGTCTAATGACTTCGCTAAATCAAATTCTACTTCTATACTCAATAGAAATTCATACACAAAAGTTGCTATATATCTTCCACAAACCAGTACTTTAAATATTATTAGCGGAGGGAACACCGATGCTAGACATGCTTTTTGGATGAATAATACTAACAATTCTATAAAAGCTGGGCATAATAATCAGTGGCAAACTGTAACTTACAGTCCTGGTAATATGTTGAATAACTGGCATTATTCAGCAGTATCGTTTAGTGACATAGACGGGTTTAAACTTTATTATAATGGAACGATCGTAGATACCGACAGTTCAAACACTCTATCTATTGGAAATGGGGTAGTCAGAGTTGGAGCTTACGGTGACGGTGCAAATTTATTTGATGGATATATTCCCATTGTATTAATTTACAATAGAGTTTTATCGTTGTCCGAGATTCAGCAAAATTTTAATTCTCTAGCACAGAGATACGGACTAACTCCATTGGGAATTTCATTTAAATTAACAGATATTGTTGGGAATCCCTACTTAACCTCCAATGGTGCTCAAGACGGTAATGAAACTTCTGTAGATAAGATCACTTTTGCAATTGATGTAACTCCACTAACGGTAACTTTAACTGATAGTGATATTGATGATATAGTCTATCCTACCGATAGTATTACTGTAACTGCGACATTTTCTAAAGAGGTTCAAAATTCACCAAAAATTAATTTTTCTGGTGTTGGTCCAAAAAATATAAATATGACTGCAACAGCCTCCCAATCTGTTTGGAGTTATGTTTTTGATTTTCAATCCTTATCTGTTCCAATAGGTCAATATACTCTTACTGTAAGTGCCACAGATTTATTTGGTAATGATATTCAGGGAAATGAGAATATAGTTTTTGATTATAGATTATTTACACCCACTATAACAAGTTCTGATACTATCGATAAAATATTTGGTGACCCTGGATTTGATGTAACCGCTACTTCAAGTAGTACCGGTGCGTTCTCTTTTCAAATTGCCAATAGTAGTGTAGCCAGTATTACTGCCACTGGTTCGGTAACTATTAATGGTGTTGGTAGTACATCAATTACAATAACTCAAGCTGCTGATCCAAATTTCTCAACAGCTAGTAAAACCATTACACTTAACGTTCTTGAAGCTATTCCTATTATTACCACCTCACCTACTATCATAAATAAAATATTTGGTGACCCTGGATTTGATGTAACCGCTACTTCAAGTAGTACAGGTACATTCTCTTTTCAAATTGCCAATAGTAGTGTAGCCAGTATTACTGCCACTGGTTCGGTAACTATTAATGGGGTTGGTACTACATCAATAACTATTACCCAAGCTGCTGATCCAAATTTCTCGACAGCTAGTAAAACCATTACACT
>Ga0315330_10001328_pt1 | contig 16573 bp, 17 predicted proteins | sample M140m34915metaG_FD_203453 | JGI IMG/M metagenome (GOLD analysis project Ga0315330, IMG submission 203453) | Ammonia-oxidizing marine archaeal communities from Monterey Bay, California, United States - M1 40m 34915 | ecosystem: Environmental > Aquatic > Marine > Intertidal zone | place: USA...
GGAGATTTTTTCTAATCTTAGCTGAATACTTCTAACAGTTAGGCGCCCTCCCTTGAGGTTTATAAAAAGAGCAGGCGTATCAATTTCAGAGAATTTTTTTCTTTCTTCAATCCAATTATTGATAGCGTTGATCGCATACCTTCCAATTGGAGCCAGCCTCACCTTGGAGCCTTTTCCCATCACCCTTAAGAAAGTCATTTCTTCTTCAAAGTCAGTTAAATTAATACCTGCTACCTCTGAAACCCTTAGACCAGAAGAGTACATGAGTTCTATTAATGCCAGATCTCTTATCTCAATACTATTCTCAGGTCTAAAATTTAGTAGTTGCTCTACATCTTCAGGCGATAATACTTCAGGTAAATGAGATGAGGCTTTTGGCGCAGAGATCAACTCAAAAGCAGAAGATCTTATGACACCGTTTTTCTTTAAAAATTTAAAGAAACCTTTGGCAGCAGATAAGTGCCTATGAATTGTTCTAGGGTTATTATTGTTTTGATAAAGGCTGCCAACCCAACCAGAGCAGACGCTCTCATCTACCCCATCATAAGAAGAAATATTTATAGATTTAAAATAATTAGATAGTTTTTCTAAATCTCTGCTATATGACTTCACAGTATTGATAGATAGGTTTCTAACTTGCTGTATGTATTCTAGGTATTGGTTAATATCTGAGGTTACAAAATATTTAGAATTAGGCATTAGACTTAATAGTCACCAATTTTTTTTCAATAACATCTCTAATATATTGGATAAATGTAGTGTCTTCATCGCCCAGGTATTTGCTTCTATCAAAACTGCCTAAACCTAATATGCCTATTTCTCCATTCACAGCAAAAATTGCTAGGACAATTGATTCAACACTTTCATTTTTAAAAAGCATAGAAATTTTTTCTTTCGAATAAGGACCGCAATGAACAGCTCCCTTATGAAGCGATAGGCCAATTTTATTTTCAAGATTTTCAATATCTTTATTGTTGTAAAAAGATAACTGACATGAATCAACATTGAAATCTTTGTGAAATGCGCTCTCTACAATAGCTATCATCTCTTCTTTAGATGAAGTGCCCAAAATATTTAATGTTAAATTCTTAGATTTATTAAAAAGATCTTCATTGAGGGTGGCGGTTTCCATAAAATTTGTAAGGAGTTCCATTAATTCTTTTTGCTCATCTCTCAATTTATAAATTTGTCTTTCAAGCAAAGAGGAAGCTCCCTGAGTTTCTGGATGACCAAATTTTAGTTCTGTAACCAAAGCCTCTCTTTCTTTAAAAAAATCTAAGTTTTCTAGTAAGAAAATTTCAACATCTTTTGGATCAAGTTTTTTTGCCATTAATCTATTGTCCCGGAAAATACGTTAGCTGCAGGCCCCGTCATCTTAAGTTTGTCTTCGAAGCTAGCAAATTGCAAATTTCCACCTTTGCTAGAAACCTTTATTTTTTTATCTTTCTTTAATGTAATTGATGCAACCGAGGCTGAAGCAGATCCACAAGAAAGGGTTTCACCAGCACCGTTTTCAAATGTTCTAATATGGACTTGCCCCTTTATTTTTTTATATATGGATAAGTTATAATTATGTTTTGATATTGCCGGTTGTAACCTCTCATATAAAGCTTCCAAATCGAAACTTTTTATAGAGCTTTGCTTAATGCAAAGATGCTTATTGCCACAATCTACAAGTGAGAATCTCTGATCAGATAGTTTTTTTGAAAATTCCTTAATCAAAGCTTTTTCAGATATTTCAAATGGCTTTTCAATCAAAGCTTCTACATTAGAATTTTTTTTCGTGCACTCAATGTTTCTTGATGCAGTTTGCAGGTTAATAGTTTTGTGAGGACTAAGCTCCTCTTGCCAGACAAACAAAGCAGCACATCTAATTCCATTCAAACACATCTTTGCAGAGCTACCATCGCTGTTGTAAAACTTAATTAAGAAGTCTGTATCTATTTTAGTTGGTGGGCAGACCAATATAAGTTGGTCAAAGCCAATGCCTTTTTTGCGACAAGCCAGCTTTCTAATTCTATTTTTTGTAAATTTAATATTTTCAGTCAAGGCATTAATAACAATAAAGTCATTGCCATTGCCATGCATTTTTGTAAATTTAATCATTTGGGATATGCTCAAGATCTAACAAATTACTATATGACTCTCTTGTTTTAATCACATGAGAAACATCTTTATCTATTAAAATTTCAGCACCACGAGTTCTAGAGTTATAGTTTGACGACATTACAAAACCATATGCACCAGCTGTTTTTACTGCTAAAACATCATTCTCCTCTGCGCTTAGTGAAATATCTTTTCTAATAAAATCAGACGATTCGCATACTGGCCCAACTATATTCCAGTTCTTTGGAGACCCAATGTCTTTTTTGATATTCCATACATCATGCTTTGCTCCATATAACGATGGCCTCAGCAAATCATTCATTGCAGCATCAACAATAAGAAAGTCATCCTTTATATATTGAACAGTAGTTAAAAGAATGCCCGCGTTTGCTGAGATAGTCCTACCTGGTTCAAGCACAATCTTTTCTGGTCTTTCACCCATTACAGTTTCCAAGCAGGCAATTAAATCTTTAGGATTTGGAGGATTTTCTCCGTTATAAGGAACTCCGAGGCCTCCACCCATATCAAGAAATTCTAAGTTAGCTCCAAGAGAGTTTATTTTGTCTGCAAGTTCAATTGTTTTTTTAGCAGCGGCCTCATAACTTTCCAGATTTAATATTTGAGATCCAATATGACAAGCCAAACCAACTATATTTATATCGTCTGATTTAGATATGTGGTCAGCAAGGCTCATAACTTCATCTAAGGATGATACGCCAAACTTATCACCTTTTCTTCCAGTAGTAATATAGTCATGACCGCCAGAATCAACCTCGGGATTAAAGCGAATAGATACAGATGCTGGAATTGATAGCCGCTTAGCAATTTTCTCAATTCTATATAGCTCAGAGGCTGACTCTATGTTGAACGAAAGTATTTTGTTCTTTATTGCATATTCAATTTCTTCAGATGTTTTTCCAACACCAGAAAAAATAATTTTAGCTGGATCAGCTTTTATTGCTAATGTTCTATGAAGTTCGCCACCAGAGACTATATCGAAACCACAACCGACATCTTTTAAAACTTTTAGAATGGCGATGTTGCTTAAAGATTTTACAGAGAAACAAACTAAATGATTTTGGTTTGAAAAAGAATCTATATAAGCGCGAGCATGTCTCTCAAGTGTTTTCTTTGAATAGACATATGTCGGAGTGCCATAATTCTCAGCAATATCTTTAAGATTAACCTCCTCGCAAAAGAGCTCATTATCTTTATATTCAAAATAATCCATTAGCTTTTTGCATCCTTGGTTATCATAGTTGAGCTTTCCAATATAGGGCCCTTTACTCCACACGCAGAAATAGAAATAATAACCAGTGAGATTGTCACTAGAAATAAAAGAGAATTTTTAATACTTGTATGAATCATCTTTAAAAGGGCCTTCTACAGGTACATTAATATAATCTGCCTGGTCTTCTGTGAGCTTAGTTATTACTCCTCCAAAACCCGAAACCATCAACGAAGCAACCTCCTCATCAAGTTTCTTTGGCAGCACTTCCACTTTTATCATTGACGCTTTTACCTCATCATCATTAATATTGGCAAAGCCTTGCTCATAGAGATAGATTTGGGCCAGGACTTGGTTCGCGAATGAGCCATCCATTATTCTGCTTGGATGTCCTGTTGCATTACCAAGATTAACTAGTCTTCCCTCAGACAAAAGAATTAAGAAATTTCTACTGCTTAGATCAGGAGCTTCGTTTGGTTTCGTGTCTCTGAATATTCTATGAACCTGGGGTTTGATCTCTTCCCAGTGCCACTCATTCCTCATATACGCAGTGTCTATTTCATTATCAAAATGCCCAATGTTACAAACTACAGCAGTATTTTTTAGAGTTGCAAGCATGGCTGAATCACAAACATTTACATTACCCGTTGTTGTCACAACAAGATCGGTATCTTTCATAACATCTATATTAATATCATCAATATTTCTTGTGACTTTTCCATCCTTATAGCAAGAAACTACCGTAAAGCCATCCATACATGCCTGCATTGCGCAAATCGGATCAGACTCAACAACTCTTACAATCATTCCTTCTTGAGCCAAGCTTGCAGCAGAACCCTTACCCACATCACCATAACCAATGACAAGACCTTTTTTGCCTGAGAGAAGCATATCTGTTCCTCTTTTTAATGCATCATTAAGACTGTGTCTGCAACCATATTTATTATCATTTTTAGCTTTTGTTACTGAATCGTTAACATTGATTGCCGGCACTTTTAAAGAGCCTTTTTCAAGCATCTCTTTCAATCTATGGACCCCTGTTGTAGTTTCCTCTGAAATGCCATGTATCCTTTCAAGCATTTCTGGATATCTTTCGTGGATCATCATGGTGAGATCACCACCATCATCAAGAATCATATTAGCATCCCAAGGCACACCATTTTTAAGAATTGTTTGTTCAATACACCAATCAAACTCTTCTTCTGTTTCACCCTTCCATGCATAGACAGGAATTCCAGCGCTCGCCATTGCAGCAGCTGCATGATCTTGAGTTGAAAATATATTGCATGAGGACCACCTAATTTCTGCACCGAGATCAACAAGCGTTTCCATTAGGACCGCTGTTTGGATTGTCATATGAATACAACCAATTATTCTTGCTCCTTTTAAGGGCTGCTCATTTCTATATTTCTCCCTTAATGCCATAAGGGCAGGCATTTCGTTTTCAGCCAATGAAATCTCTCTTCTTCCGTATTCAGATAAATTAATATCTGCAACTTTATAATCTTTTTCCATTTAAATATTTCCTCAGAACGCCTCTTGTTTTAATAATTCAGCTTTATCTGTTTTCTCCCAGGTAAATGCCTCACCAGACCTGCCAAAATGACCAAAGGCGGCAGTTGGAAGATAAGATATATTTTTAAGCTGCAACATCTCTATAAGACTTTTTGGCCTTAGATCAAAGTATTTATCAACTAGCTCATATATCCTCTGCATTGAGATTTTTTCAGAGTTAAAGGTATTTATATTTATAGATGTTGGCTTGGCAATTCCTATTGCATATGAAACTTGAATCTCACAATAATCAGCAAGGCCGGCCGCAACAATATTTTTAGCAACATATCTTGATGCATACGCAGCAGACCTATCAACTTTTGAGGGATCCTTTCCGGAAAAAGCTCCACCACCATGTCTTGCCATGCCGCCATATGTATCAACAATAATCTTTCTGCCCGTCAATCCACAGTCTCCAACAGGACCTCCTATAACAAAATTCCCAGTTGGATTGATAAATATATCAGTTGAGTCTAGCAACCATTCTTTTGGAACAGTTGGCTCTATTATATTTTTCATAACAGAGTCCTTGATCTCATTTTGAGATACCGTTTCAGAGTGTTGAGTAGATAAAACTATGGCAGACAAGCCTTTAATAGTTTTGCCATCATCCTCATAAATAACACTTACTTGGCTTTTTGCATCTGGCCTGAGCCATTCTAATTCTTTAGATCTCATTAGATCAGTTTGTTTTTTGACAAGCTTATGGGCCAGATCAATAGGAAGCGGCATCAGGGTATCAGTTTCATTGCATGCGTATCCAAACATGAGACCTTGATCACCTGCGCCTTGCTCAAGATTTTCTCCTTCGCCTTCATTCACCCCTTGAGCAATATCGGGAGACTGTTGAGATAGCAAATTCTTGATTTCGCAGTTGCTTCCATTAAACCCAAGCGAATCGTCGTCATATCCAATCTCAACAATAGTTTTACGAACTATCTCTTCAATATTTGGTTTTGCAGTAGAAGTAATTTCGCCAGCAACAAAAACCAAGTTATTTTTTATCATTGTTTCACACGCAACTCTGCTCTCAGGATCTGCTGAGAGATATGCGTCCAGTATGGCATCTGAAATCTGATCACATACCTTATCTGGATGACCTGCTGATACAGATTCTGATGTAAAAATATAACTCATTTTTTCTTAGCGCTTAATAAGGTTTAGATTGCTATTATTACAGTATTTGAAAGTAAAAAATAATAATCGGTAACGATTGTTGAATTTTATAGAAAATTGATTTCTTTTTCTATCAATTTAGTTCTCAAAATATTATGATTCTTTTTATTTGGGGAAAAAAAATTGAATCCATCAGAATCAACAAATGCACTTAGGTTTCTTTCAATAGACGCTGTTCAAAAGGCCAACTCTGGTCATCCGGGGATGCCAATGGGAATGGCAGAAATAGCAGTAGCTTTATGGAAAGGCCATCTGAAACACAACCCATTGAACCCCAAATGGTTTAACAGAGATAGATTTGTTCTTTCAAATGGTCACGGATCTATGCTGCTGTATAGTTTGCTTCATTTAACTGGCTATTCAATAAGCATAGATGATATTAAAGACTTTAGAGTACTTAAGTCTAAGACCCCGGGCCACCCAGAGTATGATGTCAAAAATGGTGTTGAAACAACAACAGGCCCTTTAGGGCAAGGCATAGCTAATGCAGTGGGAATGGCTGTAGCCGAAAAATCTCTTGCTGCCCAGTTCAATACAAAAGAATTATCACCTATAGATCACTACACATATGCATTTGTTGGAGACGGCTGCTTAATGGAGGGAGTATCTCATGAAGCTTGTTCCTTTGCAGGAACCCATAAGTTGGGAAAGTTAATTTGTTTTTATGACCAAAATGGCATATCAATTGATGGAGAGATCGACAACTGGTTTACCGATAATACAGTTCAAAGATTTGATAGCTATGGGTGGCAAACCATAGAGGTTGATGGTCACAATATCGAAGAAATATCCCAAGCAATTGAATCCTCAAAACAAGAATCTGAGAAGCCTTCCATGATTTTTTGTAAAACAACAATTGGATTTGGGTCACCAAACAAATCTGGAACCTCTGGGGTACATGGATCGCCTCTTGGGGACGAGGAAATAGTCAAAACAAGAGAGGCATTGAACTGGGAACATGCCCCATTTGAAGTTCCTCAAAGCGTATACGATTTTTGGGATGCAAGAGAGGTGGGTAAAACTAACAATGAGGAATGGGATTCTCTGATGGAGATCTATAAAAAAGACTATCCAGACAAACATGCTGAACTTTCAAGAAGGATGGACAATAAGCTTACAGCAAGTTTTGATGAAAACTATGCTCATTTTTTAAATGAAGCTGTAACAAATAACATCAGCATGGCTACAAGAAAAGCATCTCAAGTTTGTCTTGATTTTTTTGTAGGTGAGCTTCCAGAGTTAATGGGAGGTTCAGCAGACCTAACCCCATCTAACAATACTTTTTCAAAAGCTAGTTCAGTATTTTTTAATGATACTCCAGAAGGCAATCACATAAATTATGGCGTGAGAGAGTTTGGCATGTCTGCCATGATGAATGGAATGGTATTGCATGGCGGCATTAAGCCATATGGAGCAACCTTCTTAGTTTTTACAGATTACGCTAGAAATGCATTGAGACTATCGGCTCTTATGGGGCTTCCGAATATATTTGTATATACACATGACTCAATTGCACTTGGTGAAGATGGCCCAACTCATCAACCTATAGAACACTTGGTTACTCTTAGAGCCACCCCAAATCTTCATAACTGGAGACCGGCTGATTTAGTAGAGACCGCCGTATCTTGGAAGCAGGCCATATCATCCCAAGACAAACCTACCTGTTTAATTTTTAGCAGACAAAATACCACACCTTTAGAGCGCAATCCTGACCAAATAGAAAACATTGAAAAAGGTGGTTATTTATTGAAGACCAATGAAAGCCCAAGTCTTTCTATAATTGCATCTGGAAGCGAAGTTCAACTTGCTTTGGATGCTTCGATAGAGCTTCAAAAAACTGGAGTAGATGCTAATGTTATATCAATGCCATGTCTTGATGTATTTTTAGAGCAGTCCGCTGAATATCAAAACTCAGTTCTTGGTAAGAATATGCCAACTCTTGTTGTTGAAATGGCACACCCAGACTCATGGCACAAATTGCTAAATAAATCTGACAAAGTTCTTGGAATTAATTCTTTTGGTGAATCAGCTCCTGCTAAAGACTTGCTTGAACATTTTGGTTTTACAGTATCAAATGTCGTCGCTATGGCGCAATCATTGTTAGATGAAAAGTCTAGTTGATATTGATATCTCTAATAAAAATTTAGTTGTTAGAGTTGATATGAATGTCCCTATACGGGATAAAAAAATTCAAGATCCAACAAGGATCAAAGCCTGCCTTCCAACCATCAATTATGCGCTAGAAAAAAATTGCAAAGTTTTATTAATAAGCCATCTTGGCAGACCTGCCGAGGGAACTAGAGAAGATAAATTTTCTCTAGCCCCGGTTTCAGAATATTTATCAGATATCTTAGATGAGCCAGTGAGTTTAGAAAAAGATATGTCCAATACAGATATTTTCAAATCTGGGCCTAGAGTTAAAGTTCTTGAGAACATTAGATTTTACAAAGGAGAAAAAAATAACGACTCTGAGCTTGGAAAAAGCCTAGGTCTTCTTGGTGATGTATATGTTTTCGATGCTTTTGGTACATCTCATAGAAAGCAAGCATCAACATATGAAGCAATTATTCAGAGCAAAGAAGCATGCGCTGGATTTTTGTTAAAAAATGAAGTGGAAGCATTGAATAAATCTCTTCAAAACCCTCCTAAGCCAAATATAGCAATTATTGGCGGCGCCAAAGTCTCGTCTAAGCTAGGACTAATCAAGAACCTAAAAGATAAAACAGATTTCATCATAGTCGGCGGCGGGATTACTAATACCTTTTTAAAGGCTTCTGGCCATGAAGTTGGATCATCTCTTGTAGAAGATTCAATGTTAGACATTGCAAGAGAAATTCTTGAATCAGGTAAAGTGTTATTGCCTTCAAGAGTAATAGTTTCATCAACATTTGAGGGAGATAATATTGCAGAAAAGGGCATAGATGAAATTTCAGCGAATGAGATGATCCTTGACCAGGTCCTAACTGAAGACATTAAGGAAGCTATTGAAAAATCAAAACTTATTCTATGGAACGGCCCATTAGGCGTGTTTGAAAATGAGCTTTTTTCAAAAGGAACAAAAGATCTTGCAAAAAACATATCAGAGTCTCAAGGCTTTTCAATAGCAGGGGGAGGCGAAACATTGAGCGCAATAAATACTTTCATAAATAAAGATGATGTGTCATATTGTTCTACAGGCGGAGGGGCGTTTCTTGAGTTCATGGAAGGGAAAAAATTACCATCAATTGAGGCCTTAGAATCCAAATATTTATAGTAGGAGACCAAAAATGAAACTTAATAGTGTAGAAGAAATTGCCTCATATATTGTTTCAGGCGGCAAGGGAATTTTAGCTGCTGACGAGAGCAACCCAACTTGTGGAAAACGCTTTGACACTATTGGAGTTGAATCAACTGAGTCAAATAGGCGTGACTATAGAGAAATGCTTTTTAGGGCCTCTGGAATTGAGGGCAATATTGGCGGCGTCATACTATTTGATGAAACCATCAGACAGCAGTCCGAAGATGGAACAAAACTTGTTGATATAATGAATGCTGCAGGAGCTCTTCCTGGAATAAAGGTTGATAAAGGCTTAGTTCCATTACATGAAGGCTCTGACGAGGTAATCACCCAAGGCTTAGATGGTTTAAATGAGAGACTTGCCGAATATGTTGAGCTTGGAGCAAAGTTTACAAAATGGCGTGCAGTCATAAAAATAGGCTCAGGTATGCCAACCGAAGAATGCATAAATGGCAATGCCGATGCTTTAGCACAATATGCAAAATTAGCACAGAATCATGGCCTAGTTCCAATTGTTGAGCCTGAAGTTCTTATGGACGGAAATCATTCAATAGATGAATGTTTTAATGCATCAGCTAGCGCCCTTTCAAGTTTATTTAATTCTTTAAAAATGCATGAGGTAAACCTCAAAGGTGTTCTGCTTAAACCAAGCATGGTGACTGCAGGCTCACTAGCAGAAACGCAGGCTAGCCCCCAAGAGGTTGCTGAACTTACTATCAAGTGCCTTAAAGAAAATGTTCCATCTGAAGTTCCTGGAATCACTTTTCTTTCTGGAGGACAAACCGAAATCCAAGCAACAGAACACTTAGATCTTATGAATAAAATTGGAGATTTTGATTGGAAGTTAAGTTTTTCTTACGGAAGAGCATTACAAGCAGGAGCTCTCAAAGCTTGGTCAGGAAAGCCTGAAAATAAATTTATTGCCCAAGATGTGCTCTCACATAGAGCTAAAATGAATAAATTAGCTGCTCTTGGTGAGTGGAATAGTGAACTTGAAGACTAAATTTATAAGAATTTAACCTATTTTTCGGAGAATTTAATGGAAATTAAGCACATATCAGTATTTTGTGGCGCCCACAAAGGCAACAATCCGCAGTATGAGGATGACGCAAAGAGCGTTGCTAAACTAATAGCTGAGAACGGGGCACATGTTGTATTTGGTGGAGGTAATGTTGGGCTTATGAAGGTTGTATCTGACACTGCTCTTGATCATGGAGCAGAGGCACTAGGCATCTCATTAAGATCTTTATATGAATTAGAATTAGTTAACCCAAGAATTGATGAGGTTGTTGTTGCTGAAACTCTGCTAGACAGAAAAGATGTTTTTATGGATAGATCCGATGCATTCATAGTGCTTCCTGGAGGCGTTGGGTCATTAGATGAACTTGCAGAAGTTATGGCAAGCAATCAGCTTGGAATTATTAACAAGCCAGTGGGTATTTTAAATACAGCAGGTTATTACGATCATCTTCTTGCATGGATGAAGAAAGCAGTAGATGAGGGTTTCATAACTAAAGCAAATTTTGATGACTTAATAATTGCCGACAATCCAAAAGATCTCATTGATGGTATTTTTGCCAACAAAAGGCCATCTGATTCCGATTGGACAAACAGGCTTGGCTTATAACTATTTATCTTTACTAATAAGTAGGCCCAATTCAAATAGAATCCACATTGGAATTGCTAAAAACAATTGTGAAAAAATATCAGGAGGCGTGAGAAGCATGCCTAAAATAAAAAACAATAAAATTAGATAGGGTCGTGAGTTTGCTAGCGTAGATTTTTTAGCTATTCCTGCACTAACTATTAAATATGTAGCTATAGGCATTTCAAACGCTATACCAAATGCAAAAATTAATTTAATAACAAAGTTTAAATACTGTGAAATATCTGTCATAACAACTACAGAGTCCGGAGCTATGCCTATGAAAAAAGTAAAAATTATTGGACAAACAATAAAATAAGCAAAAGAGGCCCCAAGAACAAATAATGCAATAGTAGATAGCATTAGCGGACCAGCAAATTTCTTTTCATTTGCATAAAGTCCAGGAGAGATAAACATCCAAATCTCATAAAAGAAATATGGCATAACAACCAATGCTGCTGAAAATATAAGCAGCTTAAAAGGCGCCATAAATGGTGAGGTTACTTGGGTAGCAATCATAGAGCTCCCCTCAGGCAGAGCTTTAATCAAAGGGCTTGCTATAAAATTATATATTTCCGATGCAAAGGGTGCGCCTACTAGAATAGCCACACCTAATAAAACGACAACTCTTATAAGCCTCTTCCGAAGCTCTATGAGATGTGATGAAACATTCTCGTTAGTCACTTTTATTTTTATCCCCATTCAAATCAAGCTCTTCCATACGCATTTCATTGAATACATCTTTCTTTATTTCCTCAGTGCCAATTTCAGCCTCTAAATCACTTTTGAATTTTGATACTTGTTTCTGGATTCTTTTATAAATTTTGACGACAAATTTAATAACTGTTGGCAGTCTCGATGGGCCAATGACAAAAAGCCCAACAACCAGTATAAAAATAATTTCTAAAAAACCTATTTGAAACAAAGTTATTCTTCTTTTTCTGAATCTTCTTTAATGCCTTCTTTAAAGCCCTTTACAGCTCCTCCAAGATCAGAGCCGATATTTTTTAATTTACGAGTGCCGAATATAAGACCCACGATAAGAAGTATAATTATTAGTTCTTGCCATCCAAAACCCATAGGGTGCTCCTAAATTATTTTGAAAAAATTATCAAAACAGTTATGACTATTATAGCAATTCCTATTAGCCTTATGATTAATTTTTCTTTTTCTAGTCTCGCTTCCATAATTTTGATCAATTGAGCATTTTCTTTTCTGTGGTGCGAATGATTGCTTAACTCATCCAATGCATCAAACAACATTTTTGGAACCTCAGATGTTTTTATCAAAATATCTTCTTTATTTTCAACAAGAAACTCTTTTAATTTCAGAGGGCTAAACTGTTCTGCAAGCCATTTATCTAAGTATGGTTCTGCAATGCCCCAAAAATCTAGTTCTGGATAAATTTGTCTTCCCATGCCCTCTATATGAATTAATGTTTTTTGCAATAACACCAGAGATGGCTGAATAGACAGACCAAAGGATCTTGTGCTTTGAAATAGGTATAGCAATAACTTACCAAACTCAATCTCAGAGAGCGGCTTTTCAAAAATCGGCTCACAACAGGCCCTTAGAGTATTTTCAAGGTCTATTTTATTTGAAGATGAATTCACCCAACCCGATGAGATAAATAACTCTGCCAAGGATTGATAGTTTTGTTTTAGAACTGATTGAAGCATTCTTGCTAGCACATATCTTTCTTCGTTTGTAAGGGAGCCCGATATGGCACAATCGATTGCGATATAACCTGGGTTATTAGGATCTGATTTAGATACAAAAATATTACCAGGATGCATATCAGCATGAAAAAAATTATCTCTGAAAACTTGATTTAAAAAGATCATTACACCATTTTCAGCGAGCTTCTTCTTATCAATGCCAAAGCTCTCTATCTGTTTTATATCAGTGCATGGTATTCCATCAATTTTTTCTGAGACCATTACCCTAGAAGTAGTTAAATCCCAAAACACTTCAGGTATATAAAGTTCTTTTGAGCCAATAAAATTTTTTCTTGTGAGGTTGCTATTTGAAGCCTCTAATCGAAGATCTAATTCTCTATGGATTGTTGATTCATAATCTTTTACAACCTCAACTGGTTTAAGTCTATCTGATTCTTTGTATAGGTATTTTGTTAATTTTGCTGCAGACCTTAGAGCTCTAAGATTTCTTTTAACATCTCTCTCTATATTTGGCCTCAGCACTTTTACAACAACCTCTTTTCCATTCTTGAGTTTTGCCTCATGCACCTGTGCAAGAGAAGCGGCAGCCAAAGGCTCCTCTTCAAAGCTGAGAAATAAATTGTCAACGGTATCGCCTAATTCCTTCTTTACAATATGCTTAAGCTTCTCAACAGAAAATGGCTCGCAATTATCTGTCAAAGACTGGAGATCTTTTGCGGTGGCTTCATCTAAAATGTCTGTTCTTGTTGATAATAACTGGCCAAATTTTATAAATATTGGTCCAAGCGATTGAAGGTATGCAACAGCCTTTTTGCCATCTGGAGAAAAGAACATTTTGCTCTTAATGCCCAACACCCCTATTCTAAAGAGCTCGTATATCAAAATAACAAAATTCATAACATTCTTTCCATTTCTAATCTATCTACTCTAATATTAAGCTCTCTTAGCTTTTCATGCACAAAGTCAGATCTGTTATTAGGTTTTTTTTCTAAAGCTTTTATTGATTTATATATTTGTGACGAAGCAAAAGCAGCATAACTACCCAAGTACTTATCTATTAAATAAATTAAATCAACCTCAGACTTAATCACCAAGTTTAAAAAAACTATAGCGATTTCTTCGTCCCCAACAATCATTTGTTTATTTATCTTTTCTTTAATTAATAGCTCCAACAAATCTTTCGATGACGCTTTAATAAAGAATTGAGGATTGTCGATTTTTGTGAGGGTTACCTCTTTCTTATTGATATCGATATCAAAAAATAGCTCCTTATGGTTATCAATCTGCAGACCAAATTTAATTGGATATAGTTCACTTAAAGAATTACGAGTATTGGGAGAAGACTCTTCAAGGACTTGAAGGATTTTTGATACAGAGTTGCTTAGGTTATTTTTTATCAGCGACATGTATTGCAACTATTCCATTTAATAAATTATAAAATTTACAACTTAAAAAGCCTGAATTAAGTATTAAGCCTTTAAGCTCTTCTTGATCAGGGTGCATTCTTATAGACTCCGCTAAATATTGATAGCTATCACTATCGTTTGCAAGAATAGACCCTAGTTTAGGCAGTATATTAAAAGAGTACCAATCATAAATTTTTGAAAAAGTTTCATTTCTTGGTTTTGAAAACTCAAGCACTAATAACTTGCCATCATCTTTGAGACACCTTTGCATTTCTTTAAGCCCATTACCTTTGTTTGTAAAATTCCTTAAACCAAACCCAATAGTGATAATGTCAAAAGTATTATCTTCAAAAGGCAAAGCCTCTCCATTTAGCTGACAAAAGTGCGTATTCTTAGCAAAGCTCTCATTTATAGACCTATCTCTCCCCTCGCTAAGCATTTCCATATTTATATCTGTCATAAATACTTCGCATGCCGGATGATCTTGAGAAATTAATTTCGCAATATCGCCAGTACCGCTCGCAATATCTAGGACCTTGCTATTTTCAGAAATCTCAGCAAGCTCAACCATTATCTTTTTCCAAAGCCTATGCATGCCCATTGACATTGCATCATTCATAACATCATAGCTTTCAGCAACTGACGAAAACACACCTCTTACATGCTTTTGCTTATCTTCCTCATCTACTTCTTTAAAACCAAAATGTGTTTTATTGCTCACCTAATTCCTCATCTCTAAATTTAATAAAGTTATTGTATCTTGTCGGATATATTTTATGTATTTTTACTTCTTCAATGACCGCACATCCCTCATCATTCAGATGCTTGCAATTGCTGAACTTACAATTTTCTGATGCGGCATATATCTCTTCAAAACCCTTTATTATTTCTTCTCTATCCCAGCCATCTATTGGCAGATCTCTAACTCCGGGAGAATCAATTATTTTGGTATTCTTTTCAAGTTCATACATTGTTGAGATAGATGTTGTATGCACTCCCTGATTGTTGGAAAGCTCACTTGTTTTGATTAATTTTCCAGTAAGAGATGAGGTAAGGGTTGATTTGCCGGCACCAGAATTTCCAACAAACATTACACTTTTGTCATTAATATAGCTTTTGAGATTATCTAAATTTTTATTATTTTTTGCTGAAACTTTTAAAATATCTATTTCTAAAGCTTCATATATTTTTATCTTATTAAGAAAATCTTCGCTAAGATCTAGATCAATTTTATTAATAATAATAAATGGATTAATTTTTGATAAAAGCGAAGTAAGAAGCCACTTATCAATGAATTCTGTTGATGTTTTTGGTTCGCATGTAACCAAAATACCAATATCAGTAATATTTGCTGCAATGGTTTTATCTTTTTGTTTAGCTTTGCGAGAAAGGGCTGAGAGCCTTTTTTCTCTAGATACTATTATTGCTTTTTTTTCCTTGCTGTCGTCAACTTTTTCAATTGTTACTTTATCGCCAACAACAACATTTTTTATAGCAAAACATGGTATGAGTTCACCCTTAACATTTACTAAACAGGTGTTTGTATAAAACTCTACAACATATCCAGTTTGAACTTTTTTCATATAAAGCACAAAATACACCAAAGGAGCAAATATAAAAAGGCATGAAAACACAACAATCACGAGATAACCTTGTATGGATAGACTTGGAAATGACAGGTCTAGATCCGGATAAGGAAAAAATCATTGAAATTGCAACATTAATTACTGATTCTCAACTGAACATTATTGCCGAAGGGCCTAATTTGATTATAAATCAACCAGAATCTCTACTAGACCAAATGGATGAATGGAATAAAAATCAACATGGCTCGTCTGGACTTGTTGACGAAGTTAAGAAAAGCAATATTACAATGCAAATGGCAGAAATTGAAACCTTGGAGTTTATTTCTAAGTATGTTGGACATAAGCAGTCACCAATGTGCGGGAATACGGTTTCTCATGACAGAAGATTTCTTATAAGGCATATGCCAAGATTAGAAGAATATTTTAATTATAGGCATATCGATGTCTCATCATTTAAAGAGGCTGCGGTTAGATGGATGAATGGGGCTCAGGTATACGAAAAAAAGGGGTCTCATCGGGCAATGGGAGACATTAAAGAATCTGTAGGAGAGCTAGCTTTTTATAAAGATTTATTTCTACCAGATCAGTAAGTAAAATTACTTGTTTGCAGGTTGGATATTTAATGGAAATGGGCTGACTTTATCTTTGTTCTTTTTTATTTTAGCCTCACCACCTTCTTTAACCTCATCTATTCGGAGTATTGCATTAATTGGTATATAACTTCTCTCAACTTCAGAAAACTCATTCTTTAATTTTTCAGAAGAAGGGTCAACTACTAGCTGTTTATCTTTATTAAATATATACTCCTCAACCTCAATGAAACCGTACATATCACTTTGATAGATTTGTTTAGCAAAAACTTCATAAATTTCGCCAAGCTGGATAAAAATTATCTTGTAAACACTTTTCATATTCA
>Ga0315330_10001330_pt1 | contig 16545 bp, 12 predicted proteins | sample M140m34915metaG_FD_203453 | JGI IMG/M metagenome (GOLD analysis project Ga0315330, IMG submission 203453) | Ammonia-oxidizing marine archaeal communities from Monterey Bay, California, United States - M1 40m 34915 | ecosystem: Environmental > Aquatic > Marine > Intertidal zone | place: USA...
TAACCGGTGGCGGAAGTCAATTAAAACATCTAAAGCAATTAGTTGAGTATATAACAGGGATGGATACTAGGGTTGGTTACCCAAGTGAACATTTGGCTGGAGATACCACAGAAATTGTTTCTAGTCCGTTGTTTGCAACCTCTGTTGGCTTGTTAATGAGTGCTCTTGAGGAACTCCCTGCAGGAGTCTCAACAGATGAATCAGTTCACAAAGATTTTAAAGATATAAAAGATGAGAATCAATCCTCAAAGAATATTATTCAGCAAAGAAAATCGATTCTAGACCGTTTTGGAGAGAAGTTAAAAGAATTTTTAGATAACGCTTAATATTAAGTAAGAGATGAATCAAGAAGATATAAAAGCAATTAATTTTGATTTACCCAAAAATCGAAGTAATGTTATTAAAGTAATTGGAGTTGGTGGTGGAGGAAGTAATGCAATTAATTACATGTATCAACAAGGAATTAAAGGTGTAGACTTTATCATTACCAATACTGATGCCCAGGCACTATCTGAAAGCGGAGTTCCAACTAAAATTCAGCTTGGTGCAACACTCACTGAGGGACTGGGTGCTGGTGCAAATCCTGAGGTAGGAGCAAGAGCTGCCCAAGAAAGTAAAGATGAAATTCATAGTATTTTGTCAATACAAACCAAGATGGTCTTTATTACTGCTGGACTTGGTGGTGGAACTGGAACAGGAGCTGCACCTATAATAGCTGAAATGGCAAAGTCTTTGGATATTTTGACAGTTGGAATAGTTACTATGCCGTTTCAATTTGAAGGAAGATTAAGATTAGAACAAGCTCAAAATGGTTTACAGCGGATAAAAGAAACAGTTGATGCTCTAATTGTAATTAATAATAATAAACTTAGAGAAGTATATGGTAACTTAGGCTTTAAAGCAGGTTTTGCTAAGGCAGATGAGGTTTTGGCTACAGCTGCTAGGGGAATAGCCGAAGTGATTACCCATCACTATACGCAAAATATTGATCTAAAGGACGCCAAAACTGTTCTTACAAATTCTGGGACAGCTATTATGGGTTCTGCAAATTCATCAGGAAGTAACCGTGCTCATGACGCTATTGTTAAAGCATTAGATTCACCATTGCTAAATGATAATAAAATTACAGGTTGTAAGAATGTACTTTTACTAATTGTTTCGGGATCTGACGAGATTACAATTGACGAAATAGGAGAAATCAATGATTATATTCAGACTGAAGCAGGAAACCATACAAATATAATAATGGGAGTAGGTGAAGATGAAAGTTTAGGAAATGAAGTTTCTGTAACTGTAATTGCTACTGGATTTGGTCAAGAACAACAAAATGAAATTTCGAATACAGAGGCAAAAAAAATTATCCATACCCTTGAAGATGAACAAGAAATAATTCATGATCTAAGTGAGCAAAAGAATAATAATGAGTCATCAGTCATTACTGACAAATCTTTTAATGATCAAACTAATATTTCTGATCAAACAGCTTCCTTAAATGAAGATGAAATTATTCCAATGAATGAAATTTTATATAACATTGAGGTAGAAGCTGATCTGGTATTTAATGGGATTGATGTTGAACCGGAAACAACGAAATTAGATATTAAAGAAGATGCCCCTACTTTTGAAGGAGATATTACTCCCCAAGTTCAAACAGAAGCAGAAATTAAAGATGAACTATCATTAAATGAACAACATAATTCCGATGAAATTTCCGAAATGTCAGAGGAACAGTTGTTTAAACCTCAATTCGATTCAGTAAGTGAAGTTTCTGAAGCAGATATAAACAAACCATTTGAGTCAGAGGTTGAACTTTCAGAAGAAGAGGAATTTATTTTTAATGAAGTAACAAATCCACTTTTTGAAATAAAAGTGGTTGATCCTGAGGTAGTTGAATCGGAAAGTCAAATTTTAATGGATTTTGAATTACCCTTAAATCAAAATGAAAATCAAGAATTTAAAAATGTGCAAGATTACCTAGAGGAAATCACACCAAAAAAAGTAACTTTAGAGAATGATTTTGATAATTCAAGTTTAGATGTTGAGTTCGAGCTTAAAACAAAAATCGATGAGAATGATAACCAAAAAAATAATAAAGACAAAGGTGTTTTAGACCCTCAAGAAGAAACAAATATAAATCCATTTGAACAGACTATTGGTCAAACAATAGCCTCTCAATCAGAAAATAGAAAGGCTCATTTAAAAGCTTATAATCATAAATTTTCTCACCAGTATCAAAAAATAGATGAATTTGAAAAAGAACCGGCTTATAAACGAAAAGGCTTAGATCTTGATGAAAATTTACCGGAATCACCCTCACGTCTGTCAATTGAAAATGATAGTAATAATGATCTTCAGATAAGATCAAATAACTCTTTTTTACATGATAATGTAGACTAATTATGGCTGTACTTAGTAATCTTTCGGAAGAAATAAAAAACGCTATGCGCGAAAAGGATTCTCTAAAACTTGAATCTCTGAGAGCAATTAAATCCGCTTTAACATTAGCTCAGACATCGTCAGGAGCCGATGACAATCTGAATGAGGAAGCATCTATAAAATTATTACAACGTTTAGTTAAGCAACGAAAAGAAAGTGCATTAATATACAAAGAGCAAGGACGAAATGATCTCGCAGATCCTGAGGAAGCTCAAGCTAAAGTTATTGCATCTTTTCTCCCAGAACAACTTTCAGAAGAGGAGGTAATTAAAATAGTTTTAGAGGTTATCTCCCAAACAGGTGCAGAAGGAATTAAAGATATGGGGAAGGTTATGGGTATAACTAGTAAAAAGTTAGTAGGTAAAGCAGAAGGAAAGCTTATAGCCGATATTGTAAAGAAAAAATTATCTTCTTAAAAATAAAAAGAAGAGGTAAATATTTAATTTATAAAAAATATTAATTTTATTATGTTTTGATAAAGCAAGCTTGTTTTATAAAAATCAAGTTTAAAAAGATTTAAACATATATAAATTGGCCCAGTAGTTCAACTGGATAGAATATCAGATTTCGGCTCTGAGGGTTGGGGGTTCGAATCCTCCCTGGGTCACAAAAAAATCCATATAAAATTATATCAATTGATGTTTGAGAATTTTTTATCTTAATTTCTCAAAAAAAAAACACCCCTTGCATTACGAAGCAGAAAATAAAATCGATATAAATCAAGCTATGTGTTTACTTAAAACTCATTATGATATTGATGGGAAACTAATATTACTTCCGGGAGAGATTGATCTAAATTTTAAGGTTAAAGTAGCAAATGAGAATAAATATGTTTTAAAAATCACAGAACTGGATGAGAACAGAACTTATTTAGATTTTCAGGAGAAAATTCTATTGCATCTCAAAAATATTGAAGCACCTCACATTATTAAAAACTCTGAGGGAGATTTTATAACTTCATTTAAGGATAAAACTGGTAAAAACCATACTATAAGATTGTTATCCTGGATTTCTGGAAGAGTATGGAGCACAGTCAATCCAATTACTGGGTCATTGAGGGAGAGTTTAGGTGAGCGTTGTGGTGAGGTTACTGAAAAATTAAAATCCTTCAATCATAAATATTCACGACGTTACTTTGAATGGGATTTGTCTCAAAGTCTGTGGGTTGAAAATCATTTTTCACTTTTTGATGAAGAACAGAATATTTTATTAAATCCTTTTTTAGTTTCTTTTAAAAATTTTCAGAAGAAATATAATAAACTAAGAAAAGGGATTGTGCATAATGATGCTAATGATAATAATATTATTGTTACAAACGATCTCGTAAACCCCAAAGTAATTTCACTTATTGATTACGGCGATGCAATTTATACTCAAATTATAAATGATGTGGCTATTTGTTGTACGTATGCTATTATGGAGGTTACAGACCCACTTGAAGCCGCAATACCTGTTATTAGGGGATATAATAGTAAATTTCCTCTAGAGGAGGAAGAAATTAAAATCTTATATATACTAATCGCAATGCGATTAATAGTTTCAATCACAAAATCTGCAATTAATAAAGTTGAATCTCCCTTTAATGAATATTTAACAATTAGCGAAAATTCTGCTTGGATGCTCATAAAGAAATGGGCAAAAATTAGTGAAGAATTCGCAAACTATAGATTTCGCGAAGCTTGTGGTTTTGATCCTCATCCAGAATATAATTTTTTTTATAAATGGTCTAAAGGAGAACAAATTTCAATTGGTGAACTTTTTCCTTCTATTGGCAAAATAGAAGTTAAGCATTTGGACTTGAGTGTTTCTAGTTCTTGGGTTGGGCTAAAAGAGGAATTTAATGACCCTGACATATTTCAATTTAAAATAAATCAACTTCAAAAAAAAAATAAAAATAAAATTATTGCTGGGGGTTATCTAGAACCACGGCCACTCTACACTTCAGATGCTTATGATAAAATTGGCAATAATGGTCTAGAGAAACGTTGTATCCACTTAGGAATTGATTTTTGGATTCCAGAAGAAACTCCTGTTCATGCACTTTATGACGGTACAGTTGTTGTTTCTATAAATGATAAGGGAGAAAAATCATATGGAGGCTTAATTATTCTCAAGCACAATTTTAATTCTTACAAATTTTATACACTTTACGGACATTTATCCCTTGATAGTATACGAAACATTAGTGTTGGTGATAAAATAATAAAAGGAGATTTTCTTGCAAATATTGGTAAATCCAAAGAAAACGGAAATTGGCCTCCACATTTACATTTTCAGATTATGCTTTCTTTACTAAATTATAATAACGATTTTCCAGGAGTGTGTTATAATAATCAGGTTAAAACCTGGAAATCAATATGTCCTGATCCTAACTTAATCTTCAAGAATGAGTCTTTAATATTTAAAGAATTAAATAAAGACGATTTGATTTTATCAGATCGCATTAAAATGCTAGGAAGAGGTATGAGTCTTCAATACGATATTCCAATTCATATTGTTCGAGGGGAAAGTGAGTATCTAGTTGATAAAAATGGACATTATTATTTAGATATGGTAAATAATGTATCGCATGTTGGTCATGAACATCCAAAAGTTGTAAAGACCGGACAGGCGCAAATGAGTCAGTTAAATACAAATTCTCGCTATTTGCATGAGAATATTACTCTTCTAGCAAAACATTTAATTTCGACTTTACCAAAAGAGTTAAACATTATCCATTTTGTCAATTCAGGTAGTGAAGCAAATGAATTAGCTCTAAGAATGGTTAAGGCCGTTACTGGATCGGATGAAATCATTGCATCACAACATGGATATCATGGAAATACCGGCAGATGTATTGATGTTAGTTCCTATAAATTTGATGGCAAAGGAGGTGATGGAAAACCTAAGCAAACCCATATTTTTCCTATTCCAGATTGTTTTAGGGGTAAATATAGAGGTGACAGTACGGCATCACTATATGCCGCTGAGATTAAGAAAATAATTAAAACTTTAAAAAAGGTAAATACGGTTTTGGGAGGATTAATAATCGAACCGATAATTAGTTGTGGAGGCCAAATTGAACTTCCTAAAGGATTTTTAAAAGAAGCTTTTGATTTGGTCAGACAATCAGGTGGTGTATGCATTGTAGATGAGGTTCAAACAGGTTGCGGAAGAGTTGGGTCAAATTTTTGGGGATTTAATTTGCATAATGTAATCCCTGACATAGTTACAATAGGAAAGCCATTAGGAAATGGTCACCCTATTGCTGCTGTTGCTTGTAAGAAGCATATAGCCAAAGTATTCAATAACGGAATGGAATTTTTCAACACATTTGGAGGAAATCCAGTTTCGTGTGCTGTAGCTAAATCTGTTTTGGATGTTATTGAAGATGAAAAATTACAAGAAAATTCATTGAATGTGGGAAATTTTTTAAAAAAACATTTATATAAATTATCATGTGAGTATCCAATTATAGGATCTGTTAGGGGACAAGGTTTATTTTTAGGAATTGAATTTGTAGATAGTAATTTAAACCCTTTAGCCGATAGAGCAGATTATATTGTTAATAGAATGAAAAATTATGGTATTTTATTAAGTACAGATGGCCCTTACCACAATGTTATAAAAATTAAACCACCACTAGTTTTTTCAATTAAAAACGCAAAATATTTTTTAAAATATTTTTCTCTTGTTTTAAAAGAGGATTTTATTGGCTTAAACTAATTTTAATAATATATATTACATCTAAATTATTTTTGTATTTTAGAAATATAATTATAGTATTTATGAGTGAAATAGTAATTGTAATCGTCGGTGCCGTAGTTCTGGTAGGAGGAGTAATTTTATATGCAGTTATTTCTACTGCAACGGGATTAGAGGAAGATGTAAACAAAAACTACATTCCAGACTGGATTGAACGCAAATTTCCTTCAATTTTTAAGTCAAGTAAAGACCTTGATTAGACAATAGATAAATTAATAAATTCTTTGTCTTAATAACTACTTTATAATTCTTTATGAGATTATACAAGCTATTTTTTATAAGCCTTTTATTAACGGTTGTAAATAAATCACAAGCTCAATCAAAGGACAAACCTTGGTCTTTATCAATTAATTCGAATATAATTAATCTCCAAGGAGACAATGTTGCAAAAGGTTTTAATTTTGGAGGACCAGCAGTTGGAATCAGTAGACATGTTGTTTCAGGAATTTCATTAGGAACTCAGTTTGCATTTGGCAGTGTTAATAATTTAACCGACCCTGCTTTTCCTTATGATTATAGTTCTCTAGATGGTTTTATTAAAGCTAATATTCTAAATGAATCTTTAAGGCCATACATTATTGGTGGATATGGTTTCTCAAAATTCTCAGATGGAATTGAGCGATCTGGTTTTTTCCCATCCACAGAAACTAGTAGAACTCTTTTTGGAGGTATTGGCTTTAGTGTATCTCTAAATGAAAGTTTCGAAATTAATTTTCAATCTACTTACAGGGGTATGAATGAAAATTATGGATTTAACCATCTTCAACATTTTGTTGGTTTTAATTATAAGTTTGGCTCAATTGATTCAGATAAAGACGGTGTATCTGACAAAAAAGATAAATGTCCTGACGTTCCTGGCTTAAAGGAATATGATGGTTGTCCAGATGCTGATGGAGATTCAATTATTGACAAGGATGATAAATGCCCTGAAATTCCTGGACTTTTGGAGTTTAGTGGCTGTATTGACTCTGATAATGATGGTGTTTCGGATCCAGATGATACTTGTCCTGATGAGGCTGGGAAAATTGAAATGAATGGTTGTCCAGACGAAGATGGAGATGGTTTACCTAATAATAAAGATAGTTGTATAAATCAAGTAGGACCAATTGAAAATAATGGCTGTCCTTGGCCTGATTCTGACGGAGATGGTATAAACGACAACGAAGATAAATGCAAAGATGAAGCAGGACCAATTAAAAATAATGGATGTCCAGATTTATCTGGTGAAATTGTAAAAACTCTTAATGAATTTGGTTCGCGTATTAACTTTGCTGCTAATAGTTATCAGATTTATGGACGTACTGCTCTAGATAATCTACTAAAAATCAAAAATTTATTGGATGAAAATCTACAAGGAACTTTAATTATTGAGGGCTATACTTCAGCTGATGGTGATGAGGATTATAACGAAAAACTATCTGAAAAACGTGCTCAAGCTGTTCGTAGCTATTTGATTAAATTGGGTATTTCAGCAGAGAGATTAGAGGTCAAGAGCTTTGGAGAAGTAAATCCAATAGGTGATAATGATAATCCCAGTGGCCGAGCAATTAATCGAAGAGTTCAATTTAAAACTAAATTATATTAGATATCTTTTAGAAGTTTTATGTTTGATTCTGGATTTTCAGCATTAAACACATAACTTCCCGCAACAAGAACGTCTGCTCCACATTGCGCTAATTTTGATGAGTTTAGAATTGATACACCCCCATCAATTTCAATAAAGCATGAGGTTTTTTTTTCTTTGATTATTGATCTAAGTTTTTCAACTTTTTGGAACGTATTTTGAATAAAAGATTGTCCTCCAAAACCAGGATTTACACTCATTAAGCACACTAAATCGATATCCTGAATGATTTCACTTATATTATCAACAGGTGTATGGGGATTTAATGCTACCCCAGCTTTCATACCACAAGATTTTATCTTTTGAATGCTACGATGCAAGTGATTACAAGCCTCAAAATGAACAGTAAGTATTTCTGCACCTAATGTTGCAAATGTATCTATGTATCGATCTGGATCAACAATCATTAAATGTACATCTAATGGTTTTCTAGCAAGTTTTTTTATTGCTTTTAATACGGGCATTCCGAATGAAATATTTGGTACGAAGACTCCATCCATAATATCAATGTGAAACCAATCAGCATGACTTGAGTTTATCATATCAATATCTCTTTCTAGATTAGCAAAATCAGCTGCTAGAATGGACGGTGCTATAATCATTTATAGATAGTTTACTTTATCCTAGGTATGTTTTAAGTATTTTACTTCTAGACGTATGTTTAAGTCTTCTAATCGCTTTTTCTTTGATTTGACGAACTCGTTCCCTAGTAAGATCAAAAGTTTCTCCGATTTCTTCCAGAGTCATGGCATGTTGATTACCAAGCCCGAAATACAAACGTACAACGTCAGCTTCTCTAGGGGTGAGTGTTTCTAATGCACGCTCAATTTCTGTTCTAAGTGACTCATGAAGGAGCGTCCTATCTGGATTGGGTGATTCTCCGCTATTTAGGACATCATATAAATTAGAATCTTCTCCTTCAACCAGTGGAGCATCCATCGATACATGTCTTCCAGAATTCTTTAGTGATTCCTTAACATCATTGATAGTCATATCCAATTCTTTTGCAATTTCTTCAGCTGAGGGTGCACGCTCATGCGCTTGCTCAAGAAAAGCATAGGTCTTGTTGATTTTATTAATTGAACCGATCTTATTTAAAGGAAGACGCACAATTCTTGATTGTTCTGCTAATGCTTGTAAAATAGACTGTCTTATCCACCAAACTGCATAAGAGATAAATTTAAATCCTCTCGTTTCGTCAAAACGCTGTGCTGCTTTGATTAACCCTAAGTTTCCCTCATTTATTAAATCGGGCAGAGTCAATCCTTGATTCTGATACTGCTTAGCAACAGATACAACAAACCTTAGATTAGCTTTGGTTAATTTTTCTAGGGCTATTTGGTCTCCAGCTTTAATTTTTTGAGCCAACTCAACTTCTTCTTCGGCAGTTATTAAGTCTACTTTACCAATTTCTTGCAAGTATTTATCTAAGGAAGCGGTCTCACGATTGGTTACCTGTTTTGTGATTTTGAGTTGTCTCATTAAAAGATGTTTTATTTATAATACGTTGAAGAGGTTAAATTGTTACAAAAAAAGATTAAAAATTATTCTTTTTTATCAGGTCTTGGTAATAAGGCCTTACGAGAGACTTTTTCTTTTCTTGTTCTTTGATCTTTACCAAAATATTTTACTTTAAGTACATCTCCCATGTTAACCACATCACTTACATTTTCAGTTCTTTCCCATGCTAATTCACTAACATGAAGCAGCACTTCATTTCCTGGTGCTTCTGTATATTCAACAACAGCCCCAAAATCTAGCATTTTAATAACTTTTACCTCGTATGTATTTCCTACTTTTGGCTTAAATGTGATTGAATCAATTTTTGATTCGACCATAATAATCCCTTCAGGAGATGTTCCTAGAATCTCAATAATTCCTTCCTCTGTTAAAGGATCTTCATTTACAACAATTGTACAGCCTGATTCTTTTTGAAGTTCTTGAATAACTTTTCCACCTGGTCCGATTAGAGCACCTATATATTCATTTTGAATACGTCTAGTAATCATCTTTGGTGCATGTGCTTTGACTTCTTCATTAGGACTGGATATAGTCTCAGTTAGGTGCTTTAATATGTGCAGTCTTCCCTCTCTGGCTTGGTTTAATGCTTGAGTCATAATATCAAAACGTAAACCCTTGATTTTTATATCCATTTGGCATGCAGTTATACCATCAGCTGTACCTGTTACTTTGAAGTCCATGTCACCTAAATGATCTTCATCACCTAAAATATCTGATAGTACTGCAAAACGTTCTCCGTCTGTAATCAAACCCATTGCAATTCCTGAAACAGGTTTTTTAATTTGAACTCCTGCATCCATTAATGACATAGTTCCGGCACAAACTGTCGCCATGGAAGATGAACCATTAGATTCAAGAACTTCCGATACAACTCGAACAGTGTAAGGACAATTATCTGGTATAACTTTCTTTAAGGCACGCTGAGCTAAATTACCGTGTCCGACTTCACGTCTTGATGTTCCTCTAAGAGGTCTTGCTTCTCCAGTACAAAAAGGAGGGAAATTATAATGTAAATAAAAAGTCTCCTCTCCTTGATATGAAGGTGAATCAATCATATTTGCTTCTCTTGAAGTTCCAAGTGTTGTCGTAGCTAATGCTTGAGTCTCTCCTCGTGTAAAAATGGCTGAGCCATGAGTAGAAGGTAAATAATCAATTTCACACCAAATGGGTCTAATGTCAGTAGTTTTTCTTCCATCTAGACGAATTCCCTCTTCAAGAACAAGATCTCGAACAGCTTTTTTTTGTGAACTATTATTATACTTAGAAATCAAGTCTCCTTTTTCTTCTTGATCCTCTTCTGAAAAACTAGCTTTTGACTCTTCCTTTATTTCCGAAAATTGTTCTGAGCGTTCTGATTTAGAAAGTCCTTTTTTAGCAACTTCATAGTACTTTTGATAAGTAGCTTTTTGAATCTGGCTTTCTAAAGATTCATCTTTATCTTCTTCTTCGTAAGTTCGGGTTTCTTTTAATCCAAATTCTTTTGATAATGCAATTTGAGCTTTTATTTGTTCTTTAATTGCTTCGTGACCAAATGCGATTGCATCTAGCATCTCTTCTTCTGATATTTCGTCAAATTCACCTTCAACCATAGCAACGGAATCTGCGCTAGCACCAATCATAATATCTATATCAGATAAGTCTAGTTGATTTTTACTAGGATTAACAACAAACATTCCATCTACTCTTGCTACCCTCACTTCAGAAATTGGATATTCAAATGGAATATCAGAAAGCTGAATTGCTGTTGATGCTGCTAAACCCGCCAATGCGTCGGGCATAACATCATCATCATGGGACATAAGTTGTATCATAACTTGTGTTTCTGCATGATAATCTTTTGGGAAAAGTGGGCGTAAAACTCTATCAACAAGTCTCATTGTAAGTACTTCTTGATCACTTGGTCGAGCTTCACGTTTGAAAAAACCTCCTGGAAATCGCCCAGCAGCAGCAAATTTTTCTCTGTAATCTATGGTTAGTGGTAAAAAATCTACAGGGCTATTTTTTCTTGCGGATACAGCGGTTGCCAGAAGCATACAGTCTCCCATTTTAACAACTACAGAACCATCGGCCTGTTTGGCTAGCTTGCCTGTTTCAATAGTAATAGTTCTACCGTCCTCAAGACGAATTTCTTGTGTATATGTTTTTGGAATCATTTTTCATTTTTTGATTAAAATATTTGTTGTGTGTTGTTGCAACCAATGAAAAACTAAGATTCAATTTTTGTGCATTAGATTAAAAATAAATTTACTTACGTAATCCTAATTTTTTAACTATTTCACGGTATCTTAAAATATCTTTCGATTTTAAATAATTTAAAAGACTCCTCCGCTTTCCCACAAGATGTACTAATGAGCGCTCAGTATTAAAATCTTTTCTATTATTTTTAAGGTGTTCAGATAAATGTTGAATACGATGAGTGAAAAGTGCTATCTGACCTTCGGTAGATCCAGTGTCTTTTTTTGATTTACCGTGGTCTTTAAAAATATTTTCTTTTACTTCTTTTGAATTATACATGCCAATATTAATTTTAATGATTTTTATGTAAACACTATAAAGTGGTTGGCAAATATACAATTTAACCAATGTAAAACAATAAAAATAATAACTTATGAAGTTGGAAATTTATGGTCGAATAGGATGATTTAATATCAAATCAATATATAGATTGATTTTATTCTTTAATTCATTTCGATGAGAAATAAAATCTAGAAATCCTTTTTCTAGTTGAAATTCACTAGTTTGAAATCCCTCCGGTAATTCTTTTCCTGTTGTATCTTTTACCACTCTAGGCCCTGCAAAAGCAATTAATGCTTTTGGTTCAGCTATATTAATATCACCTAACATTGCATAAGAAGCTGTAGTTCCTCCTGTTGTTGGATCAGTACATAATGAAATATATGGAATTTTAGTTTCTGCAAGTTGAGCTAGTTTTGCTGCAGTTTTCGCCATTTGCATTAGAGAGGTTGCAGATTCCATCATTCTTGCACCGCCTGACTTGGATATAATTACTAGGGGTAATTTATGTTTAATTGAGTGATCTATTGCTCTAGAAATTTTTTCTCCTACTACTGAACCCATAGAACCCCCAATAAATCTGAAATCCATACAGGCAACTACAATTTTTTTACCTTTAGATGGTCCTACTGCAGTTCTGATTGCATCGTATAGACCTGTTTTTTTGTGAGCATCTTTAAGTCTATCTATATATTTTTTAGAATCTTCAAATTTTAAAAAGTCTTGGGATTTTAATTCTGCATTGAATTCTTTGAATTGATTTCCATCAAATAAAATCTCAAAGTATTCTTTACTACCGATATGAACATGGTAATCATCCTCTGGGCTAACATACTTGTTTTCAGCAAGTTCCTTGGTTTCAATTATTTTACCCGTTGGAGTCTGATACCAAAGCCCTTTTGGGATATCCTTTTTTTCCTCTGTTTTAGTTTGAATACCTTTTTCACTTCGTTTAAACCAACTCATATACTCGTTTTAACCAAAGATATAAATTATAGTAAATTAAAGAGTATTTATATTATTTAAGTCTTTAAAGGCCTTTTTAAGGCGTATTTTAAAAGTCTCCTCACCAAGCCTAAGCCACTTTCTAGGGTCATAATATTTTTTGTTTGGTTGATCTATACCCTCAGGATTTCCAATTTGATTTCTTAAATATTCAATATTATTGTTCATATAGTCTCGTATACCTTCAGTAAAGGCAAATTGGAGATCTGTATCTATATTCATTTTGATAACACCGTATCCAATAGATTCTTTAATTTCTTCCTGTGTTGATCCTGACCCACCATGGAAGACAAAGTCAACTGAGTTTTCCGGAAGATTGTATTTTTCTGAGATGAATTTTTGAGAATTTTTTAAAATTTTAGGAGTCAATTTTACATTTCCAGGCTTGTAAACTCCATGGACATTACCAAAAGCAGCTGCAATTGTAAATTGATTACTAACTTTATTCAACTCTTCATATGCGAAAGCGACTTCTTCAGGTTGTGTATAAAGTTTTGATACATCAATATCACTATTGTCTACTCCATCTTCCTCACCACCTGTAATACCTAGCTCAATTTCTAGAGTCATACTCATTTTAGACATTCGTTTCAAATATTTTTTACAAATACTAATATTTTCTTCTATTGGCTCTTCTGAAAGATCGAGCATATGTGAACTAAACAAGGATTTACCGTGCTGTGCGTAATAAGTTTCACTGGCATCTAATAAGCCATCAATCCAAGGCAGTAAATTTTTTGCACAGTGATCAGTATGCAGTATTACACTGGCTCCATGAGCTTTGGCTATTTCATGTATATGTTTAGCACCAGAAACTGCTCCTGCAATTGCGGCTTTTTGATTTTGGTTTGAGAGACCTTTTCCAGCATTAAATTGAGAGCCACCATTAGAAAACTGAATAATGACAGGACTGTTTAGTTCTGCTGCAGTTTCTAAAACAGCATTAATGGAATTGCTTCCAATTACATTTACTGCAGGAAGTGCAAAAGATTTTTCCTTAGCAAGTTTAAAAACTTCTTGAACTTTATTTCCAGTAATAACTCCAGATGGGATAGAATAAATCATTAATCTTAATTTGCAGCAAAAATAGAAACTTATTTGATTTTAGAATGGATAATTTATACCGATATTAAAAACAGCATTTTTGAAATTAAATTCATTCCACCATCTATCTCCTTTTTGGAGCGCTGGATTGTAGGTTTTAAAACCTGTGTCAAATCGGAAAACAAAAAAATCAAAGTCATATCGAAGACCAAAACCAGATCCGATTGCAATTTCAGACAAGTCTTCAAGACCATCAAATCGCATGTCAGGATCTTCAACATCATCAAAAATATTCCATACGTTTCCTAAATCAATAAAGAGCCCACCTTTTAGTGGGCCTGTAATTCGAAAACGATATTCTAAATTAAAAGCAATTTTAAAATTAGCTTCGTTAAACTCATTAATGTTACTGCTACTTCCTGGCCCCAGTTTATATGCTTTCCATGCTCTATTGTCATTTGCACCTCCAGAAAAATATGATCTTGAAAAAGGCATATTAGTTGAATTTCCATAAGGAATTGCAATACCAGCAAAACCATGAAAAGCAAATACACGTTCTCTACCAAAAGGCCAATGTTTGATATAATCAATTTCTGTTTTGATGTATTGAGACGGACTAACGCCTCCTAATGTATTTTGATTATTCCCATTCTTAGCATTGCTAAAACTTCTCAAAAACTGATTTAGTAAATTACCAACCCAATCTAATTTCCAACGGAATTGATAAAATTTTTCATCAAATATACTTTCTTGGCTGTTTAGATTTAGGCTAAAAGAAGAGCCTAGTATTAAATTGTTTGCTGATAGTCGATCAAATCTTTCTTTGACTGTATTAACTATTCTAAAATCTTCATCTTCAAAATTTAGATTAGTCCTATTGTTTAGAACTGCTTCTATAAATTCTGAAGTCCCCTCAGGAATTAAAAGACTCCCGGAAGAATCTATTATATTTTCATTATTATTATAGTTTTTTGCTATTTGATTTAAACGATCATAAGAATTTCTATAAACGTTAAAATAATTAGATAAGTTTCTGTTGTTTACAAATTCAAGGTCAATTAATTTAAATTGAATTCTTTTTTTACTGCTAGACCTAATATCAAATTGATACACTCCTTTAAAAAATTGCTTATCTAAACCAATATTTTCTTGAAGAGATGTTCCAAGTATAATTTCTGTTTTACCCAACGTCGGTAAAGCTGTCCAATTTGCTTTGATCCAAGGGATAAGAAGTTTTGGGACACTTAATTTTAAATCAGCTCCTAATTCATATAAATTAAAGAATTGATCATCTTGTTGTGCAATATCTCGTGAGGCTCCTAAAGTATTTTTTATATTCAATTCTAGTAATTCAGCACCTCGAAAAACATTTCTTATCCCTAAACCTCCTCCAACTCCAATCCCAAAATCCTGAATATTTGAATGTGATAAATCTAAGTCAAAACCGAGTGAAAACCGCTCTTTAGGATTTAAGAAAATCGAAGCACGAAGCGCATTTTCTTCACCTGGAATAAGGGAGTAGTTGATGCTGGGATATTTAAAATTTTTAAGATTAGTAAAATAACGATAGGTTAAATTACGATCCTTATCACTATATAATTCTCCTGCTTTAATCGAAATTCCAGATGTTATTGTTTTCGGTCGGTATTTTAACTTTCCTTTACTGAATATATTCAAATTATTATAGAATATTGAATCCGAATATTGCGATGAATTATCTTCTAGATTTCCGTTGTTTACGTAAACAGCAACATCTTTTATTTTGTATTTATAATACGGAATTTCTATTAATGTATCATTTAATCTTTGTCTAATATTTTCAATCCTAACATTAACGGGAATTTTTAAGTCTTGACCTGTACTGTCAATAGCAGCAGTAAATTGAATACTGTTTTGTTGAAAATTATAAATTCCATTATTTCTGAATAACAAGAATAAGCGTTCTCTTTCAGCCCCGAATTTATTAATTTCAAATGGATCTCCTTTTTTTATTATTTGACCATCTAGGTTTTCTTTTAAAATGTTATCAAGCTCAGAAGATTCGATTGTATACTTTAGAGAGTCTATAAGGTATTTTTCATGGGGCTTTATATGATATTTTAAAATAATTTTATTTTTATTGATCTGATATTTTTGAGCTTTAACTTGAACATCATAGTAGCCAAGATTTTTATAATACTGAATGATTCTTTTTTTTGAATTTGTAAGAGCAATAGTGTCAAGTATTGAAGGGGGTTCTCCTGTTTTTTTAAGCCACTTGTTAAAATTTTCACCATAATTATTTAGTGCTAAGATTTGCTTATTTGAAATCCATTTTTCCAAACGTTTTCTTCGATTTTCTTTTTTATCAATCCAGTTACTGAATTGTTTTTTTGGTTCAGGGTGTGCAGTCTCATAAAGAATTTTACCAATAGGAATACCTAAAATTTTTTTATTTGTAGTTGTAGTAATAATGAAATTAACGGGATTATTTTTTAATAAGCGATTTTCTTCATAAACCTCAATGCGATCGATGATTGGTTTTTTATTTTTAAAAGCCTTAGTGCCAGAACAGCCAAAGAAAGTTGAGGTGGTAATAGCTAGAATGATTAATTTTGAAAAAAGGCGAGACATTAATCTAAATTATAATATCAAAAATAAGTCATTTTTATGGTCAC
>Ga0315330_10001331_pt1 | contig 16541 bp, 23 predicted proteins | sample M140m34915metaG_FD_203453 | JGI IMG/M metagenome (GOLD analysis project Ga0315330, IMG submission 203453) | Ammonia-oxidizing marine archaeal communities from Monterey Bay, California, United States - M1 40m 34915 | ecosystem: Environmental > Aquatic > Marine > Intertidal zone | place: USA...
AATATAGCCTAAATCACTTGCCCATTTTGATATATTCTCAAGGCTATTGAATGGCGCTTCATCACCGGCAAATTGAGCCAGAAATATAGCTGGACCTTTAATTGACATTTCTTAATCCTCTCTCTCTCTATCTTATCTTAATAATATGTAATTTTGTCATGTGTGAAAAGCTTTTAATAAAAGGTAATTGTAGATGATTAGTAAAATAATTAGTATACTTGTCTTACTAAATTATTAATTAATTAGGAGGATATAATATGAAAAAAATACTATCTGTATTTTTTATTCCACTATTTGCATTAATGTTTTCAACTAACGTTAAAGCTGAATCATTAACTCTTGGTTGGGCCGCATGGGATCCAGCAAATGCTTTAGTAGAGCTAAGTAAAGAGTTTACTGCAGAAACAGGAATCGAAATGAACTTTGAGTTCGTAGACTGGACTAGCTACGCTGACAGAATGCTTAATGAGCTAAATAACAAAGGTAAGACCTTTGACCTTTTAGTTGGAGATTCTCAGTGGATAGGTGGTGGCGCAGTAAACGGTCACTATGTTAAGCTAAATGATTTCTTTGATAGAGAAGGTATTTCAATGAATGACTTCTCAGACGCTACTGTTTATGCGTATTCAACTTGGCCAAAAGGTTCAGAGAATTATTACGCTCTACCTTTAATGGGTGATGCTCTAGCATGGGCTTACAGAAAAGACTGGTTTGATAGACCTGAACTACAATCTGAATTTCAATCAAAACATGGTTATGCTTTAGGTGTCCCTAAAACTTGGGATGAGCTATACGATATGTGTTCTTTCTTCCAAGGAAGAGAAATTGATGGAGTTGTTCGTTATGGAGCAGCATTAAATACAGAAAGAGGTTCTGAGGGTATTACTATGGGTGTAACTGCAGCTATGTATGCTTGGGGAATGGAATATGAGGATCCAAGTAATCCTTATAACTCTGATGGCTTCTTTAATGCTCCTAATGTTGTTGAGGCAGTTGATTTCTACAAAAAAATGTATGAAGATTGCTCACCTCCAGGACACTCAAACGCTTATATGGGTGAAAACTTAGATGCATATAGCTCAGGACAAGTTGCATTCCAAATGAACTGGTATGCTTTCTGGCCTGGTGTTGCTAAGGGAGATAAAGATGGCAGAGTTACTGGTTTCTTCGCAAATCCTTGTCAAGAAATCTGTGCAGCTACACTTGGTGGCCAAGGAATATCTGTTGTAAATTATTCTGATAAAAAAGAATTAGCGCAACAGTATATTAAGTGGTTTGCTAGACCAGATATTCAGCAGAAATGGTGGGATCTTGGTGGATATTCATGTCACAAAGACGTTTTAGGATCACCTGATTTTGTTGAATCAGCTGTTTATGCTCAAGGCTTCTTAGATTCAATGGGAATTGTTAAAGATTTTTGGCAAGAACCATCATTTGTTGAGTTGTTAATACCTATGCAAGAAAATATGCATGACTATATAGTTAATGGCAAAGGTACTGCAAAGGGAGCTCTAGACAACATTATCGAAGAGTGGGAAGAAGTATTTGAGTCTGAAGGAAAACTTTAAGACTTAATATCAACATTATATTATTTTGGGCGGATGTATTATCCGCCCATCAAAATCTTATCTAAATTAAAATGAAAAAATTAGTGACTAAAAGTAAGGGGCTATCGGATAAGGCAATTGGATGGCTATTCATCGCTCCTACTATTATCTTATTACTTTTAATCAATGTTTACCCTCTTATCTACGCGATAAGAATGTCCTTCACAAACTTCTATGCCAATAAACTTACACAAGTTGTCAAAAATGTTGGTCTTAAAAACTATTACAAAATTTTAGGCAAAGAAGCCATTTGGGAAAAGATGCAAATTACTGCTCACTTTATGTTTTGGACTTTATCGCTTCAAATTATTATAGGTTTATCTCTTGCTCTTTTATTAAATAAAAAGTTTAAGGGAAATGAGCTTTTAACAACGACCATTGTGCTTCCAATGATGTTATCTCCTGCGGTTGTTGGAGTTTTTTGGGGCTATTTATACAACCCTCAAGTAGGCCTTTTTACTTATATAGTTAATTTTTTTTATGACTTTGGTTCATTTGATATGCTTGGTTCTGGCACTCTAGCTCCATGGGCAATTGTTATAGTTGATACCTGGATGTGGACTCCTTTTACGATGCTAATCTGTTTAGCTGGATTAAGATCAATTCCTGGATATTTATATGAAGCAGCAGAGGTAGATCGTGCAAGTAAGTGGCAACAATTTGTTTACATTACACTACCTTCAGTCTTACCATTTCTTCTGCTAGCTCTTTTATTTAGAGGAATAGAAAACTTTAAAATGTTTGACATGGTTATGGAGTTGACTGGGGGAGGCCCCGGATCTATGACTGAGTTAACATCAATGAATTTGAAAAGAGAAGCTTTTGAAAAATGGAAAACTGGTTATAGCTCAGCTTATGCGGTCATTTTATTTGTAACAATTTTTGGCTTTGGAAACGTTTATGTCAAAGTCATGAACAAGATTAAGGATAGGTAATGGATACTTCACGTTCACCTATGGAGCCGAGTGGATTTTCTAGGAAAATTGCAGCTTTTATAATTATCGTTTATACGGTTGTAACGTTAATTCCAATCACATGGATTGTGTTAACGGGATTTAAAAGTGTTGATAGTGCTGTTTCCTATCCCCCAGAAGTAATTTTTGAGCCCTCTCTCGAAGGGTATGTTAATCTATTTACTTCTAGAACAAGGCAATCTGAAGAATATCTAGCTGAACTACCACCTCCTGAAACTTGGTACGAAGAATTAGTAAGAAGTAAAGAGATGGTGATCACAGGTCCATCAAAATTTTTTAGTAGATATTTAAATTCAATGATTATTGGTTTTGGGGCAACTTTTTTATCAATTTTTTTAGGGACATTAGCAGCTTATGCTTTCTCAAGATTTAGAGTGCCTCTCAAAGATGATTTGATGTTTTTTATTTTGTCGACAAGAATGTTTCCTCCTATAGCTGTAGCGGTTCCCATTTTTATTATGTATAGAAAACTTGGATTGGGAGACACGCACATAGGTATGATAATCTTATATACCGTTGTTAATTTAAGCTTAGCCGTTTGGTTATTAAAAGGCTTTATGGATGAGATCCCCAAAGAATATGAAGAGGCCGCTATGATAGATGGATACACAAGATTCCAGGCTTTTTTTAAAATTGTACTACCTCAAGCTACAACGGGTATTGCTGCAACAGCAATCTTTTGTATGATTTTCTCTTGGAATGAATATGCTTTTGCTGTTTTACTGACGCAGTTTAATGCCCAAACAGCGCCACCATTTATTCCTACTATCATTGGTGAAGGAGGCATAGATTGGCCAGCAATTGCTGCAGGTACAACATTGTTTCTACTTCCTGTTATGATTTTTACAGTAATTCTTCGCAAACACTTACTGAGAGGTATTACATTTGGAGCGGTTAGAAAATAATGAAACAGGAAAATAAAAGTTTATTGAGAAGAATTTTTAAAAGAGGTATTTGGGAAAATATTTCCACGGCTTTGATTTTAATTGGTGTTTTTATGCTTATGCAGCCCTTTGCTATGTGGATGTATACTTATTCTTTTATTGTAATTTTAGTGGGAACTATTGGTTTTGTAATCACTAGTCACTTTCCGGATTAAAAATGGCAACGATTAAAATAGAAAACCTTCAAAAATCATTTGCTGATTTTACGGCTGTTAAAAACTCTAATCTTACAATCAATAATAAAGAATTTTTTGTACTACTTGGCCCTTCTGGATGTGGGAAAACTACTACTCTTAGAATGATAGCGGGTCTTGAATTACCAACCTCTGGTAAGATATACCTAGATCAAGATGAGGTCAGTCTTCTTAGAGCATCAGAAAGAGACATTGCATTTGTTTTTCAATTATTTGCGCTGTACCCTCATATGAATGTAAAAAATAATTTAGCCTTTCCTTTGAAAATGCAAAAATACTCAAGAGCAGAAATAAAAGAGCGAGTAATGGAGGCAGCTAAGCTTTTAAGAATAGATAATATTTTAGATTCCAAAATTTCTAGTCTAGCAGGAGGAGATCGTCAGAGAGTTGCCTTAGGCAGGGCACTAGTAAGGCGTCCAAAAGCTTTTTTGATGGATGAACCCTTAGGTACCTTAGATGCTGAATTTAGAGAATTAATGTGTTTAGAGTTAAGAAAATTACATGACGATATTGGCGCTACAACTGTTTATGTAACCCATGATCAACAAGAAGCAATGTCTATGGCTGATAGAATTGCTGTGATGAATGAAGGTGAGGTGCTGCAAGCAGACTCCCCGTCAATCATTTATAATAAGCCAAAAAGTAAGTTTGTAGCCTCTTTTATTGGTTCACCTGCTATGAACTTTATTCCATTCAACCAAGCAGTTCAAAAAAACCAAACTGAAATCACCATAGAGGGTACAAAGATTATAATCCCAAAACAACTTGAGGAAAGCACGACCCAAGAGAATTTTTTAGGAATTAGGCCCGAGAATTTAAAACTTGTATCGAATGAAGGGGTAGCTGGAAATGTCTTTGGCATCGAATACCTCGGTTCAAGAAAAATTGTGACAATTGAAACTAAGTTTGGAAAAATAAAAGTTCGCATCGACAGTAATGTTAATTTGAAGATAGACGAAAATGTTCAATTTATCCCTTCAAATGATAATCAAATTATTTTTGATGGCAAAACAGAAAAATCTTTAATTAGTGAGTTCTTAAATTAATGTCGAAAGTTGAATTAAAAAACGTTACAAAAATTTACGACAAAACTAATAAGGCTATAGATGATCTTAGTTTAACAATAAACAACGGTGAGTTTTTTATATTATTAGGCCCTACAGGAGCTGGTAAGACAACCACTTTAAGATCAATAGCTGGTTTGGAAAAAATTGATAATGGCCAAATATTATTTGATGAACAGGATTACACAAGCATCCAACCAGCTTTTAGAGATACAGCTTTTGTTTTTCAACAGTTTTCATTATATCCGCATTATAAGGTTTTTGACAATTTAGCTTTTCCACTTAAATCTCGATTAAGAAATTTTTCTAAGGAAGATATCAAAGAAAAAGTTGAGAAGATTGCTGAGATGCTAAAAATTAAATCAAAATTAAATAATAAAGCAACAGAACTATCAGGCGGTGAAATGCAACGAGTAGCTATTGGTCGAGCCCTTGTAAGAGAACCAAATATATATTTAATGGATGAGCCTTTATCTTCTCTTGATGCTAAACTTAGAGAAACACTAAGAGTGGAATTAAAAAATATACAAAGAAATTTAGGTGCAACTATCTTGTATGTTACACACGATCAAGCTGAAGCAACAACTATGGCTGATAGGATTGGTGTTTTAGAGGAAGGTAAGCTAGTTCAAGTAGGAACCCCTGAGGAAATTTATAATAATCCTATAAGTACTTATGTTGCTCATAGACTTGGATCGCCAAGAATTAATATTGTTAATGAGGATGTTCTTTCCTTAGAAAATAGCCCAAGTAATACCAAGAAATTAGGAATAAGGCCTGAAAATATCAAAATCAATACTGGTAATTTTCAAGGTAAAATTAGAACAATAGAAGCCCTTGGAGCAGAAACCGTTATAAGCATAGACTATAAACAGATAGAATTACTTGCTCTTTTTCAAGGTATTTTCAAAGGGACTAAGGGTGAGAATATTAACTTTGATATTAACGCAAATAATATTTTATATTTTAATGACAAAAACGAGAGCATTCGATGAGTACAAAATTCTTAATTGATAATGCAAAGCTAATAGAGCTAACAATAAATGAAAATGCTGATGAGATTGAAAAATTAGATCAAGAAATTGGTGATGGCGATCATATATTTAATGTTCAAAGAGGAATTAAATTGGTAATTGAGCTTGAACCTATTATTAAAGATTTACCGATTTCTAAGGCATTAAATCAAATTGCTATGAAAGTTTTATCTGGAATAGGGGGCTCATCTGGCGCTTTATTTGGAACATTATTTATGACCATGGCAAAAGGTGCAAATATTGATGATGGTATTGATTTTAAAAAAGCTGTTGAAATTTTTGCGCTAGGTGTAGAGGCTGTTAAACAAAGAGGTAAAGCTGATGTTGGAGAGAAAACAATGATGGATGTTCTTATTCCTGTATCTAATTGTCTTCAAAAAGGGTTAGAAGAAAATAAAGACAAGAGTGAAATATTAAATGAGGCTATAGAGGTGGCTGAAAAAGGTATGCTATCTACCAAAGATTTATTAGCAACTAAAGGAAGAGCTTCATTTTTAGGTGAGCGAGCTAAAGGACATATTGATCCTGGGGCAAGATCATCTCAATTAATGATTAAAACTGTCTGTGAGTCAGTTAATAACTAGGGGGGAAACTATGAAAAAATTTATGAATTCAGCAGATGACTTTTTAAAAGAAAGTTTACAAGGGTTTGGAGCTGCACATAAAGATATTGTGAGCTGTTATTATGATCCTAATTTTGTAACAAGATCGTCGTCTACTAAAGAAGGCAAAGTAGCTTTAATAAGTGGTGGTGGAAGTGGCCACGAACCAATGCATGGAGGATTAGTAGGCCATGGTATGCTTGATGCTGCCTGTCCAGGATTTGTTTTTTCCTCTCCTACGCCAGATCAGATGTTAGCTGCGGCTGAAAAAGTTGATAGTGGTGCAGGGGTTTTATTTATAGTTAAAAACTATTCCGGGGATGTTATGAACTTTGAAATGGCAGCAGAAATGATGTCAGGACCTAATGCATCAGTCTTGACCAATGATGATGTTGCGGTAGAAGACTCTTCATTTACAACAGGTCGAAGAGGTGTTGCTGCTACAGTTTTAGTTGAAAAAATAGTTGGATCTTTGGCAGAAAGTGGCGGTTCCCTTCAAGAATGCAAAGCTTTAGGGGACAAAGTTAACACAAACTCTGGATCTATGGGTGTAGCTTTTTCGAGTTGCACTGTTCCTGCTGCAGGTAAACCTACTTTTGAATTAGGTGCTGATGAAATGGAATTTGGGGTTGGTATTCATGGTGAACCAGGAAGAAGACGCGATAAGATTAAGTCAGCTCAGGAAATTACAAATGAGTTATTAGAGGCAATTATTGAAGATTTAGAGCCAGAGAATAATGAAGAAATTTTACTTTTCATAAATGGCATGGGAGGCACACCTCTAACTGAATTATATCTCGTTTATGATAATGCTAAAAAAATGCTTGATGAAAAAAAAATCAAGATAGCAAGATCATTAGTTGGCAATTATTGTACATCTCTAGAAATGCAAGGGGCTTCCATTACTCTAACAAAACTCGATCAAGAATTAGTAAAGCATTGGGACTCAGCCGTTCATACCGCTGCAATGCGCTGGGGGATGTAAGTTTCAAATTACTTACATCATAACTATACAAATAAAAAAAATTAATATGGTGGAGCCAAGGGGGATCGAACCCCTGACCTCTACGCTGCCAGCGTAGCGCTCTCCCAGCTGAGCTATGGCCCCAATTATTTAAATTAGCAATAAACTATATTTATCAATAGTTATCGTGTTGAGATTTTATTTCATTAGATTCAACTGAACAAGAAAATAATAATTCAGCTAATTGATATATATATTGACCCAGCAGCTACAACTCCTATTACAAGACAACTCCAATAAGTAATTTTATTTCTCTGAATAAAACCATCTAATTTCAAAATTGTTTTTGCTATTAAATGAATAATCATTACTCCAAGAAAAAAAGCAATAAGTGTAAATACTATTTCTGCTAACAATAACATATTTAGTATTTTATACATTTGATATTGCTGAGTAAAGTTAGTAGAAGAATGAACTTTTTTTAGCGACCGTAATTAATACTTGTTTCAATAAGTTCTATCATCTCTTCAAAAGATGCCGTCTTTGGATTTGTGGCAAATGCACTATCTTTTAATGCTTTTTTTGCAAGACTCTCAATTGAGCTATCTTTTACCCCAATATCACTTAATTTTTTAGGTATTTTAAATTGGTCAAGTAAGTCACAAATTGATTTATAGAAATAATCAAAGTCATTTTTTTTTAAACTCATTGCCTCACTCATAACAGAAATTTTAGAACCCATTACATCTTTATTAAATCGTAAGACTGAAGGTAAAACGATAGCATTAGTTAATCCATGTTGAGTATCATATTCCGCACCTACCATATGCGAAATAGCATGAACAAAGCCCAGTCCTTTTAAAAATGAAATTCCAGCGAGACACGATCCGACTAACATTTTACCACGGCTAGTTAAATCCTCTCCCTTTTCATACACAATAGGAAGATTTGGATAGATTAATCGTAAAGCTTCAAGTGCAGCACCATCACAAAGAGGATGGAAATCATTAATCACATAGGCTTCTATTGCATGAACTAATGCATCTATACCAGTCCATGCTGTTAAATTTTTTGGTAATTGAATTGTTAATTCAGGATCTAGTATTACCTCTAAGGGTTTCTGTTGTGGATGTGCTATACACCATTTTACTAAGAGCTGTGTATCGGTAACCATAGCTGAGCTTTCAGTTTCTGCGCCAGTGCCTGCAGTTGTAGGTATACAAATTAATGGAGGAAACTTATTTTTATGATTGATAACGGGAGGTTTCTTTTCCCATTCAAAATCCCATATACCATATTCATTGTTTGCTATGAGAGATACGGCCTTGCCGCCATCCATGCCACTTCCGCCACCAATTGCAATAATGCCATCGTGATTACCATTCAGATATACTGATTTTCCTAAAATTATCTCTTCATCTTTAGGATTTGGGGATATATTTGAAAAAATTTTAATATCTAGATTTTTATTTTGTAAATTATCATAAATATTTTTTATAAAACCAAGATCTTTACTTCCGTTATCCGTAATAATCAAAGGTCTTTTAATGCCATTTTGACTGCATATTTCAAATAGCTCTTTAACACGCCCAGGTCCATATCGAATAGAAGTTGGGAAGGACCAGTTTTGATGTGAAAGATAATCCATAAGATGAATATTTGACTTAATTATTATATAAACTCAACTTATTTTTGATAAAAAAAGTGTATAAATAACAAATAAATATTGATTTTACTTATCTTTTTGAGTTTTTTGGAATTGATTTCAAATTAATCTAAAAAAATGTAATATATGTATTTATGAGTATGGAAAATATACAAACAATTTCTTGTCCAAAATGTGATTTAACTGTTTCCTCTGTATGTTCAAAATGCAGCAAGGAAGTTGAAGTGTCAAAATTAGCTGATGGATGTGTGGTTCAAATTACCAAATGCGCTGAATGCACAGACACCCCAGTAATTAAAGACGTCTGTACAGAAACTAATTAACTTTCTGTTATTAATTTACTGCCGGATAGTAAGAATATTAAATAAATCTAACATCACTGTTCCTCATATAAATATCATAGTTATTTTATTAGGAGATTTTGATGAAAATTTTAAAAATATACGAAGAAGTAGAGTTTCTACTTGTTGATCTTGAAGTAAAGTTAGGTAATGAACTTCGTCATTCACCTACACTGTGTGTGAGATATAACGGTAAAATCATACCCTTGAATACTGCTCATGATGGAAGACCTATTTTAATGAAAGAAGAGAATTCAATTTCTTAACAACTTTTGTTTATAGACCTCATCTGGATTGATCTAACAATATAATTGATACTGTTTATTCATTTATATCATAGATAATTACAGGTAATTAATTATGATATCCTTTATTCATGATAATTTTTGACTCAAAAAATAAAATTAATGAAAAATTAAAAGAAGAAAATTTACGTTCAGCTCATTTATTAAGATTAAAGGGCTATGGTTCTTTTAATTATACTTGCTCTTGTGGAGAAATTCATGATGTTAATGGTAAAGGTATTAGCTGTAAGGGTTCATCTAGACCTTTAAAGGCCCTCTTAAAATGTAATAATAATTTTTTTACTATGATCAAAATTGAAGGTTTTTTTAAAAAAAAAGCTATCTCAGAATATGGATTTGATGGTAGGGTTTTTGAAGCTGAATAATAACCATTAATTTAAAATTTAATCTTGGTGAATTGAAATCTTTTACAAAAAATTAGAATACACTAATAAATTCAATTCAAAATTCTAAGTAATAGACAATTCAAATATTTTAGATAAATTTGAATTATGGCTGATATCTATAGTTTGATGAAATATTTGACTCCGTATGAATTTGACCATATAAGATTTTTAGCCCATAACGACCACATTCCGTATGATGAAATAAGTAATCACTACAAAATTAATGAAAATGACCTTAAGAAATTAATGAGATTCTTATTGAATGATCAAGATTATTTAAATTGGAAGAAGATAGAAAAAAAAAATAAAACTAACCTATCTTCTAATTAATCAATCACGTCAAATTTTGAGTTTATTATCGTCCTTGTAAAATCGAGGATCAAATTCATTAAGAACTATATCTTTTATTGCCAAGGAGGGTTCAGAAAAATTACAATCTTTTGTTAATTTTTCAAAAGGTGTATCCACTAATATTCTTTTTGCCTCTTCGGCTGATCGCGCTTCAACTTGTATATCAAAGTCATAAGACTTACTTAATTTTATAGTAAAGTTTTTCATTTTGTTTTCCCTCTTGAATTATTATTGTTTTAAAAATCTATTTCGTTTCAGAAATTTTTATACAAAAAAAAATTCTTGGTATAATGTATTACACATACCAAAAAACTTATTAAAATTGATTATTTTATAAGGCCTTTAACTAATATAAATTTTTAAAATTTTTAGGATGTTTAAATAAGTGCGACATTTATACAAAATCAGTATAATTTACCGTTAATAAACAATGAGAATTGCAATTTTCCAACCTGATATTAATAATTATCCCAGCATCGATAGTAGATTATCAAAAATAAAAAGTATTATTCAATTTAGTGACTCTTTAGATGTATTGGTTTTGCCTGAATTATTTTTAACTTTCTATTGTAGTACGAAAGAAATTATTAGCTATTCTGATCAAGATATCAAAGAAGCGAATAAACATATCTTATCCTTAAGTTCACAATTTAAATGCTCAATAGTCTTTGGCTACCCTGAAATCAATGATGATATAAGATTTAATAGCGCCTTAATAACGGGGTCTAACGGTAGAATATTATATAATCACCGAAAAACTTTTTTAGCTCCAAATAATATGGAACAAGAATTATTTTCTACGGGTAGCAATTTTGAAATTTTTTCTATTGGAGATATTAAAGCTTCATTATTAATTTGCTATGAGTTTGAATTTCCAGAAATAGTTAGAAAATTAGCTAAATTAGGTACTCAAATCTTATTTGTTCCTACTGCTTTAGGAGAAGATTTTCGGTTTGTAGCCTATGAGATGTTAAAAACAAGAGCATTTGAAAATCAGATAGTTATTGTTTATGCCAATTATGTTGGTAAATCACAAATGTTCAGTTTTTGTGGAAATAGCGCCATAGTCAATGAAAAGGGTGAAGATTTATTAAGGTTAGGTGATAGAGAGGAAGTTGCTTTTATTGATGTACCATTTTTAAATCAAGACTCTCGACGAAAACGATTACCTTATTTTAAGGATTTAATTAAATTTGAAGCCTAAGTTCTGAGAAATGTTTTGCTAATTTTTTTCCTGCTAGCCAGGCATCCTGCATACTAGGACCCTGACACCAGTCACCAAGTGCATATAGCCGATGATCAATAGACTCAATATAGTTTTGATCGTTTAGGTCCTTATAGCTTTTTTTTGCATACGCATATCTCCATCGATGTGATTTTTTGTAGACAGCTTTTGCATCTGAGTGAAAATGTTTTTTAATTTGATCTATTACATAGTCTTCAAGGATATAGTTTTCAATATTATAGTATTCTTTTGACCACTCAGATCTCATGTTAATTACCCAACATTCATCACTAAAAAATTCATGTTTAAAGTTTTGGTTCATTAAAAAACTAATATCTGGTGTTAAATGATAGCCAAATTGAAAAGGTGAGCCTAGCCTTTTATCTAATGCGATCATAATCGTCCAAATTACATCAAAATCAGGAGATGTTAGGGGAGAATAATCAATAAAGTCATTTAGCAAGTTTTCTGCTTGTTCATAAGGAATGCAACAAAAAATAAAATCAAATGGTCCAAATTTTTCATTATCAGTTTCTAGATAATATTCTTGGTTTACACTTTTAATTTTTTTAATATGGGTAGAGAAATTTGTTGGATATCGAAGTCGTTTATGGAATTCAATAGGGATGGACTCTATTCCTTTTTGTCCAACAATAACTTGTTTTTCTTCGATGGGAGATTTATTCTGGATATTAGAACAAAAATCTCCTTTTAAGATTTTTGTAGCATTAATTTTATTTAGAAACTCATTTAACCCTATCATCCCATGATCTTCTTTTAAGTAATGCGCACCATGATCAAAAATATAATTTTCATGACGTTTAGTTGAAATTCTACCTCCTGGCCTCCAGGACTTATCAAAAAACGTAACATCAAGGGCAGGAAGATGATGTACTAAAGAGAGGGCACTAAGCCCAGTGCCAATAACTGCAATTTTTTTCAAATTTATTTTTTCTTATTAGAATTTTGTGAGGGCAGTTCATCAATTCCCTCAGTTGGACGCAGTACAGGGACATAACGAAGTCGAAGAATGATTACAGCTATAGCAACAAGAACAATTGCTCCTGCCTCATAGAGTAGAAGTTCTGGATTTGAGTCCTTACCTTGAAGGATTATCAATCGTGATAGTGCTGTAATTGCAATAAATAAGGGGTATGTCATTCTAACTCTGTTAGAAATTAGATATACGCGGACCATACCAATTACTTCAACATAAATAAAAAGTAAAAGTAAATCAGCTAATTCCACATATTGAGCATTAATCATCTTGAGGATTTCAAACATGATCGCTGTGAGGGTGGAGACTAAAATTACAAAAATAACTGCTTTTTCAATAAAGCCAACAAATTCTTCTACATGTTTATTTATCACCAAATTATCTTATCAATTTGTTTTGATTGTAGAAAGGTATTTGTTTGAGAGAAAGGTTTACTTCCAAAAAAACCTCGATGTGCGGACAAAGGAGAGGGGTGAGGTGCCGTTAAAATCAAATGTTTTTTCGAATCAATGAGATTTTTTTTAGACTGAGCGAAAGCCCCCCATAGAATAAAGACTATATTTTCTAAATGATTATCAATAACGCTGATAACTTTATCGGTAAACTCTCCCCATCCATAATTTTGATGAGAAAGAGGTTTCGATTGCTCAACAGTTAATGTTGTATTCAATAAGAAAACACCTTGTTCAGCCCAATGTTCTAGATTCCCATTTCCAGGATTAATTATTTTTCCAATATCACTTTGTAATTCTTTAAAAATATTTACTAAAGATGGTGGGGGTTTGACAGAATTTGGAACAGAAAAACATAGTCCATGTGCCTGATTTGGACCATGATAGGGATCTTGCCCTAGTATCACTACCTTTACTTTATCAAAGGGAGTGAGATTAAAGGCATTAAAAATCTGCTCGCCTCGAGGGTAAAAAATAATTTTATTTTTTTTAAGTTCTTGCAGTTTATATTTTAAAGTCACCATGTAATCTTTTTGGAACTCATTCTTTAGGTGGGCTAACCAAGAGTGGTGAAGTTGAATGGTTTGTTTATCCATTCTTAAAAATATTAATTAATTGTTTCGTCTTTACTACGGCCGTATTTTTCTAACTTATAAATAATCTTTTCTTTTAAATCATGATTTTCTTCTAAGGCCATAACTAGAGCTTGTGTGTAAAAGAAACAGGCAGCTTCAATATCTGCTTTATTTTCAAAATAGTTAGCTGCTTCATAATAGAGAGAGCAAACTTTATCCATTTGCTTTTTTTGAAAAGCATCGGAGATATCCATATCAATTTGTGAAAATTCGTTCATAGAATTTTCAAATTAACACATTTGCCTCAAACGCCAAGATTAAAATGAAATGTTAAAAATTATCCTTTGCAGAGCGCATTTTAGCAAAAATGTCCTCAGGATTTTTACTGTTATAATAGTTAAAAAAGTAATCTGTGTCACATCTTAGAAAAGGATTACAGAGAATTTGCTGTTCTAGTGTTGTTGGTATAGTGGGACGATGCTCATCTTCTTGTTGATTTACCCATTCGGCTAATTTGAGTAAATTTTGATTATCAGGATCAATGCTTAATGCAAATTTAATATTGCTCAGTGTGTACTCATGGCCACAATAAATTTTAGTATCTAGGGGGAGTGATTTAATTTTTAATAAACTTTTCCAAAATATTTTAGGGTCTCCTTCAAACATTCTTCCACAACCTGCATTAAAAAGAGTATCTCCAGAAAATAAAATATTATGATCTTTCATAAAATAATTTATGTGCTGTAAAGTATGACCAGGTGTATGGATTACTTCATATTTTTGACCATGTACCTCGAATATTTGTCCTTCATCTATAGTTTGATCTGGCTTGGGAATCTGATCATCCTGAGAGTAACCAATAACAATTGAATCAAACTTTTTTTTTATTTTATCTACCGCTGCTACGTGATCTTCATGGTGATGAGTGATTAAAATATGAGATGCTACGGAGTCATTAAGCTCTAAAATCTTTAAGCACATATCATAGTCAGAGGGATCAATGAGAACACCTTCAGTGGCATGGGGATTTTTAATGAAATAACCATAGTTATCACTGAGTTGAGGAAAAAGATAAACGTTCGGCTTGGCCATATACATGGAATGTTAGGTAAATCTTGATAAAATACAACTATGGATATTAGCGCATCTGATATTTATAGTTTTTATCAATCAAAATTAGGAGGTCTTGTTAAAAGAATCATCCGACAAAAAATTATTTCATCTATTGATAAATCAAAACATAGTGATGTATGTGGTTATGGATATGTCAGTCCTTATTTGTCTTTTATTAATAAACATTTTCATCAATCAAATGTTTTAGAATTCAGACCTGATTTTTTAGATGGGGCCATTCAAGAGAGAGTTGATTTTAATCAAAAATTTATTCATGAATACTTTTTACCTTTGGAGCCTAGTATGGTCGATATTGTCATCTCAACACATCTATTAGAATTTGTTGAAAAGCCCCAGAGTTCAATTGAAGAAATATGGAGAATTCTTAGACCAAATGGCTATTTTATTTCAGTTTTACCTCGCCGTTCAGGTATCTGGACTAGATACGACAATAACCCCTTTGGCTTTGGTCGATCTTACTCCTCAGCACAATTTAAAAACTTGATCAGTGATTATTTTGTTTTAGACGAAAAGAACTCATTCTTACATTTTCCGCCTTGGAGTCATTATTTAAACTATAAGTTTTATCAAACATTTGAAAATCTTGGAAATAAACTATTTCCTTATATGGGAGGGTTGATGTTTTGCGTATGTAAAAAAATTGTTTATGCAAAAAAAACATCTATCTCTAAAAAAATTCCAATAAAAAATATACTTACTACTTAAAAGATTAGTGAAAGTTTAAAAAATATTTTTAATTTCATGATTTATATATAGATTAATTACTTGTTTGATCTTAGCTATTATCTAATCGTATCTTTTTCAATTTTATTATTTGCTATTTCTAAATCAGGTTTTTCAGGTGGGGGATTAGCATTGATATCTGTAACGCTTTTATCTATTACTTATGGCCCCCTAACAGCAATTGCTATTCTTATGCCTATGCTTCTTATTTGCGATGCTATTGCAGGATACCTCAATAGGAAACACTATGAGCATAAAGTCATTTGGTCACTTGCCCCTTATTCTCTTTTGGGGGTTTTGGCTGGGATGCTTTTATTTAAATTCATAAACTTATCGATGATCAGTATTTTTATTGGATCCATCTCTTTGATTTATGTTGTTTTTAATTATCTAGTTACCAACTCAAAAATTAAAAACATTCCCTTTTATGGTAGTAAACTTTTTTGGGGAACGCTATCTGGCTTTACTAGCTTTTGCTTACACTCTGGCGGATTGCCGATGAATATTTTCTTTATGTCTCTTTATAATAAAAAAGTTCAATTTGTTGCTGGTCTTGTATTTTCTATGGCTTTAATCAATATCTTTAAAATTATTCCATATTTTTATCTAGATATCATAAATATTAACTCATTAATGGGGTACTTAATATTTTCTCCAGTAGCTGTGATAGGAGTAATAATGGGACATTGGATGAATAGTAAATTAAGTGATAAATCTTTTTTTATGGTTATAAACTTTTTTATTGTTATAGCTTCTTTAAGGTTGGTTTATTTGGGATTAATGGATTTATAAAATTTCATTTAACTCATTTATCAAATCAAATTCATTTTTAAAGTTATTCATTTTTTCTTTGTCAATAATGATCTTAAATCCTTCATTATTTTTTTCTAGACAAATAGGTAGTTGATTTTCATATTTATCTAAACCGAAATCATTTAGTTCTTCGGAATGCAAAAAGTGTAATTGATGGGGTGTTTTTTCTACAAAGTCCTTCCATGTTTTT
>Ga0315330_10001332_pt1 | contig 16535 bp, 6 predicted proteins | sample M140m34915metaG_FD_203453 | JGI IMG/M metagenome (GOLD analysis project Ga0315330, IMG submission 203453) | Ammonia-oxidizing marine archaeal communities from Monterey Bay, California, United States - M1 40m 34915 | ecosystem: Environmental > Aquatic > Marine > Intertidal zone | place: USA...
GCGAGGTGAACCGCCATAAGGATCAGCAGGCGCTCGCCGCTCGGGCTCCACTGAATCACCTCGATGGTGTAACGCAAGACCTCATTCACCACAGATAACACGGGAACTTGGCGCGAACCGTTCCAGGAAGCATAGTTTCGCACGCTAACTTCATCGTATGATTTGTTCCATCTGTTCGCACCGTTCAAGATGCTCGTGAAATCGATCACCTGCATCATCGGACCCAGAGTGGGAGGACCCATCCAGTCGCCCTCGGCGTCGAGATTAAAGTCTACACAGCGCACGAAGAGGCCGTCTACGGTCGACCAAACGACTTGGCGACCTCCCGCCCTTCCAGCATAAAGAAACCGAGCGACTATGTTGGGCTCCGCGTACGCTGGTGCGGGCGAGATTTCAGTTATCACGCACTCACTAATATTTTGAAACAGTTCGTCGTCGTCCCCGCCGATGAAGGGCTTTATCTTTCGTTCCTTGATCGCTTTTTCCGACGGCACCGGAACCATGACGAGGAAGGCGTAGTACGCAGTATCATGATCATCATCATAACGCTCCGGGATAGACGACGGTAAAAGCCAAAACCCACGCCCATTAACGTCGCCTCGCTTGGAAGGAACCCATTCGATGCGCTTTGCCGTTTCGTCAGTGTACAGTCGCGCGAGCGGTTGTTTGGCGTGTTCCTTCACCAAGATATCCGTCAACTTACGAAAGTTGGGGATGTTTGACCACCACGTGCCCGCCTTGAGACAACTCCAATCACTGCGATCAATACTATTTGCAGAGTCTTTTATACGTTTAAGCGCGCCATGCTCCGAATCTTCATCGCGTTTTGCCGAAGTCGAGGGTTTTTCGTTGCCCCGCGCGCCCAAAGTAGCAGACTTTACGCCGGCGAGAATGTTACGACTGAGCTGTTGCCACCAAGTCATCTTGGGCGTTGACACCACTTCTTGACAATCGCGTGTCGCTCGCTCGTGAATGTCGTCCTGAAAGGCGGATTCGAGCGGCTCAGACGCTGTGTCGCACGCTGGGTGCGCCGCGTTTGAGTTTGCCGATGTGAGAGAATGATTGAGAGATCTCGGAACATCGACCGCATCCGGGGGCATTTCGTATTCGCGCTCAAAACCATCTGATGCGTACAGACTGTCGTCGTCTGACGAAACCTCGTCAAACGCTCGAGTTCCCGGCCAACGATCAGACAGCGGGATCGCGCCCCCGCGTATTCCTTGTTTCCTCAGCAACATGATTTCTCGTTGATCGCCGAACATCAGCAAGGAATTGTTATCGATGGGAGAGATGGCGAATCGGATGCTATCCGTACCGCTCGCAACCCTCGTGACGTGCTCTGACGGTGGCGGCACGGGCGAAGTGCCACTCTTGCCGTTACTGGGACCGTACAAGGACGTAATGCTGATTGCACAATCGAGCGTATATAGCGACGACTCCATGCGGTCTTTGTGCAAGATATTCAACATCGTCCCACAAGGCGCAAATGCCATGTGTGCGCACTGTAACCCATGCGGTAACGCTATGATATTATTCATGGGCGGAGCTTCGTATGGATGTCGCCCGTGTCGCGGCGTCGACACCTCTGCATTTGTGTTTGTAAGCGCGTCGCCCCGGGCAAACTTCAGTTGCCCTGTGAGTACTGCCTTCGGCGCAGACAGTATAATCTTGCTATGACACGTTTTGGACTCCGCGCCGTTCACGAGGAAAGCACACGCCAGTAATTCCGACCTCGGCGACCACAGGAGCGTATGCGGAACAAACGAGTTCATCCCGCTGTCGTATACGTTGTAAATGAGTCCCCCCTTCGGTCGTGGATCGCACGTGAACAATTGTTCTTGATTTATCACGGCCAGTCTACCGAGGTGACCAATCTTCGACCGCAATTCGCTCGAGCTCGGTCCGGAAGCGTCCGCGCTCAACGCGCGCGTGGCGTCGCCCCGCGCCGCCATCTCGGCGTACGCCTTCGTGTTCATCATCGCGCACCCTTTCAGCGTGTGAAGACGCCACATGAACAACTCCTTGTAGCTGAACGCACGAAACTTCCCACTGCCGTTTTGCATCAAATCCTCTCGCATCAGCGCGCGCGGTTCGAGTTTAATCAACAACTCGAGCCACAGTTCGTCGTTTTCCCTCCCCGTCGCTTCAAAATCCTTACACGCGCACGTCGCCATCGCCAGCGAGTAACCATCAAGTTCTTTCATTATCTTCACCACCAGCTCCGTCGGCAGCGTCGCAAATCCTCCGAACGTCGTCCGCGCGTCCCGCCTTCCCGCGTCGTCGCGTTTGCGTCGCGCGCGCTTCTTCCCTCTCGACTGCGTCTCCGCGTCGTCGCCCTCGCGCTCCGCACCGCGCGTTCGCGCGTCGCGCGCGAGCGTCATTGTTCTCGCGCGCGCCGCCTCCTCCTCCTCGTCGTCGCCGTCGCCGTCGCGCGCTTCGTCGCGCGCGTCGACGTCGTTCATCTTCCCGCGCCGTCGCGTCGTCGTCGTCGCGCGCGCGTCGCGCGTCGCTCGCGGGCGCGACGGCGATGAAATCGTCGACGCCGTCTTCGTCGCGCGCGCGTCGGCGCGTCGGCGCGTCGGCGCGTCGGCGCGCGTCGCGTTCTTCGGATGAAAGGGCCGGAGACGGCGCCGGAGCGGTGCCGCGGTCGGTCGGTCGGTCGGACAGCGAACGCCGGCGCGCGACGACCGCTTTACGTTTCGCTTCGTTTGGTTGCGTCGAATCACACGCCTCGCTTGGCGAGTCTAGGGGTCAGGTCTAAGGTGCGACCGCGGTCGGGCGCGGCGGCGATCTCGCGACGGACGGCGTCGACGAGCGCGCGCGCGGGTTTGGTCGAACGCAAATGCGGCTTGCCGGCGGCGGCGGCGGCGGCGAGGACGCGGATGTACTCGTTGACGATGGCGTCGATGCGATCGGGAGAATGACTGGGTAAGATGGAGTGACGGAAGATGTGCGTCAGAGCGGTGGTCAAGGCGTCGGATTGCCGGGCGTGGACGACGGCGAGGATGGCGAAGGATTCGTTGAGCGCGCCGACGGAGACGGCGTCGGAGAGGTCTAAATCACCGCGTATAGGCGGTAAGATGCAGCACTCCACGCACACGCGTTCGACAACGAATCGCGTAAAGCCTGGTACGCGTTCATCTCTCGGTCCTTTGGCAGGCGCTGACGACGTCGGCGCACCTTCGAGCGAAGGTGGTTCGTCGGGCGATGTGTCCAACGTCCATTCTTCAACGAAGCTCTTGAGCGCGGTCAGGGCGACTTTGCGCGCGCTCACCATGCCGTGCGACTGCGCAGCTTGGACAAGATGCGACAACAGCTGCTCTCTGAGCGGCGCGGTACGCTTGGTGTTGGGATATCCCGTGAATGTGGGCGCAATGAGCGCGTTGGCGCCGAGGGCCGCCGTCGTAGTAAGCCACATACGTTCGAGCTCGTCGGCTTCGCGCACAACTTCCGTGTTCGTGGCAATACTCCCCCCCACGGACTCAACCGATGCCTGTGCGTACGCGCTGGAGATCGTGTTGAAGATTTGAGCGGCAAGACCTGGTAATACTTCAACAACAAATGGCGCGAGCTCGGCGGCGTACGTCGACGCGAGTTGATTGAAAAGCACCAACGTCTCGCGAAGCTCCACGGCGTCGGCATCGCGACGGAGCTTATGGACCGTCGGAGCCAAGTACGGTGTCACAGTCGGTCCGAGCAAATCAATCATTCTGTGCAAGAAACCAGTGGCACGATTGCGCACGCTCGCGTCTCGCGGCCACACGTCGAGACATCGAAGCGACATCTCCAAACACGATCTAAACACTTCTCCAGTGCGAGGTCTACTCGTCAAACACGTTCGCTGCGAAAATCCTTTGGATATATTCCCGAACGCCACGATGGCGCGCGTTGCCAATGCGATGCGAATTGGCGCGTCCTCGCCCGACTGTCCTCCCGCCGCGACTTCCTCGATTTGACGACAAAGCCCAGCGGCGATTTGCGATAAATACCTATACTGTTCCTCTTCTTTCACCTCATCCGCGCCTAGCATCGTGCCGAAGGCTTCGAACAGGTACAACCGATCGTCGTTTCCGCTCTCAGCCATCGCTCGAGACTGAATACCAGCCGCGCTCACAGATACAAACGCAGCGTTCTGCGTCGTCGGTTCCGGCAACGATCTCGCGAATTCCGTGAGATAGGCCGGGAGTACGCACATGATGTTTTCCACCTTATCCGAAAGCTTGCAGCGAAGCGGTCGGGACAGACGCGAAATCAAGTAACATGCACGCGACCGCACGGCGAGATCGACGTGACCTATACCTCGCTCGTCTAAGAACGCAGTCAAGGCGGCGACTAGAGCGGCGTCATCGCGCTCCAAAACGGCGTGATATCTGACGCAAATCTCCAAAAACGTCGGCGCTACGAGGCGATGGTACGCCGCGCGACCAACACTCGTGCCCCATTCGCGTATAAGCGATACCACTAGCGCTCCGAGGGGGGTGTCTGTGACCTCACCGGTGCCGTTCGTCGCCTTGGCTCGATCCGCGATGGACATGGGTTTCACCGCGGCGTCGTCGGCGCCTTCTCCCAGGGTGAACAGCGCCGAAATCGCGACCTCGACGTTTTGCCAGCAAAGCTGGTTTCCTTCGCCACTACCCACGACGGCGCTCATCAAGACTTGACGAACGACTTCGCGCGCCAAGTGTGGTGCGAGCCGCGCTATGTTCTTCAGCTGCACGTTTAGTTCAGCGCGAAGACTGAAGACGTCCGCTTCAAATTCTTGCGTGAGGGCGTTGGAGCCGTCGTTCCAATCCAAGCCGTCTATGTGTTCTGTAGGGAACGCCCCACGCGCTATGAGCGCCTGACACGCCGACGTAAGCGCCGGCTGCGCCGCATTCAACAACGCCGGCTGTGATTTCATGTACCCAATGTACGCCGTGAGGAATGGTAGCGCCACGAGCACGGCGCGCTCGTGCTTAAAACTGATGCTCGACAAAACCAACGGAGTCACCTGATGCAAGGACGAACTGACCTCAGCGGACAGTTCAACACCGAGAGCCGTTATATTCTCGACTTTGTTGGCGTTCAAAAGCTCCGCGGCGACCGCGGCGGCGAGATTGGTCACCTGAGTTACGAATTCTTCGTCGAAATCATCCTGGGTAGCCGCGCAAATCACCTGCAACCGAGCGCACACTTCTACGATCTTCGTGCTGATGATCAGGCGCACTTTTGCACTCGTTTCCATGCCTTTCGTTATGACGGCGTGCAAATACCCTACCGCCGCGGCGCGCAAACTTTCATCCGCCGCGCCGCTCAAATCGTCGAGCATCAAACACTCCTTGGCGCCCTTCACGTACTCTTCGCTCGCGACAAGACCGACGTCCACCCACTCGACGTATCGCCGCGCGACAGACCATACCCGCGTCGCCACGCGTGGATCGACGCGCGCATAATGTTCCAAACACTGCCTCCACGCATCGAAAACTAAGCGCAAGCTCCCATCCGCTCGCATCGCTTCCTTGATGCGCATCGAACGCGCGAAGTCCTCCTTCCCTGCTCTTCCCGCGTCCACGGTCGCGATCAGCTCCTCGTCGATCGCCTCGAGCACACGCGTGAACATATCCACGCCTTGCGTCCCTCGGCTCAATAGATTCGCCAAATCCGCGAAGAACGAGGGCCATCGTTCTGGGTACTCCAGCGCCACGGCGTACGCGCACGCCTGCGCGAGCTTATTTTTCACGAACGCCGGCGTCGACGTCGACGAGGCCGCCGTCGCCGCCGAACTCCGTCGATCATCTCCACCGTCTCCTCCCGTCGCGATCTCGCCCGTCGCTTCGCTCACGCACGCCCCGAGCGCTCGTCGCAGCGTCTCGGCGTCTTCGTCCGACATCGTCGTCCCGCCTCCTCTCGCCTCCTTCGCCAGCGCCTCCGTCAGCGTCTGCAGGCACCAAAACTTCGTCTCGCTCGACGTCGTGCGCGAGTACGCGCGCAGGCACACCGCCCACGCCCGCGCGTCGCGTTTCAGCGCGTCCAGCGCGCGCGATGCGTCCGCCGCCTTCGCCGTCGCGCGCGCGTCGTTCGTCCGCGCGAACGCGTCGCGCACGACCGCATCGAGCGCATCGACGTCGTCCAGCGTCGTCATCCGCTCGATCGCGCGCGTCGCGCGCGGCGCGCGCCGTCGTCCCGTCGCGCGTCGTAACCGACGCGCGTCGCGGCGCGGGCACTGCTCCACACACGGACCGTCGATCGACCATCAGACGCACGTCACACACGGATACCACCCAAAACGACACCGCACTGTTCGCCCACACGAGTCGATCGCGCGGGTTCGGACGCGCGGATAACGCGACGCCGCGGCGACGGCGCTTCGCGACGCGAGGCGCGCGCGCGGTGCGTGCGCGCGCGACGCGACGCGCGCGACGACCGATCGACTCGACGCGCGCACGACTCGATATCACGCGATCGACGCGAAAATCGCGACGATCGCGCGCGAACGCGCGACGGATTCGACGCAAGATGAACGCCGCGCGGCGGGATGCGTCGTACCCCCGACGACGACGAACGGGGCGACGGCGCGACGGCGCGACGGCGCGACGGCCGATGGCGGCGACGACGCGACGATCGATGCGAGACTGACCGATGACGACGGCGACGCGACGAACCGCAGGAAAACCACCGACGCGAACCTCGGGAAGCGGCGTAGATCTCGCGCGAAATGTCCGTCGACGCGGCGAGCGCGAGCGCGGGCGCGGGCGTCTTCGGCGCCGTCGGTCGGGTGAAGGAGTCGGCGCAACACGTCTGGGCGCAACAGAAACCGATGAGTGAAATATTGGATGCGTCGGCGTACGCGCGTCCGGTGAGTTTCGGCGACGCGACGTCGAGGATGCAGAAAAACTTAAACTACTTCAGAATCAACTACTTGGTCTTCGCGAGCGCCGTGCTCTCGCTCTTTGTGTTGTTTCATCCGAGCTCGTTGGCGATTTTTGGCTCCGTCGCCGCGGCGTGGGTGTACGTGTTTTCCGTTCGCAGCGAACCGCTTAAGATTGGAGATAGAGAGTTGAGTCATCGCGAGACGTTGATGGGAATGTCCGCGCTGAGCGCGTTCGTAATCTTCATGCTCACGAGCGCAGGCACGGTTTTGTTTAGCGGCCTCGGCGTGGCGTTGCTCGGCGTCGGCGCGCACGCCGCGGCGCGCGTTCCGGACGATTTGTTCGTCGAGGACGCGAACGACAATAAAGGATTCTTCTCGTTCTTAGAGCCTCCTTCGCGTAACGGTCAGGTTTCGTCGGGCACCGTGTAATTACATAAACTCTCAACGCCCCGCCTCGAGCCCGCGGTCGTCCACGCGCGAATCGACGCGCGGCGGATCGATCCCTCGTTCGGTCGGTCGGTCGCGTCATTGACCGTCGCGCCGCGCGCGAGTCGCTCGCGAGTCGGAACCGTCGACGATCGACGCGCGCCGACGCGTTCGTCGCCGTCATGCACGCCCTCGCGCCGCGCGCCGACGCGAGGCCGTCGTCGTCGGGACGTCGCCATCGTCGACACCGCGCGCGAAATCAAAATCAGCGGACCGCGACGACGTGCGCGTCGACGACGAGCGCGCGAGTGACGCGCGCGGTGAAAGCGCGATCGCGCGCGTCGATCGCGCGAACGTGCGAAACGCGCGCGGTCGGATCGCCGAACGACGAGGCGCTGACGTGGGACGAGATTGAAAACATCGTCAATCGCGACGTGGTGCGAAGCGTCATGACGTCGCGAGTGCTGACGGTGCGACCGGATGAGAGCGTGTTTGAGGCGATGAAATTGTTAGTCGATAATCGAATCAGCGCCGTGCCGGTGGTGAACGCGAGTGGTGAGGTTTTGGGCGTGGTGAGCGAGTACGACCTCATGGCGCGCGTGGGGAAGAAGGAGACGACGAAGAGCGTGGCGGATGACGGGATGTTTCCGCGCGTTGGACGATGCGATGAGTTTAATGGGAACGTGAAAGAAATGTGGAGTCAGTTTCACAACTTGCAAGAGCGCATGTATAAAGCCAGCGGGTCGAAGGTATCGACGGCGATGCACGAGGCGACGACGTGCACGCCGGACATGCCCCTCGTGGAGGCGACGGAATTGATGCTCAACGGTAATCTCGCGCGCATGCCCGTCGTGGACGATCGCGGCGCGTTAGTCGGGATTTTATCTCGCGGCGACATCATGCGCAGGACTTTTCAAGCGTTTCTGTTGGCGCAACAAACTTCGGACAAGGAGTCGTTCGCCAAGGAGGTGATGCGTCTCGATGCGAGCGACCCGAAAATCGTCTCCGAGATCAACGACTCCCCGGGCGTCGTGGAATTCTGCGAGGCGCAGCCGGACGATGATGAGTGTCGCATCTACGAAGATTAAGTCGTACTTTTGTAAATCACCGTTATCCACGCGATTCTTCCGGCTTTGGCTTTGGCTTTTGCTGCCTGGCTTTGGCTGCGGCGCGCCGCGGCGCCGTCGACCGCACAACTCGACGATCGGCGACGCTCGGCGATCGCGATCTCGACGCGAGCGTCCGACGCGAAGCGACATGCCCCGCGCCGAGTCTAAGGCTGGCGGTGGCGCTAAAGCGCGTCGCGCGGCGAAACGCACGAATAAATTCAATCCGAGCGCCGCCGCCGCCGCGCCCGCGCTCGTGAACGTCGGCGACGCGTCGCAGTACGACGATGAGCGCGCGATCGAGCTCGAGCGGGGGAAGAAATCAAACGTTAAGCAAGGGAAGAAGCTTGGCAAGCGAAAGAAGGGAGCGACGAGCGACAAGGAGACTGGTTCGAGCGAGGACGCGGCGCCGAAGAAGAAGCGAAGCGACGCCGCGGCAAACGCGGAGAAGGTGGATTTTAGTAAATTGAGTCGCAAAGAAGCCAAGGCGAAGAGCGATGAGATGAAGGCGCTGAGAAAACCAAACTTTGCGCTGGTGCAGGAGTTGGCGCAGATTTGGGAACGGATGCGAGGCAAAAAGGTGTCCAAGACGGATCGAAGCGCGATGTGCGACGAAATTTACAAAAAGTGCGTGGGGAAGGTTCCCGAGTTGGCAAACAATCACAAAGGTTCGCGCGTGGTGCAGGCGGTGTTGAAATACGGCACTACCGAGCAGTGCGCTAAGATCATGAGCGAAGTGACGCCGCAGATGGCGTTGCTGTCAAAGTCGCTGTACGGGAATTTCCTGGTTCGCAAACTCATAGACGCCGCGGACAAGAAGGAGATACCGGCGCTGGTTGGGAACTTGCGCGGGCAAATCGCGCGATTGGCGCGACATCCCGTGGGGTCACAAATCGTTGAGGCTTTGTATCACGCGGCTTCGGCGAAAGAAAAGAAGGCGATGACTTTTGAGTTTTACGGTCCAGAATTCGTGCACTTCGGCGCAGCGGACGACGTCAAGTCGCTTCGCGAAGCTTTGCTCCTCAAGCCCGTGGCGCAGCGCCAAGGCATGCTTCGTCACATCAACGTGACGATGATTCCAGTGTTGGAAAAGGGCTTGGTATCTTCATCAGTGATCCATCGGGTATTGGCGGAGTATCTCAGCGTCGGCGGTCCGAGCACAAAAGCCGAGGCGGCGGGATCGATAGCCGCCGCCGGCTTGCTTCGCATGATGCACACGAAGGACGGCGCGCACGCGGTGAATATGATACTTGCACACTCTGGCGCCAAGCAGCGCAAGGGGGTGATCAAGGCGTTGAAAGGTCAAGTTTCGAGGGTATCGCAGGATGATTACGCCCACGTCGTCATCGCCTCGCTCTTCGATTGCGTGGACGACACGCAGTTGTTGGGCAAGGGCGTCGTGAGTGAGCTCAAGGCAGAGAGTTTGGCAGAAGTGGCGTCGCACAAAAACGCTCGGCGTGTGCTGTTGCACATCCTCAATCCTCGATCCACAAGATACTTCCCATCGCACCTGCTCGAGTGCATGCCGGATCCTCAAAAAGTTCGCGAGGACGCCGAAGAAACCGTTGTGGCGATGAAGCGCGGCGGTCAAGCCCAAAAAGATGCGAATAAAGCTGTGGGCAAAGACCTTTCAGATGATGAAGACGATGATGACGATATGGGTACCGTAGATGATGAGTTCGGCGGCGAAGACGAAGAAGAAGCGCCAGAGGGCGACGACGACGACGACGACGACGACGGTTTAGAAGAGGCGCCGGCGGATGGTCCTGATTTTGGCATCGCCAAGAAACCTGCGAGCACGCGCCGCGCCGAACTGTTTCATCAAGGATTGGGAGACTCCCTCGTTGCAGCATGCAGCGTGAACGCGGCGTCGATGTTGCGAAGCAACCTCGCGTCCGACGTGTTGTTCGAAGTCGCTGCGGGCGGGTGTGACGACATCTTTTACAAAACTGTCGGCGACAAAAAGATGACCGACCTATTTGAAGCCATTTCGGAAGCGGTCGCGACATCCATGACATCCGAACAAATCGACGCGGAATCGGGGGAAAAGCTCGAGCCGTTGCACGCAAACTTTTTCTCCACGCGAACGCTTCGTCGCATGGCTTTAGAAGTCAAGCACGCCCAGTTCATTCCCATTTTCTGGAAAAGTGCGCTGAAGGCGAACTTGAAAACCTGGATCGACGGCCACGGCGCTAAAGTCGTCGCTGCCGTCGTTCGCACGAAAACGGATGCAAAAACGCGCAAAGAAATCCACGCAGCCGTGGGAAAACTGGTCGACAGCGGCGACGCCGCGGCGTGGTCGGAGGGATTTTTCCGCGTCAAGGATGGAGACAAGCCACGAAATTCAGCTGGGAAAGACGAGCAACCGACGTCAAAGAAGGCGAAGAAGGCGAAAACGGCGTCAAAGTAGACTTTGCGATTGAAATATGATCTAAGAAGTACATTCATTAAACGCACTACAAACGCACTCCCGCCATGTAATATTTTAACAACAATCCTCAGTTCGGACGCTCCGATGTACCGCGCAGCTCAATCGAACCCGACAAGCATGGGCGTGCATTTTTCGTACAAAGCGCGCGGCAATTTCGCCTTGAGCGCGGCGCGCACCTCCTCCGCCTTGTACCGCGCGCTGAAATGAATCAATAAAATAGCTTCGTTCTGGAACTTATCCGCGCGTGCGACGATATCGTCGATGTGCGTGTGCCCGAATCGCTCCGCGTCGTGCTTGCTCACCGCGTCGTCGATGAACGTGCACTCCATGATGAGAAGTTTCGCCCGGAGCGCGTCCGCGTTCGCGGGGTCGTCGATCCAGTCCCCGGTCGTGTCTCCAGTGAACGCCACCTCTGGGACTTCGACTTTATCCGTCACTTGTTCGCCGTCGTCGCGCAACCGCTTAATTTCCGGTCCGCTCAACCCCGCGTACGCGGGCTTCAACTTTTGCTTCGTGCCGTACACGACGTACCCTTGACTCGGCACCGGATGCCTCGTTCTAAAAGCTGCGATTTCAAACAACTTATTCATCGCGTACCGCTCCCCCGGGTCGATCCCGATCGCGCGATGATTCAACTCGCTATCGTCCAACGCTCGCAGCGATTCTATAAACGTCCCGAACGCCTCTCTCCGCGCGCTCGGCAGCAGCACCGTCGGCGGCGTCAGGCTCAACAACCCGCGCGTCGCGATGTACATCCCACACCCTCCGACGTGATCCATGTGCGTGTGACTCAGGCACATCACGTCCGCGTACACGCACCGCTGCGGGCATCGCCCCGAATCGAACGCCACCCCCAGCGCCGGCAGCACCACCGACGTCTCGCGTCCGCCCACGGAGACGCCCTCGATCTTATACCCCGCCAGCTCGTGCACCGCGTGTCGATCGCGATTCTTCGTCCTCTTCTGCGCGGCGTCGTCGCCGTCGCCGTCGCCGTCGCCGTCGCCTTCGCGTCCCGCCGGTCGGTCGCGCGCCGTCGCCATCGCGCGCGTCGTCGTCGTCGCGCGCGTCGCGTCGCGTCGCGCCGTCGCCGTCGCCGTCGCCGTCGCCGTCGACGTCGACGTCGCGCTCGCGCAGGTCGCGCGCGTCGCGACGCGCATGCGACGCGCCGCGCTCCGCGGTCGACCGCGCGCGCGACGGCGACGTCGACCGCGGTCGGTCGCCAAACCCCGAGCGGATGATTGACGACGACGGCAGAGCGCGACGATCGATCGCGCGTCGAGGGCGACGCGAAGCGCGCGCGAGGCAAAACGCGCGAGGCGACGCGCGGCGGACGAAGGCGTCGCGCGAATCGATTCGACGAAGAATCGAGTCTTCGCGCGATTTGATTTTGATTTGATTTTGATTTGATTGATTCGACGCGACGCGACGCCGGGGATGGAACGAGGCGCGCGAACGCGCGCGAATGATGCGCGATGGACGCGAGGGACGATCGGGGCGAGAGGTGCGCGCGAACGGCGCGTCGTCGCGGTGAGAGTGACGACGCGGAGGGTAGGAGGCGAGGCGAGCGTCGGCGCGGGAACGTCGAGGACGCGAACGTCGGTGGGGAAAACGCGCGCCGTGAACGGAGAGCGCGATGGTGAAGGCGGCGCGAACGATGAGGGAGACGCGGTGAGGGAGTACGGGACGTTTGGTTCGAGCGCGTCGTTCGTTCGAGACGCGGCGCCGGGGGAGGCGGCGGCGAGCGTGGCGGTGTACGTCGCGCGCGCGGTCGCGCTCGTCGTCGTCTCCGATATCGCGGCGTGGACGGTGACGCTGTATGGAGGGGGGATACCGGCCGCGATGCGCTCGCTGGTGATTTTTGGCGGCATGTCCGTGGTGTACTACGGCGCGTACGTCGCGCGATGGAATCGGTCGATGTTTGATTTGGCGACGCGCTTGGTCGCCGCGGCGGCGATTGGTTCGAGCTCGGTGATCTTTGGTACCGCTTTGGCGCTGAAAGTGATTCCGAGGCCGATGATGCAAGTGTTGGCCATCTTGCTCGCGTCGACGGTGGCGCCGCTGTTGGGCGTATACGTCGAAGAGTTGCGTTTGCACCGTACGTCGACGAGGCGTACGAGACTGATGATATTGTCGGACTGCTCGCTTTACGGTTCGTGGGACGCCGTCGCCGGCACTGTGGCGTGGGCATGCGCCTTCAACCAGTCCGCTGACGCCTTCGGCCCCGCGTTAGCGCAGAGTTCATTTGTCGCGTTTATCGTCGCCGCCGCGTGTCGTTGGATGCGAGCCATGTACGTATTGTACGTTATCGATCACTGGATCATTCAGACGGTCGCCGCGATGTCGCAAGAGTTCACAGAGACGGTGTCGCGAGCGACCGTTGTCGTTATGGAAGAAGTTTCGCGAGCGACGATCGTCGTTAAGGAAACAGTTTCGCGAGTTTCTGTCGCGATTGCGGAAACGGTGACCCAAACGCCCGACGTGGTTTCGCACAATGACGAATCTCCGCAACCAGTCGCAGAGCCGAAGATGCACGAACGCTCGGACAATAACGAAGCCGCCGTCGCGAGCGTAAAAATGCGGGTTGCGAGAGAACCTCAGCCAGTTGTCATGGAGTCGGCGCCTTCATCCGACGCCGCGCCTGTAGCAGGCGAAAGCGTGAGTGTCACTCAGCAGCCCGATGAACGGCGTATTGAGTACGCGCCTCCGTATACCGCGGTAATTCGTGAGCAGGATCCTCGTCCAGAACCGCCGCGTGTCGTATACGCGCCCGCGTTTGTCGTGGTGGAAGAGGCATCGACGTCGTCTTCTACGGAATCCGACGTCACTCAACCGCTCGAGTCAAAGCGTCGCCGTCGACAGCGGAAGCGACAGTATCGCCGCCGTGAGTCGCTGGCGAAGAATACTATAGACATGAGCGAGATTGTGTCGAAAGAAGTTAACATAGCGCTGAACATGGGCGTTTCGATTGAGGCGGAGCTTCAGCGCATGTTGGATCGACGTCAATCGACGCTGAACGACATGAAAAACCAGCAAGCGAATCCAATTTCTATCGCGCAAGTGGAAGCGGATATTGCCGCGCTGCGTGCTGAGCTGAGACGAGCCACGACATCACGCGAACAATTTCAACGAGCTCAAACGTCGTATGAGAGCGATCTAGAGATGTGGATGGAATCGATACGCGCGGCGGCGGCGGTCTCGCGATTGGACTACGCAATCGATTCACTAAAAAACGCATCGGTCGCCGACGACCCGCAGGTCAAGGAACTCATTGATCAAAGGGCTGTTTGGGGGTTGCGTTTGGTCAGCTCTCAAATATTTACGATTGTTGAATTGCAGGATTCACTTGACTCTGGGGAAGCACGTTCTTCCGCGCGCATAGCAGAATTACGAGGAGCTATAGAAAGTTTGGAGCTCAAATTGACTCGTTTGCAAGAAGAAAAGACGCAGAGCGTCGATAACCGTATTCTTTTGGAGGATCGTCTGCAGAAATTGAATCTTGAAATCGATTCTGTTCGGGAAAGAGAGCGCGTTGCGCAAGAAGACTGGCAAAGAGAGCGCCTGCGCCTGGAAGTTGAGCTCGAAGCTTCAGTCAAGGAACTTCAAACTGCCACGAGAACCGTCGACGACGCTCTCAAGGCGAAGTTAGAACTCCTTGCTAAGCTGCAGACCGCTCAAGATCAGAGCGACACTGATGCAGAGGCGATTCGGCGTCTCGAACATGAAACTGAAACTCTGCAAACGAAGCTCAAGTCCCTCACCGAGCAGCTATCTGTCGCAAATGCTAGTGTTGAACAAATCAATTCGCGTCGATTTGACTTAGAATCGCAACTGCGAGCAAAGGCAACTGAGTTAGACTTGGCAAACGCCAATCGTGCCGATACTTCATTAGTTGAAGAGCTGAGGCGTCAAGTGAAGAATCTATCTACGGAGATCTGTTGGCTCAGAGATCAAAAATCGAGAGAAGGAAGCGAAGCAGAAGCAGTACTTCAAAAGCAACTCGCAGAGGCTCGTACGCAACTCGAAATCCAGCGAAATGAATTAGAAATCGAAGCCAAGGCTGAAATTTCCGAATTGAAGCGATCCATGGATGTTATCCGCGAGGAGATGGAACGTCTAACGTCGGAGATGTCAGAGAAGACTGAAAAGAGTTTAGAGTATCAACGAATAGTTCAAGAGCGTCAAAAAGAGATTGAAAGTCTTACGAAAAACAAAGAGTTGGCCGCTCGCGCAATCGATGAGTCAAAGAAAAACTTGGCTCAGGCTCAGGAAGCGCTGGAGACGAAGCAAAAAGCACTAGATGACCGTGTTTCTCAGGTTGCAAGCTTATCTTTGGATCTTGCAGCGAGTGAGGAGAAAACGCTCACTCTTGAGCGCGAACTCTCAGCATCATGTCAACGCTCACAAGAGCTCGAAGAACTCATCTCCAGTCTTCGCTCGTACTCAGAATCACGCGATGCCTTGCTTGCTGACATAGATTTACTTCTCGGCAACGAAAACGACGAGCGCGAAGCGATGTTACGAGGCAGTAAGAACGCATCTGACCTCGTTGAGCGCATACAGAAACGTCTTCGAAGAGAAGTTGTCCTCGAGAAGAAGCTTGACCAAGCTCAGCTGCTCGAACAGGTAGGTCTCACAGTCGAAGAATTGAAAACACGTGAAGCCGCATCACTTTGGTGGAAGGATCTAGTTCAAATTGGTTCTAAGGCTCTGGAAACGATTCAGAGCACCGCAGTGGATCTATCTAAGGGGACAGTCACGGCTTCATTGTTAGAGCGATCGATCAGTCTACGAGCGAAAGAGCTGCAGAATATCACCAGCGAACCGCAATACCAGAGATTGCAAAAAAGCTTCAATGATCTGAAGCGTCTTTCCGAAGCCGCAGAGCGAAAGTTGCAAGAAAAAGAGCGAAAGATAAAATCATTGAAGGCCGATAGCAAAGAGTCAGCTGCGGAATTGAAGGCGCTTACCTCAGAATTGGCCTCCGTGAAAGAAGATCTTAAATACATCAGAGATATTGCAAAAGAAGAGCGTGATGAACAGATTCAGCGCATAGAATCTCTCATGTTAGAGGTTGATTCATTCGAAAACGCCAAATTTGATGGTGAAGAGGCAGTACGCTTTAGAAACGAAGCAGCGAAGCTTCGAGGGATGAAAATTCGGTTGGAAGCTGAGCTCAAGTTGAGTCAAGATCTCGCAGAGACAGCGAGCAGCGAACTGGCTCGAGCTCGCGAAGAGCACGATGTCGTCATCACGCAGTTGAGTGAAGAAATAGCAGCTCTTGAACTCGACATCACAGTTAAATCTGAAGCGATCGAAAAGTTGGAGTCAAAGACGAATAATATTGAGGTCAAGTTGGGCTCCGATCTTGAGAGCGCGTTAGCAAAACTGAACACCACGCTCGAAGAACTCGATAAAAAGTCCACGGATTTTGCATCTCTTGAAAGCGCATCGGTTGAACAAAAGCGAAACTTTGAGAAGCACGTGGACGAGCTTGAAAAGCGCCTGGGTGCTTCCGAGGCTGAAGTGCAAAGATTGATACAAGATAGAGATCTGGCTATTGAGGCCAAAGACAACGAAATGGTTTCGAAAATTCTTTCGCAGTCCGCTATCGTGTCCGATCTCGAGTCTGAGCGCGACGCGCTGCGTTCGCAGCTCGCCGACCTTTCGTCCGCTCGCGACTCTGAGTTGGCGTCTGTGCGCGCGGATCTTGAGTCCCAGCTTC
>Ga0315330_10001333_pt1 | contig 16508 bp, 8 predicted proteins | sample M140m34915metaG_FD_203453 | JGI IMG/M metagenome (GOLD analysis project Ga0315330, IMG submission 203453) | Ammonia-oxidizing marine archaeal communities from Monterey Bay, California, United States - M1 40m 34915 | ecosystem: Environmental > Aquatic > Marine > Intertidal zone | place: USA...
TCTTGACGCGCGCGTTCAGCGGGGCGGACGCGGCCATCATGAACTTGCGCAGGCTCCTGAAGAAGTCCACGCAGTTGACGTTGAACGCGCGGAGGATGTCGGTCAGGGACGCGGGGAGGGCGTCGGGGGCGTCGGGGGCGTCGGAGGCGGAGGCGCCCGCCTTTTGCCTTTTCCCGCCCGATCCGGTGTTGATGGATGCGGTCGTCGACGCGCGCTTGATTCCCGCGGCGATGAACGCCGCGCACGCCTGCCACTCGGCGGGGTTCTGTTGATGATGGATGGACGGGACGATGTCGGTGAGTCAAAGAGGACGGCGGCGACCGAGGGCATCCGCCCCGGGGCGCCCCGACGGCGCTTTTGGGAGCCTCGCGGATAGGAAAAAAAACACGGGGAGGTGAACGAGTTGTTACGGGAGCGAGCGCGCACCATCGCGTCGTCGGCGACGACGACGTGCTTGCCGACCATCAGCGGCGCAGCCTCCATCAGGATATCACTCGCGAGCTTGACCTCGTCGGCGTTCAAGCCGATCCTGGACGCGCACGCCTCCTCGAAGGCGTCCGCCTGGAACACCCTGCGAAGCGACACCGCGTCGGCAGGGCTCCCGCCCGCGGTCCCGGCTCCGGAAACCGGAGCCGGGTGTGTGAACGCGCGCTGCGCGACCGCGGCGGGCATCGCGCGGCGCTCGCGTGGATCGATACGACTCCGCGAACCCGACGCGAATCCACTCGACCGCGGTGAATCCGCTTCACGCGCTCGGGCCACTGGGTCCGCGCGCGTTGTCGGTCCCGGAAACCGAGGGATCGGCCTCTGCAGAGTTTCCTTCTCGACGTTTTCGCGCCTTTTTAGTGCCGCAAATTGAGCTCCGCGTTCGGTGCCACGAACGCCCGTGCGAACTATGCGTGCGAGTCGCGACGCGCCGGAGACTTCACGAAGACCCTCGACGTGTCAACCACCCACTCGTGCGGTATCACACTGCGCCGGTGGTCTCGCATTACCCCGCGTTCGTCCCGGATCCAGCTCTCGGAAAGCGGAAGAGCAAGGGATTATTCTGTGCATTGCGCAAAATCCCAAATGCGTAGAACCATACTAAATGCCCATATCCTACCATAGAAAAAGGGAATACCGTTGGCGACGAGTTAATGGATGAGTTAAAGTACTGTGTCGAAGCTGAAAAATAAAGATCCTGTGCTGACGCGAAGCCAGCTCACGATATTTTAATTTGGGCAGCTTCGGGGATCGGGGTTAACCAGTCACGATATTTTTTAATTCGGGTTCGGGCAGCTTTTTAACCCTCATTCCTGGTTCGGGCATCGCAACCCGCACACGATATTTCATCCCGTTCTCGAAACCACAGCTCGTCAGTCAGATTTGGAGGACCGAAAATTGCCAATCGCAATGCGTTATCGAGGATATCGCGTTATAGCAATCCAGTCAGACGACAAAGTCTAAAAGAGCTCATCTTCCGGCGAGATGGCGACACTCCCAATGCCCAAAAAGGTCACCACCAGCCTCTGGGAGGAAGGTCTGCAATCTTCTCATAAAGTTCATCATCCTCGCCGCAGTCATCCTCCCGCGACCCCGACCCCGTTCCATCCGAGACGTGATCCCAAATGTCGGAATCCGACGACTCGTCGTCCCGTTCTCTCTTCTCCCCCAAGATTCCAACCTTCGGCTCCTCCTCGTCGCGCTCCGTGCCCATCGCGTCGCGCAGCAGTTTCATCTGCGTCTTCACGTAAAGAGCACACGCGTCAACGGCGCCCGCACCCGGCGTCGACTCCCACGCCTCTCCCCGCGCACCTCCCACCTCGCCGTCTCCCAAACTCTTAGCGATGCCGTTCACGTGGAAGCACGCGTCGAGCTCGCGCCACGCCGCGCGGGCGAGCGCGCGCAGGTTCCAGCCCTCCACTCCCAAACCGCCGAGGTCCTCCGACTCGTAGTAGTAGTGACCCCGCTTCAGATACCTCATCGCCCTGTCGTATCGATCGTGTACCTCATCGCTCGGCGCGCAGAGCACCCTGGCTACGGCGATGGCGACGGGGACGAACTTCCCCACGATTATCCCGGCACCACCAGGAAGTTCCTGGAAGTTAACCTCGGCGTGTGATCCCTTCTTAGCGCCGACGACTTTTCTCACCGCTTCCAATCGTTCCACCCATTGCTCCACTCGCACCGCGCAGGGCATCTCGTGTAGCTTCAGGTAGGTAAAGTCGAACTTGGCGTGCTCCCTGACGACGAACCCGTGCGACGTGAGCAACTCGCCGTTGTCCTTCATGCCGTAGTTGATGCACAGCTCGTCCCCGGCCGTAACGTCGATCCCCGCGTCGAGCGTATACATGGTGGGCTTAGATTGCGTCCCGTGCGATCGGCCCGTCTCGTGCCGCGACCTCCACTCGTGGTTACACGAGTCCAACAGCGGGACGAGGCAGTCGGTCTTACCGTCGCCCGTGCTGCTGGAGAACCCGCCGCCCGGGAGTTTAAGCCGGATAGCGCGGGACCAGTACACCGCGTGCGCCCACGTTAATCGATCAGCCCCAAAGAACTTTAGTGGGAATGCTTTCGAGTCTTTCGCGAGCGAACGCGACAGGCGCCGTAGCCGTTCCTTGTCTTCCTTGACCTTGCCGTGCATGGGCGTGTGTTGGAGCAGCCGTATCAGTGTCTCGTCGTCCCACGATATCGGCAGGTTCGCCACGAGCTCGTCACCCGGGAGTGATGCGATGTAGGGCTCCCACCGCGACTTTGCCCCGCGCCGGCACTCGTTGAGCAGGTGGAGCTGCAGCCTGACGCGGTCATCGATGGGCGTACCGTTCACCTTGAGCGCATCGAGCGCGCGGATGAACGACTTAAACTCGGGGTCGTCGTCGTCGTCTCCCGACGCGCCCGTCTTCGCGTCCGTGGCTCGCACGAGACAACTCAGCGGGCATCGGAAGAACGACTCGCCCCTCTTCACGTCGCGAGCGGCGAAGACCCCGACGCCGCCGGGACCCTTCCCCACGCGCACCGCGTCCACATCGCCCCCTTCCTGCTTGATCCACTCCAGGAGCGCCGCCCCGCGACTCAGCCTCTCATCCGAGTCAGCGCTCACCATCTCTGATCTCTAGTCTTGGGTTTGTCCGATGAAATAATTAATTTTGATAAATGCTTGCCGTGACTACGTGTGTTACTTACGCCGCGTTGGCGGCGCCCTCGGGGTTGTTCAGGGTACCCCCCAGCGCCTCCACGATACGCCGTCGGATCCCACGCACCATCCCTATGCACGTTCCCGTGATCGCCGCCCACCCGAACAGCGCGAACAACGCCGCCGCAGACGCGAACCCGCCCCAGCCCCGCAGCTTCGACTTCAACATCAACCCAGCAATCTTCTTGCGGCGCTTATCGAGGTTCACCCTGCAGTGGTACTCCTCCGCGGTGCCCTCGCCGAAGACCTCGCAGGACTCCCGGTCCACCTTGCCTTTCCCCGCGGACGCGAGCGCGGTGAAGAACGACCGGATCGCCTGGACGAAGAGGCCGAAGAATTCGCGAACTGAGAGTTCGGAGACGGTTCGCGCGAATGTGTCCCGCGTGGCTCGCACGATGGTCGATCGCACCGCGCTCGGCGGGACCAAGGACTCCGGCGTGGCCTGCACCAGTATCCGCCGGAGCGCGCTGCCGGAAGATGAACCGACGAGCTCCTTCACGAGCCTGTTGACGCTCTCGCGGGTGTGCTGTTCCATCGCGCTATTCTTCGCCGGCGATTGATCCTTCCCGTCCACAGTCTTGATGTCCTCGGATGTCATCTGGGAGACGCGCTCGTTCGCGGCGATGTCCGCGACGTCGGCACCCTCGGCGCCCACTGGATCGCCCGCGGCGCCGCCCGCGCTCTCCGTCAGCGCGATCAGCTTCTGCCAGTTTACGTCGCCGTCCTTCGCGAGCAGCATCTTCCGCAACTGAGCCACGCCGCGCTCCGTCTTAGGCGCCATCGCGCGGAAGAGCGCGGTGGGCGCCGCGAGCTCGTACATGTTCGCGCCCGTGCGTACCGCGCAGAAGTCCAGCGTCGTCAGCGACCGGATGATGAACACCATGTACGGCGGGAGCTGGAACCGCCACCGCGTGGAGAGCTTCGTGAGGTCAACCACGAGCTCGGTGAAGTTGGTGAGCTTCTTAGTGCTCGGGTCCTCGCCGTCCATGCACTCGACGAAAGCCGTTCGAAACGTCGCGTCGTCGCTCTCCTGCCATTGCCCGCCCAGTCCTTCCTCCCCGGAGTACGCCGCGGGGGTCCCGTTCGCGTCCACCCACTGCTGCGGCGTCGTCGGTAACATCTCGATGATCCGCAAGTTATCGATGAGATCCATCCAGTCGCGGTTAAGGATGGAAAGGATGCACCCCGCCATCGCCTCCTGCTGCGCGTTGTTGACCCTGCACACCAGCCCAAAGTCGAGCAACGCCAGCTTACCGGTGTCGGTGAACAGTAAGTTACCCTCGTGCGGGTCCGCGTGGACCAGACCAGTGCGGAACAGCTGCGCGCTCGAGCACTCCACCCCCATCTGCACCATCTTCAGCTGCGCCTCCTCTCCCAGGTTCTTCATGGGCTCCCCGTCGATCCACTCCTGTGTCAACACCGTGCGCCCGGTGAGGTGCGCGTGGTGCCGCGGGACGATGACAAAGTTGAGGAACCTGAGCGCCCTGCGAAACGCGTCCGCGTTGTCCGCCTCGCGCGTGTAATCCAGCTCCTGGAAGATACCCTGCCCGACCCTATCCACGATGTTCGCGAGGCCCTCGCTGCCGTTCAAACCCGACTCCTCGAGCCAGATCAAAGCCATGCGAGAGATGTGCAAATCAAGCGCGATCCGCCGCAAAACACCGGGCCTCTGAACCTTCACAGCGACGCGCTCGCCGGTGTGCAGCTTACCCTTGTACACCTGACCGATCGAAGCCGCCGCCACGGGAACCGCGGTGAGCTCGGCGTAGATCGGCTTGGCATCATTCGATCCTCGCCACGTCGGATCGCCCGGGCACACCGGCCCGTCGTACTGCGGGTCCAGGGCCTTGAGCGTCCGCCTGATCTGCTCGTACGCGTCGTCGGATGGGAACGCCGTCATCTGGTCCTGTAAAGGCTTGAGCGCATCCGCCGCTTCCGACCCGATGATGTCCGGCCTGGTGGACAGCGTCTGCGCCATCTTGACGAAGACGGGACCGAGCGACGCCACGCCGTCGCGGAGCCGCTCGGCCCGCGTGCGCCTCTCCTCGGGGACTCCCGTTTTCTCCTCCCACGTCCACGTGGCGTAGATCCCCGCGCCCACCGCCGTGACCTCCGCCAGACGCACCGCCACCTCAGCGGGTGAGTTTTGAAAGTACGCGCCGATGAGTAATAGCTTGGCCGCCGCGGAGTACCCTTCCATCGATTCGGAAAAGTCGAGGACGATGTCGTCGAGGGTGTCGTACATGGACGCCTTCTGGCGGATGATCTCTTGCTCCTCCGCGGATAAGGAGGTCTTGATGTTGATGTTGGCGGCGATGTCGGCGATCTTGTCCTTGATGCGTTCGGCGTCGTCGAATGACGCGGTGACGTTTTCCCACTCCGCCTCGGGGATTTTGCCGCCATCCTTGGCGTCGGCGGTGGGTCCGCTCTCGTCGGTGGGGACGATCGCGGTGGGGACGTGCGTGACGCGGCGCGATGTCGACGTGAAGGTGCTCGTTCGGAGGGAGGCGTCGCGTACCCCGCGCGCTCCGTCGACGTGAAGGTCGACGCCGCGAACCCACGGTTGGGGGCACGCCGCCCTGGCGCGGACGATGGGGCGCGCGGGGGTCTTTGGCGCGACGGGCCGGGTGCCGTTACCGCGCGCGCGGGATATCGATCCCGGGACGGCCGCGACGCCCGCGAGCGCCATCACGCCCCGGCTCGCCATCCCGTACCCGGAAGGTCAACACTTGCGCGCCTCCCTCGTGGGCGAGAATCCAAGTTTTGTGACCCTGTGGGCGGGTTTTTGCCAGGCGGCGTGCTGGGCGCCTTCCCTGTTCGCCTGCGCTGTCGCCCTCGACTCGACTCGACTCGCGCGGGTGCTCTCGAACGATACGAAGCGCCGGTGCGCGTCTGTGGAACCGGTACAGAGCCCAGGCCGCGGGCTGTCAATGGCCGAGGGGCGAAAGAGGCTGGCTCCAAGTCACTCCAGTCCACTTTTCCTCATCCATCTTTCGTCTGATTGATCTCTCATGCGGCCACGCGGCCAAGTTCAGTTTTTAATTTTGGAGTTAGTTAGAGACAAAGTTGTGACTGAATACGCATATATACCATGGTCAACCTTAACTCGAGGCTAAATTTGGCAAATTTGGCAAAACGCGCGACGCGAGCGAAACACAGACGCATTCAGTTGAACTCTCATCAATCATTCACAGGTACTCGCTCTCGGGTTGCTCGTCCGCGGGTTCCGCCTTGGTCTTTTTCGGTATACGAAATCCCCCAACCTTGCCCTCCCCCGGGCTCATCGCCAACCCGTCCAGTGTCTCCCCCGCGTCATCATACTTGCACGAGTCCTTCCGTTTAGACGCGGACTTCTTCCCCGACGGACGTTCAACCTTCGGCGACGCAGACTCCTTCTTCGCCTTCGTCTTCGCCTCCTTCTTCGGCGTGGCCACCTTCTGCCTCGGCGGCGTCCTCAGCTCCTCCGGCAGCGCCGCGCGCACGTGCGCCAGCTCCGCGATGAACAGCGTGTTGTGCGCCCACCCCGCGTACGCACCGAACACACCCACGATGGCATCCTCCACCGCGTCCATCACTTTTGGAGTCAAAGACTTACCCTCCAGCTCCCGGCAGTAGTGCTCCACCGCGAGCTGCCAGACGTGCGTGTCCACGGGGATCGCGTCGTGCTTATCGAGGCTGAAGAGGCACGCGCACGCCGCCACCTTGGGACCGACCCCGGGTAACGTCGCGAGATCCGCCTGCGCCTCCTTGTACGTGCAATCGTTTCGGAGCTTGGACAGATGGACGTCGGCGCCACCTTCTTTCGCGATCAACGCCGAGACGCTCCCGGCGATGAACTTGGCCCTGTACCCGAACCCCATCCCCCGGAGGTCTGTCTCGGTCGCGGCGCGGAGCTGGTCCACGGTGGGAAACGAGTAAAAGTCCCCGAGCGGCTCGCCGTCCATTGAAGAATCTTTGGTTGGCGTGGATTGATTCGATTGATTCTTGTTGGACTCCTTCTTTGGCGTGCCCGTCGGGTTCGTCGTCGCCTTTCGCATCGCGCGTAAGGCGTCGTCATGGCACACCAGTTTGGTACCGTACGCCGCGCACAGTCGTTCGACCATGCCGTGTATGCGCGATATGTGGTTGTTGCTGGAGCATATAAACGAGAAGAGGCACTCGGCGGGATCTTGCCGTAGCATTCGGCACCCGGGCAGATGGGGCTCCAACTTGGCGAACCGCGCGTCCGCCTTCGCCCATCCCACCGACAGGGACGCGAGGGAGACGGAGAGGTTGAAGTAGTCCGCGAGCGCCGCGGCGTCGTGCGTCGCGTCCTCGCCGTTCGGTCGGCAGTGCACGCGGTACAGCACGTCGTCCGTCGCCTGGCGCATGGACACGACACGCTTGCCGATGACACCGACGTAATCGCCGTCCGTGTTGAGCCTCCAGCGGAAGGACTGGCCGGTGGGGAGGGTGTGATTGAGGACGAGCTCCGTACGGGGCGTCCGCAACGACACCCACCCGGTATCACCCGATGCGTTATCCATGGACCCGGCGGGACCCATGCGCGATTGGTGGATTGCCGCCGCCCGGATCGCACTCGTGGCGCCGATACCTCCCGCGCGCCCTCCTCCTGCCGCGGCGCTCCTCGCCGTGAGCCTGGACGAGATTCGGAGCGTGTCCACCGCGTGTGTGACCGCGTGCTGCGTGACCCTCGACGCTCGAAGCATGCGCCGCCCGAAGTGGACGCCGTGTCCGCGTGACTCGGAAGACGCGACCTCTCGCCTCCCGAAACAACGCCCGCGATGATTTTTTTTCGGGCGTTTGTTCCCACCCCCGAGGCGGGTCCCCTCGGTTGAACGCCACACTCACGCGCGCGCGGACGACGACGCCATGGGGACGCAGAAGGAAGTCGACTGGGACGCCCCCGCCATCACCGACGTCAAGATGGTGCACAAGGGCCCGTGGGGACCGGAGGGCACGCTCATCCCGATCTCCATAAAGGACTTTGAGAAGAAGAGCTCGATACGCCGCAAGGTGGCCGCCGCGTCCGGTCTCCCTTACGAGCACGTCAAGCTCATCCTGGTGGGCATCGCGCAGATCGGCGCGGGCGACAGGCGGACGAACATCAAGTACGGCAACTGCGGCGTGGCGGAGGGGATCGGGCTCACGTTCTCCACCGCGGCCGCGGGCAACAAGCCGCACCAGCCGAGGGCCACGGGCAACAGGGTCGACAACAAAGGCAACTGGACCCAGGAGGACTGAGTATCCACGCGACATCCCACTGGACCCAAAGCGCACGGGCACACAAACAAACGACGAGTGCTAAAGGCATCGAACCAGAAGACGTCGAGTTTCGTTTCATTCATCAATCTCCGTCACACTATCGCGCCACATAGGACGCGGCTACGTAGGACGCGCCGGGGCTTGTAAATAAACCAAAGTGATAGTGACCCCGCCTCCTCCCCGCCTCCCTCGTCGTGAGCACACATACCTACTCGTGGTGGTAAAAGTTATGCGTGTACTCCGAGTACCACGGCTCACCATCCTGGCCCAAGTGCAAGCAGTTCATGCACTGATCGCAGAAGAAGCACGGGTGACACGGCGCGTGTCGATCGGAGTGCGTCACGTGTCTCGCCTCGAACACGTCGCACATCTGGCACTTGCGACGGTACTTCCGCCCGACGAACAGTCTGGCGGGGTAATCCGCCCGGTCCACCGGGTCGTCCGGGTGCGCCAGCCGGACGTCGCGGATCACCACCGGGTGCTCACAGTGCGGCTCCTCCATGTGCGAGTAGAGGTAGGGCTTACCTATCACGACGTCCAGGTCGTTGAAGGTTACCATCGCCATGCTTTTGGACACAAACGCCGGGGGTCTCTTCTTTCTCGCCGCGATTAACGCCTTTTCCCCGGCGTCGAGCGCGATTTGCCGCGCCTCGGCGTCCTCGGTGCCCTTGGCGAGCTCCGCCTCGAGCGTCTCCGTGCGTGCGGCGGTGAACGCGTCCAGCGCGTGGTCCCGCATACCGGGGCAGGACATGTAGTCTTCGGGTGAATTCCCGCCCGCCTTTTCCGCCGCGTCGTCGTTCGTCTTTTGCAACTCGACAATCTTGGTCGAGTAGTCGATCGCCGGGATGGGTTCGGTCCATCGCGGGTGCGGGACCGGGGGTTTGGGGTGCGGGTACGGTCCCTTGTACGGCCACTGCGTCTGCGTCTTGAACGGGCGCAGGTTGGGCCACTTGCCGATGGGGTACTTGGTCTCGTCCTCGGGGTCGTCGATCTCGGCCTCGGCGTTCGCGGCGGCCTCTCCGTTCGCGTCATCAACGCTCGGGTCGTCCCGCAACCCGCCTCCCCTACCGCCGCCGCCACGCCCCGCGCCCCCACTCGTCGCCGCCGTCCCGCCGGTCTCGACGGCTCCCTCGGGCTTTTCCACTATAACCGGATCCGCCAGGCCCGACGGCGGCGCCGGCAAACCCCGCATGTCGTTGTAGAAGACACCCTCGATGAACAGGTACCCGTCACGCTTGGGCGGCAGGCCAATCTCCGCCGCCTGCAGGTCGCTCCGGCACTCCACGGCGTCCTTCCACTCCTCCAGCGTGGTCGTCCCGAGCACCACCAGCTCCTCCAACACCTGTTCCGGATTCGCGGGGTTGTGCATCGAGACGAAGATGAGCACGTCTTGCCCAGCGACGACACGCCCGGTGGGCCTTCTTCGTCGCTCACGAACCGCTGCAGTCTCCGCGGCGTGGGGTATCCCATACCCGCGCCAACGCATGTTATCCAGCTCGTCCGCCTCGCTCTCCCGCCTCTCAGCCACGCACTCGTACACGTCAGTCGCGGTTTTGTACTTTTTGCGATCTTTTCGCTTACCCAACCCTTCCTCCCGGGACTTGTACGCCTCCTGGAGGGACACCAGCTCGGTGCTCGCCTCCTTCTCCAGACGCGCGTACTCCTCCTCGGTCACCAGGTTCATCCCCGCGAAGTTTGGCATCGGATACTGAGACTCCTTCACCGCGGCGTAACTCCGCCGGCTCTTGCCCAGGGCGTCGCCGTTTGTCAAGGCGCCCTCGGTGGTTTCCCCAGCCGCCGTGACCGCCTGTGACTCGGTGTTCAGGCCCGGGACGAGCGCCAATGCGAGTGGGTTCTCGGCGGTACTCGTGTCGTTCGCGGGGGTGTTGGTATCGTCGTCGGAGTCCGGGTCGTCGTGCGCGGCGTGGCCTTTTCGTCTCTTCCCCTTGACCTTTTTCTTTTTCGGCGGTTCTTTTTCGGCGTCGTCGGCGCCCGCGCGCACAGCTGTGTCGGCACCCCCCTCGGCACCCCCCGCACCCCCCGCCTGTGCCTGCTCACGCTCCAGCCGCGTCCTCTCTTCTTCTTCGCGCTGCATCCGCGTCTTCATCTCCTCGATCGCGCGACTCACCGCCTTGTCCACCGGCTCGATCACGCAATCATCCACGTTGACGTCTTCGTCGGTTCTGTCCTTCAAGAGCTCGTCAGCCTCCGCGTCGTGTAACAGCGCGTCGAGCTCGTCCAGCCCCGCCGCGCTTTCCGCCGCGAACGTACCGATGTTGATTGGCAGCCAGACGATGTCCGGGTCGGCCGGGGGCGGGACGGACCGTGAGAACGTGAGCGTCCGGAATGGTTGTTCGGTGATTGGCTTTGGGACGTATCTCTTCTTTTGCTGCTTCGAGGCGTCGGGGGTGTCGGGCTTGGGCTTGGGCTTGGGGCCGGGCTTTTTCCTGGGCTTGGGCGCGGGCTTGTCCTTGGTCTTGGCCGCGGCGCGGTCGAGGAAGCCCGGGGCGAACGCGGCCAGCGGGCGGTCGTCGTCGGAGTCATCTTCCCTCTCAGCCCGCGCGGGAGATTGCTCAATCTCAGCGACCGTCTCGGCCCCGCCCCTGCCTCTACCCCTACCTCGGCCCCTGCCCCTGCCCCTGCCCCCGCCCCGGCCGCCAGTGGTCTCCCTCGGCGGCGCCTCGATATAAGGGTCGAGGAAGCCCGGGGCGAACGCGGCCAGCGGGCGGTCGTCGTCGGAGTCATCTTCCCTCTCAGCCCGCGCGGGAGATTGCTCAATCTCAGCGACCGTCTCGGCCCCGCCCCTGCCTCTACCTCGGCCCCTGCCTCGGCCCCTGCCCCTGCCCCGCCCACCGCCCCGGCCGCCGGTGGTCTCCCCGGCCGGCGGCGCCTCGATAGGGGCGGATACATCGACCGGCGCCGCGGACGTGGGCGCTCCTCCTCCGTCGTCCGTCGTCGCCTCCTGCAGCATCCGCACCAGCGCCGGGCGGGCGGTGGCGGACTTGGGCTTGATCCCCTTGAGCTCCAGCGCGCGCCTGAGCTCGGCGGCGGTCATCTCCACAGGCTTGAGCGGCTCCACGTCAGGAGCCGCATCCGTCTTCGGCTTCTTCCGCGGCGGCATCGTCCTCCGCTGCGCGCTCTCCTCTGCCGGTTCAAAACGAGAATCCCCGATCTTCGACTCTGCCGAGGAGAAACGTAAAACAGAATTGGAGGCGCGGCCTGCGGTGAGGCGCGGCCTGGGGGGTGGCATGGCGACGCCACCCGATCCGGATGACCCCGGCGAGGGTCCGGCCATGACGGGCGTCTCGGAGGAAGACTCGGATTCGCGGTCGGAGTCCGGCTCGGACGCCGGCACGTCCGGCAGCGACGACGACGGGAGCTCCGGAAGCTCGGACGACGACGACGACGAGAGCGAGCCGATGCTCAAGTACCAGCGGCTCGGCGGCGCGGTCCCTTCGATCCTCTCCGACGACGTCGCATCGTGCGCGTGCGCGGGGGGTAACATCGTCGTCCTGGGAACCAAGCGCGGCGCGGTCATCGTCCTCGACCGCGGCGGCAACGAGCTCCGGCGATTCGCGGACGCCCACAGCGCGCCCGTGAACGACGTCTGCCTCGACGCGCGGTGCGAGTGGGTCGGCTCATGCGCCGAAGACGGAACGTGCGTCATCGTCCCGCTCTACGACGACGACGACGACGCGCACGCCTCGTCCGCGTCCTCCGACATCGTGCGATGCGAATGCGACGCACCCGTCCGATCCATCGCGCTCGATCCGAAGTTCGCCACGCGCCGATCCCGTCGATTCGTCCGCGGCGGCGACGACGGCGCCTTGGTCCTCAGCTCCATCGGTCCTCCTTCAAGGAGCGGGTCCACGACGTCGTCGTCCCAGGGCAGGCACGACGTCGTCCTGCACGACGGCGAGGGACCCATACGTCGCGTGCGTTGGTGCGACGCGTTGATAGCGTGGGCTAACGATTCGGGCGTCAAGGTTTACGACGAGCAGCGCGGTCGACGGATAGCCTACGTGGACAGGCCGAAAGGGTCCCCGCCGCCGCACAAATACGCGCCTCACATCGCGTGGTGCGACGGGGCGCGTACGCTGGTGGTGGCGTGGGCGGACTGCGTCAAGGTGGCCAAGGTTCGTACCCGGACGTTGACGAAGTCGGAGCGGATGGGATATAACACGTCGCGGGTGCCCACGCTGAGCGATCCAAACCCCGGTCTGTCTGGCTCCGCTTCGGCGCTATCCAGCAGTCTCCAGAACATGCAGATCGACCTGGACGGGATCAAGGCGAACGTCGGTAAGTTCGGCGATCACTTGACGCAGCAGCTGAGCGGCGTGCTGGCGGGGGGGTCGGGGGCGGGCGCCGCGACATCCGTCGACTCGACATCCGGAACATCCGGCGGTGTCCGGGCGCGTCGGATGGACGGCGTGGACCTCGCGGGTGACGAGCCCGCCGCGAAGACGACCGTGGCGCGGTTCGTGGAGGTTGTCGCGATGTTCCAGACGGACTTCTGGATCTGTGGGATCGCGCCAAGTTGGTCTCCGGAGAAGTTAGTCGCGTTCGCGTATGCGGATTCGAGCGGGGGTTCCTCGAGTCGGCCCGAGGTGAGGGTGCTGACGTGGCAAAACGAGGATCTCACGTGCGACGCGCTCACCATGAAAGGGTACCAATCGTACAGCGCCGGTGACTACCACCTCGCGGCGTGCGTCCCTACCGACGAAGACGATGGAGCAGGAAACGAAGCGCGAGTGAACTCGGACGCTGGTTCGAACGACGCGGCTTATTACCTGGTGTCGCCGCGGGACGTGCTGGTCGGCAGGGTACGCACCGCGGCGGACAAAATCCGGTGGCTCGTGGAGACGCGCGGGGATTACGAGGGCGCGCTCGAGACGTGCGACGGCGCGGTGGCGTCCGGGTCTATGGCCCACGACGCGGATGTCTTTGGATCTTCGGGTCATCGACGCGACGATGGCGAAGAGTCGTACGACGAGTCTGGCGATGAGTCCCGGCGGAGCGTTAAGGATATCGTGGCGGACATGTACATCCAGTCGCACCTGGACACGAACGACCCCGCGCGCGGCGCCTCACTCACGCCGCGTCTGTTGGGCACGGACACGCGGGCCTGGGAGCGGTGGATCGGTCGGTTCGCGCGCGGCGGTCACTTACCCCACCTGGCGCCGTACGTCCCAGCCGATTCGCCCCGGCTGTCTAACAACGCGTACGAGACGGTCCTAAACGCATTTCTCGCGCACCCAAAAGACCACCCGCAGTTCCTCGCCACGGTCAAGGCGTGGCCGCCTCGGATCTACTCGGTTCCCTCCATGGTCTCCGCCGTTCGCAGAAGGTTGGAGCACGGCGGCGAAGGGGGATCGCCGACGCTGAAGGAAGCGTTGGCTGAGTTGTACCTTGCGGATGGCCAGCGGGAACGCGCGCTTTCGATGCACCTGGAACTCGGCCGGCCGTCCGTGCTCGACTTTGTGCAACGGCACGACCTGCTCAGCCTCTGCGTCGAGAAGACGGAGGGTACGCACGAGCCCAGGGACCCTGGGAGGGACACGCTCGCGAGGTTAGCGCGGCTGGACCCGGGACGCGCTTCAAGAATGTTGGTATCGAGCCGGGCGGATTCGGCACATGGGATCCCGGTGGACGTCGCGGTGCGCTCGCTGATGGACGCGGTGCGCCTCGCGGACACCCGCGGGACGCGCGAGTGCCTCCACCTCTACCTCCGCGAGCTGTTCGACGCTGATGCAGACGCCGGCGAGCGGTGGCACGACGCGCAGGTGTCGCTGTACGCGGAGTTTCACCCGAATGAACTTTTACATTTTCTGGAAACCGCGCTCGGGTACGACGTATCGTCCGCGCTGGCGACGTGCACGAACCGCGGGTTACTTAAAGAGCGGGTGTACTTACTGGCACGCATCGGGGACGTGCCCACCGCGCTGGACGTGATCATCGGCGGGTTGGGTGATGCCAAGTTCGCGGCTCGGTTCGCCAGGGACCATTTGAAATCTTTTCACGATGAATCCGACTTGGGCGACGACGACGATGAGACTCCGGGTAAATACGCGGACGAGCTCTGGGAAGGGGTGATAACTCGCGTGACGGAGTGCGCGGGTTCGAACCCACACCTCGTCGGGGACCTGATGGACGCGCTGGGCGAGGTGGACGGCGTGGATCCGCGGCGGGTGTTGAGGTCGGCGCCGAGTGGGATCGACGTGGCAGGCGCCGGTGTCCGGCTCTGTAACATCTTACGTCGGAGCCGACGCGCGGAGAGTGACGCGCTCGAGGCACGACGCGACGCTGAGAGGACGCTACGGGATATTCAGGCCAAGGTGGACGCGGCGAGGCGAAGGGCGTTTCACGAGAGGGCCGTCGAGGTTGAGGACTAGAGCTAGTTTTTGGCGATAATGATGAGATTGCTTTATGGCAGTTAAAAATCGCGGGCACAGCGATCCAGTCTCGCTTTTCGACGCTTTTTGCAATCCTCAAATCCAATTATGATAAATATCTTGGGACGTCCTCACATAGATCACAGCCTTTGATTTTTATACTCGTACACGCACGCTCCTCGCCCGGTCCATTGGCCATTCAATCTCGCGCCAAGTCCGCTTGTCGTAGTACGCCGTAAGATGTCGGCCGCCATGTCCGCCATGGCCGCGGCGCCCATCAGGGCCGCCTCCAGCCGCAGGGCCCCTCGCGCCCGCACCGGCGCCAAGGTGAGAGCCCACCCGGAGAGCCCCCGGAGATTCATTCTTTCCCTTGAAGGTTCACGAGAGCCTTTGGCAACGAACGCCTTGGCGGCGCCGCGTGGGACGCGGCGACGTGCGGCCGCGTGCGGCTCCGGGGTCCCATCTCGACCGCGGCGTCATCCACGTGACTCTCGTCTCGTCCTCGTGACCCGCGTCGACGTTCGATCGTTCCATCGTCGCCGTTCGAGCGCGGCGGCGAGACCCTGGCGGCGAGCCCGGGCGCATCGCACATCGACCGTCGTCCTCCCGCCGAGTCGGCCCCTCTCGTGAAGATTCTCGCCCCGACCTCCACCTCCTCACGCCTCCGCTGACCCCGCGTGTCTCGATCCAAACGCAGGCTTCCAAACGGAACCTCGCCCGCCCCGCTGTGTCCGATCCCTCCCAGGTCTCGGTGAGTGCCCCGCCACCCACGCGTCGCACCCGCGCGCGACGCCGGTTCGAAGGGCCAATCCTCCCTCCGATTCGCAACCAAACACCCACGCCGACCCAAACCCCGAAACGAGGGTCTACGGGAAAAAAAGAAGAGCACGCGGCGGGCCCCGCCCGGCCCCCCGCGCTCGCCCCTAACCCTGACCGAGGGTCCACGGGAAACCGAGCCCTAAACAACCCACGACGCCCATGACACCCAAACACGTGAATGAACACCGCGCTGACCGCGATCCCCACGTCCCCACCACCCACCGAACCCACAGCCCGGCGTCGATCCCTCCGTGTTCACCGAGACGGAACTCACCGCGTCGCAGATGCAAGACCTCGCGTCTCAACGGCCCGTCGCCAACTTCGAGTCCCAGTTCGGCGACGAGCCCCGCAAGGGTGCCGACATCCTCGTCGAAGCGCTCGAGCGCGAGGGCGTGGACTGCGTCTTCGCCTACCCCGGCGGAGCCAGCATGGAGATCCACCAGTCACTCACAAAGTCAAAAACCGGGGTCCGCAACGTGCTGTGCAGGCACGAGCAAGGTGAGGTGTTCGCCGCGGAAGGGTACGCCAAGTGCACCGGCAAAGTCGGCGTGTGCATCGCCACGTCCGGCCCGGGCGCCACCAACCTCGTCACCGGCCTCGCCGACGCGCTCCTCGACAGCGTCCCGATGGTGGCCATCACTGGGCAGGTTCCCCGCCGCATGATCGGCACCGACGCCTTCCAGGAGACGCCCACGGTCGAGATCACCCGCCAGATCACCAAGCACAACTACCTCGTCATGGACGTCAACGACATCCCGCGGATCGTCCGCGAGGCGTTCTTCCTGGCGTCCTCCGGGCGCCCCGGCCCCGTGTTGATCGACATCCCGAAGGACGTCCAGCAGCAGATGAGCGTGCCG
>Ga0315330_10001334_pt1 | contig 16502 bp, 7 predicted proteins | sample M140m34915metaG_FD_203453 | JGI IMG/M metagenome (GOLD analysis project Ga0315330, IMG submission 203453) | Ammonia-oxidizing marine archaeal communities from Monterey Bay, California, United States - M1 40m 34915 | ecosystem: Environmental > Aquatic > Marine > Intertidal zone | place: USA...
ATGAAGCGTAAACCTTCAAAGTCCGGTATTACCAAGATAACAATGGCCAAATCTACTCAAAGAATTGCTGAAGAGAGAGCAAGTAAAAGATATCCTAATCTTGAAGTTTTAAATTCATATTGGGTTGGAGAAGATGGAAAAAATAAATTTTTTGAAATAATAATGTTGGATCCACATCACCCAGTGATAAAAGCCGATAAAAAGTATAACTGGATTTCTTCTGGAAATAGCCACAAAGGACGTGCTGAACGCGGAAAGACAAGTGCTGGTAAAAGAGGACGAGGATTACACAACAAAGGAAAGGGAGCAGAAAAACTCCGTCCGAGTTTAAAGGCTAACAAAAATCGCGGAAAATGATTATATCATCCGTCATATTGATGTTTCAAACCCCATCGGTCTAGTTGATGGTTGACCACTACCTCTCAGAAATACGAGGACTTCCTGTGATTCTTCCTGATGGTAGAGTAATTGGAACTGTTAATGATGCCGTTGTGGAAACCAATGGTTGGAAATGCAGCCATATATTCATTGCTAATCCTCCTAGTGAACTAGTAGAAGGCAGAGTCCATGTTTCAATTCCATGGCATTGGATACGTTCAATAGGAGATGTTGTCATACTTAGATGGTTCCCAAAAACACCAATACCTCGCGACTTATGATGTCCATATCCCTATTTCAATTCGATTACTATGTTTGATTTACATATATTAGGAACTTCTGGATCACGTCCAACCGGCATCAGATCTGTTTCAGGAAACTATCTTTCTACGTCCGATGGCAATTTAATCATTGATTGTGGAGAAGGATTCCAAAGTCGTCTAATCAGACACGAATTAGACCTAAAAAATAATCCAATAGGTATCAGAGCACGGGTTTCAAAAATAAAAGTAATATTACTAACTCATTCACATTTAGATCATTGCTGGGGAATTTTACCCTTATTGAAAACGATGCAATTAGATGGTCGACAACAACCATTGACAATAATTGCTCCCTCTACTGCTCAAGCAATTGATTGGGCTGAAAAAAATTATGGAGACATAATTCCAGATAATTACGATATAAACCCTTCAGATTTTGCCTTTTTATTCAAAGAATGGCAAACTCATATCAATAATTCTTCAAAAAAAATATTCAAAATAAATTGGATACTTATCCCAATTATTGGACAAAAGCCTCATGTTCCATCACTTCAACCAATTAAAGGAATGAAATTAACTGCAATCCCAACTAAACATACAGTTATTTCAGTTGCCTGGCTAATTTCAAGTATTCAGAAACCGGATAGAAGTATTCTGATATCAGGAGATACGAAATATAACGTCCCTTCTTTCAAAAAAGAAATACTAGAGAAACCTGTGGATATATTAATCCATGAAGCAACATTCACTAATGAATTGTCAAAGAAAGCTAGAGCACATGGTCATTCAACAGCTTTAGAAGCAGGAAAAACTGCCTCTGACATTGATGCACAAATTCTTGGTATGGTCCATTTTAGCCCAAGAATAAACGATTTTGAAGTAGTTGAAAAAGAATCTAGAATTAATCATAATAGGAGTTTTGCCTGTAATGATGGCGACATATTTCATGTATCAAACAATGGAGAAATAAAATTATTTAGAAAATACGAAAACTCATGGTATGAACATGATACTCAACGAACGTAATTGCGATACGATTCAAAAGGTATGTCGAAACGGTTGGCCAATGAAGAGACAGCCCGGAGGTATACTTGCTGTTGTAATAATATTACTTTCTACCCAATTCATTCATGCAGAATCTAAAGCAATAACCAATTGTAATAATGTTAATGCAATATCCTTACCTGATAATTGGACACTAGAACAACAAAGCTGTGTACGAATAGATTTAGGCGAATTAGAACCAAGTAAAATTTTTGATTTTGAAATTTCTTCCAATAACGAAATAGATATCATTCTTTTCCCTGCCAATTCTTTAGAAGTTTATCTAAATGAACAATCATATAGAAATGAAATGATTTGGCAACAAGAATCGGTATTTGAAAATTTTAATGGAGACGGCGAATGGCATTGGACTGTTCCCGATGATAGAGAGAAAACAAGATGGTATATGATAATAGATAATTTTGCCCATCCCGGAGATGATGGAATGGGAGCACAGGGCGAATTAGAAGTCCAAGTCTCATTCGATATGCAAGAAATAACAACGCAACCATATACTCTTTTTGACTCTATTATTAGAGTTGAAACAAGCAGCTTCTCGACCGCAGAAGGGCCAATTGTAGTAGATGCAGGAACCAAAATAAATATATTCGCTAGAACAATGGAAGGTAATCCTGATATTTTTATTATGACAGAGGAACAGAAAAATCTCTATTCCAATGGAGGCACTGCGGCTTCTAGGATAATCGAAGCAGACCTACTTCTCGTCTCAAGTGAAATGTACAAGCAATGGTTAGTTCCAGAATCATATGAAGGCGTTAATCTATATGTAATCGTTGATAATAGAGCAGGACCAGGAGGAGGAGGAGCAGGTACAACAATTGCAAAGACTACTATCACTATAACTCTTGATCCAGTAATCAATCCTGTTATATCTACATTAAATCCTCAACAAACCTATGATGTAGGTGAATTAATTTCATTTTCTGCATTAGATACTCCTAATAGGTCCAATCAAATCTCGGATTCTGGATATTCATGGGATGTTGATCAAGACGATATTCCTGATTTTTTTGGCCCAATACTTGATTATATGTGGCCAAATCCAAATAATGCATCTCTAAAGTTAAGTGTTATTTCAACTGATGGAACAATGGTAAGTACTATTCTTCCCTTACAAATAGAAGATACCACTCCTCCAAATGCTTCTATTTCAGTTAACGGTGATTTGCAGAAAGGTTACAACCAAACAATATTAATTAGTGCATTATTTTCTGATAATTGGGGCGTTGAAAGTACGGAGTGGCTAGTGGACGGGATAATTGAGCAAAGTAACGCTAGTATTGGCGATTCATTTGCCTCTTCTTTCACTTTCAGTTTTGATTCTAATTATCAAGCTGGTGAACATAATATTGAATTTATTGTTACCGATAAATCAGGTCAAAAATCTAGTGATAGTGTCAAAGTAATACTTTCTGATTTATCTCCTCCAATTTTTGATAATTATGTAAATCAAATATCTGTTTCAGTTGGTGAACCTGTCACATTTGAAATATCGGCATATGATGAAGAATCCGATGAAATACAATATTCTTGGATATTCAATGAAGGAATGGAAGACGAAACGCAGCTATATGGTAGATTAATTCAATATGATTTCCAAACTACTGGGGCACAGAGAGTATTATGCATTGCTGAAAATAATGCTGGATTATCTTCACAGGCGGAAATTATTGTAACGGTCATAGAATCAGACTCAGAAGAAAAATCTTTAAATCCATTTTTTATTCTAATTATTCTGATATTATTCTTGATAATTATTTCCATTATTGCTTACATATTGTTTAGAAGAAGAATTCTAATTAGGGCCGAAGAATTATCACAAAAAAAGGAAGAACCAGTTGAAGAAATAAAACCCCCATCTGCCGAAGAACAAAAGCAAATGTGGGCACAAACATCTCCTAACTTGTATATGTCTGGTAGCAATCCTATCGTAGATGTCTCAGATGTTGATTTAGAAGAATTATTAGAAGATGCTCAAAAACCACCATCTACATCAATCACATCGGAAGACAGTCTACTTTCAGATTTGATTGATGATGTTCCTGATTCCCAAGCCTCAAAACCTGTTGACGAGAAAATATCTGACAGAGTAATAAAGAAAAACTGTTCTTCATGTAATCTATTATTTTCTGTAGAACTCCCAGAGGGAATTGATTCTGCTCGTACTGCCTGTCCTAAATGTGGTTCCATTGAAGAAGTAAATCTTGTTTGATGATAACACTTGACTCAAAAACTCGACTCATTTAATATCCATGAAGGGCAATAGCATATATCAGACATAGTCTAGGTGAAGTCATGGGAAGGCGCAACCCAATAGTACTCCCTCGTTTCAATTTTGATCCATCCCGATTAGCAATTTTACTTACATTCTTATTTTTATTACCTTCTTTGACTCCATTCACTAATGTTGATGCCGAAGCAAGAATTGAATCAGATGATTTTGAAATTTTAGATGATTTGTCTGATATTTTATCAGAGAGACAGAATATAATTAATACAAATACTATAGGATCACTAGCAGAACCAAAAATTAACAATATCGATAATCTTGTATCACCTTCTGGAGATTCAGATCCACTTTCTAATATAGGTCAAGGTGTCAATAATATTTCTCTAATAGAAACTAATCCCCCTGTTCCCTCTCATCCCGATGCATATGATTTAGTAATAAGTGATGCAAATAGACCAGGACAAGTAAATACTATCTGGCAAACACTGATTAATGTAACAGACTATGTTATTTGGACAAAGCATACAGATATTGATGGAAATATTGTTGAAAAATTTGAAACAGTAACATTTAGTGCTTCTTTACTATCATTGTTTAACTTCAATACTGACCCCTTACTTCATGCAATAGACATTGATGATGATGGTGATGATGACATTCAAGTTGGTTTAACAGTAGCATGGGATTTTAATGGAGGTTGGGGCATTGATGGTGACTCTTTATGGATTGAACCAGGAATTTCATTTACAGTAGAAGTATTGGGCGATAGTGTTGATGATTCAGACTGGAATGATTTGAAATTTTTACAAGTTTCTTTGATAAAAGCATTTGCTTATTCAGCCGATGATACGAACTTTGCTATTGGAGAAGGTGAAAGTTATATTTGGATTGTAGACTCAAGATTCACCTCTGCTCCTTATGATTTTTCAATAGAAATCGGAATTGAGAGATTTTATTTTGATATCTCACAAGCAAGCAGTGGATTGATTCTGGCATTGACATTAGGATTAATTGATATAGGACAAGATGAAACAGGTATCTCTTTTGCTTCGATTTCTGCTCCTTATTCTATCCGAGTTAATAATGCTGGACAAGTATCTTGTCCCTCAAGATATTCTCCTTCCGAGTTAACTACTCTGCCATCAGGAGAAATTAATTGTGGAGTCTCTGCTGGTTTAGGTTATATTCACTTTTCTCCTCCAAATAATGATGGATCTAGAAACGTGTGGGAGTTAGCGTATATAGATGCAACATTTCATCCAAATGGTGAATCTGATAGATTGCCATCAGAAGCAGAAATAATAATCAGAACTGATAGTATATTGCCAACCTCTACAGGACTAGAGGGAGACAAAAGCCTCACTACTATAGAATATTGGGCAGATGATAGAGCTGATTTATTCCTCCATTTTCATGAAAATAGATCAAATCTTCCAGCATCAGAATCTGATGGTGATTATGGTAACATAACTGATTCTTTGGGTTGGTTTAGGGGGATGCCAGAAGGGTCCATGTCGCCCGGAGAAATATCTAGAATTTTTAGGATGCTTGGCTCTGAAAATTCTCCAGAATTACCAGGTGGTCAGCCTGAAAGATTAGGATTAATTATTGGGGTTAAAAACTTCTCAAGAGATACAAGTCCAAATGTTAACGATTTGACATTACCTATCAATCCTGCTAATCCTCCTAAGAGCTTAATACTCCTAAGATCTAAGCAGTCAATTGAAAGTATAGATTATTATTCTTGGTTCAAGCGAGGAGGGATACAAGAAGACCACAGAGCCATACATGTAAGGGCAAATGATATACCAACCGCATTGATAGTTTATGGTTCATTTGAGTTAGGAGGGACTTCGGATGTAGATGCCAGTTTAGATAGTGCTACAGACCTTGACTTCATTTCAAAAGTAGTTGATTCAGTAATATTAAATCTTGTAGATCTCTTTTTAGATACTGGTACTGTATTAAACGATGTACCCTCTATTATCGTTGATTTACTCAGTGGCGATACTACATCTGGAAGTTTTGATGGATCATCATTTCATATACTAATGACAAATAATTGGAGAGAAGATAGATCAATGATGCCTCTAAAATCAATTGAATTAGCAATTGGCTCTTCACCTCATCCAACTATTTCCGGAGACCATCTAATAATATCAAAAGATACAGATTTAGATATAATACAAGGGTTAAATGGACCTGTTGAACCTTTAGCACCGATTGCTGCTAGTGCAAAGTTTAGTGGTTTTATGGCAGCCTCATTTGTTGATAATAATGATACAAATGAGCAAAAAATTGAGATATTTACTGAATCTACTAAACCGCTTGTAATGTCATTTATAGAACATCCTCATAATTCTATTATCAATTATTCTCATCATGCCATTTCTTTTTCAGATTTACCGAATGAGATATCGATTACAATCACTCCTAATTCATTAAATTATGCTGCATCATCAATTATTGATACTATTTCATACACCGGAAATGAGAATGATCAATATCAGGCTGCAAATATCATAGATCTTCCAGCAAATTTTATTTCTACATTCGGCAACACTATTTCATGGTCTTCAGATACGCCAATTAGTACTATAGAGGCACAGATTTCAAATTCTTCCAATCCTGTTACAATGAGTGGTGATCATTTCTTATTTCACAACGATCCTGATAATGCTCAAGTCAGCCTATCCTCTAGGATTTCAGGTTTGAGAGAAATTGGTTGGATTGAACCTCAAGAAGAGGGTGCAAGAGGTTTAGCAGGAATGGGGACTGCATTCATGTCAATAGCAGACCCAAATCCGATGTTAATCAATGTTGAAAAAGCACCAACTAATCTAGATGATAAGTTATCAGTAAAGGCAGAAATCAACCCTCTCCCTTCTTCTTTATCTCTCAAGATACCTACTGGTACTAGTGAAGGGCCAACTTTGATAGTTCCAGAATTCAACACTTCTCAAGGTTTATCTGGGATAGCATCGTTCATTGGAGGATTTTCTGACTTAGGACGCTCAGTAAATGATATTCTTTCAGGTATTACTACAGATATATCAACAGGCTCAGTTTCTGGCGCTTCTAATTTTTCTTTTGGAATTGAATTAGATTCGAATTCAGAATTTGATATAATGGTAGAGTCATATCACGGAGAAAAGAAATCAGAAAATCTTCCTTGGGTTCATGGTGTTTCTTTTGAGGCCAGCCCAACAGGTATTTCGGATGGCTTCCATCTAAGATTATGGATGCCAAGACTCCCTCCTTCTGTCGAATTATCAATATCCAGAGATGGTTCAGAAAACCGTCAAGATTGGTCCATATTTATAGATTTAGAATCTTGGTACCCTCAACATACTGAACTCATGCTAGTAATTAGAGGAATCAATGGTCAGGATTTATTTGTGACTATGAAAGGATTAAAAGTTGGAGAATATACCAGTCTAGGCTTAGATTCAATAATTACTATTACCACATCTGGAGAGATAACTGAAGTTTCTACTTCAAGTCTCTATCAATTGTCCAATAGACTCGAATGGATCCACGTTCTTTTAATTAATAGAGAAGCAGGTCTACGAACTGAAATAATGATCAATGATATACCGGAATCCGTTGAATTTCAGGCAAGTTTAGGCTCTGCAATTTCAATTGATATGACTGTACCAGAACAATTTAGGACATCCGAAGGTTTTGCAGTTGGCTCTATGATGATTCAACAAATGCAGTGGATGGACAACTTATGGTGGCCTGCAACCGTATTTTTAACTGATATCCCAGGCTCAATGAACTTAACTACAGAACCTGATTTGAACTTTGATATAACTAAAGATTTAGCTTTTCAAGGTACTCCAATTCTAGATTTTACAGCTTCCGATGTAGGAATGTCATTGTATATTGAAGCATTTGGTAGAGCCATAAATAGTAGAGGCGATATAGTTCTCTTAGCAGAAGGAATGACTGATAAGATGATAATTAAACCCACAGATTCTTTCGGTTTACAAATAAGATCTGGAGGAGATGGAGTAGAAAAGATATATCTCCGTTCAAGTAATATCCCCACTACTCCTCCAATAGTGATAGATGAAATGGAAGCATTAGGTGAAAACTTGAAGAGCGCTACAATACATATCAGAGAAGTTGTCTATCCATACAGTGTTATTGAGATTGATGATGTACAGGGCGGACGTATCATTGCTTCAGCAAAATTACATGCTGAAATAGGCGATAGGAATATAGATCTGAAGGGCGTATTGATAGATGCCCAAATAACGGGAGGGATTCCTACTGGAACTACCTTTGGAGTAAATGGTTTAGCTTCAGATCTTTCAATTTTAAGCATAATTCCAGGAATATCTGGGTCAACAAGCCATATAATGGCTCCAGAACCACTTTCTTCGGGTATTTTGACAATTTTATCAATGTTAGGAGGTAGTAATGATGGGCCTACTTGAAAGATTAAACAATAATGTTGATGACGACTCATTAGAGTCAGAAATAGCACATGATATTTTAGAGACACTCGAATCAACCAAAGAACTGATTTCCCCTCGAAGAGTTATTTTTGCGTCTGCTACTGTTCTTTCCTTACTTCTTGTTTCTGTCCTCACTGTAGTTTGGATAGTTCCTTATGACAGAGTAAGTGTTGATGTTGTATATCGTCAAGGGACTTCAGGGCACATAATTTTGGCACAATTAGATAATCAAGGTAGTAGGGAAATCACTGATGTAACAATTTCAATACGATTTACAGATACAAACAGTATTGAATTGGGACGCACTGATCATTATATTGATTCACTCGCCGCTCATAGTTTCTATGCTGGAGATGATTTGGAATTAATAGTAGGAGGAGCTTCAGTATGGGAAAACTATCAAATAGAAATATTATTGGAATATAGTTACTATAATGGAATAGTAGATGAAAGATGGACACATCAAGTGGGAGATTGGACGATGGAACTTTTTACTGATCGTGCACCAATTACAATATTTTAAAGATGATTTTTTCATGCAAAATAATATGTCAATAGCCAATAATATACCCATACTATCAAATCACAACCGACGAGGCGAACAATCATGAATCAGCGTACAACTGTGCTGATACTTGCGATTTTATTAATGTCGTATTTTCCATCATTAGAATATGATTCCGAGACAGAATATGATGAAATAAACTTCTTAGATCAAAATTATAAGAGAAATGAGATATCTCTTAATCCAAATACCATGCACAGTTTATCATTAGTATCATCATATTTTGAATCAGAGGAAACTAGAAATTTAAGGGCAGATACTCCCATCGGAATTTTTACTGAAATAGGGTTAATACCTAGTGTTTTAATGAAATCTGAATTAACCACTCCTCGATCAGACTTATTACTAATTTTAATTGATGGGAGGACTGGATTATGGGATGCTAGACTAGCAATCATCGATCATGCTAATGTAGAGATACGTGCAACTATCCCACCTTCAGGATTCTTGATACAAGGTACTCAAGATCAATTGAATAAGATTTCCAATCTTCCAATTGTGCGTGCAAGTCATTTAGTTCCACTGGGCCTACTTTCTGATAAGAAATTCTATAATTTAGACACAGAAGATTCTGTTAAAGTAGAAGTATTAGGATGGAAAGATTCAGATTTAACTAGACACGAATCTCCAGGATTAAATCTACCTAGCTCATTATCTGAGGTAGCAAATATATGGATGGATAATTATACTTCATACCATACTGGATCATATTTCGGGGAAGTTAATGTAAGGGATATAGATGAAATACTAAAATATCCCGCTGTTTCATATATATCTCCAATATTCGATCGTACAACATTCAATGATTATGCAAGAATTCATATGGGAATTAATACTGTTGAAAATACATATTTCACAGGTTTAAATGGCAGCGGTCAAAGAGTTGCCGTCGCAGATACAGGATTAGATCAAGATCATGGAGATTTTGGTAACAGAATTATCAATGTTGTTAATGTAGCCGGAGACTCATCCACAGCAGATACAAATGATGGTCATGGTACTCATGTTGCATGTACAGTGTTAGGAGACGGCAGTAGGACTTCTTCATATGCTGGCATTGCTCCAGAAGCAGAATTATATTTCCAAGCAATGGAGATAGATAGCACTGCTCAACTTTCTAATAGTGGAATTTACGGAATGCTCAATTCAGCATATAATTCAGGTGGCGCAAGATTTCATTCAAATAGTTGGGGATCTGCCGTAGGAGGGTCTTATACTACACAATCTGAAGATGCTGATGACAGGACTTCTACATGGGATCAGTACTGGGCCTATCAAGGTATGACGGTTTTATTCGCTGCTGGAAATGAAGGTTCAAATGGTATTTCTTCTCCTGGTACAGCAAAGAACGTTATCACAGTAGGGGGACACCAAAATAGATGGGATCCTGATCAAATGTATCCATTTTCTAGTCAAGGGCCAACGGATGATGGTAGGATAAAACCAGATGTCACTGGCCCGGGCGATTATGTTCGATCATGCTTAGCCCAAGAAGCGGAAGATGCTTCAACAAATATCGGCGACTCATATTATATTGAGTACAGTGGAACATCGATGGCAACACCTGCTGTAGCAGGGGCTGCTGCTTTGGTTAGAGAGTATATAATGGAAATCGCGGAGCGCCCAGCCCCTCAAGGGTCTTTGATTAAGGCGATGTTGATTTTAGGGGCTGAAGATATGGGTACACGTAATATTCCCAATGATGACGAAGGATGGGGCAGAGTGAATCTGATAGACACATTGATTCCAGATGAAGATATAGGGATATATGTTGATGATAGATCTCGATTATCGGCTGGACAAGTAAACGAATATTCATTTGATGTCACAAGAAGTGGAGAGCCACTGAAAGTAGTCGTTGCATGGTCTGATTATCCAGGTTCCAGCAGTTCAAGTATTCAATTAAGAAATGATCTAGATCTTGAAGTGATATCTCCAAATGGAGAAGTGACTTACTTGGGGAACGATTTCAGTAACGGTAAATCAACAACAGGCGGCTCAAAAGATAATAGAAACAATGTAGAAGTCGTACTAATTGATAGTGCTATTAATGGCATATGGACTGTTAAAGTAAAAGATACATCGCATGGAGGCAGTAGAACATTCCAGCCTTATTCAATAGCAGTAAGGGGCGTAAATGTAAACGACCTGACACCTGATCCAACATTTATTGCAGATTCATTTGAAATATCTACTCCAATACCTCAGGTCGGGGAAGAAGTAGAAATATCAATATCACTGAGAAACCAAGGTGCTGGTTCTTTTACAGACATTCCTGTAGCTGCTTATGCAAACTCTAATCCAATTGGAAACCAATTAATTACCATGCCTCCCGGTGGTGATGAAGAATTAACTTGGTATTGGACGCCTGTTTCTGAAGATGAAGGTGAAGTTGAAATATCATTTTATATAGATCCAAATGATGATTTAGAGGAATTATCTGAAGTTAATAACTTTATTTCTGCCTTAGTTCTTGTTAGTACTCCTGGAATTAGAGTTTCTTCTGAAAACCCAATAGTTACATTAGGAGAGGCATCAGATTTAACAACCCAATGGGATATAATAATTACTAATACAGCATTATTCGAGACTAATGCAACAATTTCGGTATCTTATCCAATTCGAACTAGGGATAACGTTCAATTTGATTGGCCAGGTTTCTTCAACAATACTAATTTCAATTTAGATGCTTCTGAAAATGCCCCTGTAACTTTACTTATGTCACATCCCGGCCCGCCTCCTCCAGGTTTATACAAAATGATAATCACCGGAAATGACATTGAGAATAATATCGATTCAGAATTAGAAATATTTTTTGATGTACCTGTTCTTGCACAACCTCAAGTTATTTTACCTTCATCTGAGATATTTGTTAGTTCATTGACAGATACAAAATTTTCCTTTGATATCAAAAATGATGGAAACGGTGCGCAAACTTATGATGTTTCTTTAATATCTCCTGCTGGTTGGAATCTAGGTTTCGATGATATTGGGGCATTTGCTGGTTCTTCATCTGGGTCGACTGGGACTTTAATCAAAGAAGATAGAGTAAATATTGACGTAACGATTACTTCACCTGGTGCATTGATTGAAGCCGGTTCTGAATTTACTGCTACCTTAGTAGTAGATTCTAGAGTTAGTGATGACACTTGGGAAATAGACATACCACTAATAGTTGAAGTATATGATAAAATTGATATAACTATGAATTCAGAATCTAGTGATTATGAAAATAAACTTTTATCTGATGGTGACTATCAATTTATTTTAGATATTAGTAATCAAGGAAATAGAGATATAACTTTGCAGCCAATACAAAGAGAACTTCCAGGGGGATGGACACTTTCTAGTATCGAAGAGATAACAATAGTGAAAGGACAACAATCTCAATGGGATATGTCGATTACAGGTAATGGGAAAGCAACAAGTGGTATTTTAGAAATTAGATTCATTTCTGATTATGACTTTTCTATTGATTGGAACGTTACATTAGATGTAATTTCAGGCGCAATTCCTATTGTCGATTTTTATCAAGTCGATATCCCAAACGGACAAACCGCTGACACGCCATTAGGCGTAGATGCCCATCCAGTTGGAGCACCCGGATTTGATTTAGGCTGGACTGTGACAAATAATGGCACTGTAAGTTGGGAACCATCTCCTGCCATGGAATTGCCAAATTCTGACTTCTCTTCATCATGTTCAATAAATCCTCAAAAAATATTTCCAGGAGAATCTTCACGTGTCTGGTGTACAGTAATTATTCCTATGTCTGCTGAAGCAGGATCAGAGCCAGAAATAACTTTAGTAATGGAAGATGGAGGAATAGAAACTAGAAATACCATTTCTCTCTTAGTTGAAACTGTAAATCAAGTCACATGGACTCTGATTCAAGTCAGTGATATTTATGCTAGATCTTCAAGTACTATGTATTTTGAATTGCAAAATACTGGTAATTCAGTAATTTCTGACAGAATTATCGTTTCTGGACCTAGTAGTTGGAATATCAGAGTATTAGATGGAATGATGGTTAATTTACAGCCAGATGAAATAAGATCTGTACAGATAGAATTTACTCCAAACGATGCAAAGGACAGTACAATAATATTGGATCTTGGAGAATCAACAGAAGAATCAGATTATAGTAAACAAATTCCGATTGAAGTAAAAGGAATTGTCACTGATGATGGCTTCTCATCCACTTTAATACTTGTATTGTCAATTATAATAATCTCAATAATGGGTGGTGGTTTGTATTTCTATCAACAAGAACTTCAAAAGAAGAAAAATTTGAACCCTACTGATCAGAAGAAGAAGAAAGAAGATGTGATAATTACTTCACAATTCAAAAATACAGAAAACCTTGAAAAATCCCAAAATAACTCAAAAAATTTAGAGAAATATGATGAATATCCTGGATGGTTATGGGATTCAGATAAAGAAACTTGGATTCCCGATACAGACCACCAAGACACTCAATAAGTTGTATCAAATAATGGCCCTTGAACTAAATTGATTATCTCCAAATATATATTTTAATTGTACATTTATTCCAAAGTCCTTTGAGTAAAGATTGATTCCGAGGTACGATGAGGAACAATTCTGTAGTCACAATTTTGATTACTTTGATGCTGCTTACCATCTCTTTACCTCTGGTTTCAGCCTCTGTCAGTGTATCTCTATCTGCTTCTCCAACCAGTCAGGCAGCTTCATCTGGAGATGATGCAACATATACAATAACAGTTTCAAACTCTGGAGATGATGATGCTACTGTATCATTGAGTACGTCTCAAGCAGCAGAGTGTAACGGCTATACTTCTTCTTTAGCTGATCAAGTCCTCACAGTAAATGGAGGAAGTAGTGAGACTACTGAACTTACAGTGTCTCTTTCTGATACTGCAGGCGATAGTTGTGAAACTACCGTTTCTGCTACTGCGGTTGGAGCCACACCTGGAGATCAAGACACAGACACTGTTACGGTTGAAACAACTAATGAAGACGGAGGAGGGCAATACTCAGTTCAAATTTCTGTTAAGAATAATGGACCCCAAACAATAAATTATGATAGTGAAGAAGATGGTGATCAAGTCAAATGGGAACTTATTGTAGAAAATACTGGAGAACAGTCTTCTGCAATGCAAATAGAAATAACATCCGATGGCGACTGTGATTCAGATGGTTTATCTGCCAATTCAGATAAACAAACAACGGGTAATCTTGGTTCTGGAGATACGGAAGAAGTAGAAATAACTGTTGATGTTCCAGACGAAGGAGCGACTGAAGCAGATTCGCATTGTTTCATAGTTCGAGCAACAGTAACTCAAGACCCTAATGCTGCCGATAGAGCTGAAGACAACATCACATTAACTCTTCAAATTCCTGAAATAAAAGAATGCGAAGCATCTCTTAGTAAATCTTCTCATTCTTTAGATCCATCAGAATCTGCATCAAACTCACTTTCTATCGCAAATATTGGAAACACAGAATGGACTGCAAATGCCAATGCTGCCTCTGATGAAGCCGATATTGGGGATTGGATTTCTTTTGAAGGTGCTCAGTCAAAAACACTAACCGAACCGGGTACTTCTCAAGATTCTCATACATTTCTGTTTTCCATAACTCCAGATGATTCTGTCGAACCTGGGACGATTTCAATAAAAATTCAAGCACGAGCAGGCGTCGCAGTTGCCTGTGAAGAAATTTTGTATATTACTCTAGGGCAGAACAAGGACGCTTCCCTATCTCTTAGCAATCCAAGGGTGTCTAATATTCAACCAGGTACTACAGAAAGAGTAGAATTAACCGTTAAGAATACTGGTAACGGCCAAGATACTTTCGCAGTTGGAGTTACAAATTTACCTTCTGGTTGGCAAGTCTCAATGTCTCAAAGCAGTGTTACTATTAATGGAAGACATTGTGGGCCAAATAATTGTAATACACAAATCTTAGATGCTGACATACAAGTTCCTTCAGGAGCACTAGCTAATATCCAATATGAAATTCAATTCTATGTCAATTCGGCAGGTATACAACATGATTCAATATCTCTAGAGGCTACTGTAGCAGCAGTTCATTCTGTAGGTACTTCCTTAACTTCAGATTCCCAAACAGGTAAATTTGCTCAAATTGTAAAGTTCCCTTTAAGTATCGAAAATACAGGTAATATCCGTGATACATTTATCTTGGATGTTTGCAATCCTAATATAAATTCTTCTTGTTCTTCTCCTGCCTGGAATGCTTCTTTTTCCAATTCTCAAGGCAATACAATTACTACAATCTCTTTAGACCCATCCGAATCTTCAGAAATATATGTCGATGTAGTAGTTGAAGATCCTTTTGACAACAGTGAAGAAGCATTTGAGGTAAGAGTAGGAATTATGGGCTCATCATATGTATCTACAGAAATAGTTAGAGTTACAGTTTCTAATTATAATTATAGTATGGCAATTTCTTTCCAGAATCCTGGAGATGATCCTTCTAGTGCTTCACTATCATTGCCCCCTGGAGGAGGATATGGGACATTCTTCTGGATCGATAATACGGGCAATGGAGGAATAGATGATGCAATTATTACAGTTAGTGGTATGGAATCATCTGTATTTCATACAATCAAAGTTGATGGAGTCGTTACTGGTGATGAGATTTCAATTCCTTCTGATTCTAGAGTCTTAGTTGAAGTTGAACTAGAAGTAATAGAGGGTGTTGAAAGTGGAATTTCTGGATCAATAAGTGTTAGTGTGTCTTCAAAGAAGAATACGGCTCAGGTTTCATCAATTAATTTTAATGTAGATGTAATGATAATTCATGATTTACAATATACTTTAGACTCAAGCCCTGAAGAAATAACGGTTAAATATCCAAATAGAGCGACTTTTATTGCTTATGTTACAAATAATGGAAATTCAGAAGAAAAAGTAGAAGTCATCACTCCTGCACCTTTACGTCAATGGTCGGTTGATGTAGTTCCTGATGATTTCATTTTGCAGCCAGGTCAGACTAAAGAAATAGAAATCAGAGTCACGCCTCCTGTCGGATTAAAGGATGACGATACTTATAAATTCACAATAATCATTCAGCCAGAAGATACTCCTGTTGCAGGAGAGCCGGTTGAATTAATTGTTAATGCTGATACTTCGACAATTAGTTTAGCCAATAATTTGGCAGGACAAGTTTTACTCTATGGTGCAATGCTAATTGGCTCAATATTCCTTATTTTGGTATTTTTAAGGGCAAGAAAAGAAAATAAAATCATCAATGAAGCCTTGTTACTTAAGCAAGAAGATTGACCATACCTCACAACGCTCGCCGGATACACTTATGTTCCGTTTTCAGGTGGCCACGTTTGTCGACCTCTAGTGCGACGTGTGGTGTGAGTGTGTCTGTACCTGAAGATTATATTGCGGTGGCCGTTATGGCCCTTGTTGGTATCGGTTTTCCAATAGGCAGTTTCATTGGTTCGAGACTTCTTAGGCCTACTCCAAATTCCAGTGACAAATCACAACTGAGCTCTTGGTTGTTGCCTGGTTATGACACTG
>Ga0315330_10001335_pt1 | contig 16493 bp, 17 predicted proteins | sample M140m34915metaG_FD_203453 | JGI IMG/M metagenome (GOLD analysis project Ga0315330, IMG submission 203453) | Ammonia-oxidizing marine archaeal communities from Monterey Bay, California, United States - M1 40m 34915 | ecosystem: Environmental > Aquatic > Marine > Intertidal zone | place: USA...
CTCGTCCTCGGGCCACTGCGCGTTGCCGAGGTTGCCACCCGTGGGCACGAGCGCGAGCCGGTTGAGGTTGGGGAGAGCCATAGCGTGCTTGTTTTACTAGGACGCGCGGCAAACCGGGGTTATTTTTCCTACACGCTGACACGCCTAGGACGAGGGCCCGGGATCGGCGCCTGCCCGCCGCATGTCGATGCCGGTGTTTTCCTCAATGATCGCATAATCGTCTTCGTCCAGCTGCAGGCCACGAAGACCGCGCCCGCCACCCTCGGTCTGCTCCTCCCCCTCGCTGTCCGAGCCAAAGAGCTCCCGTTGAAGCTCCGCCTGCGTGTTCCACGCGTCGTACTCTCGCTGGGTCATTTGCAGCCAGCCCCGGCCCGGGGGCACCGGGTCCCCCACTATCCGCGGGTACTGCCAGTCGCCGTCCGCGGTCTTGACCGACGACTCAACCCCAAAGATGTTTCGGTACACGTAGGCCGCCTTGCCGTAAAACGCGCTGCGGTCCCGGAAGTGGGCGACAAAGGCGTCGATGTCGCTCTTCTTGAGCTTCAGCGCAAACTTGTAAATCCAGATCCAGTGCGTGGGGCGGGCGGACCTGAGTCCCATGGCGTTTGGATCGTCGCCTTCCTCGGTGGAATAGAATGCGTACATGTCCCTTGCAACCTCCAGGTTTTTCCACGGGTCTCGAGAAGTCGCGCCCATGCCCACGGGTGGCGCCTTCATGACGTGCTCCACAAACCGCTTCTTCAGCTGGGGTATGGAGGGCTTCTTCGCGTCGCCCTTGATCCAGAATCGCCACTCAAGGCGCGTCTTTGGCTCCGACGGGAACGGCTCGTCGTCGTCGGCCGCCTGGTGGTCAAAAGCGCGCATCACTCTCGCCCAGCCCTCCGACTCCCGGATGCCGTGGACCTCCTCTAGGGCACGGTACTCCTCGTCGGTCATCGTCGGCATCTCGCACCACTCGGGGTCCTCGACCGGCGTCCCCAGCTCCACGACGTGCGGGTGGTCAAAGGTGCACCCGTACTTGGCGCCACCAAAGAACCCGTAGTGCCGGTGCGCGCGCCGGAGGAAGTCGTCGTAGCCGAAGCGGTCAACGATCGAGGTGGCCCACTCGGCAAACCACGCCGCGAAGGCTCGTGGCATGCGCGCCGCAAAGAGCTGCTCCGTGAACTCGTGGCGGCCATCGGCGCTGCGCACTTGGCGCAGCCGGACGGCGAGACCCGGCCACCGTGCCATATACCCGTCGATGTCCTGCAGGCCATACCGCTGTCCGATCAGCAGGGGCGTCAGCTGTAACTCGTGGATCAACTTCGCAAACGCCTCCTTGAGCTTCTGGTGCACCGTTGCCGGGGTGTGCCAGCGGGCTTTCGTCCAAAAGCGCCAGCGCACGACGCGCGACTCCTCCAATGGGATATACCCGGGGGGCCTCTCCCCGGGCTGGTTAGACCAGCGCTGAGAGTAGCCCGATTGGAGCAGCATGGGCAGCTCGTTCGCGCGGCGCTCCTCCTCCTCGCGTTGCCGGCGCTCCTCCGCCTCGCGCCGCTCCTCCGCCTCGCGCCGGCGGCGCTCCTGCTCCTCGCGCCGGCGGCGCTCCTCCGCCTCGCGCGCGAGCCGGTCCCGCACGCGCCGCTCGGCCTGCGCCATGCGCGCCAGGAAGAGGTGCTCTTTCTCGAGATCGTTCACCCAGTGCGGCACCGGCCCGGTCTGGTCGTAGTTGGCGTGCAGCCGGTACCAGTCCTCCTTCAGGATCTTCTGGCTCGGGTTGTGCGGCAGCTTGCCGTTGCTGCTCGACTGCCTCACCCATCCCCAGAGCGACGCGGGCGAGTAGTAGATGTACCGCGGCGTGCCGTCGGGGTTGGGCGTGTCCATCTGGACGCGGAAGGTCATCACGTGCGTCGGGTTGTCAAACGTGATCGGGTCGGCCGTGCCCTCGTCGGCCACCCGCTGCTGCTCGTCGGCGGTGAGCTCGTAGAAGCCGGCGGTGGCGTCGCCCAGCGAGAGGCGGTCGAGGTTGGGGAGCATGGCAAATCGTTTTTTAAGGTGTCACACTCAGGCATGCCCATGCCACTGGATATCGCAAGCACGCACGCACACACACACATGCTCCTAAAAGTCCGCCTCCAGCGTAAAGTTGTTGGTGATGATGCTGTCGGAGCTGGTGCTGACGCTCGCCATGACGTTGGCCTTCTGGTACTCGGCGACGCGCTTCTCAAAGAAGTTGGTCTTGCCCTGCAGGCTGATGAGCTCCATCCAGTCAAAGGGGTTCTTGGCGTCGTACAGCTTGGGCGCGCCCAGCGCCACGAGCAGCCGGTCGGCGCAGAACTCGATGTACTGCGCCATCAGATCGGCGTTCATGCCGATCAGCGACACGGGCAGCGCGTCGCACACAAACTCCTTCTCGTACTCGACGGCCTCGCCCACGATGGCGTGGAGCTCGGCGTCCGTCAGCCTCTTCTCTAGCATGGAATACAACAGGCACGCAAAGTCGCAGTGCATGCCCTCATCGCGCGAGATGAGCTCATTGGAGAAGGTCAGCCCGGGCATCAGCCCGCGCTTCTTGAGCCAGAAGATGGCGCAGAAGGAGCCCGAGAAGAAGATGCCCTCGACGACGGCAAAGGCCACGAGGCGCTCGGCGAAGCGGTTGGAGCCCTCGATCCATCGCAGGGCCCAATCGGCCTTCTTGCGCACGCAGGGCACCGTCTCCAGCGCGTTGAAGAGGTGCATCTTCTCCGCCTTGTCGCGCACGTACGTGTCGATCAGCAGCGAGTAGGTCTCGCTGTGGACGTTCTCGATCATGATCTGGAAGCCGTAGAAGAAGCGCGCCTCGGGGTACTGCACCTCGGAGCAGAAGCGCTCGACGAGGTTCTCGTTGACGATGCCGTCCGACGCGGCGAAGAAGGCCAGCACGTGCTTGAGGAAGTGCTGCTCGTTGGGCTGGAGCGCCTCCCAGTCCTTACCGTCTTGCGCGAGGTCGATCTCCTCCGCGGTCCAGAAGCTCGCCTGCGCCTTCTTGAACATGAGCCACAGCTCCTTGTGCTTGATCGGGAAGATGACGAAGCGCGACGCGTTCTCCTGGAGCATCGGCTCCGCCAGGTCGTCGGGGTGGGGGTCAACCGGCATGGGGCAGCGTGCAGAAGTTTTGAGAGACTTGCCTAACCAGGCCGAAACTCGTGCCAACAGAGCGCGCCTGGAGGGGCCTTTGGTTAGCGCGCGATCCACTTCACAAGTTGCAAAGGAATGCTGCGCCGACACACTTGGTGGTTGCCAAGTGTGTCGGGTCGACATTCTTCGCCACTCCACGGTTTGCAACTCGTAAGCTTGTCAACGAGCGCGACCACTCGACAGGCGATCACCCCGCCCGACACCCCACTCCACCGCACTCCCAACATCGACAACCCACGCGCGTGTCAACCCGCCCTCGACAACAGGTGCGGAAAAAAATGTCAAGCTTTGGAAAGGGTGCGAAGCGCGCGGCGGACGGGGCGGGGGCGGCGGCGGCGGAGCCCGAGCCCAAGCTGGCGAAGCGCGGCGGCATGGTGCCCCTCGAGGCGCTCGATCACGACCTGTTTGAGGTCGGCGCGGTGAAGGACGGCCAGCAGGGCGACAAGTTCTGCCCGGTCTCGTACTGCGAGGGCCGCGTGCAGATCGCGCTCAACGCGCACCCGTCCCACGCGCGCGTGCCCTTTGACGCCGGCCCGCCCAAGGACAAGAAGGGCAACGTCCTCCCTGGCTCGCAGTGGGGCCTGGTGGTTGAGCTCACCCCGGACAAGTACGACGCGATGGTCAAGGTGGAGGACTCCATCCTCAAGAAGGTCGTGCCGATGCGCGACGCGCTGCTGCCGAACGAGGCCAAGAAGGCCAAGGGCAAGTCGCTCTCCGAGGACTCGTTCTACGAGAAGTTCAACACCAAGCTGTCGCCGATCAACCCGGACAAGGGCTACTCGGCCAACATCCGCCTCGTTGTCGAGACGGACCCGACCAAGATGATGCCCAAGATCCAGCTCATGCACAAGCTGCCCGACGGCCGGTACACGCGCCCGCGCCCGGGCAAGGTCTCGGACCTGGTCAAGGGCTCGGCGGTCGTGGTGGGCATGGCGCTCTACCGCGGCTTCTACGGGGGGCAGACGGGCCTCGGCTGCGGAATGAAGTGGATCGCGACGTCGATCGACATCATCGTGAACCTGCGCGCCGAGTCCGGGCCGGCGCTCGACTACAGCGGCATCGAGTTTGCGGACGAGGACACGCCGGAGGGCGACGGCGCGACCGACGCGACCTCCGAGGGCGCGGGCGAGGGCGGCGCCGAGGGCGAGGGCGGGGGCGACCAGTTCGCCGGCCAGGACCACGAGCAGGCGGTGGTGCCCGTGCCGGGCGTGCCGGGCCTCGAGTAGGCCGCGGCCGGGGGAAAGAGTGTGTGGGCGGACACCGGACCGCTAGAAACGTGAGATTTAGCTCGTGTGTCGCGTTGGATAAGTGAGATAATTTGAAGCATGGCAACCAAACCGCTCGCCATCCGCGGCGTCGCGCACCCCCCGCCCCCGCGGCGCGGGGGCCGCGCCAACCGCGCCGATCTCACGAGCGCCGAGATCGGCGGCACCAATCTGGCGGGGAAGCCGCTGCTGTGCGAGCACGATCACGGCGATCGCGTGGGCACGGTCCTTGCGAGCTGGAAGGGAAGCGACGGCTCGCTGCGCATCGCGGCCAACGTGGAGGAGGCGCAGGCAATCGAGGCGGTCAAGCGGGGCGAGATGCGCGGCCTCTCGCTCGGCACGTCCATGATCCTGGGCGAGGACGGCAACGTGGCCTTCCGAGGCCAGGACGAGCTTTCGATATGCGAGGAGGGCAAACGGCCCGGCACGTGGATCGACACGATGAACGGCGTGCCCTGCCGCGCCGTCGAGTGCTTCTCCAAATCGGCGGACGGTGCGCCAACGCGCGCTTCAAGCGCTAAAATCATATCACCCTTCTCCTGACCCATGTAGTAAACCGGACCAGCTCCGCCGCCTGCAAGAATGTCCGAGGCTGAGATTGCGTCCACCAATGCCGCCGCAGATGCGAACCGCGACGACGTGATCAAGCACCTGAAGGAGCAGCTCGCCGAGAAGACCACGCGCGAGGCCGAGGCCAACGCGCGCATGGGCGTGTACGAGGCCAAGGAGCGCGCCAGAATCTCGGCGTGGCAGGACGACGCCAAGTTCTTCATGTCCGAGTTCGTCAACGAGGAGATCGACGCGCACCACCCGGGCCTCAAGGACGACGTGGCGCCGCTCGGTGCCTGGGCCTCTACCTACCACGAGAAGGCCGACATCGCCTCGCAGGGCGCGCTCGCCGCCGTGTCGTACGTGGCCTCCAAGGGCATCAAGCGCCTGCGCGAGCAGGCGTCGCAGGGCGCGGCGGCGGCCACCACCCTCGCCGAGACCATGAAGCAGAACGAGGAGCTTACCGCGGCCAACGCCAAGCTGCAGAAGGACTGCGACGACTACAAGACGCTGTGCGACGAGCGCCAGCAGGGCCTCGAGACGCTGCAGGCGGAGCTGATCAAGGGCGGCCTCATGAACGAGAAGTTCAACTTTTCCAAGCTCACCTCGCGCGAGCAGACGCCGGCGGAGCCCCACGCGGCGGCCGGCGTTGGCGCGGCGACGCCCTCGCTCGAGGTCGTCAAGGCCGAGGCCTCCAAGGCGGCGGCGGGCTCGTCGGGCAACCCTATCCAGCAGGAGGACCTGCTGGCGTCGCTGCTCGGCCGCAGCCGTGGCGGCCTGCGCATGACCCCCAGCGGCACCAACCACGCCCACCTCGGCGCGGTCAGCGGCGAGGCCGACCTGGGCTCCATCCTCCGCGGCTCCGCCTAAGCTCTGCGCGCGCACCGCCCCCACCCCTACTCGCCTTGCAAGCGGCGCAGCCGACCGCCAGCGGCTGCGTAGCACCCGTCCTCTTCCATTGGTTAGTTTGAATAAAAGAAGCGCGTGTGTAAGTGTAGAGTGCGCGCCGCGACGCTCCGCCTCCCCTCTCTCCCCCCCCCTCCCGTCCCCACGGAGTTTTTGGGTGCGCTGGTTCGCGCTAGAAGGGGGAATGAGCTGCGGCGAGATCGGGTTGCAGCGCTGCAACCCAGCCATGGAGGTCGAGGCGCTTTTTGCGCTGGCCGAACAGGCGCGCGACGAGGAGGCGGCGGAATCGGGGCTCGCCGGCGCGGCCGAGCGGTGCGCCGCCATGGAGCACGCGCGCCGCCCCACGTTCAGCTTTGACTCAAAAGGCGACGTGCACGTCTGCTTCGGCATCAAGTGCCCGAACGTAAGCCTGAGCAGCGAGAACCAGTACACCTGCGCCATCTCGGGGCGCGTTGTCGGCGTCGAGCACACGGGCGACACCGACCCGGGCTGGACGGGGCGCTCGACCGGCAGCGCCAACCCGGACGACTCGGCGGGGACGCCCGTGGGCGGCTGGGTGAAGCGGCGCGACATGTACGCGGCGAGCGTGGCCGCGTTCCGCGCCGCGCACCAGATCTCGGACGCCGAGATCGCGCCCGTGCCCGCGTCGGCGGCGCCGAGCGCGTCCGCGCCCAAGCGCGGCGCGCTGTGCGTGGACGAGTGCCCCGAAGCGCACGCCGCGCCCAAGAAGCCGCGGAGCTCGCGCAAGGAGAACTGGTCGCCCGAGGCGATTGACAAGCTCGCGGCCGAGGCCGTCACGGTCATCGACAAGCTGTTCATTGCCAACCCGAAGGCGCCGCCCCAGGCGCCGCCGCTCGACCCGCGGCTGCAGAACCTGGAGTTTGTCAAGGCGGCGGCGATCCGCAAGTACGTCAGGCGGTGCGCCGAGGGCGAGAGCGAGCTCAACCTCGACGTGCTCAGCAACGTGATCATCCACGCCAACGAGTTTGTGCGTGCGCAGCGCGCGGAGGCCACCGCGCGCCTCCATGTCGCGGCGACGCGCGTCGCCACCAAGCACGCGCGCACGAACGCGGTCTTCTCCGGGCAGATCCGCAATCAGCTGGGCCAGCTGATCGTCAGCCTGTGGCGCGCGAGCTGCCTGACCAAGCACTTCTTGACCGCCAAGAAGGGCAGCGACTCGTTTCGCCCCTTCGCGGCGGGCATCCTCTACTCGCTCAAGCGCGGGCTCTACCTGCCCGACGGCACGTGCGTCGTGCCCGTGCTTGAGGAGCTGTCGGCGCACCTGCCCGCGCTGCGCTCCGCGTCGTCCACGCCCGCCGCGAAGCAGCTGCAGAGCTCAAGCCACCGAGGGATATGCAGCATCCAGAAGGCGCTCACGTCCATCGCCGAGATGAAGGCGGAGGACGCGATCCCGGCGCGCACGCTGCTACGCGACGCGTCGCGCCAGGGGGCGTTTCTGCGGGAGTTGGTGAGTCGTAACTCGTAGCGATAACCGTGTTGTGGGAGCGTCAAGTAAAAGGGGTCCTGGGCGCCGCCGCCGCCATGCTGCCCCGCCCCGCGTCCATCTTTGATGACTGGCACCCGTTTGTCCCAACGGGTTTGGTGGAGACGCGGTCAATGGCCAAGGCCCGCCCGTTGGTGGCGAGCGCCATCCGCGAGAATGCCTGGATCTACCGCATGCTGCTGCGCGACCGGGCGGGCGTTGAGCAAACGCTTAGAAGCGCCAGGACAATCGCCGCCCAGGAGCGGAAAAGCTACGACGCCAGCCACGGCACGGACGACGCGTGGCTCCAGGAGCACCAACGGCAGGCGGCGCACTATCACAACCCCGCCGTCCGCGAGGCCTACCGCGCAGAGGGGGCCGAGGACATCTACGACTACATCAAGGAGGGGATCGACGCCTCGCAGTGGGGGTGGGACAACGCGTCGCACCTGGACCAGATGCTGGAGGAGGCCGAGCAACTGGCCGCCGAAGAGGCGGACTCTCTCAGTTTGATGGAGGTAGGGGGAGACTTTTAAAATAAACAAAGTAAATTAAGCACGCTCCCCGCAAACTATGCGCCCGCGGACGGCGGCACGCACGTGACCAGCTGCGTGTTCTCCTCGCGGTAGAGCACCACGGCGAGGTCCTGCGAGATGCTGAGCTCCAGGGCGTCCAGGGCCGAAATCGGCTGCGTCTTGGGCTTGCCGTCGTCGTCCTCGACAACCTGGTTAAACTGGGCCTGGCCGGCGCCGTGCGTCCGGGCGATGAGGAGCGCGACGCCCAGCTCGTGGCCGATCGCAGCGATGGCCTCAACGTCGCCCATGCCCTCGCAGTTGTCGCAGCCCCACTCGGCCCGCGCCATGTCGGGTTCAACGCCCCTGGACAGCGCGAGCACCTTTACAATCACCTTGGAGCGGGCGGCGTTGTCGCACTTGTCCAGCCTCCAGGTCGTTGATCGCTCGCGCCCCATGGCGACGATCATGCGCTTGACGATGCCCAACTTGTACGGGCCGGTGTCGGGCGGCGGCGGCGCAACCACCGGCGGCGCGGCGCTCTTGAGCGCCTCAAGTTCGGCGCGCAGCGTGGCCACCTCCTCGTCGCGGCCGCGCCGCAGCTCCGCCCACGTGGCGAGCGCGCTCGCCATGGGCGCGTCGGGCCCGAGCTGGCCCATCGCCGACACCAGGAAGGCGGAGAGCGCGGGCATCTGCACGCGCGTGTTCTGGTGCAGCTCCTTGTAGACGTCGCCGATGCGGAAGGCGCCGGAGAAGAAGGGGTCGCCCACCAGGTTGGCGAGCACCGCGTCCTCCGGTTGCGGGTCCGCCCTCACCTGGCACGGCCGCTTCAGCGACCGGAACAGCTCCTCCACGTCCTCCGGGTGGTTGTGGACGCCGAAGCACTCGAGGTACCGCTTCGCGCCGAGCGCCGTGAGCTCAAACTGCGCGCGCGTCTGGTCGTCCCGGGCCGTGTGCGTCCTTTCCTGCTTGCACGTCAGCACGTACACCCAGTTGTACGTGTCGCGGGTGAAGGGTGTGAGGTCAAACCGCACGCCCGGCCACGACAGGTCCTTGTGCCACGGCGCCAGCGGCGACCCCGGCGCGCTGCGCGCCCCGAAGCAGCTCACCAGGCCCTTGAAGCTGACGAGCTGGTGCGAGACCCGGAGGATGTGCAGGTTGAGGCTCAGCTCGTCCGAGTCCCGGTCGGCGGGGCGGAGGCACGCCGCGTGCTCGGGCGCGCCCCGCGCGAGCTCCTCGCTCCGCACATTGACCAGGAACTCGGTCAGCGCATCAACCATGCCCTCCTTGTAGCACAGCATGCCAAAATCCACCGCCTCGTGCGACCAGGCCTGGTCGCTCTTGACGTGCTCGTCCTTGCCGATCTTCACAAAGACTTCCGCAAACTCCAGCAGGTCGCCGTGCAGCGGCGGCGGCGGCTCAAAGTGGATGATCGTGTCCCAGAACATCTCGTTGGCGTGCTGCCACGTCTTCCAGAAGGCGTTCTCCACGTCGTCGGAGGAGACGCGCATGGAGCGGAAGAGGGTGCGCGGCGGCGTCCGCTCGGCGTGCTCAAAGAGGAGCGCGGCCGTCTTCCGCAGCGCCGCGAACATCTTGCGCCCCGTGTCCTTGTACTCCAGCGGCGCCTTCACCATGGCGACCTTGCCGTCGGTCGCGACGTACACGAGCGCCAGCTCCGCGGTCTCCCTTGGCATGCCCCCGTGCTTGACGCCGTACTTGCACGCGTCGCGATCCGCGAGCGCCGTGAAGCGCACGTCGCCGGCCGCGCGCGCGTCGTCGCCCTCGTCGACGCCGAGGCAGTTCGCCCAGTAGGCCATGCAGTCCAGCCAGGTGCGTCGGTGTATGCAGAGCCGGCTCTCGCGCACGAGCAGCGTCAGAGCGAAGGACCGCGGCGGCGCGGCGTCCGGGTCGCGCGGCTTGGTGGGGTCGGCCGAGGCGAGCACCTCCGCCGCTTCGGACGCCTGGAGCTGCTCCACGTCCCCCTCCTTGAAGCACACGGACACGGTCAGCAGCTGCCTGAACGCCTCGTACAGGATCTTCGTCTGCGGCGTCTCGGGCTCCTTGTACTTTTTGGGCTGCTCCCGCGTCCGCTTGCGGTCGCGGAAGGCCTCGTTCTCCGGCACGGCGTCCTCGCCCCTGCCCTTCCAGATGCAGCCGCTGCAGGCGCCGACCGTCAGGCTGTACTCTTGCACGGGCACGTTCGGGTTGTCCCAGGTCGTCGGCGTCGAGAAGTTGTGGCCGTCGTCGACAACCTCCGACATTTCGCTCGACAAGCGATCTCGCGAGTGCGGGAGGTGCTACCTCGACGGGGCCGCAAGTTGCAAAACAAAACCAAAGTTTCCATCGCGACGGCGCACAAAACTACCATGCAGACACACCCACACACGCTCCGCGTTGGGAGCCGCTTGACAATTTACTCGACACGCACACTCAGGCGACCAGCGCCGCGATGGCCTCTTGGACTTGCTCGTCGCTCAGCGGGTGGAAATCGTTGTCGATGAGCCGCACAAAGAGCGTGCGGCTCATGACGGGACTCAGGCTCGCAAAGGGGTTCCCGAAGCGCGAAACGCCCATCTTGATGCCCTCCAAGAGGCGGGGGGCGTTGGGGCACCCACGGCAGTGGGAGACGTGGCAACCGCGCCGATCAATGTAGGCGTACTCCTGGATGCGCTTCACGACGCTCCAGTCGCCCGTCTCCCTCGCCTCGGCGAGCATGCTGGGTGTGATCGCGGCCGAGAGCACCTCGGGCGCCCAGGGCACCCCAAGCTTCCTTTTGAGCTTGGAGATCAGCCAGAGCACGGGGGAATCGCCCATCTTCATCTGTTCCAGCGTGCTCGTCGGGCACACAACGACCGGCTGCCTGAGGAAGGCCGCTTGCTCGTCGAGCGTCGGCGGTTCGGTGTAGGCGATTTTGACCCAGCGGCCTTGGATGTAGTACATGCACGTTTGCCGCGGGCCGTGCTTGCTGGTGTCGTGGTGGAAGGGGTCGCTCGTCTCGCGGACGACCCGGGCCCGGCCCACCTTTGACTCCGGCAACCCTTTTGCGATTTTGTCAACGCCGCACTTCTTGGGCGGTCTGACAATGTCGTCGAAGTGGCGAATGCGGGAGAACGCACCCTTGAGCCGCATGAGGTCGACAAGGTCCAGGAAGCAGTTGGCTGTATTACCCCCCGCCCGCACTCGCGAGTTGACAATCGCGCCCGCCAAGGCCGCCTTCAACCCCGCCTGCTTTTGGACCGAGCTGCCGCAGGAGCTGGTGCGCAAGATACTCTCCTGCATCACCACGGAGCGGCAAACGGCTCCCAGGATCCGCGACGACCACGCCGACATCGACCGAATCGTCGACGTGTTTGCGCGCGACCTGAAGATGTTCGGCGTGCTGCGCCTGACCAACAAGGAGCAGCCGTTCCGGCTCGAGCTGCGCGAGAACCGCACGCTTTACTACACGTGCGCCATGCAGCTGTGGCGGTTGCGACACCTGAGCGCGTTCAGGCGCGAGCTCGCGGAGGTTGGGATGATGACCCCGTCGCAGCGGGGCTTCGCCTACCGGCAGCTGTGGTTCGCACTGCTAGCCGGAGAGGAGGCGGTTCTGGCCGCGGCGGACAAGGACCCGGACGCGCTCAAGCGCGCGCTGCAAGCGATCAGGAAGCGGGCCGAGGCCAACGTTGAGCTGCGCCTGGTTCCCGCACTCGCGAGTTGACAAGGCGCGCCGTGTCAAGTTGACAAGCATGCCAGACTGGGACACCGAGCTGCCGGCGGAGCTGTGGCCGCTCGTGCTGGGCCACCTGTCGCTCATGCAGCTGCGCCTCGTCAAGACCGTGAGCCGCAGCATGGCCAACCGCTGTCGCAAAGTGCTGCGCAGCGAAGAGTGGCAGTCTTGGACCGCCAACGAGCACGCGTTGGCGTGCGAGGTCGCGACCCAGGCGACGCGGAGCTACACCCTGCCGCTGAAGGTGGTCTTCTTTGAGGCCGACCTCTTTCACGATGACGACGTATGCGTTGGCACGATCCACCGGCTAAAGCTCAAGCTGGTCAGGCGCACCGACAGCGTGCGGTCTCTTGACTCGTTGCTCGGGGCCAACTGGGCGCTTTACCACCTCATCGACGAGGGCGATTTCGACGTTGAAGTGGCCGACATGCTCATTGAGGTGGACGGCCGCGGCCTCTGCGGGTCCGAGTACGCGCTGCGCCGCGTGCTCGCCGACGCGTTGGAGCAGAGGACCCTTCTCAGGGACACCTCAAAGACCACGACAGAGCGTGCGCGGGACGTGTGCGACACCGCGATCCACCAAAACGTCAACGAGGACGGCACGCCCGACTATGGCGAGGTTGACGAGGACGCGGGGCGCCAGTGGCGCCTCTGGAAGCTGCTCGAGGAGATCAAGCCAGTGACGGACGTTGGCGGCCCCCACGGCTACATGGCGCACCGCGTCACGCACCAGCAACAATACGGGCGCGACGTGTGCGACGTCGACCTGCTGCACCTCTGCAGCAACCACCCGGGCGTGATCACCTGAGCCCGCACTCGCGAGTCGACAAGCGGATGGAGACTGTCGAGCTGCGCGAGCTGGAGGAGCGCCACGAGCGCGCCGCGCTGACGTGGTCCAGGATGAAGTCGGCGCACGAGGTCGCGGTGAGGGCGTGCAGCGCCGCCGAGAAGGCCTTCGAACGGGCGAAAACGGCGCGCGACGAGGCGGAGCGCGCGTGCGACGCGGCGTTCCAGGTCGTGGTCGAGTCGCGCGACGCGATACGGGAGCGTCAGTTGTGACTCGCGTGGGTCTGTTTGCTGGTGGGGGGTGTGTGGGCTTGTTAAAAAAAGCGCGCTTTAAAAAATCTCCAACACGTGGCTGTGCAGCCGGCGCAGCCACAGCTCGGTGCCGTCGCGCGCCAGCAGGCCCTTGCCGTACGCGAGGTAGAAGTGGCGCACGCGCTCCACCGCGCCAAAGTAGCAGCTGGCGTCTTCGCGCCACCACTCGGCGCACGGGAGCGGCCGGTTGGGCCGCAGGCTTGCCGGCATCTGGTACACGATCGACGCCGCGAAGAGAACCCCCAGGTCGACCGAGAGCATCGTCGTCTGCTCGCGGATCAGCTGCTCGCGGTTGGCCATCGTGCTCGGGTAGTGCTTGGTCTTCACCTGCTGCTGCGAGCGCACCTGCCGCGCCACGGCCAGGTTGCGCTTCACCGCCGCGCGGTAGAGGTGCGCCGGCGACGGCACGACCTGCCCGCGCCGCGACTCGCACAGCGGCGTCGCGATGTCAAACTTGACCAGCCGCTTGAACTCGGCGTTGGTCGCCTTGTAGCAGCCGTGGCAGCAGAAGCTCATGTCGTTCGGCAGCGACGCGCGGGGCGGCGGCGCGCGCCCGTCGCGGCAGCACTTCCAGTACTCGGCCGCGCTCGACGCCTCCTCGTCGGGCTCCGGCGGCGGCGCCACCACCAGCGCCGGGCGCTTGCAGCCGATGCGCTGGCACTCGGTGAAGTGGCGATTGTACGAGGGGTGCATGCGGAACTCCAGGTGGGTCCAGGCGATCGTGCCCACGAAGCGGGCGGCGAGCGACGCGTCCTCCGGCCCGCACTCGGAGCGGATGGCGTCCAGCTTGTTGGCCATCGTCTGGCGGCTCTTGAAGATGTCCGGCAGCGCGATGACCGCGCGCGCCTTCTCCGGCGCGTTGTCGGGATTGGCCGGCTGGGTCCACAGCCACTCGTCCTCCTCGTCGATCGGGATCACGCCGTCGAGGTACCGCCGGCGGTGGCAGCGGGGGTGGGGGTGGAGGTAGTCGCAGTACGTGAGCAGCACCTGCACCTGGTTGCGCTCCTTGCGCCACTCGTCGCGCGCCTCGCGGTTGATCAGCGGCAGCACGCGCAGCAGGTAGACGAGACGGCCGCAGCCCTCCTCCTCGTCCGCGAGCAGGCTGTCGGAGAGCAGCTGCACCAGCGTGGGCACGAGCGGCTCGAGGGCGTCCGACAACGACATGTCGACACGGCCCGCCTCTATCGGCCGAGCGTTTGCACGAGTTGCAAACTAGCGATCGACAAGCGGTTGACACCCCACTCCCTCCCGCACTCGTGACAATGGAAATGTCGAGCGGTAACGAGGCAGCGCACGGCGTGCCCGTGGAACCCGACACGGGCGCGGCGTACAACCCGCTCACGCCGGCGGAGGACGTGCACAAGCTGTACGAGTGGCAGGCCGTGCCCGCCATGGGCGCGGGCGACGCGATGGCCAAGATGATCCAGAGCCTCCGGGACGAGGGCTTCCACTACGCCAGCACCAACGCGCCGCCCATCGGCCACTCCGAGATGCCGATGCGCGACCGCGGCGGCGTGCACCTGTACCGCCTGCGCAAGGACAAGAACTACGTGGAGCTCGAGGAGCGTCGCGTCGCGCAGCGGGTGCTGGAGTACCAGAAGCGCATCCTCGAGCTGCGGATCTACCAGGACGAGAAGGCGGTCGAGCTGGCCGAGTACCGCAAGGCGCACCCGGACATGGGCTGGAAGTGAACACCGGGGGCGTGTCCGGTGTGTGTGTGCGTGGTTGGTTTTGTTAACAACAACAAACGCGCCTTGCAACTTGTCAAACGACCCCACCCCCACCGCCGCTGTCGACTCGGCTCCCCCGCGGTCGTGAGATTGACAACCGCTATGATGCTCCCCGCCGAGTGGGGCTACATCGCCAACCTGCGCATGGAGTTCCTGGAGGAGAACAGCGAGGAGCTGCGCGACATCCTCGTGCCGTACTTGGGCGCGCACGAGCTGGCCAGCCTCGCGCGCACGTGCCGGCTCTTTGCGCCCTGGTCCTCGGGCGCGCGCCGGCCCAAGCTGGGCCTCGTGCGCGAGGTGGACGACGCGGGGTCCACGGCGCTGGCCGCGGAGGCGTGGAAGCCGAAGGGCTTCCTCGGCCAGGAAGCGACCATGGCCAAGCGGCGGATGATCAAAGTGAAGCTGCGCATGCACACGGTCCACCCCAACTCGGACGGCCTGGTTGTCGAGCACGAGGTTCCGCCCGGCAATGCGGTCATGCCCGCGCGGACGATGCTCCGGGTGCAGTTGGTGCGGTACGGCACCGGCCTGGTGGAGGAGGACCTGTACTACGCGACTTACTGGAAAAACGGCGACTGGGGGAAGCCGGGGGAGCCCACGGCCGAGCCGAAGGGGGTCCAGTTTATGATCCGGAACACGCTCTCCTCCAAGCGGCGGCCGCCGGTGCAGTTCCGCCTTCGGTTCACGCTGGAGGTGGTGCGCCACGGCACCGAGACGCGCACCAACTACGTCTACGAGACGCCCGAGTTCTGGGTGGTTGACCCGCTCGCCATCCCCAAGCCCGGCAGCGCGCGCGACAGGGCGCGGCAGGAGCGGCCGAGCACGCGCTGGCTGCATGCCTAGAGCCCCCGCTTGGGGTCGAGCCCCTGCGGCGTGAGGTAGTCGTCCGCGCGGAAATTGCGGTACTTTGGCTCCTGGAAGAACTTTTGGCAGCCGATGAGGCTGAGCTGGATCGCGATGCACAGGTCGTCCTGTTTGCCGTAGAGTTTGCCCGTGTACGTTTGTCTCACTTTTCCGAACGTCGTCTTGGGCGGTTCCGTGACCACGCAGTAGCTGGACAGCTCGTCCTTGATGCGCAGCTTGGCCTCTGTGTGCTTGAGCTCGTTGGAAAAGAACTCGTGCGCGATCGAGATCTTGCCCACGGTGAGCGCCTCGCGCAGCAGCAGGCACATCTGCTGCTTGCGCTCGTTCGTCGTCAGCCACCCCAGCGTGCCCTGCTGGCCCTCGGACAGGCTCACCCAGTTCTTGATCCCCGCCGCCTCAACCGCGTGCAGCAGGTGCTGGCTCTCAAACGCAAGATTCGACTCGAATATGAGTACAAGCTTGCAGTGCGCGAGCACGGGCATGCGCCGGATCGTCGCTAAGTGGTTCACGAGGAGCGAGTGGGTCTGGCGCACGTCCTTGGTGTGCATCGCGTCCACCCCAAGGATCTGCGCACGCACGCACGCACGCATGCAGCCGCTGAGCACGCTGCTGTTTGGCCAGCCGCTGAGCCAGCGGGGGGAGGACAACGCCGCCGAGGTGGCGGTGCTGGGGCGCTCGCTCGACCGCGTCCTGCGCGGCGTGATTGACCTGCTGGGCCGCGAGACTGGGGAGGACACCGAGGCCTTTGCGCAGGCCCAGATGGAGTGGGAGAACGTGCTCGCGTCGGAGCACGACTACGCGGGAATCGCTGCGCGGCGCGCGGCGCTGCTGTTCGCGCTGCACGCGCTGGAGCCGGTGCGCACGCACTTTGCCAAGCGCGAGCCCACGCTGGTGGCGGACCTGGAGGCGCGCGTGCTGCCCGCGACCGTGCCCTCGTTTCTGAGCGGCATGGCGCAGCGGCCCGAGGCGCTCGTGGTCATGTGCAGCACGCTGACTAGCATGTGGAAGGAGGAGATGGGGGAGAAGGGTGGACGCGCCTGCAGCGAGCCGTTGGCCTCCTGAATGAGGGACGCGACGGAGAAGGCGGAGGCGCCGCCGCCGCTGGGATCGCACGCCACGAAGACGTGGTTGACGTTGCTCGTCGGCTCGCGCACGTCGTAGCGTAGGCGGTTGGGCACGCGTTTGATCATGGCCTCGATGGCCTCCGTGCCGAAGGCCTTC
>Ga0315330_10001338_pt1 | contig 16485 bp, 12 predicted proteins | sample M140m34915metaG_FD_203453 | JGI IMG/M metagenome (GOLD analysis project Ga0315330, IMG submission 203453) | Ammonia-oxidizing marine archaeal communities from Monterey Bay, California, United States - M1 40m 34915 | ecosystem: Environmental > Aquatic > Marine > Intertidal zone | place: USA...
TTTTTTCAGATTGGAAATGATGATAGGCATAACCGAGGTTGATCGTCAGCCCCCGGTCTTTTTCAGCTTGCAGGGTGTCAGTTTCGACGCCAGTCAACTGCCCGACCAGCGCCGTCTTGCCGTGATCTACATGGCCTGCGGTCGCGATAATGAGTTGCCTGGGAGCGGATTTGAATTGCTGAACGGGGGTATTGTTCATTGACTGCTGCGGCCTGGAGGCGGGTTCCGGACCGACGATCATACCGGATTACTTAGATGGTTTGGCGTCGATTGTACTTCACGATGTGATAACTAATCGTCAATACGATCAGGGCGGCCAGTACGAAACCCACATTAAGGACACCGCTGCTGAGGTTTACTATGCCGTAACCAATAGAGCCAGATATGAGGGCGTAGTAGAGGAATGGCAACAGTGTCTTGCGAATCACCGCACCTTCCTTGCCAACCAGTCCAGCGACAGCCGAGGCCGCGACCACATTATGCACACAGATGATGTTGCCTGAGGCGCCGCCAACCGCCTGCAATGCAACTATCCAGATAGGGTCCGCCAGAATGCGTTCTCCAACGCCGAACTGAAACAGGGAAAACATCATATTGCTCACGGTATTGCTGCCAGCGACGAAAGCACCGAGTCCGCCGATGAAGGTTGCAAAGAACGGCCACGCCGAGCCAGCTACGTTAGCAACTCCCTCAGCCAGTGCGATGGGCATCTGCTCGTATCCCGCAGCACCACCGCTGGAGTTGATGAACACCTGCACCATTGGCACGGTAAACACGAGTGCTGTGGAGGCAGGCAACAGGGTCTTGAGAGAGCTGGACATTGCTTGGCCGTAGTCTGGAAGCCGTAAGCCATGCAGACCTATGGTGATCAGACTGACTAGAATGAAAATCGTACCCGGTGACCATAGAATCTGGAATGATGCGGAGATATCACTGCCAAAAATCTGCGGCCAATTCCAGGTGACAAAGTCTGCGCGCAGGATCGATTCAAGATCGAGCGCCCGCAAGCGAGTAAGTATCAGCAGGCCAGCAACGAAAACGTAAGGTGACCAGGCCCTGATCAACCCCATGGACGCGGGAGCCGGGGCGTCGACAGAGTGCTTGAGTCTGCCTGTCCATTCCGCATCCCATTTATCCGGTGAGTCAAAATCCCAGTTTTCGTTTGCGGGCGGCATCAAGAAGCCAGCCTTGGCTGCGCTGACGACGATAGCCAGGCCAATCATGCCGCCAAACATAGAGGGGAACTCCGGGCCCAGAAATGTGGCAACCAGCAGGTAAGGGATGGTCATGGCGAAGGCTGCAAATAGCGCGAATTTCCAAACCCGGAAGCCCTCAGCGAATGAGCGATTTACGCCAAAGAAACGGGTCATGACTGCTGTCACCAACAAGGGTATGAAGGTGCCAGCCAGGGCATGAATGAGGGCAACCCGGGCTGCGATAAATTCCAGGAACTGGTCCCATTCGGCAAATCCACGTTCAGCAGCATAGGCCGCCATCTCGGGATCCGCGGATAGGCCGGTACTAACTCCTACGAGAATTGGTGTTCCCATTGCGCCGAATGAGACGGGCGTGCTCTGGATGATCATACCTGCTACCACTGCAGCCATGGCGGGAAAACCAAGACCGACCATCAGTGGCACAGCGACGGCTGCCGGCGTGCCGAAGCCAGCTGACCCCTCGATGAAGGAACCAAACAGCCAGGCAATGATGATGACCTGTATGCGCCGGTCTGGCGTGATATCGGAAAAACCCTGGCGAATAGTGGCTATCGCGCCACTTTGCTGCAGCGTATTGAGCAGCAATATTGCCCCGAAAATGATGTATATCAGCGTTGCGGCAACGATCAGGCCATTCATGCTGGCGGCTAGGATTTTAGTGGCGGAGACTTCCCACACCAGTAGTGCCAGACCTGCAGCAACTAGATAGGCAATGGGCATCGCGCGACTGGCAGGCCAGCGCAGCAACACCAGGAAAATTGCGACAGATATAATGGGAAGCAGCGACAGAAGGGCGAGAGAAACTGTGCTCATGGCTAGACGATTTCGCTTCATTGTGATTATTATTTGAGCGCCAGCTTAGCAGATAATGGGCGCGTAAAGAAACAGCATCGCATGCCTGGTTGGGGGCAGGTAAAACCTGCGCATTAGTGTAATAATGTAAGGGCTCGCCATCTATTCAAGCAGCTGACGCTTGCCGTCAGTGCAGGAGGTTAGATAATGGATGTTTCAACAATTATCATCCTTGTTGTCATCGCGGTATTTTTCTTTTACCTGATTGGAATCTATAACCAGCTAGTTAGCCTAAAAAATCGTTACCAGAATGCGTTCGCACAGATAGAAGTGCAGCTGAAACGGCGTTATGACCTGATTCCCAACCTGATTGAAACGGCGAAAGGCTACATCACACACGAGCGCGAGACACTGGAAGCTGTGACTGCCGCACGGAACGCTGCGGCCGCAGGACTGGCAGCGGCTGCAGCAGATCCCGGGAATGCAGTGGCGTTCAAAGATTTGGCGGGTCAAGAAGGGGCGCTCGCAGGCGCGCTGGGACGCTTAAATGTGGTGATGGAGGCCTATCCTGATTTGAAGGCCAACCAGAACATGATGCAGCTAAGTGAAGAGCTTACTGCGACGGAGAACAAAGTTGCGTTTTCGCGTCAGGCATTCAATGACCAGGTTATGGCATACAACACCTATCGCCAGTCGTTTCCGCCGGTAGCAGTGGCCGGACTCTTCGGCCACAGCAGTGATGCCAGCCTGTTGGAATTTGCTGATAGTGAGCAAATTCAAGAGGCGCCAAAAGTCTCTTTTTGAGATTCCTACTGGAAGTTAGAAGCCGCCCATGGATTTCTTCGAGTCTCAAGATAGTGCCCGGCGCAATACCGGGCGCTTGATATTGCTATTTGGTCTTGCAGTTATCTCTCTTATTCTGATTACCAATTTTCTGGTGATGCTCATCTTTGGTTTTCTCAGTACTGAAATGACCACCGTGGGTGCGCTTACACCGTGGCAGTTCAACTGGCAGGTGTTTGCCATGGTTGGTGTACTGGTCGCTGCGGTGATTATCCTGGGTAGTCTGTACAAAATCGTTAGCCTGTCCGGAGGAGGGGCTCGTGTTGCTGAGATGATGAACGGTCGTCTTCTGGTTGCGGGTACGGGAGACTTGCTCGAGCGGCGCCTGATGAATGTCGTAGAGGAGATGGCAATTGCGTCAGGAACGCCAGTGCCGCCCGTTTATGTGTTGGAAGAGGCGGGTATCAATGCGTTTGCAGCGGGTTACTCGCCTAGCGATGCTGTCATCGGTGTCACGCGGGGTGCAATGGAGACACTAAACCGCGAGCAGCTGCAGGGTGTAATCGCTCATGAGTTCAGTCATATCCTGCATGGTGACATGCGCATCAATATTCGTTTGATTGGTATTCTGCACGGCATCATGGTGCTTGGCATCATCGGCTATTACCTGATGCGTGGCAGTTATGTTCGCAGTCGCTCCAAGGATTCTGGCGGCGTCGTTATGATAGGCCTGGGTCTATTGGTGATTGGCTATGTGGGCACTTTTTTCGGCAATCTGATCAAGGCAGCGGTGAGTCGCCAGCGTGAATTTTTTGCCGATGCTTCCGCTGTGCAGTTCACCCGTAATCCCCAGGGCATCGCTACGGCATTGATGCGCATCGGTCAACATAGTCAACGCTCCTATATGATGCATCCTAGCAGCCCGGAAATCAGCCACGCACTGTTTGAGGAAAGTACACACAGTGCTCTCAGCGGCTTGTATGCGACTCATCCGCCGCTCGAAAAGCGTATCTCCGCCATACTTCCCGATTGGGACGGCAGTATGGATCTGCCGCCTGAAGCCCACCACGACTCTGTGCAGGGAGAGGGCGAAACCCAGTCCGCGGCAGGCGTCGCTGCGAGACTCAAGAGCCCAGGTGCCCTCACTGGCGTGCTGGTGGCTGATGCGCTGTTAAATCAAATTGGTAACCCTTCCCCAATGCATCTGGCTTATGCCGAAGATTTGCTGGTTCGCCTGCCGTCAGTGTGGATCGAGGCCGCGCGTGAGCCGTCGGGGGCGAGGGCGGTGGTCTATTTGCTCGCTATGGCGCCGGAAGATCCGACCCGACGACGTCAGTTTTCACTGTTACAGGACGCGGCCGACGTGGGCGTGCTGGCAGAAGTTGAGCGCCTGGCAGGCAGTATTGATGAGATTGCAGCTGAAATGCGATTGCCGCTTCTGGAGATTTGCCTAGGCAGCCTGCGGCAACTCTCAGGCAAGCAATACAAATTGTTCAAGGCCAATTTTGCGCTGCTGATCGAGCTGGACAAAAAAGTAAACCTGCTGGAATGGTCAATGCAGAAGCTTGTCTTTCATCATCTTGACGATGTGTTCGAGGCAAATCGCCGGCGCAGCCTTGGTAAAGGCACGCTTGAGCAGAATAAGGGGGCCATTGAAATCTTGCTGTCAATCATCGCACGGGCTACCAGTCAGGAGGGTTCGACGCCGGAAAAGGCGTTTCGGGTGGGAGCCGAGGCCCTGGGTCTGAAAGGCGAGCCATTGGATGCTGCCGGGATCAGTTTTGAGCAACTCAATGGCGCCTTGGATAATTTGACGAAGCTGAAGCCACTGCTCAAACCACGATTGCTGAAGGCATGCATCGTGACTATTCAAAACGATAAGGCTATTAAGCCATTGGAGTGTGAGTTGCTGCGGGCCGTGGCTGCGATTATTGATTGCCCGGTCCCGCCTTTAGTCGCGAACACTCAGTAACTATCTGGCGATCTAACTATCGGTTGCGCAGTTTGGCCTGAGCCGCAGCCAGTCGCGCTATGGGTACCCGCGGAGGCGAGCAACTCACATAGTTCAAGCCGAGACGGTGGCAAAAATCGATAGAAGAGGGGTCTCCTGCGTGTTCGCCGCATATGCCGAGCTTGAGGTCTTTCTTGGCGCTACGGCCACTATCTACCGCAAACTCCATTATTTTGCCGACTCCGGTCTGGTCGAGGCTGGCGAAAGGGTTCTGGCTGTAGATTTCCTTGCGCTGGTATTCGTCGTAGAACAGGCCCATATCGTCCCTGGAAAGGCCCAGGGTGGTTTGGGTCAGGTCGTTGGTGCCGAAGCTGAAAAAATCGGCTTCCTGGGCAATTTCATCTGCTGTTATGGCAGCGCGAGGCACTTCAACCATAGTTCCCACGGTATAGTTGATCTTCACTTTGCGGGATTTCATCACTTCCTGTGCAATACGATGCACGGTTCGCAGTTGGTCCGCCAACTCTTCACGGAAGCCTACTAGCGGAATCATGATTTCCGGATTCACTTTCACCTTGCTCTTGCCGCGTATGATCTGGGCCGCCGCTTCAAAAATTGCTCGGGTCTGCATCTCTGTAATTTCAGGATAAAGAATGCCGAGTCTGCAGCCGCGACAGCCCAGCATGGGGTTTTCCTCATGCAGCGCCTTGATGCGATCAATTACGAAATCAAAGGGAACCCCGAGTTTCTCTGCAAGCTGCCGGCGCACTACGTCATCGTGCGGCAGGAATTCGTGCAGCGGCGGATCAAGTAAGCGAATAGTAACCGGACGGCCGTTCATGGCCTTGAACAAGCCCACAAAATCTTTGCGCTGAAATGGCAGCAGTTTCTTCAGTGCTGCCCGGCGCTGAACTTCATCCACAGCGAGAATCATCTGCCGCATGTAATCGATGCGGTCGCCGTCGAAAAACATGTGCTCGGTGCGGCACAGTCCGATGCCTTCGGCACCAAAGGCGACAGCCTGCTGCGCCATGCCGGGTGTATCCGCGTTGGTGCGGATCTTGAGGGAGCGGTGCTTGTCGGCCCACTTCATCACTGTCTGGAATAATTCGTAGGTGTAACTGCTTTTGGGGCGCAGCGAACCTTCCAATACCCGCTTCACCTCAGAGTCGGCGCTCTCTATCAAACCTTTGTAAATCGCGCCAGTGCTGCCGTCAATGGATATGTAATCCCCTTCATTGAGGACAACCTTGCCTGCGGTCAGGGTGCGTTTTTCGTAATTGATGCTGATGTCACCGGCACCACATACGCAGACCTTGCCCAGTTGCCTCGCCACCAGCGCGGCATGGGAGGAGACTCCCCCGCGTGAAGTCAGGATGCCCTGAGAGTGCAGCATGCCCTTTAAATCATCCGGTGAAGTTTCCGTGCGGCACAACACCACTTTGTTACCTTTGCGGGTTTCAATTTCGGCGGTGGCGGCGGTGAAGGCGATGCGACCGGTTGCGGCGCCTGGCCCTGCCGGAAGTCCTTTGGCAATCACAATGGCTGCTTTCAGTGCTTTGGGATCAAATACGGGTACTAACAGGGAATCGATGGATTCAGCTGGGATCTTAAGCAGCGCAGTCTCTTGATTCATCAGCCGCTCACGCTGCATCTCGACCGCGATGCGCACTGCTGCGAGTCCCGTGCGCTTGCCGTGACGAGTCTGCAGAATGAAAAGGCGGCCATTTTCAATGGTGAACTCAAAATCCTGCATATCCTTGAAGTGGCGTTCAAGTTTGGAGCGCACCTGCTCGAGGCCTTTAAAGCTCTTGGGCATGGAGGTTGCCAGGTGAGAAATAGGTTGAGGAGTGCGTACACCCGCCACCACGTCTTCTCCCTGAGCATTAATCAAGTATTCGCCATAGAAGACCTTCTCACCATTAGCTGGGTCGCGGGTAAATGCCACGCCGGTCGCGCTGGTTTCCCCTGCATTACCAAACACCATGGCCTGGATATTCACTGCAGTGCCCCATTCCGCCGGAATACCGTACTGTTGTCGATACAGAATGGCGCGTTCATTTTTCCACGAGCCAAAAACTGCACCGACAGCCCCCCAGAGTTGTTCCATCACATCCTGCGGGAAAGCGCTGCGAGTACGTTTGAGAATGAGCGCTTTGTAGCGATTGACGAGCTCGCGCAGGTTGCCTGATGTTAGGTCGGAATCGACTGACACGCCGGCACGCTTTTTGAGTTTTTCCAGGATCACATGGAATGGGTCCTCTTCCTCCTCGGTGCGCGCCTGCACGCCCATGACTACGTCACCATACATTTGGATAAAGCGGCGGTAGCAGTCCCAGGCGAAGCGCGAGTTACCGCTGACTTCAGCCAGCCCTTCGACTGTCTCATCATTCAGGCCCAGGTTCAGGATGGTGTCCATCATGCCCGGCATGGAATCTCTAGCGCCGGAGCGGACAGAAACAAGTAGTGGGTTACTGCGGCCCCCAAACCCTTTCTTGAGCTGGGATTCTATAGACGCAATGGCTGACTTAACGTCTTTTTCTAGGGATTTCGGGTACTGACGCCCATGTTCATAGAAATAGGTGCAGACCTCGGTGCTAATGGTGAACCCCGGCGGCACGGGCAGGCCAATCGAGGCCATTTCCGCAAGGTTCGCGCCTTTACCTCCCAATAGCTCACGCATGTTTGCGTTGCCATCAGTCTTCTTGCCAAAGGCATATACGAATTTGGGATTGCGATTTGGTGAGGATTTTTTGCTAGTTTTTTTGGATGCTGCCCTGGCCATAGGTCGTAACTACTTATTCATAAGCTTGAAGAATAAAGGCGCCAAGCGACTCATCGGGATACCTTGCGGTGCCCCAACGAGTCAATTCGAGATTTAAGCTGGCCAAAGGGCCCGCCAGTTACTGGTGGGCCCTGCTGCCAGGCTCCAAACTCATACCCGACGCCGGAGCTGAGAATAATGCACCTAGTTGGCAAAAGCTAGGGGCTGTTTGTTGATACCTTGTTGCACTTATATAAAAAGTTGCGATGTAAAGAATAACAGATTTAATTAAAGTCCATTGCCTAACCCTCTATACATTTTCAGGCAAGTGCTGTCGAGAATACTTTTCCGCCCTCTTCATGCATCTATAAAATTCAGGCGCATATTTTGGAATGTTAGCGACTATGCTCCACCGAGTTGTTCTACTAATTTGGATTACCTCATGGGTTTTTGCCCTGCCATTGGTAGCGGTTCTCCCTCATAGAGTAATTTAGGATTAGCCATACCAAGAAATTTTTCCATACTCTTGTTTCTCTTGCACCCCATCAACAAGACGTATTTTCTTTTACATGAAAATACATCTTTTATTAACTTTGCCCAAACACACATTTGTAGATAGAGCGTCTTCAGCGCTAGGCTAATCCAAAGTCCATTTATCTCCAGCATGTCAAATCTGTCTCGAGAAAAAACCGTTTTTATCCTTCACTGCATCAGGAGCGCAAAGCATTGATCTGTACCCTGGTGATGTCACTAGCATGTAAGTTGCAACCAATTGATCGTGTAAGAATGCTCTTGTTACTTTGCTTCTTTTTACATACTCATTTGGAAGTCTGAAACCTGAGTGGCGTTCGATTTTATCCAAAAAGTCACTAATGTCTTGGTGTTTCACTAAAGCTTCGAATTCGAGGTTTCCATTTTGTTACCCTCGGTAAAAACATACCTACTATTTTTATAAGCTTCGTATTCGCTAGAATGCTCGCTTTTCAAATGGCAGCTTCCTCTCTCTTGGCGAAGACTGTATAAAATGCTGCCATTGCGTTTAGTGTAATCCACAACACTAGTGAATTTAATAAAGCACAGTTAGCAATCCAAATTAACGTGTACGAGAGGTAGAGAGATTTAATTATTCCCGCCCAATCAAGGCTGCTATGGGGCTTGCCTATAACTCGGTGCAGGGAACGTTTCAGAGTGGTAGTATCCGACCTTATGACCTGTTCGGTGAGTCATGGATTCAGGCCTCTAAATACGAAGAACTGCGGAAGCAGCCAATAATCTAGAATATATTTTTGAGGGCTGCGGCAGAGCGTGGCCTTGTAGACTTCAACATTCTGATCGTGCAAAAAGTTTTTTACAATTCACTGACTCCATTCTATCGAGAGCTTTTTACGGAGATTGATTTGAAGGATGAATCCCTGGTTGGCGACTTCCAAATGATGTATGACAAAGACGCCCGTTACATCTATTTCACCTGCTCGAATGATTACTCGTCCTCCCGTTTTATGAAGACGCTAACTTCGTCAGTGGACTCTTCATCTACATAGCAATGAATCACCATTGGCCTGCAGCACACCTGGCAATCCTCCACATACTCCTGCTCTGGTACGGAGGCATCTAACAGGATTTCAATGGCCTCGCCGCAGTAAGGGCAGGTAGACTTTTGTAGTTCTTGATGTAACAGTTTTCTATCCCTCATCAACTTCAGTCATCAGAGTGTTGTCGCAGAGATATCTAGCAATATTCTGCATGACAAGATTACCCATTTCTCTGCGGGTTTCCACTGTAGCGCTGCCAACATGGGGTAGCAGGATGACATTATTTAGCGCAGTGTAGGCCTCAGGGATACCGGGCTCATTTTTGTACACATCAAGACCGGCGGCCCTGATCTTGCCTGCCTCAAGTGCATGCACCAGGGCTGAATCATCCACCGCATTTCCACGTCCGACATTGACAAAGACACCCTCTGGCCCGAGTTTTTCCAAGACCGCTGCATTGATGACATTATCGGTTTCCTCGCCGCCGGGTAACATGCACAGTAATATGTCAGATGCTTCCGCCAGGGCCTCCAGCGTGGGGTAGTAGCTGTGCGGTAGCTTTTTGGGCCGGCGATTATGGTAGGCAATATTGACCTTGAAAGGCAGGGCGCGCTGCACGATGGCTTCGCCAATTCGTCCGAGGCCGGCGATTCCCAGGGTTTTTCCTGCCATGGAGCTGCCGAATGGGAATGGCCCTGCAGTCCATGCTCCGCTTCTTGAGAAATGATCGGCGTTAACCAGATTTCTCATTGTTGAAAGAATGAGTGTGAGTGCCAGGTCGGCGACACCATCATTTAACACATCCGGGGTGTTGGTGACCTTGATTTGCTTGCGACCAGTAGCGGCGAAATCTATTCCATCCACGCCGACCCCAAATGCTGCGATTAGCTTCAGGGAATCCAGATCGTAAATACGCGGGTCGCACATCCAGGAAGCAGAGGCAGCAATCTCACAGTGCCCTTCCAGCGCAGCCAGCAGTTCTGGTTTTTCGGCGTCATCAAGCCGCCAGAGATGGTGGGTCTGATAGAAAAAGTCAAGTTTCTCAAGGGTTTCCGGGTGGAAGTCGTTGACTACGAGGACATTGGGCTTTGTGGTCATGGCTATAGGCTTTAGTCTTGGCGTGATGAAGCGGATAGTGAGAAATCGAGGAGCAGTGTAGTACCATCGGAGTTTTTACATCAAGCTCTCATGCGAATCGTCACGCTGCAGGGAACTTGGTTTCTGAAGAAGGTTATTGAATCCCGGATTGGCTGGGGCAAGGAATTTTAGACGTGGGACAGCAGTCAGAAGCATTTAAAGCACTACCAGCCATCGAAAAATTGCTCAAGCATGAAGATTTGCTAAGGCTCGCTGCTGCTGGCAACCTCGCCTATGTCAAACAAGAAGCCCGATATCAGGTGGCTCAGTTGCGCTCGCAAATTGCGCTGAATGATAAGGGAACCATCGCCTGGGTTCTTGAATCCGATATCCAGCTCGAATTAATTATTCGCATTGCGCAAGCAGTATCGTGCCGATATTCAAATTCTCTCGCCCCAGTTTTTAACCTTACAGGAACCATCATTCACACGAATCTTGGCAGGGCGCGCTTACCGGTGGAGGCAGTGGCTGCAATGGAAGTCGCCGCCACTGGGGACATTAATATTGAGTACGATCTGGAGACCGGGAAACGAGGGGATCGAGATGATCATCTTGAGCAGGTTATTTGCGGGCTGACGGGAGCAGAAGCTGCAACCGTTGTGAACAACAATGCCGCTGCAGTGATGCTGGTTCTGAATTCTCTGGCACAAGAAAGAGAGGTGATTATATCCAGAGGCGAATTGGTTGAGATTGGCGGCGCTTTTCGCATACCAGATGTTATGAAAAGCGCCAATTGTATTTTGCGAGAGGTTGGCACCACAAATCGGACTCATGCTCGGGACTACCGTGAAGCAGTCAATGAGCAGACAGCGCTCATGATGCGCGTCCACACCAGTAACTACGAAATTAAAGGTTTTATCAAGGCGGTATCGGATGAGGAGCTTAGCAAGATAGCCCACGAGACTGGCGTCGTGTTTGTCTCTGATTTGGGCAGTGGCACCCTAGTGGAACTGACTCAATATGGTCTCCCGAAGGAGCCTACTGTGCGGGAAACCCTAGACATGGGGGCTGACCTGGTCACCTTTAGCGGCGATAAGCTGCTGGGCGGGCCGCAGGCAGGGATCATAGTCGGGCGAGCAGACCTTATTTCCCAGCTGAAACGGAACCAGCTCAAACGTGCCTTGCGCGTCGATAAGATAACTATGGCGGCGCTGCTTGCTGTGCTTGACCTGTACCGGAATCCAGAGCAATTAAGGAGTCGATTACCTTTGCTGCGTGACTTGACTCGGCCAGCTGAGGAAATAGAGCAGGTCTGCCGTCGTATTCTTCCTGAGTTGGAAAAATCATTGGCTAATAGGGCTGAAGTTGGGGTCAACAGCTGCAAGAGCCAGATTGGATCCGGCTCGCTGCCATTGGATTTACTTGAAAGCTATTGTCTGAGCATAAAGCCCGTTGCATTGAAGGGGGAGCGAGATGCATCCCTGTTAAGGCTGGCACAGGCCTTTCGCCAGTTGCCCAAACCAGTGGTAGGGCGGGTGCATGACGGCAAGCTGTTGCTGGATTTGCGCTGCCTGCGCGACGAATATGATTTTATTCAACAGTTGAATCAGCTAGAGATTTAAGCAGTTTGAGACTTAGCGCTCATGCCGATATGAAAAAGCCCTAGTGATAAGGCTGAGGCAGTCAACATCAGGAGCAGCAGCGGGAATACTGTGCCGTTGAAGATAAGGGCCACAGTTTGCGCAGCTATCGCTGACAGAGCCATCTGCAAAAACCCGGTTAAGCCGGAGGCGCTGCCTGCAAACTGGGGAAATTCGTTGATAGCGGCCGCCTGCGCATTTGGTAACGTTATGCCGTTGCCAAATACGGCAAGGGCTATCGGGGCAAACAAGGTGATGGGGTGAGTAAGGCCTGTTAGCTGCAGCGCGATCGCAATGGCAATACCGAATATAGCGATGCTGCCTCCATAGCTGATCATTTCATTTATGTTTAGCCGCTTCCCCAGGATTCGGGTCGCGTAATTACCTCCCATAAAGCCTATGGGAATCATGACGAAATAATAGCCATATTCTGTAGGCGGTCGGTTCAGAACACTGACCATAATCTCTGGTGCCGCAGAGATAAAGCTGAAAAACACCACAGATACGAAGCTCACGCAAAGCGCATAACTTCGAAAGGCAGGAGATTTAAGTAGCAGAGCGAAGGTAGAAAGCATCGCGCCTACGCCTTCAAACGGCGCTGATTCTTTTAGGGTCTCGGGAAGTGTAAACAGCAGCACTGCAAACAGGATGGTGCTGAAACAGGCAATCACTGTAAACACCGAGTACCAACCAAAGCGCGCCATGAGTTCGCCGCCCAGAGCCGGAGACAGCATCGGAATGACGACCATCACCATTACCAGGGTTGCGATTACCCTGGCGGCATCCTCGGCTTCATAGATGTCCCTCACTATAGCGCGGGCCAGCACCATGCCTACCGCTCCCCCAAAGGCTTGAACAAAGCGGCCCAGGATCAGCCACTCGATAGTGTCCGCGAATAGACAGGCTATTGAACCTAGGAAGGTAATACAGAGGCCCAGCAGCATGACTGGCTTGCGCCCATATTTGTCTGACAACGGGCCATAGAAGAGTGTGCCCAGGGCTATCGCCAACATGGAAAGGCTCAGCGTTAGCTGTGCGACATCGTTACTTATAGCGAAAGTTTCCTGGATGACCGGCAAGGCTGGCAACAGGATCTGCATGGCAGCAGGCCCAAGGGCAGAAGTGGCAGCCAATAGAACAATTAGCTGTCTCGATAGAGTATTAAGTCCAGACAAGTTGGTCAGATTCTGTAGTTTGATACAGGGGTCCTGGATTGCGCTATCGCGCTTACCTAGGGGACGGCCAAATTGGCCGATTCAGGGCCTCAGAAAAGCCTCGCGATTTCGCTGGGCATTGGGGCCTATCTGCGAGCTCAGAATTACGCTAGAGCCAAGCAACATGGCTCGCTGCGCTTGACTGATTTCGAATCCCAGACCAAATGCATTGGTATGAAAGCCTTTAACCAATTCGGCGGCATTCCATTCCATGCTCTCACTTTCAGAAGCAGCGCTAGTGTAGCATGAAAGCGCCTCGCCCGAGCGTGAGCTAAGGCAAATTGAGAGTTCTGGCGCTGCGGTGATATTCAGCACTAGGCCATTATCGGAGGTAGCAAAGCGCGGGGATTTACTGAGTAGATCACTCACTCGCTGTGCCAGGGCTGTGCCGTCAGTGCGGAGTTCCGCAGGCAGGCTGGTTTGCAGTCTTCGGATAATGCTTGGGTCCTGGCTAATGGCCTGTATGAACTGAGCGTGTGCCTCCTCTGCCTCACCTTTTTGCCAATGTGCCTGAGCGAGTCGGGCGGAAACCCGGGCCCGCAGCAGAATTTCCTGGTCCGGCAGTTTGGCCAGTGCGGTGGTGGCGGATCTGACCAGCTCATCGATATTGCCTTCCTGCGCGTGTATTTCAGTCTTATAGGCATGATAGTAGCCATCATTGAGTTGAAACACGCCATTAGCCAAGGCCTGGTCTAATATCTGATTCATAATGCCGGTGCCTATGATCGCTACCAATTCTGGCTCAAGCCACTCCGGAATATGAACGTCGAGTGGGGCGTAGGGTCTCACTCGATTCTGCAGGGTGTCGAAGCTGGCAAATAAGGATGCTGCTCTGCGTTCAGCCCGCCAGGCTTGCAGTCTCAGATCAAACAGTCGCAGCTGGTGAGACGGCAGTTCTGACCAGCCCAGACTTATCCCCTGTTCCTTTTCTATCTCCAGCTGCGCGCGATTGGCATGCATGTTTATCAGCGCCGCATAGGCGTCTTTTTGCGCGTCATCGGCACTGTATGAGCCATTGCGGTCTGGTTGATTCAGGGCGGTTTGTGAGAGTTTGGCGGCATCTTCACCATAGCCTGCTATGAGCAGGAAGCTGGCGCTCACCAGGAAGTGTTCGGCTCGATTCATGGCGCTGACCAGAGGTTCCTGCTGCTGGCGCCAAAGCAGCATGCGGTCAAGTGCACTCCGAGCTTCATCGAAGCGGCCCTGATTCAGGGTAAGGTAAAGGCGATAAATCCAGGGGTCGGCGACGCTGTCAGGATTCAAAAATCGAGTGGCACGGTTCAGATAGTCTTCTGCCTGATCGATTTCCAACAGACTCAGGGCAACTTCAGACGCGTTGGTCAAATAGACAGTATCACTGCTGTTAGATTGGTTAGCAGCACTCTCGTCCTCGGCGATGGCACGGTCGCAGGCGTTGTTGGATTCAATCGGTGCCAGGCTGGCCAGATCTGCGGCGCAAATGGTGTTCCAAGCCCTTGCTCGAGCCCTAACGCTATCCTCAGTCTCCAGAACCTTGTAGGCGCTGGCGCGAGCAGCATCATATTCCTTGAGCTTGATCAGAGGCCAACCGCGGAAGGACTCGATATCCTGACCATAGATTGACTCCATTTTCTCAAGGTATTCCAGAGACCGAATCTGGTCTCCCATTAGTTGATGGACATAGCTCAACTGGCTGATCGTGAGATAGTGCCACTGCACATTGCCCGATTCGAAGGCTTCCTCCAAACTGCTATAGGGAGTCAGCTCTTCAGCTCGATTAAGGTGAAACAGAGCTCTTGGCATGTTTCCTTCAACTGTAAGCAGCACTTCCGCGAGGGCGAACTGAGCCGCAGGGGAATCGGGTTCGCTGCGTACCCACTTTTCGCTTAACTCTCTCGCCTTGACGTTTTCCCGCAGGTTGAGGGCATCACAGATAGCCAGGGCGCTGGGGTCACTGACATCACTGAGGCCGAAGCACAGCGGTAGTTGTTGCCTCGGAATCACAATGTCGCCAAGACCGCTGTCATCCTGCGCCGCGACAGGTAATGCCGCAAACCAGAAAAAGGTAATGCTCAGCAGTTTGATCAGGTTCCTGAAACTCAATCGGTTCATCAGTCGAGGGTGCTTCTCGCAAGTTGCTCTATCGGGGGCCGCATGCAATCGCGGAGCACACGCTCAATTTCTGTGACACCAGGCGCTATTTCAATACGATGTCCCAATACGCGTGGTAACAATAGCTCAATATCATCTGCACTCACAAAACTGCGGCCTTTCAGTGCCGCAGATACTTGTAGAGCTGGAAGCATCAACACCATGCTGCGAGTGGAGTTCCCCTGCAATACACGGTCATCAGCCCTCAGGTTGCGTGAGATATCGACAAGACATTCCTTGATGGCAGCATTGATATTGACCGCTTGCTCGATATTGCGACGCGCTTCCAGCACTTCATTGCGGGTCACGGTTACAGCCGCCAGAGTCTTGTCTCTTCTTTCACGATAGGTATCCAATACCCCAAGCTCTGCATCGCGATCAATGTGATCCATGGTGATCTTAAACAGGAATCGATCGAGTTGCGGCGTAGGCAACGGGTAGGTGCCCACCAGGTCAAGCGGGTTCTGGGTTGCAATAACGAAGAACAGATCGTCCAAGCGGTAAGTGACATTGTCTACAGTTACCTGCTTTTCTCCCATTGCCTCCAGCATGGCTGACTGTACTTTGGGCGAGGTGCGATTGATTTCATCGGCCAAAACTACGTGGGCAAAAAGCGGCCCGTGGCGGAAATGAAAGGCATTGGTATTGGTATCGAATATCGGGACTCCGGTGACATCTGAAGGCAGTAGGTCAGGGGTGAACTGAATGCGACGGAACGGGACTATTTCCTCGTCTGCGTTATCTTCGCTGACTAATGCCTCGCCCAGGGCCTTGGCCAGGGTGGTCTTGCCGGATCCCGGAAAGTCCTCCAACAAGACATGGCCGTCGGCAATGAGTGCAATGATGGCTAACTCAATTACATCGTCTCGACCCAATACCTGGCTCTTCACGGAGTTGCTAAGGCGCTTTAACACATCAATGGACTGTGCCAGGTCCTGATCGGATTCTGGTGCTTGCGAAATCTGTTCAGCCTTTGGTTCGATTGCTGAATCTGCAAGAATTTCTGTAGACATAGATGGCTCCGGAGGGCGGTCGATAAAACGAAGAAGTGCTGGTTAGCGAGTAAACAGCCAGGAATAAGGATTGCAAAACGCCAGGGCGCGTCGCCAGCGCGGCGTGTTTTGGCCTATTTCCTTGGCAATTGCGCGTCTAATGGTCTTCCAGTCAGTGGTAGTGCTATCCCCATGGCTAGCGCCCAATGACCTGGCAAGATGGGTTGCTGTGGCTGGTTCTATTGTGGGTGATGTGGCTGCTGCTCTGGCGGCAAATAGCTCTCGACTTTCCCCGTAGTGCCGGATCACGCCGACTCCGGCTAGCTGATCAAGGGCCGCGCGATAGGCCAGTCGATATTGTTGCTCTGGGCCATACATGCTAGGCGCGAAGTA
>Ga0315330_10001341_pt1 | contig 16467 bp, 14 predicted proteins | sample M140m34915metaG_FD_203453 | JGI IMG/M metagenome (GOLD analysis project Ga0315330, IMG submission 203453) | Ammonia-oxidizing marine archaeal communities from Monterey Bay, California, United States - M1 40m 34915 | ecosystem: Environmental > Aquatic > Marine > Intertidal zone | place: USA...
AAGTTATAACTTCCTTAATTCTTTACATATAAAAAATATTATGGTGTCATAAAATATTATTCATAAAAGGAGGGTAAATATGAATGAGTTTCAAATAGTATCTATGATGAATTCTGGACTAGCAATGAATGGTCTTTTTTTAATTGGTTTTTCTTTTTTAGCCTGGTTTTCAGGAAGAGCTTCGGTAATTATGCATGAAAAAGGTAATGCCAATTTATTTGGAAAAATAGTTGTAAGTGCTTTTTCACTTACTTCAATTTGGTACATAAATTTGCAATTTGCTTATGTATCACTTGGTATTAGAGGTGCAGCACATTCAATGGCTATTTTAAAAGAAGAAACTGGATCTGTAAGTGCTAGAGGTCAATCACTTATTGATAACTTTGGTGGAAGTACAGAAGTACCAACTTTTAGCCTTATCAATGAACCAGCTGGTTTGATTCTAGTAATTTCACTAGCCTTATGTCTCCTATCAGGAATATGGATGGGCGATTCTAACAACGATTAAGGAGTATAATAATGAGTGAAGTAGAAATTTATAGCCAATTAAGTAATTCCTTATCAACAACAGCCCTATTTGGCATTATGTGGGCCTTTTTATTATGGGTTGCCGGTCGTTCAGCATCTGTGGCAATAGAGAGTGACGCTGGTTTTGTAATGAAAATTGCTGTTACTGTTTTTGGTTTAGTTAGTCTTTTTCAATTTAATCTTGCAGCAAGTTATGTAAGGTTTGGTTTTGAAACTGCTGCTCATAGCCTAGCTGTGTTAAAAGAATCTGGAGCAGATTTATCAGCAAGAGCATTGTCATCAATCGAAGCAATGGATGGTTCAACAGCTGTTCCTCAGTTTTCCTTGATGCCAGACCCTATTGGAATATTGTTCATATTATCGGTAGGTTACTTAATTATCGGAAGATTATGGTTGGGTCCTAAATTATAATAATTTATGTTTGAATTTAAAAAAGGGTCAAATATTTTGACCCTTTTTTTTTAATATTAGAAAACTCTTAATAATAAAGAAGAATTAATTAATTAAATCCTTAATAATCCCTTTAAAACCCTTAATAATCCTCATAAATCTTCTAAAATTCAAATTTTTAAAAAAACTGACTTTAATTTATTGCTAATTTAATAAAAATATTGTTAACTTGCTTCATTATTTGTCAAAATAACAAATTAATGAGGGAGGAAGACAAATGCAATTTAAGCTAAAATATTTTTTAATTAGTTTATTTTCTCTAAGTTTAATTACTATTAATGGTTTATCTCCAGTTTCAGCTCAAGAGAGTGAAGCTGCAGACTCAGAGTCATTTGGTATTGAAGAGATAATAGTTACTGCGCGTAAAATTGAAGAAAGCGCTCAAGATGTTCCTGTAGCAATTACTGCTATAACCGAACAACTTCAAAAATCAAACATAAGAAATCTATCAGATCTTCAAGGTTTTGCTCCTAATGTTATTATAGGTAACTTTGGATCAAGATCAGGTGGTGCTAATCTTAATATTAGAGGTATAAGTCCTCCTAGATCAGATGATAATTCTTTTGATGCTCCTATCGCCGTAATGATCGATGGAGTTCATTTAGGTACCGCTGCGGGACAAATACTAGAAAATTTTGATCTTGAAAGAGTTGAGGTTCTTCGTGGTCCTCAAGGAACTCTTTTTGGTAAAAATACTGTTGGTGGTGTTATAAGTGTTGTTAGAAGTAGACCAACAGGAGAATTTGGTGCAAGGCTAAAAGCTACAATAGGTGAAGATGGCCAACAAGAATTAAGAGCGGTTGTTAATTTCCCAATAGCTGAAGGAAAAGTTGCCGGTAAAGTTTTTGGTACCATGATTGAAGATGACGGATGGCTTCCAAATATTACTCTTGGAAAAAAAGTTCCTGAAAAAGATTATATGAACTATGGTCTTACACTTTTATTCACTCCTAATGATAAATTTGAAGCAACGGTTACTGTTGAAACATTTGATGATCAAAGTGACTTAGCTGCTTTCCATTACAGCTATAATTTTGCTACTGGAGTTGATACAGCTCCTACGGATCCAAGACAAGTTAATACAGCTCTAGCAACAACATCATGTGCAATTTATGGTGCATGTAGAAATAGTCTTGCAATTCCAAGTTATGCTGAAAATGACACAAATAACGATGCTGCGCTTGAAACTGACGCTATTACTATAAATGCATCTTATGAAATAAATGAAAATTCTCAGCTTGTTTATGTTGGTAGCACAAGAGATACATCTGAATACAGAATATATGATTATGATGGATCAGCTGCACCTTTCATTACAATTGAAAGATGGAATGATTATGAGCAAACTAGTCATGAGCTAAGGTATGAAAGGCAAACTGAAAATTCTACACTTATTGCAGGATATTATTTCTGGAATAGTGAGTTTACTCAAGACTGGGTAACCGGTGGAGAATTTTGGAGAACCTTATTTGGTGCTGTAGCACAAACACCAGCTCTATGGGGTGCTTGTCAAGGTACGAATGGTCTTGATGGTGCTTTTGCTCCTATTGCTTGTGATCTTGGTATTCAAGGTGGAATTCCTGCACCTGGTATCGTTACTCAAATTCTTTACGAAACACAAGAAACAGAGTCTGAAGCTTTCTTCTTAAATTATGAATATGATCTTACTGATAAGTTAGCTCTTAACGCTGGTATTCGTTGGACTGAAGAGTGGAAAGCATTTAAGGCTGGACAATCTTATTTATCAAATGTTGAAAGATCAAGAGAGAGAAATTTCCCTGGATATGCAGATTTATATCAAAAATGGGATGAGGTATCACCAAGAGTTGGTTTAACATATAGAATCGATGAAGATAAAATGGTGTATGCTTCTTATTCAGAAGGCTTTAAATCTGGTGGTTTCTTTGGTGTTAATCAAAATATTCGTGACTTTGAAAGAGATCAATATGATCCTGAATTTGCATCAAATATTGAATTAGGTTTTAAAAGCACATTGATGGAAAACAGACTAAGACTAAATCTGACAGCTTTTAGAAATGAATTTGAAGATAAACAAGAATCTTTTGTTGCTCTTGATCCAGATACTAAAACTGTTCAATCTGTTTTTAACAACGCTGCTGAAGTTTTATATGAAGGTTTCGAAGTAGAAGCGCTTTTCGCTGCTACACGTAACTTACAGTTATTCTTAAATTATGGTAGCCTTGATGCAAGTTATGAAGAATTCTTCACTGATATCAACCAGTTTGATGGGTTAGGTGAGATTGAAGATGCTAGCTTCTTAGAACCAAGAAATGCTCCAGAGTATACTCTTGGTGTTGGTTTCCAATATAATGCTCCAATTGCCAATGGTGAATTGGAATTATACTTTAAGTATAGTGAAACAGGCGAAACTCAAACAAGCTTACTTAATCTTGCTTCTGGTGCTTTTGATGGTACAGAAGATGTAAGTGCTAATATTGGCTATTATCAAGATAACTGGAGTGTGGTTATTTTTGGTAGAAACCTTACAGATGATCAATACGAAGTTCCTACCCTACTTGGTGGAAGCTTTACATCTGGTCCTCTTTTCTCAGTATCAAATGCTGGTATGAGACCAAGAGCTATAGGTATCGAGCTTGGTTATGAATTTTAATTAATAACTAAATAATAAATTATAAAAGGGCTGCTTTTTTGCGGCCCTTTTTTTATTCATACAAATTTAAAAAAATAAATCATTGAAAAAACTTAAAAAGTATTGTCAACTTTAATTAATTGTTTTCGATAACATTAAATTAAAAAAGAAAGGGTAATGGAAATGATTAAATTTAACAAAATATTTTATGGAGTTTTTGCTTTTAGTATAATCACATTTTTTGGATTCACTAATGTTGAAGCTCAAGAAGCTGAAAATGTATCAGGTATTGAAGAGATAATTGTAACAGCAAGACAACAAGCTGAAAGCTTGCAAGATGTTCCTGTTACAGTATCGGTTATGTCTGAGCTTGATCTTGATAGATATAATATTTCGAATCTTATTGATGCAGCAAAAATGGTTCCTAATTTTAGAATCAATCAGGGAGGTTCTGGTAATGGATCAAATATTTATCTTAGAGGAATAGGTTCAAGCTCTATCTCAGCAGCCTTTGATCAATCTGTAGCAATTAATATAGACGGGGTTGTAGTTAATAGAGGTAGATTTATTCACAATGCTTATCTGGACATGGCTCAAATAGAAGTCCTTAAAGGCCCTCAATCACTTTATTTTGGTAAATCAGCAACTGCAGGAGTTGTATCAATAAAAACAAATGATCCAACTGATGAGTTTGAGGCTGAATTTGGATTAGGTTTTGAAAGTGAGCATGAGACTACTTTTTTTGAAGGTGTGATTTCTGGTCCAATAAGTGATAATCTTTTAGCAAGGCTCGCTGTTGGTACTAGCGAAACTGATGAATTAAGAGAAAATTACTCATTTGCTAACGATCCAATGCCCTATGGAAATGGAACTCAACCTTTTTTTGGAGAAGAATCAACTAATGCTCGTTTGACTTTGTTATGGACACCTAGAGAGAATTTAACAGCAAAACTCAAGTATCAGTATTCTAAGTATGAAAATGATGGCGGTGGTACAATGTACCAAGAAGAATGGTGCGCTGATGGTATTGGAAACCCTTTAGCTCATCAAGCTACTGGTGTTCCAGGAGCTACGGCTGCATTTACAACTAGATTAGGTGTAGATGATTGTGTGATTAATGGTAATACTTCTAAGATTAATCTAGAACCGGGTTTAAGAGCTGGTTTACCATACGGTTATGATGATGGTAAGCCTGGTTTAAATCAAGAAACAGATATGTTTTCATTAGAAATAAATTGGGATATTAATGATGCTCTCTCGCTAACATCAATTACAAGTCTGGTTGAATTAGATCATGATGAATTGGATGATTACAGTTATGGTGCTGGTGTTTATGGAGGTCTTCATAAAAATGTATATGAACATTTATCTCAAGAATTTAGATTATCAAGCGATTATGATGGAAGCATTAATTTTCAAGCAGGAGTTTTTCTTCAAGAAATTGAACAAAGATTCGATGCCCATCAATATGCATTTAATCTTCCAATAACACCTAATATATTTGGACCTGCTTTAGCTATATTTGGTGATTTCGATGTAACAGCACCTTTAGTTGGTCCAGACCCAGCAACAGGAAATATGTATGATTACAATAAAGATCATTATTTAGATACTGATGTAATGTCTGCTTTCCTAGCCATGTATATAGATATTAATGAAAGAACCGAATTATCATTTGGTGCTAGATATACTGAAGAAGAGAAAACTGGATATATCAAAATTCCATATATCCACGCTGCAGCAGCAGCATTCGGATTTGGTGCACCTCCTCTAATTGAAGGTTTAGAGTTTGAGGATGATAATTTATCACCTGAGATTGCCCTTAATTACTATATAAATGATAATACAAGTGTTTATATCGCTTACAAAAAAGCATTTAAATCTGGTGGTATTGATAATAGTGCTTTACCAACTGCATCGATCAATCCTTTGTCACCAACGTTTGAGGGATTTGATGCACTTATTTATGACTCTGAAGAAGCTGATGGTTTTGAAATTGGACTTAAATCAAACCTCATGGATAATAACATGCGTATTAATGCTACTTATTACAAATATGAATATACAGACCTTCAAGTTCAGCTATTTGATGCTGCAATAATTCAATTTAGTACATTTAATGCTGGTGCAGTAGAAACAGAGGGTTTTGAGGCTGATCTATTATGGTATACAGATATACCTGGACTTACAATAAGAGGTCAGTTTGCATGGTCTGATGCAACTAACACAGGAGATTTTATAACTCCAGGTGGAGAAAATCTGAAAGGATCAAAAAGAAGTTATAGTCCTGAAATTGCTGGTTCCTTCGGTTTAAGTTACGACTCAAGCTTAATGTCCGGCTGGAGATATACATTCTCAACTGATGCTAGATACAGCGATGATTATGCATGGGGAACCTATATTGACTCACCTAGGCAAGATGCTTTTTGGATAAATGATGTATCTTTAAGTTTATACACTGAAGACAATAAACATTCTTTTAATCTCATAGGAAGAAATCTTGGAGATGAAATTGTTATTGTTACTGGTGGAGCAATACCTGGAAGAATTTCTACGCAGTCAGGTACCTCTGCTTTAATACAAGATCAAGCCTTAACAACTCAACAAGGAAGAACAGTAACATTACAGTATAAATATAGAATGTAGTTTATCTTAAAATTATAGTTTAACTAAAAGGGCTGTAAAATTTTTATAGCCCTTTTTTTATTGCTTTATTGAATTTAATAATGTGAAGTGTAAAAGTTTAAAAGGAGATGTTTTATGGAAGAAATGTCACAAAAACCAGATGAGGAAACAAAAGAATATATTTTCAACCAAACAATGCTGAGAATAAAAGATCCAGAAAAATCTCTTAATTTTTATACGGATATTTTAGGAATGACTTTGCTTAAAAAATTAGATTTTCCTGAGTATAAATTTTCTTTATATTTCTTATCATATCTAAGACCGAATGATGATCCTGTTCCGGAAAATAAAAATGATAGATTTGCTTATACCTTAAGTCAAAAAGCAGTATTGGAGCTAACTCATAACTGGGGAACAGAAAATGATGAAAATTTTTCACACCATGACGGTAATTCTGATCCTAGAGGTTTTGGTCACATAGGCATTACAGTTCCAGACGTTTATGAGGCATGCTTGAGATTTGAAACAAAAGGTGTTGAATTTCAAAAAAAACCTGATGACGGAAATATGAAGGGATTAGCTTTTATTAAAGACCCAGATGGATATTGGATAGAGGTTTTATCTGCTGAAGGTTTATCAAGTACAATATAAAAAATAACAAGGAATAAAAAATGTCTATTTTAAATTTATTTAACCTAGAAGGTGAAGTTGCGGTTGTTACTGGTGCTGGAAAAGGTATAGGAAAGGGAATAGCGCTGGCGCTTGCTGAAGCAGGTGCTGATATTGTTTTAGCCTCTCGAAGTGAAGATCAGCTGAATGATGTTGCAAGTGAAATTGAATCAATAGGTAAAAGTGCACTTGTTGTTCCAACAAATGTTACAGATACATTATCAATGGAAAATTTAGGAGAAAAAACAATTGATAAATTTGGTAAATTATCAATTTGGGTTAATAACGCAGGTGGCCTGCCAGATGGAACCCCAAGATATTTAACAAAAACTTCGCCTGATCAATTTAACGCTCAACTAGATTTAAATATTAAAGCTGCATGGTCGGGTTGTGTAGTAGCAGCAAAATATATGAGTGAAAATGGTGGATCTATTATTAATATTTCATCCACATCTTCTAAGAATATGGGACCAAATATAAAAAACGGTCCTTATGGAGCATCTAAAGCAGCAATTAACAGTTTAACAGCAACTTTTTCTCATGAACTTGCTCCACATATAAGGGTAAACGCAGTTGCACCTGGACCAATACCAACTGAAAATTTTATAGACTCTATGAAAATGGATACTCCAGAAAGAGAGGAGCAATTAAAAAAAATGATCAATATTCCATTAAAAAGATGGGGTAAACCAGAAGATATTGGTGCTGCTGTTGTATTTATGGCGTCGCCAGCTTCAGGTTGGGTTACCGGACAATGTCTTTTTGTTTCAGGGGGTTTGTAAAATTAATTCTTAGGTATTTGAAGTTTTACTATAAGACCTCTCGGCTTTGCATCAAGTAATTCAATTTTGCCTTTATGAAATTTAATCATTGAATTAACTAAGCTTAAACCCAATCCTGTACCAGAGGTATTTCTACTTGTATCAAGTCTTGTAAATCTATCTAAAACCTTTTCCTTATCTTCGTTTCTAATTCCTGGTCCGGTATCAGATACCCAAATAGTAATATTTTCTTTATTAAGATTTGATCCAAGATTTACTGTATTCTCCTCTTTTCCATACTTAATAGAATTATCAATAAGATTTGAAATAGCTTGAGATATTAAATTCTTATTTCCATCAAAAAAAATATCATTTTCACACTCATTATTTAAGACAACCCCTTTTTCTTCAGCTAAAGGTTCCCATAAATCAATAATATCCTCAATTAAGTCTTTTATATTAATCTTCTCTTTTTTGAGCGATACCGACCCAGAATCTACTCTTGAAATAGCAAGCAAAGAATTAAATGTGTTAATAACTCCGTCAACATCTTCAATTACCTCTTTTATCGTCTCTCTATAGCTTTCTGAGTCAGGATTTGACATCAAAGTTACTTCTAAATTCGTTCTTATTTTATTCAGAGGTGTTCTTAAATCATGAGCAATATTATCGCTTACATCTTTCATTCCAATCATGAGTTTATTAAGCCTATCAAGCATATTATTGAGGTTAAGTGATAATTGATTTAGCTCATCATTATTTGACGAAGTAGGTAATCTCATAGAAAGATCACCATCCATTATCTCTAAACTTGTTTTATTTATTGCTGAAATTCTATTTAAGAAATTTCTACTTAAAACATATCCACCCAATAATCCCAAAAAAATAATTAATAAGGATGTACTTAAAATAGTATTAAAAAAACGATCTTTAAGATAATTCTCATAACTTACATCTCTAGCAACAATTAAATTATATTTATTCCTAACTATGAATTCTTTTCCCCTAAAGTAATATTTTCTTATAATTTCTCCGTTATTATTTTTCTTTTCAAATGAAAATAATACACCACCCTTATCAAGTCTTTTTAAATTCCATAAGGAGTCAGTATCTGAAAAATTACCAGCGATAAATTTATTATTAGAATCTCTTAGTATGTATAAATTTGGATTTGGTGTTTTTGAAAGATACTGAATTTCTCTTATCAAACCCACCTCTTTATATCTTTTATACACTTGACTGAGTCTTGTGCTTTCTTGAATAATTTCATTATCAACCTTCATCTGAAAATCTCTTGAAGTTGACCAATATAAGTAAAATGCAACCAATCCAATAGAAAGGGCAAGCAAAATAATATAAATAAATATTATACGAAAACTTGTTAAACGAAATAAATCAATCATCACTTCTTAGGGCATATCCAGCCCCTCTTTCAGTAAATAACATTTCCTTTCCATTAAATGGTTTATCAATTTTAGAGCGCAACCTTGAAATGTGAACATCAATAACATTTGTTTGAGGATCAAAGTGATACTCCCAAACGCCTTCCAGCAACATTGTTCTAGTAACAACTTGATTGGATCGCTTCATTAGAAATTCAAGTAATCTAAATTCTCTAGGCTGAAGATCTATCTCGACTCCTTGACGGAAAACCTGTCGAGTTAGTAAATTCATTGATAAACTTCCTACTTTAATAGAAGTCTCTTTTACCTCAGGATTTGTCCTTCTGTGAAGAACCTCTATTCTTGCTAATAATTCTGAAAAAGAAAAAGGCTTAGCTAAATAATCATCTGCACCTGCCTTAAGTCCTAAAACTTTCTCATCAACATCTCCCAATGCAGATAAAATCAATATCGGGGTATCATTATCTTCTTTTCTTATTTTATTTATGAGAGATAACCCATCTAATTTGGGTAACATTCTATCCACTACAATTACATCAAACTTTAATGTTAAAGCCAATTGCTCACCTTCTTCACCATCAGAAGCATGATCTACTACATGGCCACTTTCCTTCAGACCTTTGGTAACGTAACTAGCAGCATTAATATCATCTTCAATAAGTAAAATATGCATTTTATTCTCCACCTACAGAATAGTCCAAATATTTGAGAAAAGTTAGAAATTAATTTGACTGTACCTGAAATTTATCTGGGGAGCTATAATATTCAAATACAGTCAAATATTTTCATAAATACATATTGCGTTATTGTTTTTTACCAATACATTTCTATATTATTAATTTTTCGTAATGTTTTATAAGGGGTTTGAATTGAAAATTTTAAAAAATATAAGAGTCTTAGACTTTGGAAGATATATTGCAGGTCCATACTGCGGAGCGCTTCTCGGTGATTTAGGTGCTGAAGTAATAAGAATTGAAAGATTAGATGGATCAGAAGATAGATTCATTCACCCTTTAAGAGATGAAGGTGGTGAAGGTGCAATGTTTATGCAAATGAACCGCAACAAAAAAGGAATGACATTAAATCCAACAAAAGAGGGTTCAGCAACTATAGTAGAAAAATTAATTAAATCTGCTGATGTGGTTATAGCAAATCTTCCGCCACAGACACTCAAAAGAATGGGTATAGATTACGAAACAATTTCAAAATATAACCCTGGCATAATTCTTACAACCGTTTCAGCTTTTGGTGCAGGAGGTCCATATTCAGAAAGAGTTGGTTTTGATGGAGTTGGTCAAGCAATGTCAGGTGCAGCTTACCTTACAGGAGGTGAGAGTGAACCTGTTAAAGCATACTCACCATATATAGATTATGGCACAGCTTCCTTAACGGCTATGGGAACTCTAGCAGCAATTATTGAGAGGAATGAAACTGGAAAAGGTCAAATTGTTGAAGGTGCTCTTTTTGCAACCTCACTGGCATTCATGAATACACATTTGATAGAGCAATCAATTACAAAAAAGAACAGAAAGGCAATTGGAAATAGAAGTCCGTATGCAGGTCCTGTTGATATGGTTGAGACAAAAGATGGATGGATAGTTGTTCAAGTATTAGGTGACACGTTATTTAAAAGATGGGCAAACCTTGTAGGTGCAGAGGATTTATTAGATGATGATAGATTTTCCACTGATATTAATAGAGGAGTAAATGGAGAAATCTTAAGCAAAAAAACAAGTGATTGGGCATCACAATATACAAATGAAGAAGCGTTAAATTTATTAGCAAATGCCAATGTACCTGCCGGTCCTGTTAATGATTTACAAGATGCATTAGATGACCCTCATGTAAAAGCTATGAATTTTTTTCAAGATCTTGAATATCCCGGTATACCAGGTAAGTCTCCTGTAATGGGGCTTCCGGTAAAACTATCTAATTCAGATAATACAATAGATAGAAGACCACCAATTTTAGGAGAGCATACAGAGGAGATTTTAATTGATTTAGGTTTTACCAATGATGAAATTGATGAATTTAAAGAAAAAAGAATTATTTAAAAACCTATAAATTCTGAAAATTCACCAACATCAGCCCTACTACTTCTAAATTGGTTGATGGGATTCTTTGGATCAGCGTATCCGATGCCCATACCGCAAAAAAGCATAAGCTCATTGGGAATTTTAAGAAAATCACCAACAGATTTGTACCAAATTGCCCATGCTTCTTGAGGAGCAGTGTGCAAACCTTCTTCTCTTGCTAATAACATAATTGATTGAATAAACATTCCAAGATCTGACCATTGTCCTTCTTGCATTTCTCTATCAATTGCAAAAAATAGAGCAACTGGAGCATCAAAAAATTCAAAATTTTTCATAAATTGTTTAATTCTTCCAACTTTATCATCTCTTGAAACATTTATTGCGTTATACATACCCTCCCCAACATCTTTTCTTCTTTTTTCATAGGGATCTTTTAAATTTGGTGGATAAATTTTGTATTCCGTTCCTTCACCTCTAGGATTCTTTGAAGCTTTAATTTGAATTTCCTCCTTAAAACTTTTAAGAGGATCACCAGAAACTGCCCAAACTCTCCAAGGTTGAAGATTGCCTCCCGATGGGGCTCTTCTAGCCTTATCAAGTATATCAAAAATAACTTCCTTTTTTATTTCAGTACTTTTAAAGGCTCTACAGGTTAGTCTTGTATCCAAAGCCTCGCTTACAGTCTTTGATTTTTTATAAATGTCTCTCATTTTAAACTCCAAATTAACTTTTATCTAAATCCCATCTTTTAAGTAATATTTTCTCTAATAATGACATAATTAAAAATAGAATAACTCCTAAAATTACCAAAAGGATTAATGCTGCAAATAATTTTGGTACATCTAGACGATTACCTGCCTCAATAATTCTCCAAGCTAAACCAGTGGAGGTTCCAGATCCAGCAACAAACTCTGCTACAACTGATCCAATTAAAGCTAAACCAATTGATGTCTTCATACCTGTCAGAATAAATGGTAAAGCGTAAGGCAGCTGAAGCTTAAATAATCTCTGCAATCTATTTGCTTCATACAAACTAAATAATTCACTTAGATTCTTTTCTACTGATCGAATTCCAAGATTCGTATTTGCTAAAACCGGAAAAAAAGCAACGATAACAGCTAAAATTAAAATAGCAAATTCTGCATTATCAAGCCCTACCCAAATTAATATTAGTGGCGCAATTGCTACCACAGGAGTAACCTGAAAAATTACTGCAATTGGGTAAAGAGATAGTTCAATTATTTTAGATTGGGAGAATAATATAGCTATAAAAATGGCCAATAAGGATGCAATAATAAAAGCAAAAAGAGTTATTCGAAATGTTATAAAGGTTGATCTTAGTAGATCGCTATAATTTATCAAAAGGGAATCTAAAATATCAGTAGGTGCTGGAAGAATGTATTTTGGTATATTTTGAAAACTGACAGTTAACTCCCATGCACAAATTAATAAAAGAAATGTAATAATAGGAGCAAAAAAAGATAAATAAGGTTTTATCATTCATTATTCTCCTTTTTAAGAATATCGGTTAAATAATTTATCTTTGAGAAGAATTCACTGCTTTGCTGACTATCATCCCTTGATCTTTTTTCAGTAACAACAACATCATCTAAAATCTTTCCAGGGCTTGATGACATCACTAATACTCTTTCAGCTAAATAAACTGCCTCTGTTACAGAATGCGTAACAAATAAAACAGTTAATTTATTCTTTTCCCATATATCCAATAAATCATCTTCAAGTTTATTTCTTGTAACCTCATCAAGAGCTGCAAAAGGCTCGTCCATTAATAATAACGAACAGTCTTGTACCATTGCCCTTGCAATTGAAACTCTCATTTTTTGGCCACCTGAAAGCTGATTTGGTAAAGAATTTTCTTTACCCTCTAAACCTACTTTAGATAACCAAAAATATGCTTTTTGTTTTGATAATTTTTTATTTTCAGATGTTAGCTCAGCTGGAAGAAGAACATTATCAATTACAGACCTCCATGGAAGCAGGGTAGGATCCTGAAAAACAAAACCAATATTTGGTTTTTCATTATTTAAATACTCTACAGATCCTGAAGTGGGCTTAATTATATTTGAGGCTAACCTTAATAAAGTTGATTTACCTGCACCTGAAGATCCTAAGATTGAAACAAAACTATTTTTTTTTATATCTAAACTTAAAGGTCCAAGAATTGGCGTATCATACTCCTTATAAATCTTATTAAACTTTAGCATTAATTCGCTTTTCCAATAAAATCTAAAGTAAAAGCATCCCTCCACTCAAGCTCTTTATCATAAACACCATTTTCAGACATTATATTGAAAAAATTCTTCCATTTTTCCTCTGACATTTGACCAATATCATCTCTAAGAGATGTTTCACTGGATATCATATTATATTCTCTAATTTTTCTAATAGCTTGTAACAAGACTTCTTCAGTCATTTCATTATTTTCGCTTAATATCAAATTATTCCCTAACGAAGGGTCTCCATAGATATAATCAATCCAGCCCTCAATACTTGCATCAACAAAATCCTGAACGATTTTTGGATCTTGCATTATCATGTCATTTGATGCCAGTATCATTGCTCCATAACTTGGATAACCATAATCAGCCATTAGAAAAACCTTAGGTTGTTCACCAGTTACCTGTTCGAATAAATAAGGTTCAGACGTTAAGTAACCTTGCTGAATAGAAGAAGTATCTTTCAAAAAAGGTGCCAAACTAATAGTTTTTTTTCGAATTTGGCTATCGTTAAAACTATATTTTGATTTTAACCATAGCCAAAATCCTCCAATACTTGCATCTGCAATCATAATGGGAAGACCCACAATATCTTCAATATTATCAACACTATTACTCGCATGGGTCATAATTATCTGAGGATCTTTTTGGAAAACGGCCATTACAGCCTTTCCAGGAATATTATTAGCAACCATATTCATGGGAATAAAACTATTTGAACCCATTCCAAAATCAATTGAATTTGAAGCCAATAACCTTGGAATATTTATATTTGCATTACCTTGAATTATTTTTACATCTAAGCCCTTTTTTAAATATTTTCCAGAAGCTAGAGCTTGATAGAAACCACCTTGTTCTGCCTGGGCTTTCCAATCGGTTGCAAATGTAATTTGCAATAAACCATCATTGTTTTCTTTGTTTTCATCTTCTGAACAAGAAGACAAAAAGATTAAAAAAATAATTAAAAAAATTTTTTTCATAAAATCATTCCTCTAAACCAATTAAAATAGTTGGTATTTTTAATATCGGTTCTTTTATAGTAGATACCACAGTACCTTCTTTTCTTCCTTTTCTAATTTCAGAGAGACTAAAGCCATCGTTAATTAAGTTATTATAGCATTTATTATAATTTTCAGCATGCCAACCAATACCAAAATATTTAGTATTTTGCTCAATATCTTTTCCTTCAATTACCTCTAATGTTACACCACCTAATCTAAAAAAAAGCATACGCCCAGCCCACTCCTTAAATGTTTTATCCAAAGCCAGTCTAATACCCAGCTTCCGTTCAAAAATATCTTTGATTGAGTCGGGAGTTTCTGTTTGAATTACTAATTGATTTACTTTGCTCACATTGTTATTTGAATTTGCCATATTATTTTGGAAATCCATTTCATGGCTTACAAGGATATTTAAACTTTCGATGTTTTTATCTAATATATTAAAAAAAGAAAATTTTATTTGATTATCATTATTTCCTTCAAAACAACTTTCAATTTTATTACTTAGCTTTAAATCATTCTTTTCAAAATTATTATAATCATCATCAAAATCATCGGAAGAAAAATTTATTCCAAAAATACCCTCACCTTTAATCTTTAGAAAATTATTAAGGGTTTCAAACCAAATACCAGGGCTCTTTGGAGAAATTAAACAAATATTTGTCTTATATAATCCAAAACTTATTATATCGATACCAAGACTTCTTGACTGACCAATAAAATTAGGGTTTCTTCCAAAAAAAATAGAAAATTTTTGAGATGTTTCTTCTATATTACTAGTTGCAAGAAAAATATTTTGTACTCGAGTAAGCATTTTAAATATCATAATACATTAATTAAATTTATTAACGCTTTTTCTTTAATTAAAATATTGTAATTGCTAAAGTATAATAATGCAAAATTCAGATATAAATAAATTTAAAAAAATTGTTGGTAATAAAAATGTTATTACTGATGAGAAAGATATGGGTAAATATCTTAAAGAGTGGAGAGGTATTTATACTGGAGTTGCTGGGGCAATAGTTAAGCCAAAATCAACTAGAGAAGTATCAAATATAATTAAATATTCTTATGAGAAAAATATTTCGTGTATCCCCCAGGGTGGAAATACAGGTCTTGTAGGCGGACAAATACCTTTTAGTAAAAATCATATAGTTATTAGTTTAGAGAGACTTTCTAAAATAAGAGAAATTAATAATATAAATCAATCAATTACAGTCGAAGCAGGTTTAATTCTATCAAATCTCCAAAAAATATGTGAAGAAAATAATCTACTTTTTCCATTGTCGCTTGCATCCGAAGGAAGCTGTAGTGTAGGCGGTAATATTGCTACAAACGCTGGAGGTGTTGCTGTTCTTCATTATGGAAATACTAGAGAATTAGTTATGGGTCTTGAAATAGTCTTACCTAATGGATCTGTTGTTAATAATCTGAAAACACTCATTAAGGACAACACAGGCTATTCTTTAAAAGATTTATTTATTGGCTCCGAGGGAACTCTTGGAGTTATAACAGCAGCTACACTAAAAGTTTTTCCAAAACCAAAGAGAAAATATACGGCGTTAATTGCAATTGATACACCAAAAGAATCTATTAAAATTTTAAATTATATAAAAAATAATTTTTCGATTCCTCTAACGGCTTTTGAATTAATGAATAATTTTTCTATAGAGCTCGTCAAAAAACATATGAATGATATTTTGATACCATTTGAAAATTTCAAATGGTTAATATTAATTGAATTCTCTTCAGTTGAAGACTCACAGGATGAAAAAGATAAAATTGAAAATATACTTAATAAAATATTAAACGAAAACCTAGTTAAAGATATCTTCATTGCACAATCCCTTAAACAAACAAAAAATATGTGGAGTATTAGAGAAAGTATTTCTGAAGCCCAAAAAAAAGAAGGTGGTAGCATCAAAAACGATATATCAATTCCAATTAAAGATATAAGTAAATTTATTAGAAATGCTATCAAAATTTCAAAAGAAGTAATACCTGGTTCTAGGTGTGTAGTTTTTGGTCATATTGGAGACGGTAATATTCACTTTAATATATCCCAACCAGAAAAAGCTGATAAAGATAAATTTCTAAAAAAAGAGAAAGCTTTGAGAAAAGAAATTATCAATCTTACTCTTGATCT
>Ga0315330_10001343_pt1 | contig 16459 bp, 10 predicted proteins | sample M140m34915metaG_FD_203453 | JGI IMG/M metagenome (GOLD analysis project Ga0315330, IMG submission 203453) | Ammonia-oxidizing marine archaeal communities from Monterey Bay, California, United States - M1 40m 34915 | ecosystem: Environmental > Aquatic > Marine > Intertidal zone | place: USA...
ACTCTTGTTCGGTGGCGTCGGGGTTGGTTTCCACGCAAGCCGACTCCGGGCAGCCCCTCGCAACACAGCCCCTCGCAACACAGCCCCTCGCAACACAGCGATTCGCAACAGTTGCGGAGGCGGTTGATGTGCTTTTCCCGAGGAGAGGGCAGATTGCTGTCGTCGTCGGTACGCATGATCGACGGGGCGCCCTCGGGTTTACTCACAACCAAGGATCTGAAGATGCTTAGCTTTGGGATTTTTGGTTGGGTGCGTGCTGTTGCTGACTTCGGATCCGCATCGCCGTTTCTGTTTAGGATGCGTCCTTTGCTGATGCTCCGTTGCACCAGATGTTGAGAGTGACTGAATTGGTTTGCAGGTCGATGTTCTGAACTTGGATTCGCGTGATGGGCATGCCAGTTCTCTGGATGAGATCGGCCTGCAATTCATCTGCTTTTTCAGGTGCCAAGAGGTCAAGGCGATCATACTCAACGACATGCTTCTTGGCTTTCTTTGAAACCCCGTCTTGAAGCTGCGTGTTCGATTTGCCGTTGGCGACAAACTTTTCTTTGAGAAACGCCGCGACGAGGATCAAGCCGTTAGCGGCCATCAACTCGGCGTAACTGGTTTTTTTGTTTGACAATGAATTGATCACAGCAATGCCAATGACGATGAACAGATACGTCATTTCCTTGATTGGCAGTGCATTTGTCCGATATCGTAATACACCAAAAATTGCGAACAGACCAAGAGCCATGCCAATACCGAGGTCAAGCTTTTTCAGTGAAAAGCAGATGAAGAACACTGTGATGTTCAGCATGCTAACGGTGAATGCAAACTCTCGATCCTGTTGGTTGGGCAGGATCGCGAAACGCACGATCAGGGCAAGAATCAGCAGGTTGAAAGCAAACCTGATGAGCATTTTGAAAACGTCATCATCAAATAACGGGACTTCCAAAAATTCCATTGATCGTTTGCTCCAGGACCTGATTGTTTGCTTGGCGTGTGTTATCGCTGTTCTGGCGATTTTGCAGATTGTGATGAGCAGCGTTGGGTCAAGCGGAATCAGTTTTTCTCTGATTCATGTGAGGCGCGAACCGAGACGCACCTTGGTCGCTGCGTAAATCTAACACACTATCACACTGCAGTAATGTAACGTTCGGTAGAACACCAAAAGCAAGGTTAGGTTTCGCCGGTACTGAAGCACAGGATCTCGGAATTGAGGGTGATCAGGTTTTGGGGGCTTGTCATGTTCACTAAATGCCCGAATTTATGGTTGCCTGCGGATGAGGGCGATCTTGATCTGGGTTACCGTTTCACAGGTTTGGATGGCATGGGATCGACTTTCCAGTTGCGATTCTTGCGTACTCCGTAGTACGGATAGTAGTCCCACAGGACTTCACCACCCGTTTGTCGTGGATCATCTGTCTCTTTCAAGCGTTTGGCAAGACGAGTGCGTAGACGATTTAGATCCGCAGAGTATTTCGGGTTGCTCGCGACATTTTTCATTTGCCAAGGGTCAGATGTAAGATCGTAAAGTTCTTCTGCTGGTCGTAACCCGAATGCAAGCTGATGCAATTGTTGAAGATGCTTGTTGGTGGTGGCCTTCATCATCAGGGCTTTGGTGGGTGAGGAATCGATCTCACCATAGGGAATCGCTCGGGCGCAGACCGAAGCATCCGGGCTTCCTGAAGGCCAGCGATTTGGGGCATGATTCAGGATGAACAGGAACTTGGATGTGCGGATGGCGCGACACGGATAGCCCTTCCCGCCCTCGCGGCATCCATCATGGCGTTCCATGGCGATCAACGCGTGATCTCGGGCAGGTAGCAGCTTGGAAGTTTCATTTTGCAGGATGTCAGAAAGGCTGCGTCCGGTCATTTCCGTCGGTGGGGTAAGGCCGGCAACTTCGATGAACGTTGGAGCCAAGTCACTGAGGTTAACAAAAGCATTCGAGATTCGTCCCCGATTTTGGATCCCGTTTCCCCATCGGATAGCCAGCGGCACTTGCGTTCCTGTGTCGTAGAGACTTGCTTTTGCTCGTGGGAACGGCATGCCGTGGTCGCTAGTCACCACAACAATTGTATTGGCCAACTCACCTGCTTGCTCAAGCAGATTGAGAGCACGCTCGACCATCTGATCGAAATGTTCTACTTCGGTGTAGTAGTCAAGGATGTCACTGCGCACCAATGGCGTGTCGGGAAGGGACTGTGGCACAACGACATTGGCTGGATCTTTGCCTGCAGCCAAGCCTGCGCCCTGCTGATAGTGGCGGTGGGGTTCATGTGTCCCAAGCCAAAAGCAGAAGGGTGCGTTTTCTGGACATTGATCGAGAAAATCTGAAAAGTTGGAGGCATAATCCTTGTTTGAAATTCCACCTTGGGGTGTTTGCAATCGGTTGCGGCTATATTCTTTCCCAGCTGGATTTTCTGTTCTTCCACCCGCTTCCAGGCGGCCGGGGCTCCAGCCTTTCCCGGTAAAACCAGTAACGTAACCCTGTTTTTCCAGCATCGCAGGGTAGGTCGCAAAATGAGCGGGCAGTGTACTGTGGATGTTTCCTGCTTCTTCAAGACGCCAAATATGTTGTCCTGTCAGGATGGCACTACGCGAAGGCCCGCACGTGGGAGCATCACAAAAGGCATTTGTGAATCGGATGCCTTCTTTGGCAACCCGATCAAACGCTGGGGTCTTGATTACCTGATCACCATTTGCGCCGGTGTGCCAATAGCTTTGGTCATCTGAAATGCAGAACAGGATGTTTGGTAGTTCTGCCCGAACAAGAGATGTCATGCAGCTAAGCAGGTAGATTGCAGCGGCTGTTTTCAATAGGAGTGTTTTCATTTTTTCTCTTGCATCGTTGTCGTTTTTTCACCGGGATGATAAGACCGGAGCGATGCCTTTTTGACATCGTCTTCGTAGTACCATGCTTGTTTGAACTCCTGGTTGCCCAGCAAGTTTGCCTGGTCGCGAAAGTGCGGTGATCTTGGGCTGCCACAAGTTCCGAAGGGTACTAACGATACCGCACGTACTTTGTCCTTGCCAAATGCGATGGCTGACATGTACGAGCATCCAACCACGGCAAAGCGTTGTGGGCGTAGCAAAGGCACGCTGGGCGTCGAGTAAATCGTGAATACGACTCCCAGTGGACCGGGGGCACCCGCACATGCTTGACTGGCAGCGAACGGTAGTAAAGAAACACCCGCCTCCATGGTGTCAGCGCTGTAAGCGGTTCTTTGCAGGCGATGAACTTCACCCCATGGTAATCTCCAGTCGCCATGGAGTTCCTCGAGTCGTTTCGCAACTCTCCCCAACGCGATCAACTGTTTTCGCGGGTCACCCCTGTATTCACTTTTGATCCTCTCGGCCTGTGAAGTGCCATAAAGCTCTTCGTACCAGCTTATGCACAGCAGTGCGACTTTCGATTTCTTGTCGGCTTTCCCATCCCACTTGATGAGTGCATCAAGGTAAGGTTCCAATTTGGCAGCGAGTTTGGGCTCTGTCTGTTGCATAAGTGCGAATTGACGTTGCCAATTCGACTTTTCGGTTTTGGGCCAATAGAGAGTTGAATCAAAGCACAGTTGCTGATACCAGTCGAAACTGACTTCGTTTGCATTGGACAATAGTTCTCTTGCAAGTTTACTGCGACGCTTGTCTACGTCCCAATCACGAACCATGTACTTCGGGAAATTCTCACGCTTTGGATTTCCAGAATCGGTCGTGACATAAGGCGAGCCGTTGCAGTTTTGCACATAACCCGACTTGGGGTTCAGAACCTGTGGTAAGTCCTTGAAGGGGTGGATGCCTTTCCACTGCGTCGCCGGGTTGCTGCCATCAACAGTCCGTGTCCAATCAAAGCTTTCATCCCTGATGGGAATTGCGCCGTTATAAGCATAGAAAATATTGCCATCTCGGTCAGCGTACGTCACGTTGAACATCGGAATGGCACATCGGGAAAAGGCCTTTTTCCATTCTTGAAAATTTGTCGCACGGACCATCTCCACTGCCTGGTCCAGGCGTCCGACATCAAACAGACGGGCGACTCTTGCAACGACAGCCTCTTTGCCGTTCAATGACATGACTGGTCCTGTTTCGGTCTTGCGAAACGTGACCGTCTTGGTTTCGACAACGTTGTTTTCTTTGATCGAAATAGATTCTTGCCACTCTTCTGCTTCACGATAACTATCACCGAAGCGATACTTGAGCGGATCTGTCGGGTGGCTGAATTCGATTTTCCATGAATCAGCGACATCGGGCTGATTCACCGTGTAAGCCCATCCCAGGTATTCGTTGTGACCGAGTACAGGGATAGGGTTTCCAAAGAAGCATGCACCGGAAAAGCGGAGCGTTTCCTTGCTGTGCAAATGCATCTCGTAGAATTGGCCGATTCCGTACCACGGTTGGTGTGGATTGATGAACAGCATCGCCTCACCTGACTGGGTTTTTTGCGGAGCGATGGCCCATGAATTCGAGCCTACTGCCTCGCGTACATCTGACTCAAACTGGTTCGGTGGATCGAACCAGTTCCAACTGTAACGCGGTAGTTGTTGATGTCGAAGACTGAGCTTTGCGTCCTCAGGACGAGGCTTTCTCGCTCCGCTTCCGCCGTAGGTCATGGTAAGCATCAGATAACGGTCAATTGCCAACACGTGCCATGCTTCAAACTGGTCAAGCAGACGTGGTTTGACTGAGGGGGCCGTTGCCAGCAGGTGATTCACGCCGGCGGCAAACGCTTCGAGAAGCTTCTGGCTTTCGGGGGGCAGTTTGGCGAAATCGGCTTCCGAGCGTCTCGCAAGCTCAAAGCTGCGTACCAGTAAGTCCGTTTTTAGTCCATCTTTGCCGCGTACCTCGGCGTACCGTCCAATGGCTTGGATCGTGGTGTCCTCAAGTTGCCAAAAATAATCCTCTGCTTGCGCATAGCCAGCGCCGAACAGTGTGCTCTCATCTGTGTCGCCAAAAAGGTGTGCGACTCCCCATTCGTCGCGATGAATCGTGACATGTTGAGCCAGCTCTTTACTGGTAAGTCGTTGTCCGTCTTTTGTGTTGCCATCTGCCGCTAACGTGGGAATTGTTTCAAGACACGACACGAAAGTCCAGGTTATCAAGAACGCAGTGGTTAGAAGTCGGATTTCTATCATTTGTTATTTGTCAAAACGAAAGTGTCGCTTGCCAGATTTTTAAATAGCAAGATGGTGTGAATGTTCTTGGTTTGGGCCGCTGTTAATAGAGGATCCCAATACGTCGGTAGAGATCTGCAAGAATCCAAAGGGGACCAATTAACAGAAACTGCAGATCACTTGCGAATGCAGGTCGCTTTCCCTCAATATGGTGCCCAATGAATTGGCCTGTCCACGCAAGAATGAACAACGGCACCGCCCATTGCCATGCGTTTAAGCCGGTCCACTGCTCGATCTGGCTGAGAATGAAGAGCGAAATTGACGCCATGGAGACCATCCCAATGGCAAGACTCGGAGAGAGGCGTGTGTAATAGATTGTGGAAAGAATCGCGACGGCTGTTGCAGTATTGAACCATGGTCCCCACTGGGCGACTTGCGTCGGCACTGGGATCGACCAAAGAAGTCCAAGAATGCTAAAGACAATTAGTGGAACGCAGATGAAATGTATCTTCTTGTTCAATTTGTTTTGGTGATAGAGCGAATACTGATTCAGCCATTGGTCGATGGTTCGGTGTGTTTCCGAACAACTTGGTGTTGCAGTCGCTTGCCCGCTCATGAGAATTTCTGCGATGTCAGATTGGTCGTGCAATGAGACTGTTGCGGGACTGCCACTCGAGTCACCTTGAGTAGGCTCCCTTGTTTGGGTGGGATCACCGCTGTCTTGCGCAGTCATGTCAACGTTGCTTTGGGGGGACTGGTGAGATGCGATCTTAAGGTGAATTGCATCCTGCGTATGTTACACCATTTTGTGTAACAGGAAGTATTCAGTGATGAATGCAACTCAGCCGGTGACTGCATGCCAGAGCAATTTGGGAAGTCGTAGGGCGGAGCTGTCAAGATACAGATCCAGTAAGTCCCAAGAGACTTTCTCGGGTTGCCGATGTGTCGAGTACCAAATTGGTTTCGGATGCATGCGTAACGGCGCGGTGAGGATTGTTTTCTCGGGGTGATTTAGCAGGAAGGTGTTGTGGACAAAGCCAATACCACTTTGGATGTTTCGTAAATTTGCTCCTGGGAAACCACCCCACGGTGGCGACATCAGCGCAAAGGAAATAGCCGTCCACTGGTTGATCCCGATTGTGCCGTACTGCAAGTTCCGCAGTGTCTCATCAAGGAGTCCTGAATGTTTGCGGCGAAACGCAGTGGGGATGGTAAGGCTGGCTGCCAGAGTGCCCCAGATGTCTTGATTGAAAATGTCCTGGACCTGTCCGAGAAAATTCTGTTCATTGTCCGAATCCAATGCCAATTCACCACACACGCATGTAAATGATTCTTCGCTAACCAAGTGCGGCGTTGCCCGGGGGGCTATGTCGCGTTTTATGGTCCATGGCAGGAAGTCACCATCCGCTGCTGGCTTGCCATTGAAGCGTTCAAAGCGACCCGCTGCACCGGGGTAGTAGGCGTATCGAGGTGGGGTGGCCGCAAGAACCGAATCAAGTAGGTCAAGAAACTGTTTTCTCTGTGACCACTGGCGGCAGGTGACAATGACTTTCGTTGCAATGCAATTGAAGGATGCGTTGTTGATGATCGAAGAAGCAATGGTTTCTGCTTGAGCACGAAGTTCTGAAGTTGAGTAGTGGCCCGGGATAACTGCCCACGGACTGACGTTTCCCAGTTCACTTGTGATCGTTTTTTGAAGGAGTGGGCTGTTGTTCTGCTTGCGTTTTTCACCCTCGTCACCCTGCCCCCACACGATGCAGTCATGGGTCTGGTCTGAGCCTGTGACGTGAATGGACTGGGCGAACGGATGATGAATCAGTTGCTGACCCGTTTCACTACCACCGCGGACAATCCTGAGTACGTTTGCGTCTATCAGAGGTTTGAATGCGGTTTCGAAGTGACTGGTCAGGTAGTCATTGACCGGATTCATTTTTAAGACAACAGCAAGATTCTCGGTCAGCACTTTGCTGAGCATGTCCGTCGCGGCAATCGAAGACACATTTCCGGCGCCCAATACCACGGCGATGGATGATTCCGCAGTGCCTGTACGAAACTGTTCGGTTGCATCAGAAAAAATAGCGTGTTCTGGAACCGATGGGGCGAGCCATGTTTCAGCTTTCATGGGCCAGAAAAGTAGCGAGTCATGCAACTGTTTTGTTGGGAACACCGGGACACGACATTGGCCGTGTCGCCGCGTTACCTGCCCGGGTAAGTGTGGGGTTCCACTGTCAGCGATATCCCGGAGTGATTTTGCCAGTAGTCGCAGGAATCGTACGGTTGCGATTGGGCCGCCAGTGATTTCCTCTGCTCTTGCCGGTGAGTCACTGGGGATTTGTTTCGCGCTGCATGCTGATTCAACCCACTGACGGGCAACGTCTCTCACGCCAGTGGCGCAGCGATCAATCAAGCTGATTCGTTCTTCAAGCGATAGAGTGCGCAGGAGTTTCGAACCCAGCTGAAGCTGTTCAAATAACTTTCCAATCTCTGCATCAGCCAATCCGGCTGAAGCTTGTGTGTTCATCACATCTCACGTGTAATTGCTTCTGTCAATCAAGTTCTTCGATCCATGCACGTATCAGTGCCGCAGCCTCGACTGGTACTAGGCTTTTGCCGACGCTGGGCATCGCAATGCCCGGGTCTTCCGACTCAATGCGGTACAGCAAAATGGATTCATCTGGTTTGCCCGGCACAATGTCAAACGATCGACCTCCTGAGCCATGCCCTGCTGCAACAGGGGTTTTGTTAACGCCAAACTTTGCCGGGTTCATTTGGGTCAAACGCAAATCGAGGCCAGATGTGCGAGCAGATCCACGCGGGTTGTGGCAGTGTGCACAATTCACGTGTAGCCAGGAGCGGGCTCGATCAGAGATGGATCGCTGCGGGGTGCCGCCGAAGACAGGCCACGTATCAATGGACTCGGGAGCCGGTGCCTCTATCAGCAGTTCCTGCTCTGTCCATGCGGCGATTTGATTTCGTGAACCATGGCCATGATCCCAGCTTCCATTCAGGTTCGCCGCAACTGGTCCAATGGGAACGAATTGGTCCCCCTGCTGGTGACAATTCAAGCATTGGTTGGCGTTGGGAACTTGGTAGCGATTGCTCCGTTGTTTTCCATCCGTGTGAACCCAACTTACGTCAATTTCACTTCCACCAAGGGCAAGTGTGGCTTCGGTTTGCTGTTCATTCCAGAGATACGAAAAACCAAACCAACCGTTGGTTTGGCGAAGTTCAATCCGTGTTTCGAGCAGTCGCTCGCCTAGGGCGGGGTCAGTCATGTCGATCGGATAAGCGAATGTTTTTGAAATTACAGTTCCGATCGGAAATTGAATTGTCCCCTGTTCGGAGTAACGAATCTGCTTGCCTTGGGGGATCTGAAAGAAGCGGTACTTGCTGGTGTAGTCGCTGAACAGCGGCGTGTTGAGTTCATAGGGAAAGACGTGTTCGGCTGGCACATGATCTGCGATGTTGCCCCTGAACAATTGATATTCCGAGAGCTTCTTCTTCGCCGTTCGGTAGGCCACGACAGCGTTTGATGCATCCCTTTTTGGTGGTTTTCCGGGAGGTAACACGACCTTGGGAATTTGTGCACGTTTGATTTGATGTGGTGTCAGCTCGCTTTCAATGTTGTGTCGTCCGGTAAGCAGGTCTCGAGGATTCATATGGGAGAGGTCGAAGTTCGTAAATCTCGCTTCTTTATTATTCTGTATTGCGGGCGTCTGCTGTTCTGTCAAGGTTTTGTTTTTGATTCGAGTAGGGTCACCAACACCATCCCAGAAAATGTCTGGAAAGACGCCTCCCACAAATGGAGCAAGTAGCAGTCCCATCTCACCAGCAGGGGCATAGCCGCTGTCACTGATCTGGTTGTCGTGGATTGAAATCAGTTCTGGATAGGGATCAAAGTCAGTCGTGTCACGTTTCTTTAATCGCTTGCCACTGGCTTGGTACGCGAGTACGGCTACGCCTGTTGTTTGGTGATGTTTCACCGTGTTGTGATCGACTTCGACTTCATCTGTCGCCATGATCATGATTCCCATGCCTGGAGGCACTGATGCGACGATGTTTCCCTTGGCGGCAAAATTTAAGTGATTGTTATCTGTGACATGGTTGTCATGAACTCGGACCTGTCGACCTGACTTGATTTGTAAGCCGGGCAAATCAAATACAAGAATGCCACCGGTGTTGTTGGTCGCAACGTTATCGTAGACATCCGCGTGGATTGTGTTTTCAATTTCGATTCCCGCAACATTTCTTTCCGCGCGGTTAGAACGCACGATGACGTTGCGGCTCTGGCCAACGTAGATGCCAGCATCCGATGCACCAATGGCCGTGCACGATTCGATCAACACATTGCTGCACTGAACCGGGTAAATCCCGTAAGCTCCATTGGTTGATAATGCAGGGCCCGTCCATTCGGTACGGACGTCACGGAAAGTCACGCCGTCAGAACCCAGTACTTTGATTGCATTGCCTGCGGTGTCTTCGACTGCGAAGCCTTCCAAGACTAATTGATCACCTGTGGCCTCCAAGCCTGCGCCACCTGAAGCCTGACCTTTAAACGACAAAACGGTTTTGTTGCTGCCGGCACCGCGGATCGTCAGATGGCTGGTCGTGATGTCCAGTTGGCGGTGGAATTGAAAATGCCCCTCTGCCAACTCGATCACATCGCCCGGCATTGCATCGATCAACTTTGACTGAAGTTCGTACTGGATATTGGGGCCAGTCTGCAACTTGGATATCCGGGGCGATTGGTTTTCGACGGCAAAGGCCAGTGACGAAAGAACGAAGCTGACCGCCGTCATTAGCACTAATGAACAAGAGGTTGCTAATCGGGCTACCGAACATTGAACCGGGGCAATGAAGCGTTGCATGATGGCCGATAAACGTTTTGTGCGGAATTTCATGCTCAGCTACCGCAGGTTGATAGATGCGAGGCAGAACACAACGTGAATGTTTCAGTAGTGCGTTGGAAAAGGCTAAGTGCGTTGTGAAACTGCCTCGGCAGTGAACAGGCGTTGGCAATCTCCAGTCTAACGTTTGCACGAAAGTTCAGCCAGTTCGACCCTAAGGCAAGCACGCAAGCAAATCCACATACACGAGCTCGCGATCCCTGAAACGGTGTAGTGTGAAGCAGTCGGTTTTGACACGTAGCATTTTTCTACCAAGCTTTTGGCGTGTGCTTTGGATGCCCATGGGTGTCGGTTTGGAGGTTTTCGGTAAAGATAGTCACTTTCGCGATTGGATCACACTCAAAAGCTTTCGGTAATTGCGTCCCAGTATATCTTTTTTTTCTTCTTCACTGATTTGGGCAGTGATGACTTTTGCAAGCTCTGTTCCTAGTGACCGCGATGGTAAGTGACTTCCGAAGATGATTCGCTTTGATCCGAGTTCGCGAGTTGCCATTTCGATGAAACCTGCGGTCGCATCAAACCCAGACGTTTCGATTAATACGTTGGGTGTGTCACGCACAGCACGGATACCTTGTTCCCACTCGCCACCAGCGTGCGCGCAGATGAACTTTTGTCTCGGGTAGCGGGAGGCCAAGGTTGCAAGCTCCATCGGTGTTGATTCATTTGGTGAGCGTTTGCCACCAGTTTTTAACCATGTGTGTTGCATGATTACTGCCCCCAGTTCCGACACTCGTTCCACGACTTTAGTTGCATGGGGGTCCAAGCAATTGGCTGCGGCGGGTCCACTTCCGGGAAAGTAAACTCCCAGCATTGGGCCATTCTTGACCCACTGGTCCAGAGCTTCCAGGGAACCTTTTGGATTCTGCAAATTGAGCTGGATCATCCCCAGTAACTTGTTGGGCAATCGCTCAAGTGGTTTCAATACCAACTCCGGTTTGCGTCGTAATAAGTTTTCCAATTCGGGATCTGTGGTCGTGCCAATTCCAACATGGGCAAAGTAGCAAAGCTTTTCAAAGTGGCCCAATTGAATCGCTGCCATTGATTTTTCAATGTCATTGATCAGTTTGCTGCTGCCGTCGGTTCCCGGGTGAGAGAATGCTGGCGTGAAGTAAGAGTCCCAGATGCGGTAACCCCGAAGGGTTTCTGTGGGTGGCAATCCAAAAAACATTGTCACTACCTTTGTTGATTGTGCGGGAGTGTGCTTTTGGTGATTCTGAAATGCTCGGCATTTTCCTGCATGATTGCTTTGACATCTACGGCCGGGATTCCCGTCTCAACCATGCGTATGCAGGCGGCTTCCGGGATTAGGAAGGGTGAGTGGGATCCATAAAGAACACGGTCGATCCCGATGGCATTGGCTAGCGTAGCAACACCGTCGGTTCCATCGACTCTTGATGTATCTACTGTGAGTCGGGGAATCGATGCGAAAGTTTGCCTGTCAGATGCGGAGGGACGGCAGTTCAGAATTTGAACTTTTGCATCTGGGATTTGCTGCATCCAGTGTTGCAGAGGCCGAGGATCCACATTGGGAGCCTGTAGCGAACTGGACTGCGTACGTGTGTCTTCCATCGCCACCACGACTTGCACGAATCCGCCCAGCTTGGTTGCTGTCACAAGTAGCTCGCCAAACACCGCATCGTCCAATGCATAGCCATGGTAACCGGGAAGCAGTCTGACCCCGGGCATGGCGAATCGGCCCAGGCATAGATTTAGATCATGTTTCCAGTCGGGAAGATTTGGGTTGACCGCGCCCACGGGGATAAGTTCCGCCCGCTTTTGGCAAAGTTTCTGCAACCGTTCATTGACCTTGCGCAGGTCACGATGCAGCAGGGCTTCAAAACTACCTGCCCATGCTTCGGTAATCCCCAATTGCTGAAACTTGGCACACAGTTCATTGACTTCATCAAGTGGGAGGCGTCGGAATGGCCAGTGAAACAGGCTGACATTCGTGTCGATAACCTTGGATGGCATCGACATGGGGGGCAAGACATTCGAGGGCAAGACATTCGAGGGCAAGGGCGTGGTTGCGGATTTCTCTCCTTCGCTCGCTGCCACCATGGAAGCCGTTCCTGCTGCCAAAGCTCCGTGTATCAATTCACGTCGATGAAATGCCATCAGTGGTTCCTGAGAAAACTAGGCGAGAATGTCATGCACCACGGTTGGAACGTTCACCCCGGTCAGTCGTTCTTCGAGTCCACTGCGGCGGAAGAACAGTTCTTGATGATGGAGTCCAAGCATATGCAGGATGGTGGCGTGAAAGTCATGAACGCTGACAGGGTTCTCAACCGCCTTGTGTCCAAAGTCGTCGGTCTTGCCGTATGACAACCCACCTTTGACTCCTCCACCGGCCATCCACGACGAGAACGCCTGCATGTTGTGATCACGTCCGGTGTAAATATCACCCGACCGTTGGGATGTTGGTGTTCGCCCGAATTCGCCTCCCCAGACGACCAGCGTGGTGTCTAGCAGGCCTGTTCGTTTCAGGTCTTTTAACAGAGCTGCAACTGGTTGATCCGTTCGCTCACAAATGGCCTTGTGGTTAGCGCGCAAATCCACGTGGCTGTCCCACGGTTGTTCTTCAAGGAAAATTTGCACAAACCGGACGCCGCGTTCGACGAGTCGTCGGGCCATCAGACAACGTTTTCCATAAGAGTCTGTGTTCGCTTTGCCCACGCCATACAAACGCAGCGTTTCTGCGTTTTCGCGGTTCAGGTCCAACGCTTCGTTTGCTGTCAGTTGCATCCGGGCAGCGAGGCCATAAGACTCAATTCGTGCATCAAGATCTTGACGATGTGGGCGTTTTGATCGGTGGATTTTATCAAGTGTTTTTAATAACTCGCTGGCAGTGGCAGAGACGTCAGTCGGTTGGTTGTACTGTTTGCTGAGATTGAGGATGGGCGATCCTGTAGGGCGAAAAGGAGTGCCTTGGTAAACGGGAGGTAAAAAACCTGCAGTCCAATTTCGTGTGCCGTTTTTAGGCAAACCCAGCGGATCTCCCAGCACCACATAGGCCGGTAAGTTCTGGTTTTCTGACCCCAGCCCATAGGCTGTCCATGCACCCAGAGTTGGGTATCCCATGAAGAGTCTGCCGCTGTGGATTTTGTATAACGCGTTGTCATGATTGGGGTGATCGGTCCACATCGAATTGATCAGGCAGATGTCGTCGACCATTTGCGAGGTGTGAGGAAGCGTATCTGCCATCCACATGCCAGATTCACCGTGTCGCTTGATGGGATACTGCCCCCCCATCATTACCCCGATGTCAGTAACGCTTGTGTTGCCAATCTCTTCGACGCTACCGGGATAAGGCTTGCCGTCCAATTTGGCCAAATCCGGTTTTGGATCAAACAGGTCCATCTGGCTTGGGCCGCCGTTCATGAATAACTGAATGACCGATGTCGCTGTGGCTGGGTGATGCACCGGCTTTGGACGCAGGTCATAGGGGTTGCCAAAGTGTCCCAAGTGCGAATCATTTCCCTCTTTTGTTTGGATTGATGTCGGTTTGTCCGCGAAAAGGTCATCAGTCATCAGGTGCATCAGCGCAGCACCCAGCAGACCATCACTGGTCCGTGCGAAAAAGTCCCGTCGCGAAGTTGAGGGAAGCGATGCCAAAATTAGTTAGTCCACGTAAAGGAAAGCTGCTGTGTTGAAAATCGTGTGGCAGTAAGTCGCCAACGCTTGTGTCCTGTCTCCCTGCCAATCGCGCTCAAGCTTGCTCAGAGTCATGTCGCCAAGTTCCAGTTCATTCTCGTTTGCAGGTCTGCTGAACGCAGTCTGGTAAACAAGGTTGACTCGTGTTCGGTTTTGGTCGTCGAGTTTCTGGGATTCGATGATGCCCATGATCCGATTGGCAAACGACAGTGACAGGTCGTGGACATGTTTGTCATTGAGCAACATCAGTGCTTGGGGCGAAACGGTCGAAATGGGGCGGTCAAGACAATTGGGCCCCATTTGAGGATAATCGAATGTATCCATCATCGTTGCGATCTCGGTGCGCCGGTATTGCAGGTAAATGCTGCGACGCCAGTAGGAATTTGCTTGACTCTGTTCGGGCTTGCGAGTGTTTTGCTTAGCAGAGCTTGCCAGGTCAGACTGGTTGCTGGATACCTGGATGGGGGTAGCGTCGTTGCTGGGAGGGGCACTGTAGCTTGGGTAGACACTCACAAGCCCATCCCGATTAACCGAGACGGCGTCGGGTACACCACCGGATGCGAATGACATTCGACCTGACACGAATAACAGCGAGTCTCTCAGGGCTTCGGCGTCCAAACGCTGTAGTGGCATGCGACCCAGGAGTCGGTTTTGTGAGTCGAGCTGTTGGTGTTGGTCTGTTACCTGACTTGTTTGTTGGTAGGTTCTCGAATTCATCATCAGCCGGTGCATCGCCTTGATGCTCCATCCGCTTTGAATGAATTTCAAAGCCAGCCAATCCAGCAATTGTGGATGTGAGGGTGGTTCAGCTTGTCGGCCGAAGTTGCCAAGGTCTGACGCTAACCCTGCTCCAAAGTGTCTTGCGAAGATGCGGTTGACCATGACTCGTGCTGTCAACGGATGGTCGTCTCGAGTCAGCCACGATGCAAATGCAAGCCTGCGGCCTGTTGTGTTGTGGTTACCTACCTGAGATGCGGCTTTTAACGGAGTGACTTGGAAAGGAGTTTTGCCATTCGTGAGAACGGTTGGCACTCCCGGTCCGACAAGTGTTCCGGGTTTGTCGTGCTCACCACGCCGTAAGACATAGGTGGGTGAGGGACGTCCCATGTCCCAGAGGGCACGAATGGTTTGTGGGGGAACCATTCGTTGTCTCAGGTGGTGCAGCTGTTTTTTGAGCTGTTCAGCTTCGATTCTGCTTTCTAGGATCAACGCAGGTTGTTCAGAATCAGGCAGTACTTGCGCTTTTTGCAATCGTTCAACCAGTCTCTTTTCGGTTAGCGTACGAGTGTTGTCAGCCTTCTTGAGTGCTTGCAGCGTCGTCAGGTTGTCTTGGTTCGATTGCTCGGGATGGTGATGGCGCAACAGGTCCAAGCGAATGTCAGTTTCGATTTTTTTCTGTCGTGCCAGTAAAGCTTTCTGCTGTTTCTCCAGCGGTGGATTGATCTCGGCGATTCGTATTTGATGTTCCTGCGTTGCGACATTTAACTTGCGTTGTTTGAAACTACTCCAATCATGTTCGTCTAACGCACCTTGGAACACGGCTTTCAGTCGGTAGTAATCGCGTTGTGGAATCGGGTCGTATTTGTGCGAATGACAGCGGGCGCATTCCATTGTTAGTCCCATCAGTCCGGAACTAACGACAGAAAGAACATCTGCGACGACCTTCAATCTCTCTGGAACAAAGTTCATCGTCCGTGAACCAGTCTCGTCGATGCCCATGCGAAGGAAGCCAGTGGCTACCAGTTTGTCGACGGTTTCGGTGGTGACGGTTTCGGTGGTGACGGTTTCGTTGGTGACGGTTTCGTTGGTGACGGTTTCGTTGGTGACGGTTTCGTTGGTGACGGTTTCGTTGGTGACGGTTTCGTTGGTGACGTTAGAGGCTTGCGATTGGGCTAACAGTTCATCACCCGCAAGTTGTTCCATCAGGAAGTCATTGTACGGCTTGTCCTCATTGAATGCTCGGATGACGTAATCACGATATTTCCAAGCGACCGCTCGCAAAGGGTCAGCGCTGGTGCCGCCCTCTGAGTCGGCGTAGCCTGCTAGATCGAGCCAGTACCGCCCCCATCGCTCACCATAGCGGGGTGACGCCAAGACGTGTTCGACCATGTTTCGGTACCAGTTCGGGTCGTTGCTGCTTGCCCAACGCTGCAGTTCATCGAGTTCAGGCGGCATGCCCTGTAGGTCCATGTAGACGCGACGAATCAGGGTGAACCGGTCGGCAGGCTTTGACCAAGTGAGACCTGAGGCCTTCAGCTTACGGCCCACAAAGTCATCAATCGAATTTCCTGATGCAGGCCATTGTGGTGTCTGAAATGCCCAATGTTCGCGATCCTGTTGGCTCACTAATGGGTCTGGCTGCGTCGTGGCAACATCAGGTGTCAAATCTCCGTCAGGTGCCTTGGCTGTGATCCAGTCACGCAGCAGTTTGACCTCGGCTAAGGAAGGGCGTCGGACGAAAAATTTAAGCAACGACTTGCTGGGCGGACAGGCTTGCGATTCAATTCTCCGAATCATCAGGCTATTGTCGGGATCACCGGGGATCAAAGCAGGCCCGCTCTTTCCCCCCTTGAGCATGTTTGCACGGGTTCGTAGATCGAGTCCTCCTTGCTGCAGGCGTGGACCGTGGCAGGAATTGCACCTCAACAGCAAAACAGGAAGTACATCGTGTACGTTTGATTCTCGTGTTTTGATAGTATTTGTTTTGGACGGTGATCCAGCAAGAAGCCAACGCTGAATCAGATTTTGTTCTTGCTTACTGAGCGAAGGTTCTCCTGCTGGTGGCATGTCACCGCTGTCGATTTGATG
>Ga0315330_10001345_pt1 | contig 16452 bp, 10 predicted proteins | sample M140m34915metaG_FD_203453 | JGI IMG/M metagenome (GOLD analysis project Ga0315330, IMG submission 203453) | Ammonia-oxidizing marine archaeal communities from Monterey Bay, California, United States - M1 40m 34915 | ecosystem: Environmental > Aquatic > Marine > Intertidal zone | place: USA...
CGCCTTTTGCCTGGGTTCCAAATCAGCTTTGAGATAATTCACAGCGACCTGATCCGCGATCATTGGATTCTTAGCGCGAATTCTAAGAATAGCCCCATGGGCAATGATGCAATACTGACAATCATTGAGTGCTGAGGTTGTAACGATAATCATTTCTTTATCGGCTTTCGTGAGCTGACCGCGTTGAGAGTCGAGCAACGCGTCATGATAGGAAAAAAATGCACGAAACTCATCGGGCCTTCGAGCCAAGCCAATAAAGATATTCGGTAAAAAGCCTGACTTATTTTGAACATTCTCGAGCCTTTGCCGAATATCATCGGGCAGATCTTCGAGCCGAGGCACATTAAAACCCTCTCTCATAATAAGGTCCTCCACAATCGAACTCCTTTTTATCCTATTTCTATTCGAGCCTCTGAACTGATTGCACCCTTTGCAATCAGGGAACGCTTTATTCAGCCCTCACCCGGAGAAGGTCACGAGTGCAAACCATAGAAACTTGCAATCGCAAGCCCCTCTGCCACGCTGCTGAAGGGATCATGTTCAACAACCTTTCCAGGAAACAAACCATCAAGAAGGGTTTGAAACATAGAGATTAAGCTTGACCCGCCCGTGCGCACCACAAGATCAATTTCATCTGGCTTCAGCTTCGCATCCGATAACGTCTTGTGGATCAATGCGACAATTTGCAACCGCAATTCTTCGAGCAGGGCGTCAAAGGATGCACGGTCAACCTGGACCCATAGGTCTATTTCAGGAACATCGATGACTGCGGACTTTGCCGAAGACAAGTCCGCTTTAGCGCGCCGTATGGCCTGAAAAACGCGATAGCCATGATTGTGGGAAATCAACTCCTCAAGCCGGGAAAATTTTGCGGCGGTAGCGCCGCCTGCATTAATTCCGTCTCTTAGTTTGGATCGGTATTTGTTCTGGTTAAGGGTGTAGGTGACTGGCCAGTTGAGGAGCAGTGACTCAAATTCCTTAAAGGGAAATTCGGTATCAATCATCTCTCCATCGACTCGTCGGACCCACCGCTCTCCCTGCCCGAGCTCTGGAGATACGAACCGCTTAAACATTAATTGATCAATATGGTCCCCTCCAAGGGGCAACCCCGAGGTACCAAGCACAGTCATTTCGACGCCCTGGTAACGGACGAGACTAAGATCCAAGGTTCCTCCGCCAAAATCAAAGGTGAAAGCGACGCCTGCTTCATTTGCGAACGACAAAGCGCGGTTTCTGGAATGCAAGTAACTCAAAGTCGCCGCCAACGGCTCGGGATAGAATCTATCGGCCCTTAAACCAGCGTATTCCGCTGCTTCCTGTAACCGACTAAGCGCAACCCGATCAGCATCAACAGTCCCCTCAAAATGAACCGGACGGCCAATAACAATTTGGTTGTCCCGCTCCGGAACAGCCATTTCAATTGCCATCCGCATAGCCTTGAGCATCGGAGTCATGAGCGCTACTAATCGAAAGGGATGGTCGAACACCATCAGCCGCTTGATCTCTATCTGCCCGATCAAACGCTTAACTCCTCGAAACAGCCGACCAGGCAGGCCGCGATCGATGACCGCAGCGCCATAGACTGCACTGGTCGAAACCTCGGGTTGGGCGAAAGGATCATCACCTGCCGCCTCTCCGGTTAAAAGCGACGCGTGGGCAACAACCTCGGACGTCAGTTCCACAACGCGATCACGATTTTCCTCGATATACTGAGCAATGGCCTCACTACCAGTCCTCGCTTGAAGCTCACGGTTGAGGTGCACCGCGGTCGGCGTGACATCTAGACCGGACTCCAGATAAATTCGATGAACGGTTTCACCATCAAACCAAGCCGCCGCTGAGTTCGACGTGCCAAAATCAAGGCCGATGCCGATGCTGTTGAACGGGTCTACCACGAGCGACTTCTACCCTCTCAGTCGAACTAATGAATACCTTGAGCACCCTACAGGTGCTGTTAGCCACCGCGTTGGATCGCGTTGAAAGGCAACCACCTGAAATGGAAGCCAAGGTCGATTCATCTGAATAATACTACTCCGCGCCGCGAGCTCTAGGAACGTGCCGAAAGTCCAAGGCTCTCTAAAAACTGTCCGCCGGTGGCCAGCAACCTAAACTCAGCAATCCGCAACTGAAACTCTGCTGAAACAAGACCCGAGCGCGCCCTGAACAACTCATTTTGAATATCCAACACATCCAGCAGCGTTCGTTTTCCGATGGCCAGCTGTTCAAGATAAACCTCGAGTACCTCTTCGGTTGCAGTGACATGAACCTGCAAATACTCCAAACGTAGGCCTAAGTCCTCAATATCGTTCCAAAGCAAACTCACGTCTTTTGTGATCGAGCGTCTCAAAGCGATCAACCCCTGCTCCGCAGAACTGATTCTGGCTACCGCTTCGGTCAACCTGGCCTTATCTGCACCGCCTCGGTACAAGTTATAGCTCATACGAAGCACCGCCGTCTGATCATCATTTGGACCCGGTGAGCCATCCATATTGTCATTGCGGGTCGCACCAAGCGTGAGATCAACCCTTGGTTGAAATGCTCCTAAAATTTGCTTGCGTGCAGCTCGGGCCGCCTCAAGATCAGCCTGCGCAGCCTCAACCTGGGGATTATTCTGAAACGCACGCTGCACAGCGGCTTCGAGTGTTTCAGGTAGCGTGATGGGTCGACTCGGCAAAACAAGGTCAACCGCACTTTCACCAACAACCCGATAAAACTGAGCCCGACTGTTCTGGGCATCTTTTTGGCTGAGAAGCATGGAGCTCTTTGATTGAGCCTGACGTCCCTTGGTCTGAACAACATCCACCTTAGTGCCTACACCCCCTTCGAAACGCTCTTCGATTTTCGACAGCGTTTCCTCGTGTTGGACCAAATTTTGTTTTGAGAGGACAACGAACTGATCAGTCCTGAGCACTTCGAGGTAGGCTTGAGCCACCTGCAAACTGGTATTTTCACGAGTCGTGGCCACGCGAGCAGCGGTTGCCGCCATCACGGCATCCTGCTGCTTAACGTAATTCGATGTTCCAAACCCATCATAGACCATCTGATTTAGAACGAGACTACGCTCATACCGGTCGAACCGCTGATTGACCAATTCCGTTGCACGCGTTGTCGTATTGTCTGACTCTTCAAGACCTCGCGCAAACACAACATCTACCGAGGGCAAAAATCCCGCAAAGGCTTGACGCCGCAGTGCAGTGGCTGCCTGGAGATTAAATTCAGAGGTTTGTATATTGGGATTGGTTAAAAGCGTCTGCTGAACCGCCTCCTCGAGAGACTGGGCAGAGGCGTTCACTGACAGTAGCCCGATTAAACCTAAAAGAATCGTTATGCTTCTCAAGCGCTTTCTCTCAATATGTCCGACTTTACCCGATAGAAGTTTACCGAAAATTAAGATTCAGAGATACCGGCGGATTCGTAACTGCCAACCATCATAAAGGCGGACCAAATATAAGGTTGCCCCCAGAGAGGCGATTCCTTGAGTTCTAGCTGAGACTCTCTGAGCGCTTGTCGCGCCGGCATACCTGTTAAAATTCGCTGATAAAAGCTGGTCATCAACGCTTGGGTGCCGGCATCGCTGACTTCCCACAAAGAATTTACCACCTCAGAGACACCCGCCTCTTGAAATGCTCGGCGTAGACCATAGACCCCTTCTCCCTCGTGAATCTCACCCAGCCCGGTTTCACACGCTGAAAGAACCACTAATTTGGTACCCGAAAGTTTTAAATCCAGCACTTCGAGTGCCGTCAGGACGCCATCGTTGCGCGTATCGATATCTCCGAGAAACTTTGCATTCTTGTTGATCCCGGCGAATGCCAATCCAGCCCGCAGCAGCGGGTTATCGCCAGGCGGTGGAACTTGCAGGTCGGCACCGCGTTGCAGCTTAAGCAATCGCTTTTTTAGATTCTCATCGGCCTTTAAAAAGAAACCGTGGGTCGCAATATGCAGAATTTCAGGGATTTCTTCGAGTTGACTGATCACCTGTTCTTCAGCCTCTTTTTGACTAAACACCGCTTTCGCTTCATTTTTTGCATCGACCTGCTCAACGATGATTTCCCCCTCTTTTTGAGCCCCTGGAAGGGGAAGAAAATTGAGCCCCCTCAACCCACTCCCTGCGCCAAGCAACGTATCCGATTGAACTGCTCGACTCGCAGCGACTTGCCTGATTTGATCTGGATCAGCCACTCCATCGGCATCATAGTCAGGCCCGGCAACGATCATGTAGGGTCCTTCGGACAAACTCAGAAAGCTAGGCAATAGATCTCGACCGGAGGTCAAAAAATGAAAATCAATGGTGTCCACCAAATAGGCTTCGTCATAATCGACTAAAGCAGCAAAAGGTAAAATGTTAAGCAGTCCGTCCGGGATTAGGTAGATATAATCAATCGACTCGGTGGCAGACGCGATCGGCTCCCAGATCGCCTCATATGCGATCTGCCCAACCTCTATAAAATCAAAATCTTCGGCAGCCGGATCTTGAATGGTCTCACGGTACTCGGTAATCAGCGCGTCAGCCTCCTCTGCATTCTCATAATTGACCAGCATGTAGTCGAGCGCTCCACCTCGCCGAGAAACCACCGCCGCCAAGTAGTGCGGACCAGATTCAGTTTGGTACGATTGAAAATCAACCAGGGCGCGGCCGTCCGAGATTTGCGCTTCGAGCGCTGCGACGCTGATGGTTGCGATAGAGGTTCGGTACTGCGCGCTAGCGCGCCCCAGACGACCCTGCAGTTCGTTAACTTTTTGCTCGAGATCATAGAGCGCTTCGGGATGGCGACCCGCGGTCTCAGCGGTCGGCCCGCTCAAAGTAAGTTTTGCCAAGGATTCGCGGCTGACCCGAAGCTCATTCGCAAGGCTCGATAACTCAGGATTTTGAGTCATACGCCCAATTTGCTGAATCTCAGAGGTAATTTTTAGAAGAAGACCCTTTCGATGCATGCTGGCTTCGAGTGCCAATCGGGCGTTCTCAGGACCGCCTACTTTGGCAAGCAGTGCCAAGTAAGACATTAGCTCAGGCCGGTGCAACCGCATATAACCCTCGCGGGCGTTTTCACCGGTCACCCAAAGCATACGGTCAAGGAATGCACTCCGACGCAAAAATCCTGCGCGCTTCAATTCAATGCCCGCCGTGAGTTCCCCTGCAGTGACCAAAGTATCTGACAGGCTGTTTAATGCTTCAAAAGTATAGGGGTGCTGTTCACCCAATACCGCTTCGGCTTTGGTCAAGGCATCGGCCAACGTCAACTGTGCCTCTGAGAGCCGCCCCATCAATAGATACGCACCGCCCAAATCGATCAATGATCGAATCACATCAGGATGATCGTCTCCAAGTTTGTCCCTTCGAAGGGTTAATGCCAGCAATAGGGTCTGCTCGCCCTCAACAAGGGCGCCACGCTTCATCTGAACCCGGCCAAGGTTGTTCAGTGCTTTTAGACGCAGCGGGTGAGATTCGCCCAATGTACGCGTCAATCGCTCCAAAACATCGATAAAAGCTGGCTCTGACTTGTCAAAGTCGTTCATCATAAAGTAAAGAAAAGCGAGGTTATTTTTGGTGGCCACCGTGTCAGTATGGTCATCACCAAAAAGCCCCGACAAAATTGAAATGCTCTTTTGATACAAAGGCTCAGCTTCTCTAAAGCTGCCCTGACTTTCGTAGAGCAGGGCTAAATTATTGCTTTGCCGTGCAGCCTCTGGATCTTGCTGCCCCCGGACGGTTTCAACTAAGGACAGTGCCTGCTTCATCAGGGGTTCGGCCTGATCATACAATCCCATGGTTTCATACAGGTTACCTAAATTATTGGTGAACGCGATCACGATCGGATGTGACTCACCCACCACGCTCTGCATTCCCTCGAGGGCCTCAATAAAGGCTCGCTCCGCCGCCTTAAACTGACCGAGTCGCTGCAGCAAATTCCCTTTTTTCGCCACCAAACTGTAAAGATTGCTCGGCGCATTTCCCCACTGAGATCGAGCAGTTGCTTCTATGGTATCCAGCACAGACAGTGCTGAATCATAGTCAGCCGCATCTATCAACACGTCGATCAAGTAGACATTGGCCCTCAGCCACGGATCGGACTGGACAACCGTTAGCGCAAGCGCATCATTCAGCGTTAAACGTGCCTTGACTAACTGGCCACTTTTTCGATGAACGTCAGCCAGCCTCAACCTCATGTTCACTGCATCACTCGAAGCTGGACCCCCGCTCTGACTTGCCCAAGCAATGCCCTGTTCAAGGTGACTTTGAGCAACTGCCAGCTCGCCAACCCCAATTGACAATTGAGACAAAAAATCCAGACAGGCATGGTAACGCGGATGCCAGGGCGACAAAGCCTGCGACAGCGCCTCGCATAGAGCCTCCTGGGCATCAACAGCCGCCCGAGCCCAGCCGGTTTGATTCAATATTCGCACTCGGTCCTCGATGATTAATTGGTTGTACCGATGGGCAGATGGCAACACAGCGAGCATTTGATCTTGAACAATCTCTAAGATGCTCATCGCCATATCCACATCACCTTGCTGAAGATAGAGCCAATGAGACTGCCCTAGCATTTGAACCGTACTGGGATGCTCACTTCCTAGGGCTTCTGCGTAGGCCCCGTAGACCGCATCAGGCATTGCCTCTGCGTAAGGAATAACCCCCGCCTCGAGCAGCTTCTGATAAAACCGAAATCGTGCATCCGCGGTCAAAAGATGCCCTTCGCCCAACAAATCCGCAGCAAACGATACGACCCCTTCTTGATCCATCAGCCCTTGCTGGAGATTTCCTGCGGCAAAGTTCGACTCCGCCTCAAGGCTCAGAGCTTCGTAAGCGCCTAGCAAATCTTCCATACCTTCTGGCACGGCTCTCGCAGCCTGAAGGGATAAGCTGGCTTCAAGGGGCAGTTCAGAGAAGGGAGCGGCCCGAGCTTTAAGCAGGCTTGCTATTGTTTCATAATCCTTCGAGGCGACTGCGCGCTCAAGTTCCTCCCCGGCCTCCGCCACCGCAGAGGCGCCAGTCAGCGCCAGAAATAGCAATAGAAAATGACGCCCCAACATCGATAATTGCATTAATCCTCCAAAACCTTTCATCTTGATTATCTCGGGCTTCTCTCACTGATGGTTTAATTGAATTAGGCCTTACCGTCAACGCTCTTTTTAGGCACGAGCATGATATAAAGAGGTCCACCGCCGACAACCGGTCGCAATTGAACTCGGAGAATCAATGCATCAGTTTGAAAATTCTTGGCTGGCCAGAACACTGGGTCGGTTCGTCTTAGCGCTTTTCGGCTGGCGCGTTGCGGGATCAATCCCAAAATCCAAACACACGGTGATTATTGCAGCGCCTCATACAAGCAATTGGGATTTCATTTTTCTGATCGCTGCGACTTCCGCCATTGGCGTCCGCATTAATTGGCTGGGCAAGCAATCTCTTTTCAACCACCCGTTGGGATTTTTGATGCATGGCCTTGGTGGCATCCCGGTGGACCGATCTCAGCGCAATAATATGGTAGATCAAATCTGCGAACGGTTTAAGAGTCGTGTTTCACTTCATCTCGTTGTGCCCCCTGCTGGGACTCGCGCAAAGACTGATCGATGGCGGTCAGGTTTCTACCACATCGCGAGGCAAGCCGACGTCCCGGTTATCTTCGGTTTTTTAGACTACTCCAAAAAACTCGCAGGTATCAGCAACGTCAATCACCTCTCCGGCATCGTCAAACAGGACATGGACAAAATACGATCTTTCTACGCCGACAAAATCGGAAAGTTTCCTACGTTGTCGAGTACAGTTAGGCTCGCAGAAGAAATCGATCCAACAGCGCCTTCCCAATCGAATCAGGTTGATTGAACTCCACGAAGGCATCGTCGAATAAAGCACGGAGCGGCGGCGCTCTGGTTTAGAACACTCGGACCTGATGAGCAAACTGGCCGTAACCGATTTTTAAGTACTGCCTGATGGCCACTCTTTCGCCAACGCTGACCTAACATCAATGATGGCAGGACATCATCCATGGCTGGTAGGTATCGACAATCTTCCTTAACGAAGGCCGAGATTCTCGTTTGAGCAGCCCTTTAGGCCCCTTTCAATTCTAAGCGCCCAGCAAGCAAAGACGCCATCAGGCACTGGCTCGAAGACATTAAAGGATAAGACCTAGCGCCAATCACATCCACCGAAGACGGCCATCCTCCAGTAGCCGACCGTCCCAACCGTTTGCTATCACAGCGCACCTATTAGCCAGAACCGAATAAATAGCAGTCATCTGATCAGGATATCGGCCCTTTGAGGCGGCCCATTGCAGGGAGTTCGCTAAGTGCCCACACCCTCAAAAACGATCACACTTCTGGCGACAGAACCTGACTTCATATCAACAAATGCCTGATTAATATCGTCAAGTCCAATTCGCTTGGACACCATTTCATCGAGATGCAGCTTTCCTGCCAAATAAAAATCAATAAACCGCGGCATATCAATGCGAAAACGGTTGGATCCCATAAAAGATCCTTGAATGCGCTTTTCCTGCAGAAACGCGGCACCCATCAGCTCAATTTTGACACCAACCGGGATCATACCAATCACTGTGGCGGTACCCCCCGCTCTGAGCATCGCAAAAGCTTGCTCGGCTGTTGCTTTCAGACCAATGGCCTCAAAGCTATAATGCACGCCGCCTCCAGTGAGCGCCATAATTTGCTCCACGGGATCCCCATCAGCAGCGTTGACTGTATCTGTCGCGCCAAACGTTTTGGCCATTTCCAATTTGGCTGGCATCGTATCAACAGCGATGATTCGACCAGCACCTGCCAGCGCTGCGCCATTGATACACGACAGCCCAACGCCGCCGCAGCCGATCACAGCAACGGTTGTGCCCGGTTCTACCGCCGCAGTATGAAAAACACTGCCAACTCCTGTGGTGACCGCACAACCAATCAATGCCGCCCGATCCAGAGGCATGTCCTCACGAATTTTAACGATCGCATGCTCATGCACGAGCATTTGTTCAGCAAAAGAGGATAAGTTCGCAAATTGTTGGACCGGTTGTGACTCGATGGCCAATCTTGGCGCATCTTCAGCCCCCCGCTTCGTCTCAGGGTTTTGGCACAGCGATAAATGCCCTGTGAGACATTCTTCACAGTGACCACAAAAGACCGATAAACAGGTGATCACGTGATCGCCGGCCTTGACGTACGTGACGTCGCTGCCCACCGCTTCAACAACCCCTGCAGATTCGTGGCCAAGCACCATGGGCGTAACTGCTGGATAGAGACCTTCAATAAAGTGGAGGTCGCTGTGGCACACGCCAGCCGCAGCGGTGCGAATTAAAACCTCACGCGGGCCAGGCTTTGATATCGAAATCTCCTCGATGCTCAGCGGGGCTCCGACTTCTCTGAATATTGCAGCTTTCATGCTCTCTCCCTGTCTTTTAGGTGTCTTGGGTCAAGTTCTCACAAACCACTATGCCCTGTTCGAGGGGCGAGGGAAAGATGAATATAGCCTCCCTGCGCCACAACGAAAGGGAATGGTTTAAATGAACATGATCGGGTTGATCCCCGGCGCTTTATTGAAACAGTTCTAAGCTCTAGCAGTATTAGGCTCTGGCAGTTTTCCGCTCTGGCAGTTTTAGCCTAGGCGAGCTCTAACCCAACCTGATGTAGCCTGAAGGCCCGGGATCAATGCGAACCACCATCGACCGCAAGAATCGCACCGGTCGTAAAGCTCGCACCGGAACCCGCAAAATAAAGTGCTGCAGCGACGATTTCACCGGGCTCCCCTCCTCGCTGGAGTGGGATATTCGCCTCTGCGCGCGCATTAAAGGCCTCCATGTCCCACGCATCTGCAATGTCAGTCAAAAATGGACCCGCCATAATACAATTGACTCTAACCTTCGGCCCATAAGCCGCTGCAAAGGAGCGTGTTAATGCATTGAGCCCTGATTTGGCAGCACCATAGGGTTCAGAATTGGGGCTCTTAGTTACCGAAGCCGAGCTGCTGATATTGATAATCGACCCGCCGCCGGTGCGCATCATCCGATCTCCGACATTGGCCATCAAGCGAAAGGGGCCTTTTAAATTAACGCTCAAGACTTTATCGAATAAAGCCTCGGAAACTTCCTTCAGTGCAGGATACAGGGGTGACATTCCAGCGTTGTTGATCAACACGTCGATCCGGCCAAAATGCGAAATCACTGCTTCGACCATTGCATCGAGATCATCCCAGTCACCGACGTGGGTGGCTCGAGTAAACACCTCAGTGCCATGCGCCGTTTTCATGGCCTCGGCTACCACATCGCAGGCTTCAATTTTTCGGCTGACAATCGCCAATTTAGCACCCTCAGCGGCAAATCCCTCTGCCATTGCTCGCCCTAGTCCGCGGCTCCCGCCGGTGATTAACACGACTTGATCCTTAAATAATTCACCCATGCCGTTTCTCCTCTGGTGTTTTTAAATTAATTTGCCCATGCAACCAGAACCTCATGCCCGGTTCAAACAACGAATCGCGCTTCAGCGCTCGGGAATGCCCTCTCTGCCAGAGATGATCCGCACACAGGAAGCGGCCTGGGCTGCGGCGGCTCGTGCCTGGGCTAGATCTTCTGATCGCGCTAACGCGACACCAAGCCTGCGATGCCCATCCATAGAAGGTTTCCCGAACAGACGAAGGTCCGTCCCGGGTACAGAGAGGGCCTCAGCGGCACCCTCAAAAGCAATCTGATCTGTCGAGCCTTCGCCTAGAATTACCGCAGAAGCCGCAGGCCCTAGCTGCTCGATAAGAGGTATCGGAAGCCCCAGAACAGCCCGGACATGAAGCGCAAACTCAGACAAATTTTGTGAAATTAAAGTCACCAGCCCGGTATCGTGCGGTCGAGGCGAGACTTCGCTAAAAATCACAGTATCGCCTTTTACGAACAGCTCCACACCAAACAATCCAAGACCTCCCAAGTTTTCTGTAATGGTACTAGCAATGTGCTTCGCGCCTTCCATCGCTGCAGCACTCATGGGTTGGGGTTGCCACGATTCACGATAATCACCCTCTTCCTGTCGATGACCAATCGGCTGGCAAAAACTCGTTCCCCCGATGTGTCGCACCGTCAGCAATGTAATCTCATAATCAAAATCGACAAACCCTTCGACGATGACCCGGCCACGACCACTGCGTCCGGCCGACTGTGCATGGGTCCAGGCAGAGCCAATGTCACTTTCTGAGCGAATCATCGACTGCCCTTTTCCCGATGAGGACATAACCGGCTTTATAAAACATGGAAAGCCCATCCGTGCAGCGGCGGCCCGGCACGCTTGTTCGGTGTCGGCAAACGCATAGCTTGAAGTTGGCAGCCCCAGAGTCTGAGCAGCGAGATTTCGGATACCCTCGCGATTCATCGTCAACTGTGCTGCACGCGCCGTTGGAATGACCTTAAAACCCTCTTCCTCCAGTTCTGCCAGCGTATCGGTGCTTAACGCCTCAATCTCCGGAATAATTAGATGAGGCTTCTCAAGCTCGATCACCGATCTCAATGCCTTACCGTCGAGCATGCTGAGCGTGTGCGAGCGATGAGCTACTTGCATGGCCGGTGCATTGTCGTAGCGATCAACGGCGATAACCTCGATCCCGAGCCGTTGAAACTCAATCGCCACTTCTTTACCTAACTCACCACTGCCGCACAACAAGACCCGGGTTGCTGTTTCAGAGGTCGCCGTTCCAATTTGTTTCATCTTCTTCTCTCTATCCTTCACATGCTTTTACTTTGCGCTTTGCACTTGGCACCTGGCACCTGGCACCTGGCATTTTCACAATGAACTATCGCTCAATCCGATAGCCAGTCGCTCCAGTCAGTCCTGCGCAATTGCACACCCTAACATCACTCAGGTTACCTTCCCCGACAGCCCTGGGCACTCCACGGAGTTTTTTTCGGGTAATCCACTGTGAGTCAAGCTACTGGATCACTGCCTCCTGCTAACCTTCCGCTTTCTAGGACTTCGATGTTAGGCGCCAACACTTTCATGCTCCAGTTGAGATCCCAAACAAAAGCAGAATGTTAAACCCGCCAGCCCAGCGAGCCCGGCCGCCACCATAAAGGGAACCGCATAACTTCCTGACCAGCCAAACAGCCATCCCAAAAGACCAGGTCCAGCGGCAACACCTAGAACGCTAAACAGATTCGCCCAGGAAAAGAGCCGACTGTAACTCCGTAATCCGTAACGTGCCGCAATGATCAAAGGCTGCAGCATTAATAGGTTACCCACGGTGATACCGAGTATCGCCAATCCCAAAAGCATCCCAGCAATCGTTTCGCTCAGACTGAGCAGCCCCAAGGAAAATGCCTGGGCCAACATCATCACCAAAGTGAAACCCTGTACCGGTAGTTTGTCTAACAAAAATCCTCCCGCCAATCGTCCAATGACGCTGGCCAGGGGTAACACTGTCAGAGCGATTGCCACCCATTGCTCGGGAAGTCGCTGAGTTATCAGCCCATATTGATGAGCAATGGCGCCAACCTGAGAAGCCATAAGGCAGATGTACGAAAGATTGAACCAAACAAAGAATGGGTCTTTCACGGCGACTGCAAAGTGAACCCCATCCTGCGCAGCGGGAGTCTCCTGCCATGCAGCGCCATCCGGCATGAGCCCCAAGTCAGCGGGGAAAGATCGAAGTAGCCAAAGCGTCACGGGCACCACTCCCAGGAGGTACAGCAATGCTTGGAACGAGGCCGCCCTTGACAGCCCGAGGTCCCCGACCCAATAGGCCGAGATCGGCGTAATCAACATTCCACCCACCGAAAGCCCGGTTGAGGCAATCGATAACGCTCTGGCGCGCTGAATCACAAACCAGCGAGAGATCAGGGTTGTTGCTGGCAAAAGTCCAGAGGCGCTAAAACCGAGACCGAAGAGCGCATAAACACCGTAGAGTTCCCAAGTTTCGCTGATCGAGCCAATGCACCAAAGACCAAATGCCGCCAGCAAAGCGCCAGGGACAATGATCCAACGGACGTCAAATCGGTCAAGCAGTGGCGCAAGCCCAAGGCCCGCAATACCGCTGACCACGAAAAACACCGATACCGCAGAGGAAGCCACCTCGATGCTATAACGACCGGTCGCCGCCAAGGACTGAATCAGCACCGCATGGTTATAAAATCCCAGCCCTGAACTGAACGCTAATATGACGAACAATCCGGCGACCAGTCTCCAGCCATAAAACATCGGTGCACCGTCTTTTTTGGGCACTGTAACATAGGAATGGCACTGCCTGGGGACTGGCTATTTGTGATAACCTTTTCCCGCACCAAGATTAGGATGTCACTATTTACCGCTGGATTATCCTTTTTGGTGTCTGGAGCTGCTATCTCGCATTTGGACTCACGGCAACCAGCCTCGCGCCGCTCGTTCCCTTGATCGAGGCAGATCTTGGAATCTCACACACTGCGATGGGCAGCATTATGGGGATTTGGCAGCTCACCTATATTGTCTTTGCGGTGCCCGGCGGTATGCTTTTAGACCGCGTCGGATCACGGTACGCATTGACCCTCGGCGTTCTTTTTATTGGCCTATCGGCGCTGCTCCGGGGCGTTTCCGAAGACTACACGAGCATGCTCCTAGCGGTGATGCTCTTTGGCGTGGGAGGACCCATTGTGTCGGCTGGCGCGCCGAAAATCATTACCCGTTGGTTCCACGGACAATCTCGCGGGCTGGCGATGGGAATCTACATGACAGGGCCCGCAATCGGTGGCATTGTTTCGCTGACGCTGACCCACTCTTTCCTACTTCCGATTTTAGGTTCATGGCGTAACCTAATGACTTTGAATGCAATAATAGCGATATCCATTGCAGTAGGTTGGTACTTGATCGCGACGAATAGCCGAATGCGGGCCTCTGAAACCCTCAGCCAAACAGACCCAACACCGCAGCTTCCAGCAATTAAAGCGCTGCTCCAGCAACCCGCGGTGAGAATCATCTTGCTCATGAGCATCGGTGTTTTTCTTGTCAATCATGGTCTCAATAATTGGCTTCCCGAAATCCTCAAAAATACCGGTATGACCCTGATCGAAGCAGGATACTGGGCAGCGATTCCAACGGTCATCGGTATTCTGGGGTCACTCACCATTCCCCGACTAGCGACGCCAGGGCGACGGTTTCCCATTTTGCTCGCCCTGACCGCACTCGCGGCTTTGGCCACGCTCCTGCTTCAGTTCAGCGAAACGCCGGTTCAATTCAGCGGGCTGTTGCTTCAGGGCATCGCCCGTTCCAGCATGATGACCGTCCTGATACTGACTTTGGTCGAATTGCCGGGAATCGGAGAGAAAAATGCAGGGTTGGCAAGCGGGTTGTTTTTTTCCGCCGCTGAAGTGGGCGGTGTTTTGGGTCCGGTTACCCTGGGTCTTTTCTACGATGCGACTGGGAACTTCACCCTGGCATTGGCCACACTGACCCTCGTCTGCCTGGTCTTGTTGATCGCAACGGCTCGTTTAAAGAAGATTTCAGAACAACACCCAAATCAAACCAAAAGTGTCGCACCCTGAGCCCTACTATCGGATCGGATTACCCACGTTAAACACCCCGCCTGGGTAATCCCTACCAGAAACCCGCTCCCAGCGCGGCCTCAGCGGCTTGCGATGCTTGCGGACTTTTTATTACTGGCTGACCGATCTAAGCTTGCTGCCCCTCAATTTCAAAAAGCGCGATCAAACGCTCGAGTGCCGCCATCATTCTGCGCTCGAGAGATCCAAATCATTGCGTAAGATAAATTTTTGAACCTTTCCCGTCGCGTTGCGGGGTAATGCATCAGTAAACACGACGTATTTGGGCTGTTTAAACCGGGCCAACCGATCACGCGTGAATTGTTTAATCTCTGCCCCAGCCATCCCTTGGTTGGCCTGCAGAGCGACTACAGCACAACCCACTTCGCCCCACTGCTCATCCGGCACACCAATCACCGCAACTTCACGAATCTGCGGAAGCTCATAGAGTACATTTTCAACTTCTGCCGGGTAGACATTTTCGCCGCCGGAGATATACATGTCTTTCAGTCGATCTTCGATAAAAATGTAACCTTCCGCATCGCGGCTGGCGATATCCCCCGTTCTCAGCCATCCGTCAACGAATGTCTCATCATTGGCATCCTGTCTGCGCCAATACCCAGGCGTAACAACAGGACCGCGACACCAAAGCTCACCTGACTCTGATGGCGCAGCATCTGAGCCATCTTCTTTCACAATCCGAATCTCCGTGTGACGCAGAGCCTTGCCAGCAGAACCCACTTTCCCGGGAACATCGTCGTAACCGAGAATGCAGCAACTGGCCATGTTTTCGGTCATACCGTAGCCTTCTTGAATGACCAGGCCTCGCTGATACCACCAATTCACCAGCACCTCAGGGACGGCTTCCGCGCCAGCGATGCAGACCTTCAGGCCATCGAATGTCGTCTCAGCGTTGCCCGGGTGATCTCGCAATGCATTGAAAATTGCGGGCACACCCAAGAAATGCGTAATTCCCAGGGCTTCATCTGAAAAAGCGTTCAGCGCTAAGCCGGGATCAAAAGTGCGCATAATCACCGCAGTGCCACCGTAGAACAGCGCCGGGCAGGTAAAAACTTGTAAACCGCCAATGTGGAACAAGGGCATCACTGCTAGGCCCACCATATCTGGGTTGCAGTACATGCTGCTGGCATTCACTTGAGCCCAAACCATCATACCGTGGGTCATGATGACACCCTTCGGCAAGCCAGTGGTTCCTGAAGAATACATCAACATACACTGATCTTCGGGCTTGAGCGGCACCATCTCTAGGATCGGAGTCAACCCAATGGTCGCCGATTCAAACTCGGATTCAGCGCCCCTTCCCTCAGTACTGACAAGATGTGGGATATCAACCGTGAGCGCCTCCACAGTCTCTGACAATTCAACATCGAAAATAACAACAGAGGGTTCTGCATCGCCGATAATAAAATCGAGTTCGGGCGCCGTTAGACGAAAATTAAGCGCCAGATGAACCGCTCCGATGCGCCAAGTTGCAAACACGATGTCCATGGTATCCAATGAATTGAGTGCAAGCACACCCACCCGATCGCCGGGCCCCACGCCCAGACTTTGCAGCCAAGTCGCTACTCTTCCAACCCGATCATGCATCTGCGCATAGGTACAGCGTCGCTGAGAGGGTAATTCAATCATCGCCGTATGCCCTGGTCTACTCGACGCGTTATAACCTATCCAATCAACAATCATTCCTGCCATGATATTCTTCGTCTCCTTGCCATCCTTTTAATTTGTTGTGGCAACCATCAATAACAATCATCAATAACAGTCATCAATAACAACCATCATTAATCGCCTTCGATCATCTGATGTGTCCATCAAGGTTCAATCATCTCTTTTTCAGCACTTCCTGCACGTTGATTTCAGAGACATCAACGCTGGCCGAGTCGATCATAGAACAACGTCAGAACGCCCTAGGTTTTACAAAGTCAAAGCGCCGCACCCATGCTGTTTTAACGACACG
>Ga0315330_10001350_pt1 | contig 16421 bp, 13 predicted proteins | sample M140m34915metaG_FD_203453 | JGI IMG/M metagenome (GOLD analysis project Ga0315330, IMG submission 203453) | Ammonia-oxidizing marine archaeal communities from Monterey Bay, California, United States - M1 40m 34915 | ecosystem: Environmental > Aquatic > Marine > Intertidal zone | place: USA...
AGTTTTGGGAAAGGGAATGAAAGAGAGGTTAGTGCCAATAGGTGACAAAGCCTCTAAATATATAAATAATTATATAAAGGATTCTAGGTTAAAAATTAAAATTAGAGATGGGTTCGAAGGCTTTTTGTTTATAAACAGAAGAGGAAAAAATTTAACTAGAAATATGATATTTATAATTATTAAAGACCTTGCAAAAAAAGTTGGCATCCATAAAAATATTAGCCCACACACATTTAGGCATTCTTTTGCTACACACCTTATTGAAGGAGGAGCCGACCTAAGGGCTGTCCAGGAAATGCTAGGACATGAGTCAATAACTACAACTGAAATCTATACACATCTAGATAGGAATTATTTAAAGGAAGTAGTTAAAAAATTTCACCCTAGGAGTTGATTCTATTATTATATTTGCGAGATGTATAAATTGCTTATCAGACCTATATTTTTCATTTTCAACCCTGAATTTATACATAACATATCGCTATCTCTTGTAAACTTCTTGTATTTTATACCTGGAATTAAATTCATTTCTAAAAAAGTATTTTGTTTTGAAGATGATAAGTTATCATTTGAGTTAGAAAATATAAAATTCAAAAATAAAATTGGATTAGCTGCAGGGTTTGATAAAAATGGAAAGCATTTAGATGTTTTAGAAACTTTTGGATTTGGTCATGTTGAAGTTGGAACTGTAACTCCTAAACCTCAGTCAGGAAATGAAAAGCCTAGATTATTTAGATTATCTGATGATAGAGCACTTTTAAATAGAATGGGTTTTAATAATGATGGAGTTGAGGCTGTAATAAAAAGATTAAAGAAGTATAAAGGGAAGATGGTTATAGGGGCAAATATTGGAAAAAATAAGATAACCTCTAATGAAAAGGCGGTTGATGATTATCTATTTTGTTTCAAAAAATTAAGAGATTATGTTGACTATTTTACTATAAATATTAGCTCTCCAAACACACCTGACTTAAGAGAATTACAATCAAAATCAAATCTTAACATATTAATAAGTCAAATTCAATCAGAAAACAGAAAGAAAAGCAAAATTCCAGTTTTTATTAAAATAGCTCCGGATTTAGACATAGGAGAGGTTGAGGATATAATTAAGGTTTGTGAAAATCATGAAATAAATGGTATAATAGCTACGAATACTACTATATCTCGTGATAGTATTAAAAATAAAAAGATTAATCAAATGGGAGATGGAGGTATAAGTGGTAGGCCAATTTCTAGTAAATCAAATAAGATAATTAGTTATATTAAAAAATCATCGAGACTAAAAATAATTGGGGTTGGGGGAGTATTTGATATTAATGACTTCCATAATAAAATTGATTCTGGAGCTGACCTCGTTCAAGTTTATACGGGTTGGATATATGAAGGTCCAGGTATGATTAAGAGAATAAATAAGGCTATTTTAGAAATAGAATGATTAAATTAAATTATTATAAAATAAAGTAAATGGTTGAAAGTTCATTTAATTCTGACTACTATGAAGATGATGAAAATAAAAAATCATTTTTGAGTAAAATAAAGTTAGTTACTGGGGCTACCTCATTAGTTTTCTCATTCATTATTCTTTTCTCATTAATATCATATTTTTTTACTGGTTTTGATGACCAAGATTTAATTAACTCTGGTGTATCTTTCTCTGCCTTTGGTGAGGAAGCTAAAAATTGGTTAGGTGTCTTTGGTGCATTTACTGGACATTATTTTATGTATACTTTCTTTGGTGTTTCATCATTTATTTTAGTTCCAGGCCTTATAATAATTTCATTTGAATTTCTATTCAGTATTAAGTTGTTCCCCCTCAGTAAGACTTTTATCCTATCAATGTTTTTCATTATTTGGATTTCTACTACAATGGGATTTTTTTTAAACCTATTTCCTGAAAGTTTTATTCTTAGAAATTACACAGGTGGGATAGGTTATAGCTTGGCTATCTTCCTCGATAATTTGTTAGGATATTCCTCTATATTAATATTACTTCTATCATTATTTATTTTTGTTGTTTTTTACTTTGATTTATACTCATTTAATTTCATGTCATCTTCTAAATCAAATACAAAAGATGAATTTGATACTACTCATATCCAGACTACTGAGGATACTATCATAGCTGATTACCCTGAAGAAGAAGAGGAAGATGAGGGAATAGATGTAGCTGAAGACGAAGTAATAAAAACAGATAAAGTTGAATCAAACGAGAAGATAAAAGATATAAAAATAAATAAGGAGATTAGTGAAGAAGAAGATTTAGAACTTAAAGTAGAAGAGACTCTAGATGAAAAAACCTCATCAGCTAAAATAGGAAATGTATATGACCCAGAATTAGATTTATCTAATTATAAATATCCTAAAGTTGATCTTTTAAATGAGACAACTAAGGAAAAAATTCAGGTGACTAAAGACGAATTAACCTCAAATAAAAATAGAATCATTGAGACCCTTAAAAACTTTAAGATAGATATAGCTAAAATCAAGGCAACAATTGGTCCAACGGTTACACTTTATGAAATTGTTCCAGAAGCTGGTGTCAAAATATCTAAAATTAAAAATTTAGAAGATGATATAGCACTTAGCCTTTCTGCATTAGGAATAAGGATAATTGCCCCAATTCCTGGAAAAGGAACTATTGGTATTGAGGTCCCAAATAAAAACAGAGAGATAGTTAGTCTTAGATCTGTCATGAGAACTGAAAAGTTTATAAAAAATGATTTTGAGTTGCCTCTAATTCTTGGAAAAACTATTTCTAATGAAGTCTTCCTTGCAGATCTTACTAAAATGCCTCATGTACTTGTTGCAGGAGCGACTGGCCAGGGAAAATCAGTCGGTTTAAATGTTATGTTATCATCATTATTATTTAAAAAACATCCTTCAAGTTTAAAATTTGTTTTAATTGATCCTAAGAAAGTAGAGTTATCTTTATTTAATAAAATCGAGAAACATTTTCTTGCCAAACTTCCTGATGCTGAGGAACCAATAATTACTGAAACTAAAAAGGTAGTTCACACATTAAATTCATTATGTACTGAAATGGATGTTAGATACAATTTACTTAAAGACGCACAAGCAAGGAATTTAAAAGAATACAATAAGAAATTTATTAATAGGAAACTCAATCCAAAAGAGGGTCATAGATATTTACCATATATAGTTTTAGTAATTGACGAATTAGCTGACTTAATGATGACTGCTGGTAAGGAAATAGAGACCCCTATTGCTAGGTTAGCTCAACTTGCTAGAGCGATTGGGATTCACTTAATAGTTGCTACTCAAAGACCTTCAGTTAATGTTATTACCGGTGTTATTAAGGCAAATTTCCCAACTAGAATATCATTTAAGGTTACATCAAATATGGATTCAAGAACTATATTAGATTCGAAAGGTGCTGAACAACTTGTAGGAATGGGTGATATGTTATTTTCTCCTGGATCTGATATTATTAGATTACAATGTCCATTTGTTGATACCCCTGAAATTGAAAAAATTTGTGATCATGTTGGTGCTCAGAGAGGTTATGCTTCTGCATACTTATTACCTGAATACATTGATGAAAATGAGAAACAAATTTCGGATATTGATTTGACAGATAGAGATCCTCTTTTTGAGGATGCAGCAAGGTTGATAGTTAGTTCTCAGACAGGGAGCACTTCACTTTTGCAAAGAAAATTAAAACTAGGATATAATAGGGCTGGAAGGTTGACTGATCAGCTTGAAGTTGCAGGGATAGTTGGTCCCTCAGAAGGTAGTAAACCTAGAAAGGTTTTGATTCAAGATGAATATGCTTTAGAAAAATTACTTAATGAATTAGGATAAATTTATTAATATTGGTGTATGAGAATTTATTTTTTATTTTATTTTATTTATTTAATTTCTTTTTCTTCCTACTCACAAGAAGATAAGAAGGCAGTAGATCTATTAGATATGATGAGTGAAAGGTACAAGAAAATGGAAGGCTTTACCTCATCATTCACTTATATAATGAATAATTTATCAGAAAATATTGCTGATTCTTTTCAAGGAAAAATTTCAGTGAAAGAAGAGATGTATGTCCTTTTCATTGAAGGTCAAAAGATTATCAATGATTCAGAAACCGTATGGACATATCTTGAGGATTTAAATGAAGTTACTATTTCAGAATTTGATGCTGAAGAACAAGAACTATCATTAAATAATATATTTGAGATATATAAGTCTGGATTCTCTTTTAAATTTTTAGGAGAGGAAAAAAATATCAGGTTAGTTGAAATATATCCTGATGATCAAGAAAAATCTTATTTTAAAATATTGTTTAAAATTGATTCCGATGGATTACTTAGTAGTTTTTCAGTATTTGATAAGTCTAATAGTACATTTGTTTATATGATAAATGATTTTAAAGAAGAGAGTCTAGAAAATAATTTATTTACTTTTATTCCTGAAGATTATCCAGAAATTGAAGTCATAGATTTTAGATAAAATGAATTATGATCAAATTTGTTATGAAATTAAAAATAAAGGATCATATCTCTGTGTTGGATTAGACTCTGACTTAAATAAAATACCTAAGTATCTCTTAAAATATGATGATCCTATTTTTGAGTTCAATAAGATAATTATAGATAATACCAAAGATTTAGTTGTTGCCTATAAACCAAATCTAGCCTTCTACGAAGTCAACGGATCACAGGGAATGAGAACTCTTAAGAAAACCTTAGACTATATCCCTAAAAATATTTTTAAAATTGCAGATGCAAAAAGAGGAGATATAGGTAATACATCTTTAATGTATGCCAGAACATTTTTTGAGACATTTAATTTTGATGCTATAACCTTGTCACCTTATATGGGCAGAGATAGTATTGATCCTTTTCTAGAATTTAAAGATAAATGGGCTATTATATTGGCTTTAACCTCTAATAAAAGCGCTAAGGATATTCAGTCAATAAAAAATTCAAATGGAGAACAGCTGTATGAGTCCATAATTAAAAATTCAACAGAATGGTCATCAAAAAAGAATATGATGTACGTGGTAGGAGCAAATAGAGAAGATGATTTATTAAATATAAGAAAAATTATTCCTGATAATTTCTTGCTTATTCCTGGAGTTGGTGCTCAAGGTGGTGATCTAAAAAAAATCAGTAATTTAGGCATGAATAAAAATTGTGGAATAATAGTTAATGTTTCAAGAAGTATTATCTATTGTGATGACTCTATAAACTTTGGTCAAGAGGTTAGGCTATCAGCCATGAAGGTTAAGAATCAGATGCAAGAGATATTATTTTCCAGTCGTATTATATGAGTTCTAAATATCAAGTTTTATTATTTTACTCTTACTCAAGAATTCTAGATCCAGTTAAATTTAGAGATAATCATTTGAGATTTTGTATAGAAAATAATATTGTTGGAAGAATAATAATATCAGATGAGGGTATAAACGGAACAGTTTCTGGTAAGGTAAGAGACTGTAAAAAGTATATTAATAAAATTAATAGTTATAAGATATTTAATGATATTGAGTTTAAGGTAGATTTCGCAGAAAAGAATGTCTTTAAAAAAATTAATGTAAGAGTTAAAAACGAGATAGTTAATTCTGGTATAAAAAATAAAAAGATAATTAACAGAAAAGGGGATTATATAGAACCATCAGAATTCCGATCTATACTTGAAAATAACCTAGATGATGTATCTATATTAGATGTTAGGTCAAATTATGAACATGAAATAGGTAAGTTTAAAAATGCAGTAACTCTAAACATTGATAATTTTAGAGATTTCCCTAATGTAATTGATGACATTAAGGATAAGATTAATCCAAATAAAAAAATAATTACTTATTGTACTGGAGGAGTTAAGTGTGAGAAAGCAAGTGCTTATCTTAAGGAAAAAGGATATAAAAATGTTTATCAACTACATGGTGGAATAATTAAATATGGTATTGAAGAAAAAGGAAAAGATTTTGAAGGTAAATGTTATGTATTTGATAATAGGATTGTTAAAGATGTTAACAAGGTAAACCCTAAAGTTATTGGTAAGTGTTATGTTACTGGTAAAAAGGCTGATAGAATGGTGAATTGTGCAAATGTAGATTGTAATAAGCATTTTCCATTAAGTGACAAGGGAGGAAAAATATATAAAGGATGCTGTTCAAGTAAGTGTTTAGAATCAGAAAATGTTAGGAAATTTGATGGAACTGGTTTTTATCAAAAACAGTTAAACGGTTACAATCCTTATCATACTTTAAAACCTTAGTTCTATTGGAATATTACTTTTTCTTCTGAGCTATACCAGTAATCATAAAATTCTTTATATTTTTTTTCAATTGAATCTCTTTTGATTTTAAGTGTAGGAGTTAAAATATTATTTTCAATTGACCAATTATCTTTTAGTATAATAATTTTTTTAATTCTTTCATGATTTTCTAATGTTTCATTAATTGAATCCATTAATGTATTAAAATTAGATGAAACTTCATTAGCAATCTTTTTCCCTTCACTTAGAATTACTAGAGCTATTGGTTGAGTGAGATTTTCTCCAACAACACAAACCTGTTCTATAATACTGCTTTTACTCAATTTGATTTCTATAGGATTAGGAGCTACGTATTTACCCTTTGATGTCTTGAATATATCTTTAATTCTTCCAGTTATCTTCAGATACCCTTCTTCATCTATTAATCCTTTATCTCCAGTATAGAGAAAGCCATCTTTAATTGTATCTTGGGTAAGTTTTTTTTCTTTATAATATCCATTCATAATACAATCATTCTTCATTATTATTTCACCTTTTTCTGTTATTTTGACCTCTGTATCAGGCATAACTTTACCTACAGTTCCAAATTTAATATTACCAGGAAAGTTTGCATGTGAACAAGCTGAATTTTCTGACATTCCATAAGCCTCATATAATTTTAATCCTAATTCATTAAACCAATTAAGAGTTGTTACTGAAATTGATGCTGCACCTGTTATGCAAATCCTAGATTTATTCAGACCAAGCAATTTTCTAATTAGACTAGAGAATAATGATCCAATTATTGGTGTATTTAATATAACCTTGATAACATTTTGAGGTATAATAGATTGAATTTTGTTCATGAATTTTGTATAAATTCTTGGAACTCCAAAGAATATTGTTGGCTGACAATACTTTAGATTTTTAGGGAATGAATCTAAACTTTCAACAAAAAATATTTTACCTCCAGATAATATTCCACCATGCTCAACTAAAGCTCTTTCAGCTATATGTGATAGTGGGAGGTATGATATGAACCTATCGTCCTCACTTAATGGAAATAATAAATCTAAGTTTTTTGTAGCTGTTCCTGCAGCTTTATAATTTAATACAACACCTTTTGGAATTCCTGTTGTTCCAGAAGTATAAATAATTGTAATAATATCTTCAATATCAATTGACGGAAGCTCTAATTCAGCTTTCTGATCTATGATAATTTCGTCCCACTTTTGAAAATTAGATTTAAGACCATAATAACCAAAATCAATTTTTTTTATTTTTTCTGGAATATTTTTCTTTATGTCACTCCAGTCACTTTCTTCTAACTTACCAATAAATATTAACTCTGATTCGCTATGATCTAAGATATATTTTGCTGTTTTCCCATTTACATTTGCATATATTGGGACAGATATATTACCGCTCATCATAATAGCTAAGTCAGCAATAATCCAGTGGGCACAGTTTTTTGATAAAATTGAGATTTTTGATTTATTTGGAAGTTTTAGACTATTTATGTAATTACACATTTTTCTCGCCTCATTGCCAACTCTTTCCCATGAAAAATTAACATATTTTCCTTCTATGGGCTGAACAAGGAAAGTCTCATTTTTTTTCTTTTTTTCCCAATTAAGAAAATTTTCAATAGGTGTTTTTAATATGCTACTCATATCTAATTTATTAATTTATATTGCCCATGTTTTCCCTATTTCTCCAAAAGGTATGCATCCTTTAAATTCCCCTAAAAGAATGGATGGGCCATTATACTTTAGTACTTGTTTAGAACCTACCTCTGTAAGGAAGTATGATTCAATAATAAGTTTTTTAAATGACATATAAATCTTTCTTACTTTTTTATTTCTTTTCATTTTTTGAATTTTATTTAAAAGAATAGTCTTTTCAGATAAAATTGATTCATAGAAATTATTTTCAATCAAATAATTTTTAATGGTATTTAGATCATCGGTGAATTTATTAATATTCTTCTCATCATATACATTAAAAATATATTTCTCTGTTTCCTCTGGAACACCTAAAGCAACAGCTCCTGGGAATTGTGTATTAGGGATTACAGTATTAGATAATTCACTTAGAAAGAAGGCATTTTCAATTTCTAAATACTTTGGTTTCCAATTTAATTCTTGAGAAGGCTTTGAGCAAGAATTCATAACTAGTGATGAGCTTGGTATTAGTAAACTACCATATACAAAAGATGAAATTTTTTTAATTGATTCCCTTCTTTTCATTATAAATTTCTTTTTTTCAGTTCGTTGATAGCATAATTTGCTGCTCTCGCAGTTAAAGCCATATAAGTTATCGATGGATTAACACAACCCGCAGATGTCATGCATGCCCCATCTGTGACAAAAACATTCTTTGCTTCATGTACCTGATTCCATTTGTTTAGTATTGACGTTTTTGGATCTTTTCCCATCCTCGCGGTACCCATTTCATGAATTCCATTACCCATACTATACTTATTATCGTATCCCTTTACATTTTTAAATCCACATTTTTCTAACATTTCTGAAGCTGAGTTTTTCATATCTTCTCTCATCTTTTTTTCATTTTCTTTAATCTCAGTTTCAAATACAACAGTAGGCATTCCCCACTTATCTAGCTTTTCATTATCTAGGTACATTCTATTGTCATGGTAGGGAAGGATTTCTCCAAATCCAAGTAAATTCATAGTCCATCCTCCTGGAGTTGATGCTTTTTGAAGTAAGTTTTCACCAGTTAATGCCGCTTCTCCTGAATTTACCCAGCCACCTCTTTTTGCTCCACCTTGGTATCCAAAGCCTCTCACATAATCCATTTTTTCATTTCCTAAATTTCTAAATCTAGCTAGATATCCATTTGTTGGTCTATTTCCATAATAATAATAGTCTTCATACCCATCTATTTGAGCTCTGGCACCTGCCTTGAAATGGTGGTCCATTATATTATGTCCTAGCTCACCACTGTCGTTACCAAATCCATTTGGAAACCTTCTAGATTTTGAGTTCAACATGATCAGTGTCGAATTGATAGTAGAAGCATTAAGAAAAATTATTTTCGCATAATACTCAGTCATCTGCATTGTCTCACTATCTATTACCCTAACACCAGTAGCTTTATTTTTTTCATCGTCATAAATTATTGAGTGCACAATTGAATTTGGTTTTAGAGTCATATTTCCTGTAGCTTCAGCAGCTGGTAAAGTTGATGAGTTAGAACTAAAATATGCTCCATGTGGGCATCCTCTTATACATAAGTTACGACTTTGGCATTTTCCTCTTCCGTTATGATTTTTAGTTATGTTTGTTACCCTTCCCATCGTATAAGTTCTACCTAATTTATCAAAGAGATTATTTTTAAAATCTTTCTCAACACAATTCATTTGGATTGGAGGTAAAAAATTACCGTCTGGTAATTGTGATAAACCTTCTTTCATACCACTAACACCTATAAAATTTTCAACATGCTGGTACCATTTCTCAATATCTTTATATCTTATTGGCCAATCTATACCAATACCATCCTTTGCATTTGCTTTAAAATCAATTTCTCCCCACCTATACACATGTCTACTCCACATTAACGATTTTCCTCCAACATGATACCCCCTAATCCAATCAAAAGCTCCTTTTTTTTCATTATATGGTTGATCTGTATCTTTTACCCACCAGTGTTTTGTTGATTGTCTTAATGTGTATCCTGTCCTCTGTTGTACTTTATAATCTTTTCTCTCTTTTGCTGTAAGCTGATCTCTATAAGGTAACTCCCAAGAATCTTTATTCATTGTAGGGTAATCAATTACATGTCTTACATTTCTACCTCTTTCTAAAACCAGTGTATTTAAGCCTCCCTCTGTAAGTTCTTTAGCAGCCCAGCCACCACTTATGCCAGTTCCAACAACAATAGCGTCAAAAGTATTTTCTTTTCTAGAATCTGAGTTAATATTCATTTGTAGTTTAGTATTACCAATATTAATTAAAATATTTTTTTAATAAAAAATTAATTTTAATACATTGTTGTTAACTTAAAATTAATGCAACTTTTTTACTTATATATTCTTTTATTATTACACCCTTTATACATAAGCACTTCTGAAATATTCTTAAAAGAAAATAAGCACAATATAAAAATTAAAATTTTCAGAGATGATCTAGAGGATGATCTTAGATTATTTTTTGATAAATCAATTTCAATAGATACTGAGATTAAATTAAAAAACACATCAAGTCAATTAGATACCTATATCAATGATAGATTTCAAATAAGTGTTAATAAATCAGAAATAATTTCTTCAATTGATAATTATAGTCTTATAAATGATTTGGTTGTAATATATTTATCCTTCGAGACAAAGGGTGACATCAATAGTATAAAAGTATCTAATAATATTTTATTTGATGTTTTTCGAGTTCAAAAAAATGTTGTCTTAATAAACTTTGAAAACCAAACTCAGTCTCATGTTTTTTCTTTCTCTGATAGAGAAAAGACTTTTACTTATTAAAAAGTTCAATTAAAGATTCAGTACTTACCTTAACTCCAGTTCTAATCGTGTTTTCTATTTCTGGGTAATAGAAAGGGGAGTGGAGAGCTGGAAGAGCATACTCTCCAGAATTATATTTATCCATTCTTTCTTTAGGAACAGTACCAAGCCAATACATTGCGGTTGGAATATCTTCTTTAGTACTTCCGTATCTAGCAAAATCCTCACCAACCATCTGAGGTTCAACAACAACAACATTTTCTTTCCCAATTAATGAGTTAGACACATCTGTCATTATATCAATAAGCATCCCATCGTTAAAATTAGCTGGTGTAGATTGGTCTCGCATTATGATTTTAGGCCATCTAGATTCATCCAGTCCCATTGACGCAGCAACTCCATTACAAATCTCTTTAATTCTTTTATGAATTAAGTTTCTAACCTCTTGTTTATAAGTTCTTATTGTTAATTGAAGATTAACTTCGTCAGGGATAATATTATGTTTTGTTCCACCTCTTATAGAGCCTACAGTTATAACTGCATCATCGAGGGGATTTAAATTTCTACTTACTATAGTCTGTAACTCCATAATAATCATTGATGCAGTTACAATAGGATCTATAGACATATGAGGAGCAGCTCCATGAGAACCTTGTCCAAATATTTTAATATCAACAGACTCAGTATTTGCCATTATATATCCTTTTCCAAAACCAACTTTTCCTGAAGGAATTGTTGGTGAAGAATGAAGTGCGATACCGTAATCTGGGACTGGAAATTTTTCGTAGAGTCCAGCACTAAGCATCATCGCAGCTCCGGCTCCTATTTCTTCAGCAGGCTGACCAATCATCATCACTGTACCATTCCATTCATCTTTTCTTTCAACTAATGCTCTTGCGGTTCCAGTCCAAACTGTCATATGCATATCGTGACCACAAGAGTGCATTGTACCAACATCATTTCCATCGAAATTTTTTGTTATTACCTTACTAGCATAAGTAAGACCGGTTTTTTCTTCCATAGGAAGAGCGTCCATATCTGTCCTATATAATATAGTTGGACCATCTCCATTTTTTAAGATCCCTACAACTCCGTATCCTCCAAAATTTTCTTCAACATCAAAACCAACTTTTCTTAACTCATTTGCAAGTTTTTTTGATGTCTCTTTCTCCATTAGAGATATTTCTGGGTTTTTATGAATATCAATATATAATTCCTTGAGGTATGGAATTTCAGCCTCTACAAAATCCTCAAAATTTTTGTCTTTTGAAATAAATGAAAATGTAAAAAGCAATGGAATCAAATAGATAATATTTCTAGTCATAGTTCTTTAATTTTAATATTACGATAGTAAACTTTTGTGTCGTGATCTTGTAATGCAATTGGCCCCTTCTCAGTTTTAGCAAATCCTTCCCAGCTCTTAAACTTTGAGTTTTCAACCATTTTAATCCAAGCTTCACCTTTAAGTGGAAAACTAGAAACATCTTTTCCATTAAGATTAACATTACCAATATTTTTTTTATAGTTAATTTCAATTACATACTTATTCCATTCACCTGTAGGGTTTGCAGCTAACATCGAGGGTGGTACCATGTCATAAACTGATCCATTCATATGTTTACGATTTTCCTTATCTCCACTGTAGTAATACTCATCATCAATAACTTGAATTTCGGGAGCTGTTAGATATGGAACTGAGTATTTTGGATCTTCATTTAAAGCCCAGAAAATTCCACTATTTCCACCTTTATCTACTTTCCATTCTAATGACAAAATAAAGCTGTGGTATTGTTTATTTGAAACAAGACCATTATTCTTTTTATCGGAAGGATCTAATACATAGACTTTATCCTTTGATTCCCACCCCTCAACAGAATTAGATAAATAGGTATGCCAATTTTCAGATATATCTTCTGAGCTTAGATCTACCCACTTTGACTGATTATTAAAAAACATTATAAATAAGACTAGTATTAAATTCATTTTCTAAAGATATAAAATAATTTTAATTTAGGAACTTGATTATTTTCTTGAATACTTCTTTTTTCTCTAAGTCATTATGAGGTTCATGATACACTTCTTTAAAAAATACCATATTACTGTTTTTTATTTTTGAACTTAAAATTTTGATACTTTCACATGAAATAATCTTATCTTCAGTTCCATGATATAATAATACTTTTAGTTTTATTCTATCACATCTTTCAACTACTAAATTTATTTGATTATTAATTTCAGAATATAATTTAAATGAAATCCTATCATGTACAAGCTGGTCGTTAATGTATTTAGAGTTGATCTTATTATCTTTTGTTAAGTCATTGGTATTAATCCTATTATTAAGTCTAAAACCAGGAATTATATTCACTAGAACTTTTTGAATTCCAATAAGATATTTTGGAACCTCTAAACCTAATTTTATCCAAGGGCTAGATATTATTGCTGAATCAATCTCCTTACTTTCTCTATTTATAAGAAATGATAAAGATATCAATCCTCCCAAGCTATGTCCAAATAATTTTATGGGTATATCTAAGTTTTCTTTTCTTATATGTATAAGGACATCTTCTAAAGAATCTAAGTACTCATCAAATTTTTTTATATGGCCCTTTCTCCCATAAGTTTTACCATGTCCAGGTAAATCAAATGCATATAAACTTAATTTCTCGTTTTTTAAATACTTTGAGAAAACCTCATACCTTCCAGAGTGTTCACCTAACCCATGAACCATGAGTAAAGCTTGATTAGATTTATTAGGGGTCCAACTTCTTACGAAGATTTTATTTCCAAATCTTGAAGTTATTTTTCTTGATGATGATTTCATCTTACGAAAAAGCAGGTATTCCTGTTATTTCATTCCCTAAGATTAATAGGTGAATGTCATGAGTTCCTTCGTAGGTTATAACAGATTCTAAATTCATCATATGTCTCATCATAGGGTAGTCGTTGGTAATCCCCATACCTCCGTGGATCTGTCTTGCTTCCCTTGCTATTTTTAATGCTATCTCGACATTATTTCTCTTGGCTAAAGATATTTGAGCAGAACTAACTTTTCCTTTATCCATTAATGATCCTAATCTCCAGCATACAAGCTGAGCTTTTGTAATTTCAGTTAGCATTTCTGCTAACTTTTTTTGAATTAGTTGAAAAGATGCAATTGGTTTTTCAAATTGTTTTCTTTCCAATGAATATTTTTTTGCATGATAGTAGCAGTCCATTGCAACACCTAATGCTCCCCATGCTATTCCGTACCTAGCCTTATCCAAACAACCCAAAGGTGCGCCAAGACCATCTTTATTTGGTAATAGGTTTTCTTTTGGTACTTTAACATTATCAAATACTAATTCCCCAGTTAAGCTAGATCTTAAAGACCATTTACCCCCAGTTTTAGGAGTAGAAAACCCTTCCATTCCCCTCTCTACAATTACACCTTTAATTCTTTTATTTTCATCCTTAGCCCAAACAACAGCTATATCAGCTATTGGAGAATTTGATATCCAAAGTTTTGATCCATTAAGTAAAAAATAATCTCCCTTATCTTCTAGTTTTGATATCATCCCCCCAGGGTTTGATCCATAATCAGGTTCAGTTAAGCCAAAGCACCCAAGCATCTCACCTGAGGAAAGTTTTGGAAGGTATTTCTTTTTTTGTTCTTCAGAACCATAAGCCTCAATTGGATACATTACCAAAGAACTTTGAACAGATGCTGTTGATCTCATTCCAGAGTCACCCCTTTCGAGCTCTTGCATAATTAGGCCGTAAGAAATATTATCTAATCCTCCTCCACCATAATCTGGGGAAACATTAGGCCCAAAAATTCCAGTCTCACCCATCTTCTTTACAATATCTGTTGGAAAATGATTTTTTTCATACCAGTCTTCGATATTTGGAATTATTTCTTGATTAACAAACTGTCTAACAGAATCTCTAACAAGTTTGTGTTCTTCAGAAAAGAGCTCATCTAGCTGATAAAAATCTACTGCTTCAAAACTTTTAATATCGTTCATATTATATCCTGCAATATTATATAAAATTTTATTATCAACACTAAAAAATTTTTATTTGTAGTTTCATTTTTGTTTTCAATAAATAGCTTTAAATGCTATTAAAAATGGGTTTTTTTGATTATTTTTGAATATAAACTTCTAAACTAAACATGTCAGAAAATTCAGCAAAAAAAAATAATTATTCAGCAGGTAATATACAGGTTCTTGAAGGTCTTGAGGCTGTAAGAAAAAGACCTGCAATGTATATCGGTGATGTAGGAAAGAAAGGCCTCCATCATCTTATATGGGAGGTAGTAGATAATTCTATTGATGAGGCACTTGCCGGTCACTGTGATGAAATAACAGTAGTAATTAATGAAGACAATTCAATAACTGTTAATGATAATGGTCGGGGGATTCCAACAGGAATGCATCCAAAAGAAAAAAAATCAGCTTTAGAAGTTGTAATGACGGTACTTCATGCTGGAGGTAAATTCGATAAAGACACTTACAAAGTTTCTGGTGGATTACATGGTGTAGGTGTTTCTTGTGTGAACGCTTTATCAGAAAAATTAAAAGTTACGGTCTACAGAGAAGGTAAAGTTTTTGAACAAGAATATCAAAGAGGTACACCAGACTATGATGTTAAAGAAGTTGGGAAGACTGAAAAGAGAGGAACTTCAGTGACTTTCTCACCTGATAAAGAAATATTTACCGAACATGAGTACAAATATGATACAGTTGCAACAAGATTAAGAGAATTATCTTTCTTGAATGCGGGTATTAAAATCTTTCTAGTGGATGAGAGGGAGACAGATGATAACGGTGAAAAGAAAAAAGAAACCTTCTTTTCAGAAGGTGGATTAGTTGAGTTTGTTAACTATTTAGATGGTTCGAGAGAAAAACTGATTCCACCAATCTATATGGAAGGTAAGAAAGAAAATGTACCAGTTCAGGTAGCATTATCTTATAATTTATCTTATTCTGAGAATGTTGTCTCATATGTCAATAATATCAATACTATCGAGGGAGGTACTCACGTTGCTGGGTTTAGGAGAGGTTTAACAAGGACATTAAAATCTTATGCTGAAAAGTCTGGTATGCTAGAAAAAGTTAAAGTGGATATTACAGGTGATGATTTCAGGGAAGGCTTAACTGCAATAATCTCAATCAAAGTAGCTGAGCCACAATTTGAAGGTCAGACTAAAACTAAACTTGGTAATTCAGAGGCTATGGGTGCAGTTGATGTTTGTGTAGGGGAGATGCTCGGAAATTTTCTTGAAGAAAACCCTAAAGAAGCAAAACAAATTATTTCTAAAGTAATTCTTGCTGCTCAAGCAAGACATGCAGCAAGAAAAGCTCGAGAGATGGTACAGAGGAAAAATGTTTTAACTGGAACAGGATTACCAGGAAAACTTGCAGATTGCTCAGAAAAAGATCCATCTCTATGTGAGATTTATGTTGTAGAGGGAGATTCTGCTGGTGGTTCTGCCAAGCAAGGTAGAGATAGAACTTTTCAGGCAATTCTACCATTAAAAGGTAAGATATTAAATGTTGAGAAAGCGCAGGAGCATAAAATATATGATAACGATGAAATTAAAAATATTATAACTGCACTTGGAGTTAGATTTGGTACCGAGGAAGATGAAAAAGAGTTAAACCTAGAAAAACTTAGATACCATAAGGTAATTATAATGACAGATGCTGATATTGATGGTAGTCATATTAGGACTCTTGTA
>Ga0315330_10001353_pt1 | contig 16398 bp, 13 predicted proteins | sample M140m34915metaG_FD_203453 | JGI IMG/M metagenome (GOLD analysis project Ga0315330, IMG submission 203453) | Ammonia-oxidizing marine archaeal communities from Monterey Bay, California, United States - M1 40m 34915 | ecosystem: Environmental > Aquatic > Marine > Intertidal zone | place: USA...
TCATGGATTTCATTGACTTGAAAAGCCAACAGTCACGTATTCGCGCAGATCTAGATAAGCGCATCGGTTCCGTCCTTGACCATGGCCGCTATGTCATGGGTCCTGAAGTCGCTGAATTGGAAGAACGACTTGCGGATTATGTCGGAGTGAAACATTGCATTGGGGCATCGAGTGGTACAGATACTTTGCTCATCGCTATGATGGCTCTTGGTATTAGCCCAGGCGATGAAGTGGTCACAGTACCTTACACTTGGATCTCCACGGCGGAGATGATTGCTCTGTTAGGAGCGACTCCGGTCTTCGTCGATATTGATGAAGTCGCTTGGAATATGAATGCAGAATTGCTGGAAGCGGCCATCACCGAGAAAACGAAAGCCATTCTGCCTGTTGCCATCTATGGCCAGACAGCAGATATGACGGCAATTAATGAAATTGCAGGGAAATACAATTTACCTGTCATTGAAGACGCAGCTCAATCATTTGGTTCAACGCATCATGGTGTTAAGTCCTGCGCTCTTTCCACGATTGGAAGTACATCTTTTTTTCCATCTAAGCCGTTGGGCTGCTATGGAGATGGAGGTGCTTTGTTTACTGATGACGATGATTTAGCTGTGCGCATGCGCCAGATCAGGGTGCATGGACAAGCTAAAAAACATCATCACCCTGTTTTGGGAATAAATGGTCGCCTCGATAGCATCCAAGCGGCTGTCGTATTGGCTAAACTGCCTATTTTTGATGATGAAATTGCGAAACGGCAACATGTTGCAGAAGCCTATGGATCGTCGCTGTCAGGGATCTCTGCAGTAGGAGCCGGTCTTCAATTACCCTCTGTATCAGATGGCAATACTTCAGTATGGGCCCAATACACGATGCTCTCTCCTGATCGTGATGCTTTGAGCGAAAAACTGACTGCAGCAAATATCCCATCAGTAAGTTACTATAGTAATCCGCTTCATCTACAGCCTGTGTTTCAGTATCTTGGGTATAAAGCTGGAGACTTTCCAGTTACCGAGCGCGTAGCGAGCGAGGGAATTAGTTTGCCTATGAACCCATATCTCAATGATCGGCAAGTTAATCAAGTCGTAAGTGCCTTTTGCTAAAAGGTGTTAAATAAATACTAGGTGATAATGTATTTCTCACGACATATTGGTCATTGTAGTCAGATATAAAGATTTTCATTCAGATGAATACTCCGTTAGAGTAAGGAAACATCTTTAAAAAAAATTGGCATCCTTGTAGCTTTTAAAATAGTGGATTCAAGTTGGAAGCGATACGGGAAGCTGGAAGAAAAGAATGTCGTTTTGGGTGACGTAATCGATGAGATTTCTTGGTCTTAAATTGAGGAGGTTTTGCAATCTCGAAACTTCGGCATCTGTTAGTTTAAAAAAGTAAAAACTCACCACGGCACATGAAAAACAAAAAAAAACTTTTGACAGTTATTGGTGCGCGCCCTCAATTCGTGAAAGCTGCTATATTTTCTAAATTACTTCTGACCAAAGACTATTCTTCTGCCTTTGAAGAAGTCATTGTCCATACGGGCCAACACTATGATCAAATGCTTAGTGATGTCTTTTTTCAAGAGCTCAGTATGCCAAAACCGAAGTATAATTTAGATATCGGCTCTCATTCGATATGCCAGCAAATATCTCATTTGATAAGCAAGCTTGAAATTGTGATAAAGAGTGAAAATCCAAACCTTATTTTAATTTATGGGGATACTAACTCAACCTTAGCTGCTGCAGTTGTTGGTGCGCATTTAAATATTCCTGTTGTTCATGTTGAAGCTGGGGAGAGAATCTTTAGGCGTCATGAAGTTCCTGAAGAGGTTAATAGGGTCCTCACTGATAATATTGCGGCACTGTGTCTTACAAGCACTAAAAGGGCTGAAAGCTTCTTGAAAAGAGAGGGCATGGCAAGCTCTAGGGTCAAATTTGTTGGCGACATTATGTACGACCTTTTCTGTTGGGGAGAAAAAAATCTTGAGAATATGAATACTGATGTTTTTGATGGACTCTCTATAGAAAGAGAGTCGTATCATCTAGCAACAATTCATAGAGCGCAAAATACAAACAATAAAAAGATACTACTTGGAATTTTGAATACATTAGATAATTCAGAACTTCCTGTTTATTTGCCTGTCCACCCTCGTGTCAAAAACATACTCGAAGGATTGTCATATACACCAAAGAAAAATCTTAAACTAATTGCTCCCTTAGGGTATTTTGACTTTCTAAAGGCATTACTTAACTGTAAGAAAGTAGTAACTGATTCCGGAGGAGTTACGAGGGAGGCATTCTTTGCAAAGAAGCAGTGTGTGATCCCAATGGAGAACTCCTGGTGGACGGAAGTTATAGAAAGTGGATGGGCAGACTCTACTGGACTTGATTTTGATAAATTATTAGATAAGCTGAACAATGGTGAGAAACCCGCCTCCTACCCCGAAGGTTTATTTGGTGATGGGAAAAGCGCATCGCTAATCATAAAAGAAATTAAAGCTTTTCTCTCAGCATTTAACCAAGAATCTTCGTGGCATCAACATGGAAGTTCTAACGATCTTCCTCCTACTAGGCCAACCGATTTCTCACAATCCAAATATTCAGAATTACTTGAAATATTAAAATCAAAGGATTTTTCATTTATTTCCTTTGATAGATATAACGATGCTATCAACAACAATGAACAGTTTGTATTAATGAGGCACGATATTGATTTTTCTTTAGAAGCCGCTCTTGAAATTGCTAGAATAGAGAAAGAAAAGGGCGTCAGGGCAACCTACTTTTTCATGTTGAGGAATGAATTTTATAATATCTTTTCTGAAAAAGGAACAAGAGTGATAAGAGAAATTCTAAGCCTTGGTCACCATCTTGGGCTACATTTTGATTGCGCCGCCCTTGACCCCCCCACTGATAAAGACTCAATTACTAGTCAGTGTGCTAACGAAGTATCAATAATTGAAAATTGGTTTAATGAACGTGTTCAAGCCATAAGCTTTCATAGACCTTGCAAACTCGTTTTATCAGGAGATCCTTGCCTATCTGGAAAGTTGCCTCACACATATTCGAGTAACCTTACCAGTAAAGTTTCTTATGTTTCGGATTCTAGAGGCGAGTGGAAATATGGGCACCCGACGGAAATGAAAGCATTTAGAGATAAAAAACCAATTCAAATACTTACACATCCAATATGGTGGAAGTCGCAGCCAACTTCTGCTTATGAGGTTCTTTTGAGCCTAATTGACTCGAAAAAAGATGAGTTAGAGTACGAAGCGGCAAAAAACTGTAATGTCTATCGGGTTGGAGAATTAAAAGTTGAACGATAAATGAGCAAAATAGCAATCATTGGATGCAAGCATACCACAAAGGATTTAATACTCGGTTTGCAACGATATGGAATTAAAGTTGATCATTGTATTACTATTTCACCAGAAAAAGGTATCGAGCAAAAGGTAGCTGGATATTTTAATCTACAAGAGTTTCTTGTGAAAGAAGGCATATCTTTTACAATCGCTCCCCACTATAGTCTTAAATCCGAGAGTTGTGAGCAGTTGATCAAAGACCTTAACATCAAACTTCTTTTGGTGATGGGATGGCAGAGGCTTATCCCTGACTGGCTCCTTAATTCTTTGGAATTTGGAGTTTTTGGAATGCATGGCTCTAATAAGCCCCTCCCTCATGGTAGAGGGAGGAGTCCAATGAATTGGTCATTAATCCAAAACAAAGACTTATTTTTTACACATCTGTTTAAGTATCTTCCAGGTGTTGATGATGGACCGGTAGTTGGCTGCCAAAAATTTGATATTAACGTTCACGATGATTGTCATACTCTTCATTTTAAAAATACGATCTCAATGATTAAACTTTGTGCGAAATCTATTCCAAAAATATTAAATGGAACAGCTACTCTAACTCCTCAGCCTAAGGAAGGCGAATGCTACTTCCCAAAAAGGTCGGCCGAAGATGGTATCATTCACTGGAATGAATCTACAACGGATATTTACAATCTTATACGCGCAGTAACAACTCCATTCCCGGGAGCTTATACTTACCATGGTGATACCAAAGTCTCCATAATCAGAGCAATTCCCTTTGATACTAGGATAAACTATGATGAATACCGCCCTGGCGAAATCGTTGAGGTTTTCTATAATGGCCACTTTGTTGTGAAGACTGGTGACTCGACGATTCTCGTAAGTAAATATTTCGGTCTCGATATAGAATCTAGCTTTATAGGAGTGAGGCTTCACGCCAATGGGGTTCCAGTAAAGAAGTGGGAAAATCTACCAACCTAGGGAGAATAGATTTTCGAATACTTTCATAGGTAACTTTGCCGAAAAATCTCACTTTAAATTACCATTTTTTGTAAGCCACCGCAGAGCTCGATCACCGTTTCGTGTTCATGGAGGTAAACTTCTTCGCATTTCAGGCTGCGCCAGAGCTGCGTGATGAAGACGTTGCCCCACTTCGGGGTTAGTGAAGCTGGCAACCATAATTAACCAGTCTGAAAACTAGCATTCAATATCCTTAAAGCTGGCACAGCAGCCGACAAAAACATCTGAAATTGTTACTCACTAGCAGCCTTAGACTAAGAGGTTAATTTCGCATTTTTTAATGGTTTTTAGTGCCAGTTATTCCTATTTGCTCAATAGCTTTTTTTGTTGGTAATGATAATCGTGAAGTTGTCCGACAGTTAAAATTCCCGCGCTGAGAATTAAAAACTTATCACAGAATCAATCAGAATTTAAATCTATTCCTTCTATGTTATCAAAATCCTGGCTCAAAAATTATTTTCAGCTCTACGAGAAGACCTTGTTGCAGACTGATGTAAACTCCCAAGTCGTTGCCCTTCGTGATCTAGCCCTGCTTAGTCGTGAAACTGGTAAAAGTTTTTTCTTCGCTGGTAATGGTGCCAGTGCCTCCATCGCCAGTCATGCGGCAGTGGATTTTACTAAACAGGCCGGGATCCAAGCCTTCGATTTTAATGAGCCAAATTTCATAACGGCATTGAGTAATGATTTTGGCTATGAAGAATGGATTGCGAAAGCTTTGGAGTATCGAGCATCCGCGGGCGATGTTGTCGTATTGATCAGCTCCAGTGGGAGTTCTCCAAACATTGTCAAGGGGGCCGAAAAGGCCAAGGAGCTAGGATTGACGTTGGTTGGCTTCTCTGGTTTTTCTGCAGACAACCGGCTTCGAAGTTTGAGCGATATCGATTTTTGGGTCGATTCCCGAGGTTACAATATTGTCGAATGCACCCATATGATCTGGCTAATGGCGGTAGTGGATTTTCTGATCGGTAAGGTTGAATACTCTGTGAGTTGAATCGTTGAAGTATGAATGCCCCTAAAAGTAATATTAGTGAAAAGTTTTTAAGATTGAAGCGGATACTTAAAGCAGGACTATAACGCATGAAGCAACATCATTACATCACTGGAGTCGCAGGTTTCATTGGTAGTCAGTTGGCGGATTCTCTGCTTGCCGATGGCAATTTTGTTACCGGAGTGGACGACTTTTCCAATGGTAAAGCGGAGCATTTGAGATCCGCGAACGACCATCCGGAGTTTTACATGGAGGATGCTGATGTCGTTGACACGACACTGATGGTGAGTCGCTTGCGTGCACTCCAGTCCGACCGTGGGACTCCAGATATGATCTGGCATCTGGCTGCCAACAGCGATATCGCTGCTGGAGTGGCTGATGCCAGCATCGACTTTAGGCGCACGCTGCAGTCGACCTACTCGGTAATTGAAATTGCCAGGAGCCTTGGAGTGAAAAACATCGCTTTTGCCTCGACGTCCGCCGTTTATGGCGAAAGGAATGACATTCTTACCGAGGACTCAGGCCCCTTGCTTCCGATTTCCAACTACGGGGCAAATAAGCTGGCCAGCGAAGCCCTTCTGAGTGCGGCTGCGGAGTCCTTCGTTGAGAAGCTGTGGATTTATCGATTTCCCAATGTCGTGGGTCCTCGCTCAACCCATGGCGCAATTCATGATTTTGTCGGTCGTTTAATCAAAAATAAAGACTTCCTCAGGGTTCTTGGAGATGGCACTCAAAAAAAGCCGTATTTGCATGTCTCTGAGCTGATCGATGCGATGAAGTTTATCGTAGGGCAGACTGATGCGCGGCGAAATGTCTACAACATTGGTGGAGCGGGAGATGGGACCAGCGTGGCGTTCATGGCGGAGCAGGTGATCGAGCGTGTGGCGCCCGGAACGTCGATCGAATATACTGGTGGTGATCGGGGTTGGTTGGGCGACGTGCCTCGATTCAAATATTCAACGGAGCGGCTTCGCCAACTTGGCTGGCAGCCATCGATGAGTTCGGATGACGCTGTGATTCGCGCTATTGACGACATAGCCAAAGATTCCGGAGTGTAACGCTTCCCATTGGCAGCGAGTGAGTCTAAGTGGTGGAAATGACCAAAATTAATCATCTGGTGATAGTGGCAGGAGGAATGGGGACTCGTCTTGCTGCCTTGGCGGGAGACCGGCCCAAGGTTTTGGTGCCCGTTGGGGGCAAGTCTATTCTTGAGCACCAACTCGATGTCGCAGTCTGCGCAGGTGTCCGACAGGTGACCATTTACGCAGGCTATTTGGCGAACATGATCCGTGACTTTGTCGGTGATGGCTCCCGCTTTGAACTGCAGATTAGAGTTGAAGTTGAGGACTTGCCACTGGGTAATGCCGGAGCAGTAGTCAATTCGGTTGATGCGCTTCCCGAACATTTTTTCGTCATCTACGGTGACGTAATGTGCGCTGTCGACCTCAAAAAAATGGCAGCCTTTCATCTTCAACGTGGCGCGGATTTCACTGCGATGGTGCATCCCAATGATCACCCTTTCGATTCGGACCTTGTCGAAATCGATAACGATCAGAGCATCAAGGCCATTCATGCATGCCCCCATCCGGAGGGTCGGTATTTCGCTAATCTCGTCAACGCAGCCCTCTATGTCGTCAGGCGTGATGCATTGTCCCCGTGGGCGGGATGCAGCGGCAAGCTGGACTTCGTGAAAGATATCATGCACGGGCAGTTAGACAGGGGTGGAAAGGTGCTCGCTTACATGACCTCCGAATACGCCAAGGACATGGGTACGCCGGAGCGACTAGAAAAGGTCAAGGCCGATTGGAATTCGAGAAGGATCATCATGCCGTCAGCGGACAATCGTGCTCCGGCGATTTTTCTCGATCGGGATGGCACGCTCAACGTTGAGCGTGGCTTCCTGAATTCTGCCGATGACCTCGAGTTGCTGCCCGGGGTGGGACCGGCCTTGAAGAAGCTTCGCGATGCCGGCTATCGACTGGTGGTGGTGACCAACCAGCCGGTGCTGGCACGAGGCGAAGCGACGGAGGCTGATCTCACTGCGATTCACAATCGCCTGGAGTGGGAACTCGGCAAACAGGGCGCTTTCGTCGACCGGATTTACTACTGTCCCCACCATCCCGATTCCGGTTTTGAAGGTGAGCGGCGCGAGTTGAAGATCGATTGCGACTGCCGAAAGCCGGGCACCGGCATGATAGAGCGCGCCTGCAAGGATCTACTCCTGGATCCTTCGCGGTCGTGGATGATCGGCGACCGCACCATGGACATCGAGATGGCGCGTCGCGCGCGGCTCGGATCAGTGTTGGTAGGCACCGGTGCCGGCGGAAGCGACGGACGCTTTGATGCGCTTGCCGATCACTCCGTAGGCTCCCTGGATGAAGCGGCCGATGCCATCCTCGCGAGCCCGATGAAAGCGTAGCAGAATGCACCGTTGCTTTCATTGTCGCCGTTTCCCACCTGCAACCACCCCTTCTTCTCTTACATCATGATCATTTCTCAAACGCCATTGCGAGTCAGCTTTCTCGGCGGCGGTTCGGACTTGCCGGCTTATTATCGTCAGAATGGCGGCGGGGTTCTTTCCACCGCGATCGACCGGTCCATCTACGTTACCGTCAGCAAAAAGTTCGATGATGCGATTCGGGTGAGTTACTCCCGTACGGAGGAAGTTTCTCATGCCAGCGAAGTGGATCATCCTCTGGTCAGGGAAGCCCTCAGCCTGCTCAAGATCGAAGGTGGCGTGGAGATTACTTCGGTCGCTGATATCCCCGCGAAAGGAACCGGACTGGGTTCGTCGAGTTCGTTTACCGTCGGCCTGCTCAATGCCCTGCACGCTTACCGTGGTCGCCACTCTTCCGCGGCAACCTTGGGCGAACAGAGTTGCCAGATTGAGATTGAGCGCTGTGGGGAACCGATCGGCAAGCAGGATCAATACGCTGCGGCCTTTGGCGGCTTCAATTTTATCCGCTTCGATCGTGATGGCTCCGTCGATGTGCAGAAGGTTCTTTGTCCCCGTGAACTGGTCGAGGAACTCGAGTCGCGCTTGCTGTTTTTCTATACCGGCATTACCCGCTCGGCATCAAATCTATTGCGTGGTCAATCCGCGTCGCTGTCGGCTCCCGGAGCGGAGGCCATAGCCATGGGAGAACTAGTGCAGATGGCGGAATCAGCCTACTCGGCAATCTGTGGCGGCGACATCGACTCGCTGGGAGCGATGTTGGATGGGGCGTGGAACTTGAAGAAAAGTCTGTCTGCAGGTATATCGAACCCTCTGATCGATGAGGCCTATGCGGCGGCGCGTGCCGCAGGGGCCGAAGGTGGAAAGCTGCTCGGTGCCGGTGGCGGCGGCTTTCTAATGTTCTACGCCAAGCCATCGTGCCACGATGCGATTCGCCTGGCCCTGGGGAATCTTCGCGAAACCCCGTTTCGCTTTTCCCGGCAGGGCAGCCGGATCATTTTTGTGCACTGATCACCGCAAACATGGTGAACAGAAGTTTCATTTTTAAACCGTCCAGCTCATGAAAACCATTCTCGAACCCGGCAGAGCCGAAAAAAATTACTGGCAGGATTTGTGGCGTTATCGCGATCTGTTCCTGGTTCTCGCTGGTCGAGACATTTCTGTCCGTTACAAGCAAACCGTTATCGGAGTTGCCTGGGCGCTGATTCGTCCCTTTCTCACCATGGTGGTGTTCACCGTGATTTTTGGTCGGGTTGCCAAACTCCCCTCCGAAGGCGCAGCTCCCTACGCCCTCATGGTGTTTGCAGGAATGCTCCCCTGGCACTTCTTTTCGACCGCCTTGAGTGAGGCTTCCAACAGTCTTGTGGCTAATGCTAACTTGGTCTCCAAAGTTTACTTTCCACGACTGATCGTGCCGAGTGCGACGGTCGTGGTTGCTTTTGTCGATTTCCTCATCAGTTTCGTTATTCTTATTGTCATGATGATCTACTACCAGTATGCACCGGGGTTGGAGATTCTCCTGCTTCCGCTGTTCGTTGGCGTTGCCTTTCTCGCTTCGCTGGGCCCGGGCCTTTGGATCACCTCTCTAAACGTCAAATATCGTGACTTCCGCTACGTAATCCCCTTTCTCCTTCAATTCGGCCTGTATGTGTCGCCGGTGGGATTCTCCAGTTCGGTGGTTCCGGAAAAGTGGCAGCTGCTTTACTCACTGAACCCGATGGTCGGTGTGATCGATGGCTTCCGTTGGTGCATCCTCGGTGGCGACTCGGCTCTAAATTGGAATACCTTGGGTATGAGTCTCGCAGTGACTACCTTCTTCCTCTGGCTGGGAATTCGCCAGTTTCGCAAGATGGAGAGAACATTTGCCGATTTGCTCTAAATTGAAGAAGAAAATATAAGCTAATGTCCAATAAAATCATTACTGTCGATAAGCTGGCGAAACGCTACCTCGTTGGTCACAACACCCAGACCAACAGTTATCAGTCATTGCGCGAGACTTTGGTCAAGCATGGCAGGGGCCTGGTGCGAAAGACGCTGGATATGGCGCGTGGCCGACAGATCATCCAGGGTGATGAGGTGGAGGAGTTCTGGGCTTTGAAGAACGTCTCCTTCGAAGTTGAACGGGGTGAGGTCCTCGGAATTATTGGTCGCAACGGAGCGGGAAAGAGCACGCTGCTGAAAGTGCTTTCGCGTATCACCGAGTTGACTGAGGGGAGAATCGAGCTAAATGGACGGGTTGCCTCGCTGCTGGAAGTCGGGACCGGTTTCCATCCGGAGCTCAGTGGTCGCGAGAACATCTTTCTCAATGGCGCGATTCTCGGCATGAAGCGTTCAGAGATTGAAGCCAAGTTCGATGAAATTGTCGATTTTGCTGAGGTTGAAAAGTTTCTCGATACGCCGGTAAAACGCTACAGTTCAGGAATGTATGTACGCCTAGCCTTTGCCGTGGCGGCGCACCTTGAGCCGGATATTCTCATCATCGATGAAGTATTGGCGGTAGGCGACGTGGTCTTTCAGAAGAAGTGCCTGGGCAAAATGAAGTCGGTGGCAAAATCGGGTCGCACCGCTCTCTTTGTCAGTCACAACATGCAGACGGTTACCGGATTGACGGACCGTGCCATTCTGTTGGATGCCGGCAGGGTGGTTGCAAATGGTCCGCCAACCGAGGTAGTCGAACAGTACTTGTCCAACCAGGCCGTCGGCGACGCGGTCTACGAGCAGACCTATGACCAGGACAGTAATCAGCCGCAAATCACCCGGGTCGAAGTGTGTACAAGCAATCCAAACAACCTGCACCAGTTTGGCAAGCCGATGACCGTAGCAATCGAGGTGACTACGCCCGACAAGGTATCCAACTCGGCGATTTCATTTCAAATCATGACCAGTAGTCACCAACCGGTGGTGCATGTGTTGAACCTGGACTCTGAAGTGCCGATGCTGAGGACGCCGGGATTACATCGACTGGTATGCACTTTTCCCAGTTTGCGCCTATACCCGGGGCACTACTACTTGCGGTTTCACTTTGGAGCTAGTGAGCCACGTCGCGTGTTCGACGGCCTGGATGAGGTGTGTCCCTTTGAGGTCACGCAGTTGGAGGAACTGCGCGATTTTTACTGGTATCCAGATAACGGGATCTACGTTGAAGAGGTCGAATGGAATAGTGAATCAAAATGAATAGAACCATGTTTAAATCAAGCATAGAGACGGTCAAAGAATTCTACGATGAGCGCGTCGATGGAAAAATCGCTGACTTTACGGATAGCAATCCGCGAATTGAGGCCGCCGTTGAGACCCTGGCGAAGTGGGCGCCGGTCAAGCCCAAGCGCATTCTCGAGATCGGCTGTGGCATCGGGGCGACCTCATGGAGGATGGCGAGAGCTTGGCCCAAGGCGGAGGTGATCGCAGCCGATGTCAGTCCAGCCTCGATCAAGGTGGCGCAGACCTGTTTCAAACTGCCGAAGTTGAGCTATCATGAGGGATTGATTAAGGAAGGCACGTAGGAGGGGAAATTCGATTTCATCGTAATGATGGATGTGTATGAACACATTGCCATCGAAGATCGTATGGCTCTCCACGCAGCTATCAAATCGCTGTTGGGTGATGACGGTAGGGTGTTCATTTCAGTGCCAACCCCGGCAACTCAACAGTATGCCCGCGACCACGATCCCTCTGGCTTGCAACCGATCGATGAAGACATTGGGCTGGCTGAGGTGATGGACGCTGCGGCGGCTACCGAAACCAAGGTTCTATACTATCGGGAGGTCGGCATCTGGCGTTATTGCGACTACGCGCACTTTGTCTTGGAAAGATTTCGAAATTTGGCACCGGTTGGAGTTAGGAAGCTCCGTCCGTCAACCGGCCTTCGCAACAAGATTAAGGGGATACTTTGCGGGCGGGCTGAAGACAGGGATGCTCTCTCCGACTACATCGGCTGTGATTTGTTGACGTCAGTGCCCAAGCCACTCACTCGAAAATTTAGGGTCGCTGCTGGAAGACGAAAGGGTTTGGTTTCCGCGTGGCTGAACCGAGAGGAATAGGAGAAGACCCGGAATCTGCCTTCCGGCGTTCCCTTGAGATTATGCTCGCTGTAATTACATCAGAACTCGGTGCGTCTTTCGTCACCAAGCACGTGGACGGTATCTGTCCGGGAGAGACTGTGGCGGTCGCCCGCTACGGCGGCCATCCTTTGGAGGGGTTTGAACTGAACCATTCCTGCCCGGTCTTTCGACTCGATGAATGGCAACGGCGATGGGGAGTTCGATTAAAACGCCGTCTCGGAATACCCGAAACCGCTCTCAGGGATCGGGCGTTGAAGGCATTTCTCCATCGGCATCGGGTCACCGTCGTCCTGGGACAGTATCTGGACCAGATGGCCGATTATGCCCCCTTGCTGGAGCGGATGGGTTTGACCTACGTGGTTCAGGGGCATGGGATTGATGTCAGTCGCTATCTTCTGGATGACCAAATGGTAAAGCGCATTCGTGCACTTCGTTCTGCCAAGGCAATTCTCACGCGTTGTGAGTTTCACCGAAAACGACTTCTTAACCTTGGTTTTGATGAAGAGAAGGTTTTCGTGAATCCGGGTGGAGTCGATGTGCCCGAAGTGATGGAAGCGAAACCAAGGGGCGCCAACAAGCGCTTGCTCGCCGTTTCTCGTATGGCTGGGAAAAAGGGGCCGATTTATCTGTTGGAGGCATTTCGGCGGGCAGCAAAGAGTGACTCAGAACTTCGCTTGGACTTCGTTGGCGGGGGGGGCTTGTTTCCAGCCGTAAAGCAGTTTGTCAGTGCGATGAACATGGATGATCGGGTAACCTTGCATGGGGTCGCGCCTGAAGAAGTAAAAATGAGATTGCTGCGGGAATGCGGGATCTTCATTCAACATAGCATTACCGACCCGGATACCGGCGACGAAGAAGGACTACCTGCCGCGATTCAGGAGGCGATGGCACATGGTCTTGCCGTCGTCAGCACACGCCATTCCGGAATCCCTGAAGCTGTTGTGGAGAGTAAGACTGGAATTCTTGTCGATGAATTTGATATCGCCGGGATGTCGGCGGGCATTCTGAGGTGTACTGGATTCGCTGATGATTACGGGAGGGCGGGGCATCTACGCGCCAAGGAACTCTACACCTGGCGGGGTGAGAGAGATCGGTTGCGGACGTGGCTGGGAGTTTGATGGTCCGTTTGAAGATCGGAATTTTGCGACTTGAGTCAACTGGCTCCGAAACGAGTAATCGATCTCATTAACCCCAAAGAAGTGGTAAAAATCCCTCCGCGATCGATAGTTGCGGAACATAAAATTTTGGATAAACAAAAACCCAACGGCGTATGTTGATTCAAAAGCACCTAAGATGTTGCTCAAAAATGAAATTTAAGAACAAAACAATTTTCATCATCTCTCACGAAAAATGGGGGAAGATGATGATGTCAAAACACCATTACGCTGTAGGACTTGGGGAACTGGGGAATGACGTGTTTTTCATCAATCTTCCCGATAACAGGCGTGAACTGAAACGTGGGCAAATTGTCATCAGTGCGACGGAATACAAAAACGTATCAGCGGTTAGTCATCGCCTCTACCATCCATACTTCTTTAGGGATCAATACAACAGACTCTACAACCTTCTCACATCCTTCCACCTTCGCCGTATTATTCGCAAGGTTGGGGTGTATCCAGACGTCGTTTGGTCATTTGATGCTGAAAATGCCCTGCCGTTGAAGTGCTTTCCGAAAAGCGATTTAAGAATCTATCACCCGGTCGATGGTCCTTTTGGACATGATCATGAAGTCAGGGCTGCCGACGGGGCCGATGTAATTCTGTCAGTAACATCCGAAATCCTAAAGACGTATGAAGGGCTTGGGAAGCCGATGCACCGGGTAAATCATGGAGTGGCTGATGTTTTTTTCAGTGAAGGGGCTTTACCCAAGCAAAACAAATCCATTCGAATAGGGTATTCCGGTTGTCTGGTCAGAAATGATTTGGACATTCCGATCTTCCTGAAAATAATTAACGATCATCCCGACAAGACATTTGAGTTCTGGGGAGAAAATGATTTCACAAAATCTAGTATTCATTTACCGCAGGACGTGATTTTAGCGACGCAATCCTTCGTTGAGACGCTGCATGGCTTGCCGAATGTGATCATGCACGGCTCGGTTAATTCGGTTGAGCTGGCCGCCGGATTGCGTGAGATGGATGCTTTGCTAATCTGTTACAACACCGCGAATGACCAGAATCATCACAAGGTTTTGGAATATTTGGCCACCGGTAAGGTCATAATGTCAAATCATTTGAGTTCCTACAGCAATGCCGAGCCGGGATTGATTGAAATGATGGATAGCAAAACCAGCAATGAAGACATGCCTCGTTTGTTTACCGAGATAACGAGCAATCTGAAAAAGTGGAACTCAACTGAGTTGCAGCAATTGCGGATCAAATACGCCAGGCAGAATTCCTACTCGAGCAACATTCGAGAGATCGAAGCCTGGATTGAGGAGTCCTTGGACGCAGACTCTTGAAGAGCTCCTAACCAATGGTGAAACACCCTTAAGTAGTATCTCAATCAATTGTTCGGATATTGCATTCTGATTTGCCGATACTGTTGAAAATATAATTTATGCGCCATTCTCGTCGATCATCAACCCTTTTTGCGATGTTAGGAAAAGAGAGCAAATAGATAATGGGGAGGCATGGCGAGAGGCGAAAAAAAAGTTATCAATGGAAATATGGCTTTTTTGGACTGGGGCGATCGTTATGCTGCTCGGGAAGATCGGTAGAGAAAAAACGGCTATTTGTTTTCGACTTATTAGTAAATGGAAAGAATGGGTTAGGTTTAGACAATAGCCGCGCCCGCAGAAAAATTGAAAAATTGAAATAATGAAGTTTCTGAAAAGAGTAATAACAAAGATATTAGGTGGCGAGCTTGATCATCCAATGATATTGAAATATCAACTATGGCGCCGCAAAATTCTGGGTCAGGACAGGCGAATGAAGGAATCGTATCTTGATTCTACTGAGCATCCTAAGTTGCACATCGGGGCGAGTGATCACCTTCTGGATGGATGGCTGAATACAGATATTTGTCCCTTAAAGGAGGTAATGTTTCTGGACGCTACCAAAAAGTATCCATTTACTGATAGTTCTTTCGCTTTTGTCTTTTCTGAACATATGATTGAGCATGTTTCTCGCCCCGATGGGATATTAATGTTAGAAGAGTGTTTTCGAATTTTGCGTCCAGGAGGGGTTTTGCGGATCGTTACTCCCAATCTCGAAACCATTATGGGCATCTATGCGAAGGAGCTGTCATCACAACAACAAGATTACTTGGATTGGATGAGTGGCGCCTTCACGCCGGATGCTCCTGAGGCTTCCTCTGCCTATGTAATTAATGCTTTTTTCAGGCTGTGGGGACATCAATTTATTTATGATGAGTCCACATTGATAGTGGCGCTAAAGGCTGTGGGATTCAGTCGAATTAAGCGTTTTTCTTTGGGTGAGAGCAGTTTCGACTCACTGAGGGGTCTTGAAAATGTCGAGCGGTATCCGGCAGGCTTGTTGGAATTTGAGAGTATTTGCTTAGAGGTAACGAAGTAATCGCTGCCGTTAAAGCAGTGCGCCTCGCACGCCGTAATGAGATGTGAAGATTGCCCGACATTAGCGGGAGCGTAACACCAGCGAAGTTTTTGGTCTTTATCAAACTTCGGCCGGGAGCCTAGAAAAAAGAGCAAATAGATAATGGGGACGCTACGATTCTTACTCGCGATGGCCGTGGTGCTGTTTCACTACGGCACTGTGGGCGATTGGCTCATGGATGCCCATACTGCGGTGAAGATCTTTTTCATCATCAGTGGATTCTATATGGCTATGATACTTGATCAAAAATATGGTCGAGCACCCGGGGGCGTGCGAGCCTTTGCGATCAATCGTTTTTTGCGCCTTTATCCGCTGTATGCCGTTGTTTTGGGTCTGACAATTGGTTGGTATCTGGCTTGCCTCCTTTTGATTGGCGATCGCACTCCAGTGCCACCGATTATTGCCCTAGGTGATAATCTCGCTTGGTGGCAGAGTGCCGGAGTTTGGATCAGTAACCTATCGCTGATTGGATTGGACTTTGTCAGCTGCTGGGACTCGGTTTCCGGGGAAGGCTTGGTCTTTCTTTTGCCGAAAGCTACTGCGGCGGATAGTGCTTCGGTCAGCCTATTGGGGACAGTATGGGTGGTTCAGGCGTGGTCGATTTCAATGGAAATTCTCTTCTACCTGAGTGCTCCGTTTCTTTTCCGTCGTAAAACTTTAATTCTGTTTGGTTTGATCGTGGTGTCACTAGGCTGTGATTTGTGGCTTTCGATGGGCCTTAGTCGGGTGACTTACTTTTTTGCTCCAGCCCAGTGGTATTTGTTCTTGGCCGGGATGGTGGCCTACCGAGCCTTCAGGAACTTCGATGTGAGTGACAGGGTTGCCAGATCGAGAGGCGCAGCGATTGCGATGTCAGGATTTTTGTTTTTAGCAATTTGGAGCCTGCCGCTTTTGATGGCTGATCCACCGCAGAAGATCATGCTCCTATTTGCAGTTCTTTTGATTCCCGTTTTATTCGCGCTTTCGAAGAGGTCCAAATGGGATCGGACGGTGGG
>Ga0315330_10001359_pt1 | contig 16361 bp, 25 predicted proteins | sample M140m34915metaG_FD_203453 | JGI IMG/M metagenome (GOLD analysis project Ga0315330, IMG submission 203453) | Ammonia-oxidizing marine archaeal communities from Monterey Bay, California, United States - M1 40m 34915 | ecosystem: Environmental > Aquatic > Marine > Intertidal zone | place: USA...
GAAATCAAGGACATCCGAGTGCCATGGTTCGAGGTATACCGCAATAGAGCCTTTTCTACGACCAGCTTGGTCGACGTGTCTAGCAGTAGCATTATATACCCTTAACATTGGTATAATACCAGATGAACTACCATTTGTTCCCTTAATATGAGAGTTTTTAGCTCTTACATCTGAAATGTGAACACCTATACCACCTGCCCATTTACTGATGCGAGCACACTCTTTTACGGTGTCATAAATTCCGTCGATAGAGTCACCCTTTGAAGAAATAAGGAAGCATGAGGACATTTGTGGTCTCAATGTTCCAGAATTGAAAAGTGTTGGTGTGGCATGAATAAATTTACCGGTTGACATATAATTGTAAGTTTCAACAACTTTTTCAATATTATTTCCATGAATACCAGAGGAAACTCTCATATACATGTATTGTGGAGTTTCAATGATTTTATCTTGGAGTTTAGTTAAGTAAGCTTTTTCTAGAGTTTTGAGTCCAAAATATCCAAAGTCATTGTCTCTGTCTGGAACAATGTATTCATTTAACTTTTCTGCAACAGAAAAAACTTCATCCGTCACAATATTGTTTTCGTGAAGAATTTTCATTGCATCGAGATACGTCACAGGAGCATTCTTTTGAATATTACTTGCAACAATACGAGTGGCCAATATTTCATAGTCGGGGTCAGTGGTTATCATTCCGATGGATACTTCCGCCGCCAACGTATCGATTTCATAAGTTAAGATTCCGTCATACATTGAATAGACAACTTGTTGCGCAATCTTATCTGGAGATACGTTCTCAGACAACCCCTGGGTTAAATTTGAGATACGAGCCGTTACTTTGTCGAATTTCATTTCTTCATTTTCTCCTGAGCGCTTTGTGACCTTCATTGAATAAGATTAGCACTTATTTTTTAAATACACAGTCACCGCTTCTGACCGCAACAGGTTTACCTGAGCATTCAGACTTACGCCCAGCTTGAAGAAAATAGGTATTTACATTAAACTTACCTGTTTCACCCGCTGGTGTTATTGGGGCATATGAACCAATAAAGCATTCAGGGGGAGAGCACTTTGGAGCCAAATCAATGTGTTTCATTTTTTCAGAGAAGGTCGAATCAAAGTCAGCACCTTGCAACATTATTTATTATTAGCAGATTTTTTTTTCCCGCTTTATCTTAAATGTATATCAATACTTTGAAACAAAGCAAGACCCCTCTGAATGATTTATTTTTTTCAGAGTTCAATACTAACTTGCTTCAACGAGCTATTCGTCAACATTTTAAAAACAAGACCGGTATTGCCATCGACTACCAAGACATCAGTGATTTGTTTGTCATCATGCGAACTGTATTCATTAACAACGCTGGAGATCACTACGAAAACATTGAAGCCCAGGTGAAGATGATGAACATCCAAGTTATTAACGCTGCTTATTCACAAATTCAAACTGGCATGTCCCAATATATTTCATATAATAAAGAGTTAGATGCTCTAACTACACCACTCGCTAAGCCAATGAGCACCTCCACAACCGGAACTAAAATTGATGATGCCAAAGACAACATCGGTATAAAGTTTTAGGTCCCTATTGAATTAAGATGAGTGTGACATCACTAAATTACTATAAAGACGAAACTAAAAAAGTTTGTAAAACAAAGGGTTGGGATAGAGTAAATATTGATAAGGTCTGGCTTCTTCTGTCAGAAGAATTCGGAGAACTCGCATCAGCTATTAGACAACACCAAAGAACTTTTCAAAAAACAGGACTAAAAAAGGATAGAGGAACAGATGTCACCATGGAATTGGGAGATGTCTTCAGTTATTTATTTCAACTAGCGCATATGTTGGATATTGATTTGGATGTAATGTGGGAGCTTCATAAGAATAAAATGGTCACAAAAATATACAATAAAAAATCTATCCCTAATACAAGAACAGATGAGCAAGCATATGATTTCAGACCAGAACAACATCAATGACATAAATCCATTTGTGCTAATTGATTTTTCATTGCCTGGCTCCTCTGCAACTCCTTACAATTTTGCCCCATATGTTAAGGGTGTAGAACCCGATGAACCAAAGGAAGAACGTAGTATTGCTTGTGATATGCATACAAAGGTGGGAGGCGCGAACTTCTGCGCTGAACAAAAAGGGAACTGTCCAATGTCTCGACTTGTTCTTCCAGAACGCGTAATTCAGTATGAAGACGGAACCGTCAATACTGAGTTATGTGAGGATAGAAAGAAAGTCGCGGAAAAAAGAGAAAATGGGAGAAGAAACCTTATTATTGTTTTGATTCTCATTGTTCTCTTATACGCTTTAATGTACTGATCATCTTTAGGAGACGCTTAGAATTATCTGAACGCTCTATAAGGTCAGGAACAAATTCCTTACACAGTGTGTCTAATAGACTCACCTGCCATGAACTCTCAGGGTTGATGAAAGGTGGAACAAATGTTGGCTCCAAAATCTTACACAAATGAAGGATACGAATCTTTGTGTGGAATTCTGGATTATCCATAAGAATACTTTCTAGGACAGCATTTGCGATTCGTTGTTTAACTTCCATTGTTTGCTTAAGCATTGTGGAAAGAAAATCTTCGTATGGCATCGTCGATTTCTTAAAAGAAAGTTTTTGCCAATCACCAATTGGCTCAGTCAAAAAGTAGTCAATAAACTTTTTGTATCCCTTGTCATTTTCATCGTATTCATCTACAAATCGTAGGTATTCAAGTTCGACATGAGTATGTCCATCTTCGATGTCGACTACGACAAGGGCTTTCTTTATAAAGGCGTTACTCATGTATCTATAAGTTTAATCTTTTCTTTAAACCTGTTCATGTCTCGCTCTATCTCGAGTAGTATATTGGGACAGTCGTGAATCTCACAATACATACATGAAGGACACATATTACGAGAACAATTGCAACATGGAGATGTTGTTCTGGATTGACCACAATTTGAACACTTATTCATATATTATTATTAATCGTTTTTTCTTAACCTAAGTTGGACGCATTTAGACAATCCTTAATTACAATCTACCTGACCTCAGCATGTACCACAACGTTGCCAACAATACTTTTTCTTATCTCCTGACTCTCGACGAGTTCAGGAATAAATACACAAAAAAGTTTTGCCCATCTTGGATTAAGATTACTACAATAACTATGGTTTCAAAATACATTCAAGAAATTGATATTCCTAAACTCAAAGAAGTTTTCAACGAAGAAAAAGAAATTCATCTCCGAATGAAGGGTGAAAATGGTGAAGGTTTTATTTGGACTATGAAGCCCACTACCTTTTACAATCAAATTACTCTCGTTTACAAGGATTTCAACAGCACCAAATCTATCAAGGTTTTTCCGAATGGGAGTCTTCAAGTAGCGGGATGCAGCGACTTGTTTGATTGCAAAAAAATTATCAGTCAGCTGTCTCATTTGTTTGAAATTTATTTGGGAAATGAAAGCTTTGTTCCCATTGATAGTTTCAGGGTGGTTATGATTAACTCAAATTATTCACTGAACTACAACATCAACTTGTTGGAAACAGTGGCGCAGTTTGAAAAGTATCCAGACATTTTCAAAGTTTCTTTTGAACCAGACAGATATTCAGCTGTGAAAATTAAGTTCAAACCAGCAGAAGAAATGAAAGAAATTACCGTTAGTATTTTCGGGACTGGAAAAATTATTATCACTGGTGCAGAAACTCTCAAAGAAATTGTGTATGCTTACAACATCATCAATGAAAATATTGGTGAATCTCCCGAAATCCTAGTTTCGCCGGTTGAAAACAAGGAGTTATTTGATACTTTTATGGGATACCCAGTAGAAACTTTAGTCAAAAGCCTAAGAGAGAAAAATTTCAAATCTTGGCTGGCTACACAAAATAATCTCCAAATTAATTTCTAGGTTCATAATAAATGTCTCAGCGCATGGGTCAAGCCGATGGGAGGTGTTTCACAATTGGCACCTCCGCTCAGTTATTCAATGATTACATTATGAACAAGAACAATATTGCATTTGCGGACAACTACTCTTACAGAAAGTTGTTGCAAACCCAAGGTCCAGCCGTTGTTCAAGAAATTAGCGGTCAACAAACACTTCGCTCAAATCACCGCGTCACAGTTTGCGACAAGCCTCTTTTAAATGTGTCAAATATCTACTAAAACTTTACAGGAGTAGTATAAGATGGCACCCTGTTCTATTTGCTTAAAGGAAATCAGGGCGACTCGATCGAATAAACCCACAAGGTGTGGTCATTTATTCCATCGAGAATGTCTCAATAAATGGAGGGAAATGGGAAAAAATACATGCCCATTATGTAGAAAATTAATAGATGTATCAACCTATAATGTAACAATAAGAATTGAAAACAATATAACAGGTCTAGCAAATGAATCTAATATAAACCCAGAACTTTTAGATAATATCGTAGATATGTTTGAAATTGGTATGGATTTTGAAGATAGAATAGATATTGAAGCCTTGTTTGCAGACATAGGAGCACTCATCTCAAATGAACAATCACAAGTATTGCTTACCGAAGCATCCTCTTAGGACGCATGTCATTTCTACCAGTAGAAATCTTCTTTGAATTTCTAACACAGTAAGTAGAACATAACTTACTGTAATTTAAACCACCATCCTTATAGTTGTTATTAGATTTTCGTGGGTCCACGATTCTATTATTAGATGCATCTACAAGGAGAGGTCCAGTAGCCCAACCACGTTTGTGTGCCCACCCGTTTGCTTTGAATTTTATTACTTTTCCAGGAACAATTGGTCCATTCTTTGTTCTATTGTTTGCTAAATTGTTTGCCTTATGAACAATAGCAACAGGAATTCTAAAAAATTTAGCGATTGATTGAACACTTTCACCCTTTTTAGGTTTGTAGTGAACTTTACTGTATTGACGATAGAAATGGAAATCACCACTGTTGAATAAACTATTTCCCTTGGATGGAGAAATAAACATCATGACTTTAAAACTATTTTTGGGACATTTCTTATCAGGGTCAGCACGCATAACATTTGAAGGGTTGTTATTCTTCACACCCTTTGGTAAGAGACCACATGACTTGATTGGTCCATAGTTATTGTTTCTTAAACCAGTTTTGTTTCCAGGAGAACTCTTTTGGTCTCGGCTATTCGCATAGTCATTCATCGCATAGTCATAGCAATTGTTTGAACGAATACCAGCGGGGGACCCCCATCGACCTTCTGTAAAAGCTGGTTCATCACCGCTTGTTGGGAGAGGTTTTATTTTTTTATTAGCTGGCTTGGATTGATTTTTATTTACCTTTTTCTTTGACTTTTTAGATGCATCATTAATTAACTGTTTCAAAAGGTTAATAATATTTGATGCATTTTTATTTTTTTGTTTGGCCTTGGAAACCATCTTATATTCTTCGGAGAAAAAAATGTTAATAAAATATAAAATGATCAAAGACCTTGTTAAGTCAAAGAGCACAGCCGACGCCATAACTGAAATCTTGGTGTTGTTGCTCTCAATCTTGATTTCAACTCTCATCCTTCGATTGCTCTGGAACAATGCGCTCGTCAAGCACATAACCGTTCTCAAGCCAATCAAGACATTTGTTGACGCGCTCCTCCTCTCTATCGCGTTGACCGTCATCCGTGGTGTCTAAATAATTTACCACCCCAAAAACATATAAAATATATATGTTAAGATTATTTCAAAAATCTTAAGATAAATATTTATTTATAACATTTTTTTAACTTGAAACCTTATTGAATTAATGACACTTTTCCTTTGATTTATTGTCAAGGAGTTATACATTTTTTGTAAATTAATACTCCCAGCCAACATATTTATCATTTCATTTTCATTTAAACGACCATTATTTTCATAATTCATTATTAATTGTTTAACACGTTGTTTGTTATTGAAAACTTTTTTTACAACATCGTGAGGAGCATATTTCTTTTTTTTCTTATTCTCAATATTTGGTGTAGGGGGTGTGTTAAATGCATTACCATATGTTCTTTTAGACCCACCTGACATATATTATTTAAAAGGATTATTATCTCGGACAATGATTCCATGTCGTTCTAAACTATCTGAAAGTTCTGACGCATGTTCCCAATCACCATTGTCCATTGCTTGTTCATAACAGAAACGAATCCTTGCCACCTGGGGTGTTATTTTGGGTTCATATGTATTCAGATTGAACTGACTTTTATTCTTATAAATATCTTCATATAAAACTTTTCTTATATGAAGGCGTTTATACGAATACAAAACTTGATTGTAATTGTAACTCATATAACTTATATTAACTTAAACGGTAAACTTTAAACCTCGGTAAAACCTTTGCTTCTCTTACCAGATGGATATTCAACAACTGGGAAAGATTTAATGTCCCCACATTCTCCCTTGTTTTTTTCGCAATCAATAAACTTGTGTGGAATATTCTTTTGTTTCATGTAGTCGAGTTGTTTACGAGTCCAACCACACCACATGACACCATAAACCTTGTATTCACCGCCCTCTTTCTTTGATTCTTTCTTGTCCCCACTCTTCTTCTTGTATGTGCTGTCAGGAGCCTTACTGAGTATGTATGCATCCAAAGCAATAAGTATAAGAAATGGAAGCATTTTATACTTTATTAACATATTTTTTTTTCAATGCTTCGCATATTTTTTGTATAGTCATACCTTCAGTCTTAATACCTTTCTTCTGAGCCATAGATACAAGTTCAGACTTTTTGTATAATCGACACTTTTTTGTTTTTATTTTTAATTCATTATCTTTGTTCATTCGAATGTTCTTGGGTGCACACGCTTGGACAACTCTTTTTTGAACAGGGGCTGGAGCAGCTTTTTTAACAACTTTAGGGACTGCCTTCGCCGCAGGCAAGAAAGCTAGAGCCCTTCCCAATTTACTTTGGGGTGGGGTTGTTCTTATAGAATTTATTAGTGATATAGCTTCTTCGGTTTTTGTTTTAACATCTTTAATAAAATATTTTTTGTTCAAAATTTGTTCAATTGTAGGCAACTTATGAACAACATTTCCACGCAATCTAGATTTAGAAACAACAGTTGATTTTTGTTTCAAATATTTCATTGGAAATACACTCTTAATCATTTTAGCGGTTTCTTGGAAAGATGGAACATTTTTGAATGTGTTATACAAGTCATTGAATAAGAAATGAACATCATAAAGTGGGTGAGACCCAACCTTCAATCCATATTCATCAAGACTCCCACTTGTAGATAATCTAATTTGATCATTTGGTAATTGATCAAAATCTGTAAAACCAAAATCGTGGACATAGGCAATAACACCAATGTTTTTCTTCAAAATTTTCTTTTTACCAACGGTGTAAGTTGAATATCCACCTATTTTACCTTCTTCAGAAACTAAAACATTTCTTGAGTGTAAATCATTGTGTCTAAAGGATGGATACAATTGTTGTATTTTATATAAATTGTATAATAACTGTGTGAGAACGGCTTTCAATCTAACCTTGAAAACATAATCAATTTCAGCTGGGTCTACACCTAATTTCAAAATGTTTTTCAAATATTCTGAAAGTGTTCCATTATCAGCAAATTCATAATACATAATATCTGTATCACACTTTCTAATGCCATATGGAGCTGGAGCAAACAAACCCTTTCTGTTCAATAAAAGCATGACACTGTATTCATGCGCTAAATCTTCAAGGACGTGTTTTGCTTTTTTAACCGCCATCATATGACCATTCCCTGCGTTGTATACATATACATCTCCGTATACTCCTCCACCTAGGTATTTTTTAGAACCGGGACTTTCACCTACGAGTTTTCGCGCGACGCTTTTGGGATCACACGCGTTTACACTTTTTGATTTTAGAACAGTTTTAACTTTTTTTGTAATTACATCTCTATCAGATTTTAGTTTTGAAAAATAATTATTTGATTTCTTAAACTGTGATGACTGCATCTTATATTATAAGAGGAAATTAATCTTCATATTCTTCTTTTTCATCAATGAAATCTTCCTCAGCCTGAGCTTCACTAGAACCCTCAACTCCGACAAAGGCGAAGGAGGGGAGCTTGGCAGAAGGCTCCAAAAGAGCTTGTTGAAGGCGCACCGTGACCCCAAACTTGTTGTCAATAAACCAAATTTGGACGAAGTCAACAATACAAGTGACCTTGCTGCCCTTTGAAATAGTATCAAGGCCAACTCGTTCACGAGTAGTGCTGTAAGCTTCTGGAACAAAATCTCCAGATGCAGAGGTGAGAATCTTGAGCTTAACGGTATCTGGGTATGGCTCCTTGCCTGGTCGGACCAAAGGCTTGTAGAGGGCTTCACGGCAAACAGCTTCGTTGAACTTTTTGCCTAGCCATTCCTTGGAGTTTTCTACGACAGTTTTGACAACAAGGTCATCAAGTTGCGTAAGTTGTTCACGGAGTTCCATAGCTTCTGGATTGTCCGTGTCGAGAGAAAGGTCGAGAGAATACGAGGTTTTACCAGTGCTGTCATCGGTGTAGGTGCTCAAACCGTATGGAGAACGGAGCTTTGGAAGTTGAAGGTAAAGCTTCTTGTCCGAAACATTAAGGTAAACGGCCTTACCGCCGCTCTTGTTCTTACGGAGTTGAGAAAAGCCCACGGCTTGAATATCGAAGTTCTTGTGGTGAGTAATTTGTAGCGCCATGGTTGTGAGTATGTTATATCTATACTAGGCAGGTTGACTTTAAGCATCTTATTTTTTTCTCAATTTACACTATACATAATGGGCATCTTTAAAGATTGTGGATGTGGTTGCAATGGTCAAAAGCAACAGCAAAGATTTATGGCTTCCCTCTTGGGTGCCCTCATATTTTTCGTGTTGGCAAGCCCAGAAGCGTTCCGAGCCGTTCGAGGAATTGCCGGTAAATGGGTTGCCACACCAAACGGGTCTCCATCTTCAGCCGGTCTCCTACTTCATTCCATCGTCTTCTTGCTCATCGTCTGGTGGACAATGAACATTCGTCGTGAACTCATGGAAGCCGAAGAAGCCCCAGAAGAAGAAGAAGAAGAAGAAGCTATGGAAGAAGAAGTTGAACAGCCAGCCGAGGCTGCGGAAGAAGATGTCGAGGAAGACGCCGACTTGGGTGATGGTGAAGCTGCCGTCGCCGACATGTTGGAAGCCGAGGGTGTTGAAGTTGTCACCGATGAAGAAGGTCTTCTTGACGCCGATGCGGGTCCAGAAGAACCAGAAGGTTCAACCATGATCGAATCTGATTTGGTCATGTCTGATCCAGAAGGGGAAATCATTGACAGCTGCACTTTGAGCTCCGGAAAAAAACTTGTTATTAGAAATTAAATGGTAAAGGTTCAAATAACAAAACCATCAATAGGACCACTACAAATCGGACTCATCGGAGTGCTCATGTACTACTTTTATCAAGTCGTGTGGGTCAGAGTCATAAATCAAGATCAACCAATTGAAAGAGCAATGTTTTATTTCATGCAAGATACAACAGTGCTAAAAGAAGGTCAGCAACCAGAAGGAATAGATGAACAGAAAGCGTGCATTGTAGACACAAAAGAAATTAAAGGACCAATCTACACATTTGAAGGAACTGAAGTTGTCAACACTAGGGACTTAAAATGTAATACATGCCACAAATATGTATTTAAGGAAGGTGAAAAGTGTAGCCCCCTTAAATACAGAGAAGATGGATTCTGTGTATTAGATGATTCAATTAATCAATTGTGTCCATTTTAAAAAATAATTAAATTACTCTAATAAATCTAATAATGTTTATTACAGTAGTCTATCAAACCTATTTTGTTCTTTGTTAATAAATACGGTTAAAACAGTGTAATCCCCGACAATTTCAACGAGACCATGGTGCTTTGTCTTATATGATTTACGAACTTGACCGGCTTTGCAAAAATCAACAGTTGCTTTTTTAGCTCTGGGAATACAACTGTATTTAACAGCTAAAGCCGCTGCATCTCGTTTTGTTTGTTCATCCACACTTGTAGAACATATGACAATGTGGGAACCAGCAACATTTGAGACATGCATCCAATGATGAGAAGGATCAGCATTCAATGTCAATGTGTCATTCTCTTTTGCATTACGACCAATTAAAATTTTTGTTCCGTTTTGGGAGATACACTCTTTCATTAAATTGAAATAAATTGTATCTTCTAAATAATTTAAAAATCTTCATCGAAGGCAACATCACCCTCATCCTCTAATTTACCATAATCACCAACACGCTTCTCAAAAAAATTAGTTTTCCCATCCAAACTCAAATTTTCCATGAAATCAAATGGGTTGATTACATTCCAAATTGTTTTATACCCAATTTGTTTTAACAGGCGGTCAGCCACATATTCTATATATTGGGACATCATTTGTGAATTCATACCAATCAACTTACATGGAAGAGATTCAATAATAAATTTCTTTTCAAGTTCCACGGCATCTCGAATAATTCTGTGAATGTTAAACTCTGAAGGACGATTCTTCAACATGTTAAAAAGTTCAACAGCGAATTCAAGGTGCATACCCTCATCACGACTGATTAATTCATTACTGAAACACAAACCTGGGAGAAGACCACGCTTCTTCAACCAGAATATAGCACAGAAACTGCCCGAAAAAAAGATTCCCTCGACACAAGCAAAAGCAAACAATCTCTCACCAAAAGTAATTTTCTTGTCAAAATATTTCTCGGCCCACTTCGCTTTCAATTTGATTGATGGAATGTTTTCAATCGCATTGAATAAATTCTTTTTCTCACGACTGTCCTTAATATATTTGTCAATCAACTTAGAGTATGTTTCACCATGAACCATCTCATTGTGGGATTGATAGGCATAAAATGCCTTTGCCTCCATTGGAACAATTTCATCCATAAAGTTGGCATTTATGTTGTCATAAACAATCGTATCTGAACCCGCGAAAAAAGCCAATACATATTTAACAAAATGTTGCTCATCCTTACTCATCTTTTCCCAATCATCAATATCCTTAGCCAAGTCGATTTCCTCTGCAGTCCAATTACTCATTTGAGATTTCTTGTAAAGTTCCCAAAGTTTAGGATATTGTATGGGGAACATTGCATATCTTCTTTTGTTTTCGTCTAACAAGGGTTCCAATGTTTGAACGTAATCATGAAAGTCATTGAAATCACCCAAGTATTTCCCGTTTACCGAGATTTGTGGGAAAATACGGACAGTTTGCCCGACGATAGAAGAAACCTCCTTAATCGGAAGTAGGAGTTTTTCATAATCCAATCCCGATTCTTTACATAAGTTTTCTGCTTGGTCGCAGTAAGAACATCCAACCTTCGAATAAATGGTGACCGCCATCTGTAATAAATATCCTGAATATTTTTTGTCTGGAAATTTTAAGCATGATAATAAATGAAGATATAAAGCCTAATGAAATTATAAAGGTGTTGGTAAATGAAGACGACATTGAAGAAGAAGTTTATGCAATTGTTCAGGACAACAGAGGAGACCATTTAGAGCTCAAATACATTGAGGAAACTGATAAAAGGTATAAAGATGCGTTAATATACGCCTTCAGTGATAATATTGAAGTCATATATTTCGATAATATTTTGGAACACTACCAAGACGTTTATGATGTATCTGAAATAGATATGTTAAAAGTGCGTGAAAATATGTATGTATTTTTGGAAGAAGTTGACATTGAAGATGATGATGATGAAATTCGAACAATACCAGATGACGACGAATATTCACTCGATAGTTTTGTAGTCGCAGATGATGAGGTTGAAGAAGAAATTGAAAAACCTAGGGATGCGAAACAAATAGATAGAGAGTGGAACGAATGGAATCCCACATCTCCAGGAGCTAGGAGCTTCAAAGACACAATCGACATGATAGAATGCAGAATAAAGCATCAAATTGATGAAAAAAATGCGTTCAATTAAGACCTAAGTTTTGTTGATTAATGTTACAACAAACCTTTTCGCTATGAATTACGAAACTATCTGGACGCAAGTTGATGCGTTGCTAGTTCCCAAACAAACACAAGAAACGGTACACCAATTTGTATGTAGAAGTTGTAATGGTGTCAAAGTATTTGGCTCCGACAACATGCCCGTGTGCACTTCATGCGGGCTCGTAGACCAGTATTGCATTGACGAATCAGCCGAGTGGACGAGTGGAATTTCCGACGAAGGGAAAGTAAGCGACCCAGCTAGGTGTGGTAATCCAAATGCAAACCCAGAACTTTTCTCCAACGAATGGGGTAAGGGTTCTATCATCGCAACAAAGAATACTACATACAAAACCAGACGAATGTCAAAAATTAATTTCCACCAATCAATGAATCATAAGGACAGGGCACTGTTCCACGCATACAAGGATATTGAAGAGGCAGGACAACTTCTTCCTCAGAGTGTTCTTCAAGCTGCGAAGATTCTATACAAGAAATTCAACGATGAAAAACTTACAAGAGGGAATGTGAGGTTAGGAATCAAGGGTAATTGTTTGCTATATGCGTGTAGATTAGCAAAGGTTCCAAGAACAACAAAAGAAATCGCAGACATGTTCAATATTCAACCAAAAGATATTAGCAGGACTGCACAAATTTTCAAAGAAACAATCCTAGGAGAAACAGAAAAAAATTATATCACACGACCAATAAATGTTCTTCAAAGAATTTTGAATTCATTCGAAATTTCTAGAGAAGAAAGATTTAAATGTGTAAAAATGTGTAATGCCGTGGAGAAATGCCCAGAACTCATGAGCAAAACTCCAAACACTATTGCGACCGCGATTATTTACATGAATATAGGACATAGATTTAGCAAGGCTGATATTTGCAAGACATGCGAGGTTTCAATACCGACCATCAACAAAATTGAAGTCATTATCAAAAGATACTTAGAGGTTTAATTAGATTTTCATATAATATGTCCGAGAAAAAGCCAGTCAAACTCTTCTTAGCAACCCCATGTTATGGAGGTCTCTGTTTAGAAAAGTATATGATCTCACTTGTTCGCCTTCAAATCCTTTGTATTCAAAAAGGTATTCTTCTAATGATCGATACAACCGAAAACGAATCTCTCGTGCATCGCGCCAGAAACATCGCTGTCGGTAGATACATGCAAAAGACCGATGCCGATTACTTTTTGTTTGTCGACGCTGATGTTGACTTTCAACCAGAATCAGTCGTTCGTTTGATTGAATCTGGACATGACATCTCTTGTTGCGTGTACCCTAAGAAGGTTGTTATGTGGGACCAAGCTGCGAAGGCTGCCAAAGAAAATGACCCACGAAATATGGCCATGCTCTCCTCAAGCCTCGTGTTGAACTTCAAGGAACGCCAATGCCAAGTTGTCAACGGCTTCGTGGAAGTTCTTGATGGACCTACAGGGTTTATGATGATAAAAAGAGAAGTTTTCAAAAAGATGGAGGAAAAATACCCTGAACTATGGTGCAAAAACGATCACCAAAATCGAGACTTTGATGACTACCATGCATGCTTTGACTGTATGATAGACCCTAAAAATAAGCGTTATTTGTCCGAAGATTACGCATTCTGCCGAAGATGGCAACAAATGGATGGCAAAATCTACGCCGATGTTGAAGCCACCATGGGTCATGTCGGAAACCTTCCCTTCGTTGCTTGTTTAGCTGATAGGCTTAAAAACTAAATACAATTGTTATGCATATGAAGCTTGCTACTGTTATTGTCACCCGTTCAAAATCTTGCCATGTTAAAACCCTTCATACCATTCTTCAACTAAACATTCGCTGTATTCAAAAAAATATTCAACAACAAATCCTTTTTGTTAATGATGACCCATATGAAAAGGCCGAGATGATTGAAAAAGGTGTCAAAGATTTCGACCGTTTGTTGTTTGTCGATTTTGGTATTCAAATGGACCCAGCTTCCCTAGACCAAGTTGTTGAAGATATGGAAGGCGTTGGATGCGTTGTTTTCCCCGCGGCGAAGGAAGGCATTGATTGGGATATGTTCCGTGAAAAGATAAACAGCAATTCCGAAGAACCAGTTGGTCAAATGGGTCTCTACTTTGACACTGATGTAGGTAAACAAATTACAGATGATATGTATCAAGTCAAAACAACTGAAGCTAGATGCTGGGTAGTCAACTGCAAAAACCTTACTCGAACCCTCAAAGACAAAAAGACTGGAAACTTCAAAATCACCCCAAGAATGTCTGCCATGTTCGATAAATTCAAAGCATCGGGAGTTAAAATTCATGCATTTGTAAAAGCTAAGTTGACAGTCACTTATGGACATGAATGCCTTGCCAACATTCTCCAAACTGCTGGAGTTAAAGCTAGTTAAAAATAAAAATAATATATTACATATATCAACTCTCATGTTTGTAGAGAAAAGCGACCCGCTTTACAAACATGCGTTATTCCTTATGCACAAAGCTTGGGGAACAGGGAAAACACCACATGTGTTTCCTGGTCCACAACCAATCTCAATCGAAAGAAAACATATGCCACTCCTAAAAAATAATGATTATGTGGTGTGTGAAAAAACAGATGGCGTCAGACACATGGTTCTTATTTTTACTTTTAATGGGAAGAAGGTTTCTCTCATGATAAACAGGGCATTGGAAATGACAGAAATAAAATTAAAATTTCCAAAGACATCTTTTGATGGAACTCTTTTAGACGGAGAACTCTATGAAGATAAGTTCATGATATATGATATTATTGTTGACAAGGGGAAACATGTAGGACATTTAAACTTTTTAGAAAGATTAGAACTCATGGAAAAGGTAATCAAGTCAACTATATCTATGAAGTCAGATGCTATTAAATTGAAACTCAAAAATTTTCATCTCATGCAAGACTTTGAATATTTTATGAAAGAATATCTACCCAATGTTGAACAAAAAGTTGATGGTCTCGTTTTTACACCAATAAATGAACCCGTCAGAATTGGAACACATGAAACTCTTTTCAAATGGAAAGAAAGAGATCATAATACCATTGACTTTTTTGTCAGATATGAATACAATGATTGGAGGTTGCATGTTCAAGAAAAAGGAAAACTTATTTTTGAAAGTGTGCTTCCCCACGAAAAAGTTCCAGCGTGGATGGAAGACAGCACTATAGTGGAATGTCAATACATGGTTGATAATATTCCCATGTATTGGCAACCGATAAAAGAAAGGAAAGATAAAAAACATCCTAACAATAGAAGAACTTTTTATAGAACTCTCGTCAATATCAAAGAAGATATTAAGATTGGGGAATTTTTGTCTTATACATAAGAACATAGTAGTCGCCGATTTTAGGAAAACTGTTTAACTCTGTTGTAAGCATATCATCATTCACGAACCAATGACAATTCTCCTTTGACAAAAATACATAGTGCCCCGAATGTTGATAACCCACATGAGCAACTGCTCCTATTAATTCAAAATTTTCGTCTTCGTCAATTATTTCCAAACCATCTGTCTTGGCATCAAAAGAAATCATAAAAATTTGTGGATACTGTTTGATAATACTTCTTCTCGTTGCCAAATTATATTTATTTCCCTCATCATCTATGTAGCCTTCAATTGTTTCCCATCGTCTACTTTTTTTCAACATTTCCAATAATTTTCCTCTTCTCTCAGATTCCAATATATGCATTGAGAATTCTTCTTTGGATATATTTTTTCCAGTTGGGAATATAACTTCATTTTGTTTAATCCCATAAAATTTCTTTTTAAAATATGGTAATTCTTTTTCCAATATATCAATGATACACAATATACATTCTTGTGCATCATGTTCCCGAAGAGATGTAAAATTAGGAAATCGGTTTCTTAAAAGTTCAAGTAAGGGACGAGGGTCAACATATTTAACATCTGGATTATTCATTGCTTTGATGAGACGAAAAAAGAATTCTGTAAACTCACAAGGACCATTGTATTCATACTCTTTTAATTCTGGACACGCAATAAGTATTGATTTTAGGGATACATTGAAATAACATGTATTACCCCCGTTGGTAAAACCTTTCATTACATGTACATGAACTTATTCTTTTAATTAAATACCGCGGGTCTTAACAATTTTTTATTATATTTGTTTATAATAAAAATGAGTTTACCAGATGATAATTTTGTAAACCGCCCAGATATAGATAGGTCTGAAATGGTTATGAACATATTTAGACCTATTGCAGAATACAAAAATCAATATTATGAAGGCAATCAATTTAAACCAGAAAATATTATTAGCGTAAGAGAAGAAAATAAATTTCTCAAAGTAAAGGTTTCAACAAATGTATCACCTCAAGGCATTGAGACTCTTCTTGAAACATTCCAAACTATATGGAGATTATTTGATGAATCATACGTGGGAGTTTCCGTGACTTACCAAGAAGATTAAAATAAAAT
>Ga0315330_10001360_pt1 | contig 16358 bp, 10 predicted proteins | sample M140m34915metaG_FD_203453 | JGI IMG/M metagenome (GOLD analysis project Ga0315330, IMG submission 203453) | Ammonia-oxidizing marine archaeal communities from Monterey Bay, California, United States - M1 40m 34915 | ecosystem: Environmental > Aquatic > Marine > Intertidal zone | place: USA...
CCATGGACCCCGATCAGCGTTTCAGACGTCTGCATTACATATTTGGAACCGCCTGGTACAAATTGCAGCATGACGCCATGGCAAGCCTGTGCACCGCTTTGTGGAACTCAGGTGACCCGGCGAAGCAGAGTCTCTCTGCGAAGCTGTTGTCAGTTCAATGTGAAAGGGATTCCGAGAAGACATGGACACCGGAATTCCTGGATCAATTCGCGCAAAACCAGTGGAAAGAATGGGGTGATTACAACAAGCTCCTGTGCAATGTTCCTGAGATGGATCGCGTTCGCTTTCCGATTCCCAGACACATACAACTCTGCCCCGTGTTTTCGGGGAGGGAATGTCACACGTTTCATGACAAGGAAGAACTCGGATTACCAGGCGACCCGGAATTTGGCGGGATACTACAACTGCCTGAACACCTACAGGAGGGTGCTAATGCGACCCTCTGGACCCCGCCACGCTCCGACCCGTGAAACGAGTTCAACTGCGCGGAGCTGTGTATATTAGTCCTGGAGTGTTCCCGTGTATATGAACTATGTACGACTGACGGATGTCGGGGAGAGCTCCGTGGAGTCGAATCAGCGTCTCCACGTTCGGCGCCACGTGATTATGTTTGTCGCCCTGTTTATGTTTCTTTTATTTGGAGTGTGGATCGTGGCAGACTGGGGCAGTTTCTGCAACCAGGAAACCAGCAACATGAATGTGAACGGTACCTGGCAAATTGAGTACATCAGCGAGCGGATTGCACAGTGCAAGGACGACCAATGGGGGGGTACGGCCTCTGCCATCCTGCCGTGGATCACAGTCGTCACGTTTCCATTCATCATGATTCAGTACCACATCACGTATCTGACGATTATTCGTAATATGGACAATGCCGACAGCACCCATTTTGATCCCAGAACGCGGGCCACGGTGCTTACTGTGGACGCGACGGACCCGTCCCTGAAAACCCCGTCGAGTATGTCGCTTGCAGGCATGTCTTTACAAGAAATAATTATTCGCCTCCTGGAATCGATTTCTTGTGGTAGCTACTTCTGGCTTGTGTTCTACAACCACACTGGCGCGCATCGCCAATGGCATGGAATTTCCACGGGTACACTCTTTATCTGTGCAACGATTCTCAACATCATCCTATGCTACGTGTACGGCAAGTATGAACGGCATAAGGACGAGGCGAATCGCAGATACTGGAAAATAATAACCGTGAATGTCATAGTGATACTGCAGTTCTGCAGCGTGATTGCCTTCCTGCTTGCATTCTACTTCCAGAGCGGGATGGACATGGATGAGCAGGACATTGCCATTGTGCTTGAGTATGTCGTTGCTCTCATCTGGTTTATGACGGTTATAATGAACTGCATTCTGTACTGGTTCATCCGCGACGTCGAGCACTCCCCTCCGCTAGCGGAGTGGACTAATATTGTATTGATGCTCTATGTTTCCGCGATCGTCGGCGTGGGGCTAGTGCGAGGACTACTTCAACTTTGGCCTGCTGTGTAATTAAAAAAAAGTAAAGTATGCGATCCCTGCTCATGCGCGCCCGCCACTTCCAATGCGCAAGCGAAAGTATGGGCATCGCGGCAACTCCTCAAGGATCGATGACGTGCTGGTAGAAGACATTCAGGCCTTCTGGGACCAAAAAGAGGAGCTCGAAGATACACCCCGCGCCAGCATTCACAACCTCGTGGGGACCGCGTTCATACACTGCTCCGTGAAGCCACTCAATCTGTTCTATGTAAGTAGACTACTGCCTAACGCAATCTACGATAAGCAGAAATTTGCAGCAATCACCATTCGCCTGCGCAACCCGCAGTGCACGACTCTTCTTTTCACCTCCGGAAAGATGGTGTTGACCGGGTGCCGCGACTTCCTGGAGTGTGTGCTCGCCTCGCATGAGATCGTACGATTACTGCGCCGTGGAATTATGGCCGCCAAGTTCTCCCTCGTTCACGTGGCCATCCAGAATATTGTTGGGAATGTTACAATCAATCTAGAGCGGCAAAGAATCGACCTGGATGCCATCTACGCCAACCACAACATCCTCTGCACATTTCAGAAGAGTATGTTCCCGGGGCTCATATTGCGACCCAACCACAGTCCAGTTGTATTGTTAATCTTCAACTCCGGAAAAATTGTCATTACCGGTGGCAAGAGCTCCAACGACGTGAAGGAGGGCTGGCAAAACTTATGGCCCTTCGTCCGCAAATACATCGTAGACGCATGACGTCTGATTCCAGGAAAGTCATCCACATCAAACTATGATGTGAATTCCATTGGGCTGCCAGTAAGACAATGTATCTCGTTCTCTTTGGGGAATCATATTTGCTTGTATGTTGAGTGTCTTAAGCGTCGATAAGTCCTGCAACTCAGACATCAATGTTTGGCCGCCAAAAAATCCGATACTATTTTTTTCCAGATTGAGTGTTTTCAGCGACCGGCATTGCTTGGCGCCTTCAATCAAATAATGTAAAGCAGTTTTACCAAGCGGTTGATATGGCTGGCCAAATTGGTTGTAGCCAACATCCAGTGTTTGAAGACAGGATAATTTTTGCATTACACCTGCCAATTTTTCAGCGCCCCTTTCTTTCATGAAATTCTGGTTCAAATTTAAGTCGGTCAGATGAGAGCACGACTGCAGTGCCTCTGATAGACGTCCGGCCCCATCGCATCTGATGTCGTTGTTACTGAGGTCAAGCTGGGTGAGCCTGTGTTGTTGTTCAATGATTGGAGCCAGGTAAAAAGCTCCTCCGGCTTCCAACTCGTTTGTCTCGAGTCGTAGTGTGACAAGCGACGACACCGGTTCCAGCGCGCCGGCCAGGGTTTTCATTCCATGTGTACCAATAAGATTGGACCCCAAGTCCAGCATGGCCAGGCCATTACCAAACGATTTTCCCTTGCAATACAAAGACTGCATTCCAAAAGATCCAATGTAGTGGTTATTCAGCGTAAGCCCAATAAGATCATCAAACCCAGCCAGTACCTTCGCGAAGGTACCTGTCCCTGTATTGCCAATGCACCCGTGTTCGATGTAGTGATTAGCCATCCAATAAAATCCCGCCACCCTGCACCACGTTGCAAGATTCCGCACACCACGCAGCACCGAATAGTAAGTTGCACTAGAGTTCACGGACACATGAACCAAGAAGCTTTCACCCTTTTCGTGTTTGTCTCGAATCAGCTCCTGCACGGACTTGGATGTCTGGGACAAAAGAACGGGACCGTAATTTCCAAAGATGTGCCGGTTGAAGATCAACTCCGTAGGCGCATCTTTCATAAAATCGAGCAGCGAGGACGTGTCCGTTCGCTTCCAACCGTTGAATAAGCCTGCGTCTTCAAACTTATCGCGCAGCATGGTTTCACACAGCAGGTCAATTCGGCGACGTTCAATACCCTCGCGCGACAATGCAATTACGTTGAGCACACCCGAAAGTTCATGCTGCGGTTTGTTCAACGCATGCACATCATCCGCGGCCTGCACGCGAGCAGAGACAGCGGACTGCACGATCCGGTGCAAAGAACGCCGTGGATTCACGTCCGCATGCCCTTCCTCCATGTCTTGTGAGGTACGCCGTGGTGCTTCCTCGGAGAAATTTATAAGATCCTACGACCGCAGGGTCCTCGGACCATATGGTCGCTAGGGTCGCAATCTTAATATTGTAATAAACTTGTAATAAACCGTCATATTGGTACCATGTAATAAACCGTCATACTTGTACCCCTTTTCGATTTTCCCTATGTAATAAGGGCCACGTTCTTACACCCTTTTGTACACTATTTTCAGGTACGTAGAAACGTATTCCATGAAGTCGGAATGAAGCAAGCGCGGTTGTCTGAACTCCAATCCAGTTGAGATGGGCACGAAGGCGAGCGGGCATATGACGACCGCGCCCCACCCCGACGATCTGTGGACGACGTTGCTCAAACGCGGTGTTTCGGAAAACATCATGCGTTTCTGCATTGATCTCTACAATCTGGACGAGAACGAGCGTCCAATGTACGCCGATGACTTCGTCAAGTTCTGTGTTGCAGTGCACCATTTCGGGAAACAAGACCAAAAGCTCATGGATACGCTGCAATCGCTCGACACGAACGGGGATGTGGATAATGTGGTGATTCGTTTCATGGAAACTTGCAAACATTTTTCGAGCGTGTTTCGTTTTCTCGGCCTCAACAGCAGCTGCCAATTCCTGTTGAATGTGGAAAAAAATTCGTGTTTCGCCCAAGCACTGGAGTTTCTTGGACATCAGCCGCGCTCTCGGTTTCTACGGGGCTGGATGCAATATCGCGACTACGATATCAACAGAATCAACAACTACGTCCGTTCTTACCTGGATTGGGACTTTGCGAAGCAGACGCGTCGTTCGAAGGCATGCAGGTGGCGCAAGATCCACCCCTTGGACAACATGTTCAGTCCACAAAAAATGGCCTTCGACGTCGACGTGCAAAAGGCGGTGCAGGTGAGTGAGATAATAAAACACCTGCTGCAGAAGTATGCAAAGGGTGGGGTGGCGCCATTGAAACAAACACTCACTGTGATCCCGGAATCACGTGAGCTTGTGCCATAGAATCGTCTTTTGTGTGTCGGCATTCATATAAGAATTTTCAATACGAGGAAGATGGGCCGCGCATCCCACCTGATCCTCGTCTTGATCCTGGTCTACGTATGTTTCCTGAACGTGATCATTATACATTTCTTCTGGAACAAGTTTGTGGAACCCGCAATGCCCAGACCCGCCCCGCCGCGCGTCTTCCGTAACACGACACGGCCCGAGCTGCGGGAGCGCGCCCCCCCGCCCGCGTGCACCGGCAAAGGCATGCGCGCCCTCGTGATTACGACCCACCTCCATACCGGAACCAACGACCTATCGCGGCAGACGCCCGTGTTTTCGCAGCTCCGGCAGGCCCTCCGCATCCACAGCGACGTGCAGGCCAATGTGTTCTTGGTCGCCACCGCTGAGTCCTTTATGGGCTCGCACCGGGCGTGGTGCAACACCATGTACACGCAGACGCAGCACCGCGTGAGTTGTAAGCTTCTCTTGATGCCGGCGCCCGTGAGGGAGTACACCGTCTTTGAGCAGGTTCTGGCAGCGTCCCCGTGCACGACCGAGGTCGTCCTCCTCCCGGACGTCGTGGGGGTCCGCACAGACTTTTTTTCGCGGCTTGAGAAGACCCACCCGAAGCGCGTGACGTGTCTGGTGGTGGGAGGAGAAGCAGGCGTGCACTGCCCCCAGCGCGCGTTCCGCGTTCCGCGCCTCTTCATGGAGGCGTACACAGGGGACGCGCCAGTGGAAACGGCGGCCAGAGGGATGCATATCTGGGGGGGGCGTGCTTCCGTTTTGTAGCATGCGCTGCGTGTCCTGATATGTCGTGGTTTCAATGAAATTGGTATTAAAGCTTTCCGGAAAACCACGAAATGGCAGGAAGTTTGTCACATGCCACCGTGTTCGCCATCGCGTTCATATTGGTAGGTGGTGTGGACTCGATATCCAGGTGTGGTGGTGGGTGGTATCTCGTAAGCAATGCAGCGGGTACGGAAATTTGCAGGCCTGCTCCACTGGGAACGTATGCTAGTAATGACGTGGTAACTAATTGCCCCTCAGGCACAACTTCAACTGGAACCCAATTTACCTCAACCGGAGTCGTGTTATCGATATCGTCGTCACCGGATCACTGTGTAACATGCTACCTCAATGAGTTTTCAGTGTATTTCAGGTGGAGAACGGATTGTGACAACTCATGGAGATGCAAGTCAGATGACAACGATTGGAGGTGTAATTTCAAGCGACGACAATGTTACCGTTGTCCCGCGGGTTTCACCTCGGGTGTCGGCCAGGTGGATGTCAATTCAGGATTATCGACTCCCGTGATACAAGATTGGAGTTTTTTCAATTCAGTGCCTGGAAATGACGAGAATATATGGTATAATGTATGCCCACTGCCCACTGTACAAAACCTGCTCGGAGACAATAGTGGATGCAACCGATGTGATAATGGACAGACACATGCCCAAACGGGCGCAGGGTGTGTGGACTGCCCGGCTGGAAAATACGAACCTGCTGGCGTGAAAGATGCATCGCAAGCTGGTCTTCCAAGATCATATACCGAGATATGTCAGTCGTGTCCGGTGGGGAAGACAAGTGACGAAGGAGCATATCTCGTCGCTTCATGCTATGATTTACCCGCACACACGGTCATAATGAAGGGCAGCTACCAGGAAGGGTTTTCTGATGACGGTTCAGGTGCTGGATTTGGTGGTAGCATTGGTTACGACCTCGACGATTACGGTTCATTTTTAGAGACGTACGGCTGTCCAAGGGGATTTGCTATAGGAAATAATTTTCCCTCCTATACAATAGAAATAGGAATTGTAGAATTACAACTTTTTGAGCCCGGAGATCCATGTTTGGTCAATGATGAAAAAGAATTCAATGATAATGCCAATGGACTCGCACATATGTTGCTTCCCGTTGAGGTTGATTGGGTTGAAAATTTTTTCATGAAACTACAAAATGTCAGTGATATTGGACAAAGATGCGAAGGGCACACCGACAAGGCTTGCTTCTGTTGTCCTGTATTACCGGGATATAAAGCTGTGTCCAAAGCATACAATACAGATTCTGGGGGTTCTTTCACATCGATACCATCTGAAGCTCAATATCGAACCTGGATCAATGTTGCATGTGAGCCAGGGACATATTCCAAAAATTACGCTTCAACGGACTGCGCTAAATGCGAAGCTAACACGTATCAGAATATGTCATCGGCAACGACTTGCGTTGACTGTCCGGTTGGAAGATTCTCGACCGAGGGCGCGGTCTTGCCCAAGGAGTGCTGCGTCGAGCATGCATTTTACGACGAAGAAAGGCAACGGTGTGTCTGTAAGGCGGGGTATTATGGCCCTGATGTTGAGAAAGGCTCCAATTCCAGCGACCCTGATTGGTTTGAAGACCCTGACGTGTGCACACGATGTCCGGACGGAATGACGTCACCAGCGGGTTCGACTTCAAGTGGAACTTGTTCGTGTGAAGAAGGGAAAGGCTACGTTGGAATGTTGACGGACGGAAGGTTTGCAGGCTGTACACCCTGTCAGCCAGGCACGAAATCCGTCGTTAAACTGTTTGCGTCATGCGAAACCTGCAAAGCCGGTACATATCAGGACCAGTCGAGTCAAAGTCACTGCATTTTATGTGACCATGGCAAGTATTCATCCGAAGAAGGGCGGACAGAGGCGTGCATTGACTGTTCTAGTGGGAAGTACAGTAACGAAGCCTCCTGCTACTTACTGGTTGCCGATTTGATTGTGACACGCACAGGCGAGGATGTGGATGCATGCAAAAACCAGTCTGCGGATCCTTACGTATGCCACATTTCCGAATGCGTCGACGACGAGGATGACTGCCAGATGTGTGGCCCTGGGACGCAGTCGATTGCAGGTGCCAATGGCTGTGAAACGTGCCCCGCAGGGACGGGAAATGATGATTATGGCGGAGTTTGCAATCCTTGCCAGGTCGGTACCTACTCCAATGCAAATACAGCCGGGATATGCCAGTCGTGTCCCAGCCACCACAAACCAGACGAAAATAAGACCGGCTGCGAGCCCTGCCCGCTTGCACAAACCTATGACAAGGATATCAACGGGGACGAATGCGTCGCGTGTCCCTCTGGATTCTTTCAATACGGCGATTACAGACTGAACTATGTCGATGGAAGCCGTGGCTGTTTCGGCTGCAATCACAATAAAACGAACCAGTATATGGACACCAACGACCGCCTCTGCAAACAATGTCCCTCGGGCAAGTACACACTAGAGGACACGGGTATACTGGGCGTGGAGGCGTGTGACCCGTGCAAGTCCTGCGACCCTCAGATGTACCGTACCGGCTGTGAACTCGATCCAATCACAGACGAAGCATCCGATGGAAGATGCGTAAACTGCGAGAAATGCGAGGACGACGAGGACGGGAACCCCCAAAAGCGGGTGGGCTGCATCAACCAACAGGGCCACAACGATGCCGCGGGTCGGTGCGAGCGATCCGCGTTCGTGACCCGCACCCCCCTGTGTCCCTTCCACGAGTACCGGGACGGGGAGATCGAGAGGACAACGCAGCTTGGCCTGGGAGGGTTCACCTTCGCCGAGGTCTTTGGCCGGGACGAGAACCACACCGACTTCCAATGCCGCCTCCCGTGCGACGGCTCGCGTTTCCCGTACAACGACACGGGTTACTGCGCCGGCCCCTTCGCCTGCAACGTCCCGTCCTGTACGATGCAGAGCGACGACGACACGGCGGGGCTCAGCAACCTGGAGGCGAGGGGCTGTCCCCAGGAGGACATTCTGGAAAGCGACGGGGACGCTGCCATCCGTACCAAGATGGGCGGCAGGTGCGAGTCCTGCGACGACTGCAGCGGGCGGGGCTGCGCCCGGGAATGCTCGCAGTTGAAATGCGAGCTGGGCGAGATCTGGGACTTCAGCGAGACCCGCACGCGGAACAAGTGCAAGACGTGCCAGGATCTGACGAACCCCGCCCTGTGCCAGAGCGGGTTCTATGAAAGCAACCTCAGGATGACCGACATTTCCGGGAGCCGGCCCAAGTTCAGGTTCTCGGGCTGCCAGCCGCGACTCGCCACGAATACCTTCACCGACGTGGACGGTGAGCTCGAACCCCATACCATCACATACGGAGTTTGTGCCCTCTGCGATGCCGAGGCCGTCGGTGAGTGTGGTCCGGAGGAGTACCACGCGTCGTGTGATGCCGAGATCGGATGCCTGTCCTGCCACCCCCACGGCGGCATGGAGATGATTGCGTCGACGTACAGGACAGAGCAAGGGGAAACGCGCCCCCTGTACTGCCAGGTCTCGACATGCAAGGACCCGGAGTTGACGGGGGTGGATGAATGGGGCGTGTTCTGCGAAGCTGACTGCGGGGCGATTGTCTGCAGCGACGCGGACACCGAGTTGCCGTGCTTGCTTCCACACCCCAAGCGCTGCATCGCGCCCCACCCCGCCGGTCGCGCGGGGCAGACGAAGGTGGGCAATGTCCCGGCCCATGCAAACTTATTGGAGCGCCTGGAATCCACGCACCTCTTTGCCAACTTTGAGAATCTCCTGATGCCCCTGGCGTCGACCCCGCCGGAGCACCGGCACCAATGTGTCTGGAATGCGCAGGGTATCACCGATAATGACGTCAATCCAGGCGGGGTTGCGCACTCCTTCCTCCCCCACGACGAGGTTTTCGCCACCAACCAGCTGGCCGACGGGACGAAATTCTGCCACCCGTGGCCCAATCGCGATATGTCGCTGCAATACCCACTTCGACCGCTCCAGAACACGGTGACGGACATAGTTTCGGTGTTCCCACGCCGCGTGCTTGTGAACACGTCGGCGCGCGTCATGGATTACGCATACACCGGAGATGGTTACACTGCTAATGACTTCGACGTCCCGGACGTGACGGTGAGCCCCGGCCCATCCACGGAGTTCACCGGGTCCTTTTTCCTGGACCTCGACGTAACCAGGGCCCCCCGCGCAACGCTCGCCGTGTTCGTCCCCGACGACCGCAACCTGGACACGGTGAGCTGGGTGCCGCAGTGGGAACTGTCCGTGCTCGTACGCGAGTCGACGCTTGCTACCACACTGCCCAACCTGAAGCTGACGTTGGATGTTCCGGCACTCAAATCCAAACTCGGCCTGGACATGACCGTGTTCATGAAGAACAACCAGGACGGCAAGCAAACGTATGTGTACAACGTCTGGGATGCGTCCAAACTCACTCCAGGCTCCGAGGCGGCCTACGATGGAGTCTTCAATGCGCGCCCCCGTTTGTTTTCATCCCCCAACCAGACAGCATATGTTCACGTGGATGAGGTCCCGGGCACTCCAGCCACCTCGCTGCCGAGTTTCATGCTTATGGGTACGGTGGAAGCTATTTCCAGGCCCAGCGACCACGTCATGGATGTCGATATCACCGCCATCGCAGAGGGGGTGGTGACGTCTATGGCGTCGGGGTTTGGAGCCTACCACGGATGCTATTCCACGGAGACTACGGTCGCGTGTCTCAAGGACGATTATACCGTCGACATCATAACAAGCACGACCCACGGCGACGTCATCCAGTCTATCAGTGTCTGGGAGGACATGCTGGTGGTGACGCGTCAGCGGTCAGACTCCAGCACACTCAGCGCAAAACACGAGTTTTGGAACAGCGACAAAACTGTCAACCCCGTCTATCAATTCCCCGTCCCCGGTGTCCTGTGCACCGTGGGCGTGGATGCCGAGATATGGGCGATTGAGGTGGACAGTGACGCCGTCATGCGGCTGCAGTCCCACACCCAGATCGATTTCAACGGCAAGAAGCATTTTCAACCCGGCTTGAACCACGTCATCACCGCAAACCAGCGCTATGCGACGCAGGTGAAAGATTTGGTCAGCATTGGTGTGGTTGCTAGCTATGCTTACGACAGGATCTTCGTGCTGGTCCCCGTCAAGAGCTCCTCGGGTGAGCTCGGGGAGGTGGATGAAGTTGTTTTGCTGGTGCGAATGTACTCCAAGGACGGCGACCCACTGACGTCTACGGATGTAAAGGTCGATTCTGCGTGGTCCTTTTACCAACTTCTCCTCGGCCGTGCATCGTACACCTCCCGCGCCTGGCGCGACGACGCCACGGTGTTGGTCGGGTTCATGGGCGGGGTGTACGAGATCGACTGCAGTGGTCCCGCCGCGGTCGTGACTTCAATTGCATCGTCCTACCTGAACAACTTTCACTTTACGTTGGTACAGAGTGGATTCCTCGCACTCGACACGCAGCCCGTGCAAGATGCAACCTCCCTCACCTGCGCCACGGGCTTCCAGGACGTCACGGTTAGTGACGACGGCGTCCTCAAAGACGGGTACTCCAGGACGCGGTGTGCGCATGCGTGTTTCATTGACACTGCCTGTGTCGTCTATGCGATGCGCGGCGGCGAGTGCCGGCACTACGCTACCGAGAACGCCGGTGGCGTGAAAGGGTGCAAGCGGAAACGGGGGTCGACAAGCAAGGACTTGTACCTCACGCATCAACGCGGGTCAGCGCATACGTCGTCGAAGGCGACATTCAAGGCTCTTCTGCGGGGGTTCGTTGCGGTGTCCGGTGAGGAGTCAGCGCTTGGCTACCACGCGCTGACCGAAGGCTTGGAAAACGATTATTCGGGCATACAGTTTCAGTATGTACCGTACTCCATCCGGTATTCAGGGGAAAAGGTGGCGCTGATGGACGTTGGCGGCGAGGACGGCTCCTGGCAGGATCGGATGGTGGGCATTTACGGGGCCGAAACCACGGAAATTCAATCGTTCCAGGACGCTTTTGACGCAGACGGAAATGCCATGAGTCTTGAGTATGTCTCACTGAGATATAATTACAAAGCTGTCATTGTACTCGATCTCTGTGCAGCCGGTGCCGTGAAACTATGGACAAGTAGTGACGAAATCACTGAAACAGTTGCGTCCACCAGTGACTGTCATCAGCGATACGTGGTGGTTTTCAACAAGGCATACGAGATAGATGACAGTGACATATTGAACGTCGTGATCACACAAAAAATAGATGTATGCTACAACAATGGATGCGTCGAATACACGAAAAATGTCGGTTACGGGAGCATATACACTGAAATCCGACTGTTTGGCGACGCCAGCATCATCAAGATCGTTCAAAGCGAGTCCGAAACGGAGTTCGACCTGCGCGCATTAACATGGCCGACAAATGTCCGGACCAGCAACATCACCGGTGAATGGGCGCGGAAGCACCGATACTTCCCCGGTGACATCATCCGGACCGCGCCGAAGCCCTTCCCTGTATTCCTTCACGTGGACGGTGGCACCCGGTACCCGCGCTCCGTCTCCCTCGACGCTCTCCAATTCCGGCCCGTGCTGACCGTTTCGGGGACCGAGGAGAGCCCGGACGCCGTCTTCACGCGCTTCTATCTTCCCACGCAAGCGGAACTGGACCAGCTGGGGCTCGGGGCCGCGCTGACGGGCGACGACATCTCGTCGTGGATGCGCCTGCATATCACGGTCGGCGTGGACAGCGGCGACCTCTGCCGCTTTTCGCTGGTCGAGGTTGATGACGATGGCGAGGAGAAGACCACAGGGTCCGTCTTCCACGTGGATCGTCTCCGGGAGATCGGGTGTACGACCGCGGAGGGGCAGTGCCACCTGGAGGTCCCGTACGCATTCAGAGACACCAACACCCACCACTGGGTAGGCCTTAAGGCGAACCTCACGGAGCGCTGTGCAGCCTCCAACGTGGAGGCCTGGATCGCGCCTCTGACGTCCCTGTGGGAGTGTGGGGCCAACTCGTTCTGGTCCGAGGACGAGCAGCGGTGCCGGGAGTGTGAAACGGACGACATCCTTGCGTTCTCGTGCCCGGATGGACAGTTTGTTCGTGGTTGCACTGCCCTGATGGACCTGGGCAGCCCGGAGTGCATTAACTGCGACAACGCGGGAGACAAAAACACAAAGAATCGGTGGGCCCCGGGCATGAAGTGTGTTCTGGAATGCATCGAGGGCGAGACGTTTGGGACGCATGGGGTGTGCAGCGACTGCCCGACGACGTTCTCCCAGGTGGACTGCAGTGCGTTGGAGCTCGACGCGACGACGCAGCGGGGGTGGCAGTTCCAGGCATGCACCAAGACAGAGAACGCCACGTGTGTGCCCTGCCCGGAGGTGCAGAAGTCCATCTTTTCCAACAACGAGCAGTTCGTGCAGGACCCGAGCGGAAACACGGTATGCAACACCACGTGCAAGGACGGCTTCTACCGCGACATGGAGCCACCCTTCTATTGCCGCCCCTGCCACGACCTGGACATGCTGAAAACCAACCTGGAATTCGTACGCGAATTCGACGCCTTCTACCGCTTCCGGGGGTGTGCTAAATTTTCCAATGCGCAGGCGCAAAAGTGCGCGTCGTAGCCGTGGAACTGGCAAGAATAAACGTTTGATAGAAATGCGCCATGTGTATATTAGATTTGTGACTCCCATGCTATATGAACAAGCTCGCGCTGGCGCTGCACCTGAGCTTTCTCGCCGCCATCTCCGCCTACACGGTGGAGGTGGCGGTGTCTCTGAATCTACCGGCACTGACGGCAGCCCAGCACAGCCAATTTGTCGCGGCCGTCGCCACGACGGCGGAGGTCGGCGAGGACAAAATCCATGTCGTACAGGTCGACCCCCTGAACGCGACCTTCATCCAGGTCGAATTTCAAGTTGTGTCAGCCGACTACATGGAAGCTGGCCTGGCGGGAATCCGCCTGCAGCAACCGTACGTCGACGAGGACTTGCACGCACAGGGGCTGCCGTCGGCGACGATCTTGAGCGGGCCGTCGTTCGAAGGCAGCGGCCATGACATGCTTGCGTGCACCGGCTGCGAGCGCGGCCAGTATCTGGACGCGGGGTGCCGAGATTGTCCGCCCAACTCCAATACACAGCCGCGGGTCATTGCGTCTGACGTCAACGCGTGCGTGTGCATGCCGGGGTACACATCCAACGGCGTCATCTGCGAGCCCTGTGGGTTCGAGGGTTACAAGGCCCACCTCGGCAACGAATCCTGCACAACATGCCCCGCAAACTCGAGCGCCGTAGTGGAGAACGCCACCGCGATCACGCAGTGCCGGTGCAATGTCGGGTTTGTGCAGGAGGCGGGAGTCTGTGTGGAGACCTTGTGCGAGCCCGGGCACGTGGCGTCTACCAACGACACCTGCGTTGCATGTGAGCCGGGCAAGTTTCAAAGTTACTACGATATCAGTATTTGTGTGGAGTGTGGACCCGACACTTACAATGAACAATATGCTGCGCATTCTATGGCAGCATGCCTCCAGTGCCCCGACTTCACAACTTCCGCCGCCGGATCCAGAAGCGCCCTCGATTGCGTATGTCGAGCAGGCTACGCCACATCCGGGTCCAATCTTGACCCCGCTCGGTCGTGCCATGCTTGCCCGCCGGGATTCTTCCAACTCTATGCAAACTCCTCTGAATGTAGTGCCTGCGGGGCTGGAACATATTCAGTCGCCACGGCCGCCAGCTCCGCCTCTGTCTGCACAGAGTGCAGCGACGGTCATTACATCGTGCACGCAGGAGCAAGTGCTTGCACTCTGTGCCCCCCCAGTACCTGGCAGAATACCTCTTCCGATGTTGCGAAGTCCACGCCCTGTGAAGCTTGCCCCGCCCACTCCAACACCAGCGACCTTGGATCCGTAGACGTGCATGACTGTATATGCCAGCCGGGGTACCACAAGGTGCCGGAGGGGGAACTGTTCCAGTGTCAACTTTGCGCCCCGGGCGAGTACTGCCTGGGCGACAACCTCCGCCGCCCGTGTTCAGAAAACTCGGAGAGTTTGGAAGGCAGCGACGACCCCGCCGACTGCACTTGCTCTGGTGGGTACTACGGGCCGAACGGGGGGGCCTGCGAGCTCTGTGCCAGTGGGAGTTTTTGCCCGGGGGGAGAATACTCGCAGCTCTGCCGCGCGCATTCCAACAGCTCGACGGGGGCTACATCGGAGAGCGAGTGCCTATGCAAGCCGGGCTGGTTTTCCCCTGAGCTCGCGTGTGTAAAATGCCCACCGGGCAGCTACTGCTCGGGGGGGGAAGAAATCTCGTCCTGTGCCGCAAACTCGACGAGTCCACCGGGATCCTCGCAGATTTCGGCGTGCTCATGCGAGGAGGGGATGTGGCGGGGGTGTATCCTGACGTCGGGGGAAGAGAGCCTAGATGCCGACGGCAGCCCGTGTGTCATTGACTACACCCTCGCGTGCTGGGAATGCGGGGAAAGTCAGATTTGCGCAAACAACAGTCTCTTACACTGCCCGGAGCACTCGGTCGCGCCGGCGGGGAGCCATGATCCGGGTGCATGTCGATGTGAAGATGGTTTTTACAACGTGGCTATATAAGAGGTTTTGAAATGTAATTTATACATGAGTGATAATGAACATAGTGCACCTGGCGTCACAGGTCGACCCAAACCTGAAAAAACAGACCCGAGACATCAATACTTAGAAGCAAAAATTAAGATTGAAACGACAATTTCATCATACTCCCACCAAAAAGCGAGAAAGAATAACATACCTCATGAAGAAACCATGAATATGTTTTTGGTGTTGTACATGGAAGACAAGTTAAAGTTTGAAGAAAATTTTTGGGGTAAGAAGTGGAAAAAACCAATTGAATCAAATACACAAGAAGAAGTGAAATATGAAAACATAAGCGATAAATATCACAATAATTGGTTGACAGATTGGCATAAATACACTACAGACAATGACGTACAGATCACAGACAAATGTCCGAATGGGCAATTTGTGCCTATTATGCAAATGGCAGAGGACGTAGCAAACAAACAAATTGAAATTTGTGGCGTGGATGGCGATTATCACGAGAGACTGCGTGCGGTCGCAAGATTTACATATTACCAAGCATTTAAGCATGCAATTACACATACGGCGTGGAAACGGTTTCCAGATACGACACCTAAAAAAGAAAACAAGCAAACTCGAAAAAACTTCATCTCTCTATATCTTTACGAATTTCGCTTTGAAGAAGTTAATCTGAAAAAATCAATCATACAACCAAACGATATGCATGGTGTGAAATTTATGGTCCCTGAAAATGACATTAAACAAGACTATCCCATAGAGTATGAAAGAGCAAGGGCGGCATTTCTTCGAATGGCTAATGAATACTATAAGGCGACAAAAGCGGATGATTATGCTCATTTTCATAATAGAGAATATGGACAAATTTACACTGTTGGCTCCCAATATCTCATCGACCCCAACGTCCCCGTCCCCGTCCTCAACTCCACCCTGCGGGGGTCGCGTCGGTGGCTGATTTCGGAGGAGGTGCAACCATAACGCAATGCTGGTATAATTCTTCCTCCTCTAGACGTTGAACTTGCTGTTTCCTGCACGGGCATCAGCATCGATTGGAGCTGATCAGCACTATGTGCGTGACGGATGCCGATAGAGACACGACAACAGAGATGAAGCTCCACATCTCATGACTTCTGAAATTACACTGTAAGACATTCGCGGCCTCGAACCATTGCTCGACGGGGTCCTGGATGAATATGTACGGCCTTTCCGGGTTGCTGTGCCGGTGCTTGTGGTTGATGATCAGGGCAACGGCGGCGAGGAGGGCTGTGGCTGATATCCACTGTAAGACGATGCACATTGGCTCCATCGTGTGCTGCAGCGTGTGAGATACAGGAAGGCTTATTTGTAAAGGTTTAAGTCCTTAGTTTAAGTTGCTATAAAGCCACTTCAAACTCTATGCTTGAGTGTGTCGTCCACCTCTGCAATGATATCGCTGTCAAGCGCTGCATCCCAGATTCCAA
>Ga0315330_10001365_pt1 | contig 16332 bp, 8 predicted proteins | sample M140m34915metaG_FD_203453 | JGI IMG/M metagenome (GOLD analysis project Ga0315330, IMG submission 203453) | Ammonia-oxidizing marine archaeal communities from Monterey Bay, California, United States - M1 40m 34915 | ecosystem: Environmental > Aquatic > Marine > Intertidal zone | place: USA...
TGTAAAAACGACGCCACCGCACCCCTTGCATCGTCCGGGACGCGCTCGAGTTCACGGATGAGTGCGTCGTAGACTTCATTCTGCCTCCGCGCCTGTTCCTCCGCGAGCGACATCCCGCGCGTCGCGCTGTGGCGCGCGTCGTCTCGTCTCGTCTCGTCTCGTCTCGACCCGAACCGCCAATTGGACAGGCGGGCAATCGGACATTCGGGCATGTGACGCAGTGAGATGAAATAAATAAAATATTTGTAAATGATAGGCTAAAAAAATTTAATATACGATCTGCTCCTACTCGGGATTGAACCGAGGATCTTCCCCTTACGAAGGGGACGCCTTACCACTGGGCCATAGAAGCGTTCGCTCCGAGTGGTGCGGTCTGTCCCGATCGCCGAAAATCGACGATCGCACATCCGCGTCTTACGCGCCCGTATACGGTCGCACACGAGGTAAATTGTCGATAAATCTCCAGCCGAGCGTCCCCGCTCGCGCGATCGCGCCGAGTTACGGGTTCTATCGATCGCGCGCGGGGGATCGAATGCATCGATCGTCGGCGCGCCGCAGAGCGCCGCGACTCGACCGCGCGACTCGACCGCGCGACTCGACCGCGCGTCGGGTTCGCCGTCGACGGACTCGACGATCGAGGACGCGCATCGTCGCGCCCGACGCGCGTCCAACGCGAATTCATCGACCGCGCGACGCGCGTACTGTTGACGGACGACGAATCGAATCGAATCGCGATGTCGCGCGACGCGATGAACGACGACGCGCCGATCGCGGACGTCGGGACGACGCGGCGAAACGCGGCGAAAACGATCGAAGAGGCGATGGCGAGCTCGACGATCGCGCGGTTGGCGTGGAGCGGGTGGACGCACGTGACGAGACGACGAAGGGAGACGAACGCGCGCGCGACGGCGCTGTGGCGGGATCGGTCGCGACGAACGAGCGCGCGAACGCTGATCGCGTGGGCGCGAATCACGAAGTTTAACGCGAAACGACGGGAGATGACGCTGGAGCGATCGAGGGCGCAGCGGGAACACGCGAAAAAGTTGAGGACGCTGAGGGAGTGGAAGGCGAGCGTGCGACGGACGAGGGAGGCGAGACGCGACGTGATTCACAAGTATTTGGTGTGGCGGGCGAAGAAGTTCTTGAGGCATTGGCGACAGGCGACGGAGGAGAGCGTGGAGGCGCGAGGGGGACGGAAGCGCGCGGTGGAACCCGCGGCGGCGGCGGAGCCGAGCGCGGCGCCGACCAAGGCGGCGGCGGTTCGCCGCAGGGAACGACACGCCACCGTGAGCGTGGGCGACATGAAGAGCAGATTGTGGACCAAGGCTGACCCCGCGGCGGTGCCGATGCCGGTGTCACACGTCGTGGAAGAGATTGAAGCCGCGGTGATGGTCGAACGAACGACGTCGGGGACGTCGACGACGTCCACGACGACGACGTCCGCGCCTCAAACGCAGCGCGCGCAAGTTCGACGACGGAAAGTCGTCGTGCGCGAGTCCGGAGAAAATGAAGCGGAGGAAACGGTAGTCGTGACGAAGAAGAGTGCCGATGCGAAGAAGATGACGAAGACGAAGACGACGAAGCTGGTGGACGCCACGACGATGACGCCGGTTGCGAGCGCGGTCTCGCAGCCGTCGCCGCGAACGTCATCGTCATCGTCGCAGCACATGTCGACCATCATTATAGTCGTCGTACTGTTGGCGATTTTCGGCGCCATCGCGCTCGCGTCCATCTTGACTGGCGTCTCGCCTTCCTTTGTCGGCGCCGGGGCGACCTCCGTCGTGCGCCAGCATCTCTCCGAGGCGCAACGAAACGTGACGATTTTAGCGCGTGCGTCGGCGATGCAGCGAAGAGAATTAGAGGCGTGTCGTACGTTCGGTGGCGGCGTGCCCGACGCGAGTCAAAACGCCGCAATCGCTTCCGCGGAGGCCAAGGTTTCAGATTCCGTCGTCCAAGTTGCCGATTTAGAGGTGAAACTCACCAAGGCTAAAGCCGACGTCGCCGCGGCGCAGAGCGCACAAAAGTTAGCCGAAGACCGATTCAATCGCTTAGGTTCGTCAGCGATGACTGTGGCGCAGTTACAAGAGTCGTTACAAAAGATGACGACGCGAGCGACGTATTGCGAGTCCACGTCGGCGCAAGCGTTGAAGCTCAAAGCCGCCAAAGACATCGCGACGGCGCGCGCCGAGAGTGCGGAGAAAGACGCCGCGGATACGAAGTCGAAGTTGACCAAGACTAAGACGCACTTGTTGGCGGCGCAGCGCTCGTTGACGCAAACCGTGGATGTGGCGAATGAGTGCAGGTACCAAATCGGGAAGCCCGCGTACGTGCCGTCGTATCACTCCAACTCGTCCCTGCTCCGCGTCATTGCGGACATGTTCCCCGCGTTTTCGTGGTTCTTTTCATCCTCGGCGTTGTTGTTTTACGTTGTGTGCTCGTATGCGTACTATTTGCGCGCGATGGTGGCATCATTAGTTGGTGAAAGAGATACGCTCGTCGGTGAATTGGCGAAAATTCGCACGCGAGGCGTGGCGCCAAACCGGCCGCATCTCGAGCACACCAGGGTGATGCACGAGCATAGCGCGGAAAGTAGCGGTGCTGACGATGATTCGCCATCAGTCGGTAAGACGTCGTCGTTCGATCGGAAGCGTTCCCGCAGTGTGAGCGACATCGGAAAAGATGGCGCGGAGACGTCGCAAAAGAAGACCGCGACGGCGAGCGACGTCAAGGATAACGACGAAGAGAACGAGTCCGCAGCGACGAGAGTGGAGGAAGTCACGAGCGCTGAAGATTTGAGCAAGGAGCAAACAGAGCGCGCGCACAAACTCATCGAAAGGTGGGCTGAGAAGTCAGCCGACGACGAGATTACGGGCGAACTCGATCGCATCCGTCGACTCGTCGAATTGGAAGACGAGCGCGAGCGATTAGAGGAGGAGTCGCAGCTCGAGCGGCTTAAGCGCCAGATTGAGTTATCTGCAAATGATACGCCGTGGCTTTAACAACAACAATGTGTAACAAAGAATCACTAATAAATAAAATATACTAGGCACGAATGAATGAATCTCTGGACGGTTCGACGATCGCCGGAAGTCGCAGCGTCTCATCCTCCATGTGTCGAAGCTTGACTTCGAGCTCTAAAAATCCATTCACGCGCGCCAACTCGCTCGGCGCTTGGTTTCTATCATCCGGTATGATGAATTTTGCCCGTTTTGTCGATTCAATCTTCGATTCAAGCAAGTAATCGATCACACTTTCGTGGCCGTAAATCGCGCACTTGTGCAACGCCGAGTGGCCGTTGACGTTGACGACAGAAAAGTCCACCTTCAGATCCTCGACGAGCCATTTCACCATGCTCAGCGCATCGTCTTGATTGGTTTCTGTGGTACACGCCCATAACACGGCGTTGCACCCCCATCTGTTCGTCGTCCCGCAATCAAAGCCAGGCGTGGACGCAAACCATTCCGCTACGTTTCGATGATTCTTCCAAATCGCCAAATGAAAAGGAAAGTCACCGTCATACGACGCCACCCCTGGTTTCGCGCCTCGACTCACCAGCCACTGACACGCTTCGAGTTCGCCGTTACGAGCGGCCCAGTGCAAGGGCACTCGACCGTCTTTGCGGCCGGTGTGATTGGGATCGACTCCGCATTCGTCGACGAGAAATTCGCACGCCTCCACGTGACCGCCGCCCGCGGCCCACATCAGAGCGCTGCTCCCGAAGGCATCCTTCTCCGTTACTGGGTCCCAGCCATCTTCTACGATCGCTCGACGCATGCCGAGCAAATCTCCACGTGACGCGGCCGACATTCCAGGCGAAAGCTCTTTGCGGTTGCCACCCGTGCGCCACGCCTTGGGTTTCCCCGCGCCTGAGCCGCGCCACGCGCTGGATTCAGTCTCTGTGTTCTCGCACGACATCGCGCGCTGCGCTGCGGAAGCGCAATCGGGACTATCGCCTCCAGATTCCCAATGTTGCCGCAGGCCACCGCCGTGCACGGCGTAGTACTTCAAACAACCTTCGCATTGCTTCAACCCGAGCGACGTCAGCGCCTCGTCGTGCTTCTTCGTCGTGAGCAACACTTTACCATCAGACGTGGGTCTGGCGGAGATGAAATAATCATCTTCGGTATCATCAACGATAGCATCGACGGTATCTTCGCGATTTCGGGCCGCTTGTCGTTCATTGATGACGTCTGCGATTTGACGAGCGAATCTCGCCTCTTCGCCGTTGACGACTCTCGCCACGCCTCTCGCGGCCAGTAATCGAATGGGCGCACTGCTCGCGTAATTGTTCGCGGGACGGCGCCCATTGACGCTCACTCGACATTTCCCGACAATTTCACGCTCAGCAGTCGTGAGTGGAGGCTGATTAGAACGCGATAACGCCAAAGCTACGGCGTCGGCGACGCTCTCGCTCAACGCGCCGCACAGAGCCGACGAGGCAAAAGACGCCAAAGACGCATTTGTCGCATCGCTTGCCGTGGATCCAGTTTCCGAGCCGCGATCGTCCTCGGACGCCGTCGTGGCGTACTTTTTCTTCACCGCGTACGGTTTCACGACTTCTGCGGCGCCGAGTTCGTTGACAACCTGTCGCACCGCCGGTTCTAGATCGTCGCACATCGAAGCCGCGATGCCTCGCTCGTTCAGCGTGTCGAGCACGAGCTTGATTTTTTTCGGATCGATCCCAGCAAACTCTGGGATGCGTTCGGTGAGTATGCTAGGACTATGAAACGTTTCACACGCTTCTCGACTGGCGCGCACTTTCACGAACGCTCGAGCTACCATCTCGCGGTAGAAGCACGCCAACGCGGTCTGAGGCGGCGCCTTGCGTAACCATTTTGACAGTGCCCACGCATCGAAAAGCGCCGTGTTCGCGCCTTGACCTTTAAACGGCGACATTGGGTGCGCGGCGTCGCCTATGCAAATCACTCGAGAGCTCGAGCTACGCATGACCAAGTGCGGCGTCTCCTTCGCTCGCGCCTTGCTCGTCGGCGGCTCCTCTCGGTCGTACAGCGGCCCCGCCCAGGCGTCTTCCCACTCCGTGTTGTCGAACATCGCGCTCACCGGATCGTGCCATCCTTTGGTGTGCTCTAAAACGAACGCCTTGACGTCTTCGCGAGGCGCGTTCGCCAATCCGCGCGCCTCCTCCTCGTCCACGCGCACGCTCAGTTGCCACATGCTTCGCGGCGGCGTGCCCTTAGCTTCGTTCGCCGCCTCGAAGGGCATCGTGAACATCCTCGACCGCCCGTCGACGGTATAAAACCCTTGCCCGCGCAACAACGCGTCGTCTAAATCCGTAAATCCCGTCACGAGCGCGACGCCGAGGTAGCGCAGCTCCCCAGACTTCAAATCCGCGCCCGCGCCGGGCGCTCGCCGCGTTCCCGATCGCACGCCATCCGCCGCGACCAATATCGCGCCCTCGATCTTCTCCCCGGTGTCCAGCGTCACCGTCACCTTTTCGTCGTCCTCCGCGTAATCCACCACTCGCGTCCCCCACCGAATCCACGCCTCGGGAATCTTCTCCAACAAAATCTTCCGCACCGCGTCGCGAGGCACGCGCAGATTCATCGGTCGCTTCCCCATCGCGCCCCCCGCGCTCGACCCGTCCCCTTTCCCCCCCGCCGTCGCCGCGAACGCGTTTCCGTAGTACCCCAGCACGCGTCCGCTCGCCGCAAACGTCCAGTGCGCGCTCGACGCGCACGACCGCGCTCGCAGCGCCTCTCCCACGCCCAGCCCCGCGAGCGCGGCGTTCGTCTCGCTCAGCGTCACCCCGTACCCTTGCCTTCGCGCCTCCCTCGAGCCGTCGCGCTCGAGCACGACGCACGTCGGCGCGTCCGCCGCGCCGCGCGTCCCGTCCCTCGCCCTCGCGAGCGACGACGCGAGCGCGAGCCCGGCGACGCCGCCGCCGACGACGACGACGACGTCGTCCGCCGTCAGTCGCGCGCGCGATTCCGCGCGCATCGCGCTCGCGTCGCGCGTCGCGACGTCCCGCTTCTTCGCGCGCGCGTCGCGCCGCCGCGTCATCGATCGCGATCGACAGAGTCGTCGTCGCGTCGAACCTCGCGTCGAGGTTCGACGCGATCGCGCGATCGATCGATCGCGATCGGGCCGTCGCGCGATTCGTCGGCGGCGCCACGTCGCGACGCGCGGCGCGACGCCGCGAGTCATGCCGACGCGCGGCGCGATCGCGCGCGACGGCGCGGCGAGCGAGGACCCGCGCGCGGTGTCGTGGGCGCGACACCTCGTCGACGGCATACGCGGGTACTTTGCCGAGGTGGATCCGCTGAGCGCCGAACGCGCGAGCGCGGACGTCGACGACGAAAGCGGCGGACTCCTGGGGGCGTGCGAACGGGGGGACGCGAGCGCGGCGAAGGAGATGCTGAGAGATGGGAACGAGTGCGTCAGGTGGTTGATGTTCGGGGAGCGGAGGAACACGCGCGACACGGCGGTGCACGGTGCGGAGGCGAGGCGACGCGACGCGAAGACTCGAAGAGCGAAGACGCGAAGACGCGGCGAGGGCGCGGTGAGGGGGCGCGAAGGGTGAGATGCGCGAGACTGACGCGCGCGCGCGCGCGGTGAACAGTGGCGGCGGCGAACGGGGACGTGGAGATGCTGGACGCGCTGTTGGACGGGTTGCGCTTCGTCGCGCGGTTGGTGATGTTTCACGACGAACAGTTTAATTTCATGGGGCCGTTTCGCGAAATAGCGAGGCGAGACGGTGCGTCGAGTGAGTTTCAGCGATGCGACGAGGAGCAGGTGCTGCGGGCGTTCTTATCGGCGCCGAATGATGCGCTCAACTCGCCCTTGCACGCGGCGTGCGCGACGGGGTCGCCGAAATCGGTGCGATGGCTGTTAAAGCACGGTGCCGATCAGCACGTGTTGAATCTTCTCGGTAAAGATCCGGTGAACTTACTGATCTCGACTTGCGACGCGCGAGAGCGCGCGGTGGCGGCCGTCGATGACGCGACGTTGAAAGTTTTGGACAAGGATTTCGAACGCGACAAGGATTTGGGGGCGTACACCTCGGGAAAAGAGTGCATGGAAATATTGTTGGAGGATGGACGGTTCACGAAGAATGGATTTGTGTCGGATTGTAATGCGTGCTTTCCGTTATACCACGCCGCTCGAGCTGGTACGCTGGACGTGGTCAAGCTTTTGTTAAAGCACGGCGCCAGTCCGTTTGACAGAATTTCATTCGAGATGGAACGAAAGGCTAAGGAGTGGGACGATGCCTGTTCGAAGGGCGGTTCTCGCGGCGGAAAGAAGCTCAATCCGTTCAGGACGCCTTCGTCGCGTTCGAAACGGACGATCGATACGGCGAGCGACGTGGCAAAGTCGCGCGGCCACACTGCGATTGTCGATTTGCTCGATAGCGCGATGGAGGCGCAAACGATGTCGACCTTTGACAAGTCTCTGGCGTTGTTTGACGATGAGCCGAAGAAAAAGAAGAAGAAACAGAAAAAGCTCACTGGAAGTCAGAGGAAAAAGCTTGCGACGGAAGAAGGAGCCGAGGAAGCCCAAGAAGGGTCAGAGTCGGAACCGGAGAAGGAGGACAAGCCGGACAATGTGAAGGAACCGGAACCGGAGCCGGCGCCGGAACCGAAGCCGGAACCGGAACCGAAGCCGGAACCGGAACCGGAACCGAAGCCGGAACCGGAACCGGAACCGAAGCCGGAACCGGAACCGAAGCCGGAACCCGAACCGGAGCCGGAGCCGGAACCGGAACCGAAGCCGGAACCGGAACCGGAGCCGGAGCCGGAACCGGAACCGAAGCCGGAGCCGGAACCGGAACCGAAGCCGGAACCGGAACCGAAGCCGGAACCGGAGCCGGAGCCGGAATCGGCCACTCCTAGCAAAATGGCGAAAGATGATAACAGCGAGAGTCCACCGTCGGTGCTCGACGGACGCGAAGCTTCGGACGAGACTTCGACGGGCACGACTCAAACGGCGCTTGATTTGGCTGATGAAATCATTCCTCGACAGCTGGTGGATTATGCCGTGGAGCATAGTCCGTTTGCGAGCGCAAAGGAAGACGTTGAAGACGAGGACACACCTTCAGCCGCCACCGTTTTGCGACGCAAACGCAGCGGGAGAACGAAGGCGGGGACAAAACCGAAGGATGATATGCCCGAAAGAAATGCGCGAAAGCGGCAAGTCGACGCGGATAAAGCATCCGCGCAACCTGGATCAATACTGGATCGAAATGGCGCTTATAGTCAATCCACGGCGCCCGCGGCGCCCATAGAGCAACATAGTGGTCGCGTCGCCGAGGAAGAAGAGCCCGCTTGGGCGTCCGTGGATGTTCCAAAGCAGCTCATGCAGCATCACGAGATGGTCATGCCGGCGCAGCAGCAATCAGAGCAACAGCGAGAATCCCAGGAAGAACTACACCAGAGTAAGTCGAGATTAAATCAATGGCGAGGCGATGGGTCGATTTGGTCCCACATCCCGCAAGCCGTGCACTCCTCTGTCGGGGCGCCTTCGCCGCCGCCGCGATCAGCCGCCGCGACTATGCCCGATTGGGATCGAGAAATCTTCACCACGGACATAGATGCGGACTGGGATGCCTTAGGTTGGGTCGCTCGCGCGTCGAGACGAATGGAAGCCGTGCATCTCGAGGCGTGCGCTTCGGGCGTCGGCTGCGGACACGTTCTCGGCATCGATCTCGAACACTTGAGTTTTGGTCAACTCGACGCCGTGGAGGAAGTTCATCGCGAATTACTCGCGCGCATCACGGACGCGCGCATCGCGCTCGCGCGACGTCAAGAGCGCGCGGCCGTCATCGAAGAGATGACCATAGCCAGCAACAAGAAAGAGTTCACGAAACTCGCCCAATTCGAGCGACGACTTTGAGCGAGCCAACGTCGTCGTCGCGAGACGTAGTAGATAAATCGCGACGCGCGCGCGTCTAGTCCGTTTTATGAAAACAATCTTTTACTCGTGTACTACGCTAGGTCGTCTGCGAATCCGTGCGCGCAAAACTCCCGATATTGAGCGCGCCGACGTGCTGCCAGCGAGTCGCCGTCCACTTCGTCCCGCGCACCACCGGGCACCCGGCGTGTCGCGCGCGCTCGTCGACTTCGCCGTTCAAATGCACGTTGAAGAACAGCAGCGCGTCTCCGCGTCGCGGTTTCACAGCTAAGACGTTCGGGTCTCCCCTCAACGCGCGTTCGCACGCGTTTCCTTGCGTCACTCCGCTCTTCTCCGGCGCCGCCCCCCCCAGCGGCGTCCCTCGCGGAAACACCGTCTCCCCCCCCTCCTCGACGTCGCTCAGATACATCAACACCGTCGCCGCGCGCTGTCCACCATTCTTCACGTTCACTTCATCGTGAAAGTAATCATCGTGCGCCGCGTACTCCTGCCCCGCCTCGTACCGCATCACCTGCGTCGTCTCGCCTCGATTTCTCGGCAGCATCGTCCACGCCGCGACCCGTCGTTCGATGTTCGCCATCACCTCCGAATCCTCCCCGCTCACCCACCCCCCGCTCGACGTTCTCTCATCGCTCGTCTTCGACGTTCCGTCCGCCTCGTTCACCACCTCGCTCCGTCGCATCGTCCGCCGCGCCGCCGCGATCGTCGCCTCCGCCTCCTCGCGCGTCAGGAAATTTCTGTACACGTACGCCCGCGGCGACTCCGAGATTCGCTCGATCCACTGCCGCGCGTCCGCGCCGTCGCGTCGCAGTCCGACGCGCGTTCGCGCGTCCGAGGCGTACGCGACGTGCTCCTCGGCGCGCAATCGCGCGTCGTCGTCGTCCAATCGTTCGTCGCGCGCGTCTCTCGGCAGGCGCGCGCGATCGGCGGTCGCGCGACGCGGCGCGGCCGACGTCGCGAGCGCGATGAGCGCGAGCACCGCGACGCGCGACGCGCCGCCGCGAGGCATCGCGCGCGCGACGCGCGATCCGACCGCGGCGCGCTCTCACGCATTCGAGGGCGTTTGGGCCCATCAGTATCCGTTTGTCCGAATGGTCTCTATGCGTATACAGTGCGCTGGTGTATATAACACGATCGAGGGGAACCACGGGGACGCGAATCGACGGGCGAAAGGATCGTCGACGGCGGCGTGAATGATTGCGCGCGCGCGCACACCGCGACGCGCGACGAGACGACGAACGGTTCGCACGATATGGCGTCCACGACCGGGATGATGCACGACGCGTTCTTCGTGGGACGGCACGAATTGATCGCGTGGGTGAACGCGCTGCTCGCGCTGCGGCTGACCAAGGTGGAGCAGTGCGCGAGCGGGGCGGTGTACTGCCAGATCATGGACGCCGCGCACTGGAGCGGAGGCGGTGGAGACGTGGTGCCGATGCGCAGGGTGAACTTCGAGGCGAAGAGCGAGCACGAGTTCGTGCAAAATTATAAAGTGTTGCAATTGGTGTTTGAGCGAATGCACGTGGCGAAGAACGTGGAGGTGCAAAAGTTGATCAAGGGACGGCCGTTGGATAATTTGGAGTTTTTGCAGTGGATGAAACGCTATTACGACACCGCGACGGGGGGGGCGGGAGTGGAAAACTCGACGTACGACGCCGAGGAGCGACGGGCGTGCGCGCGGGGAGGGGCGGAGTACGCGGGCGCGCGCAAGGCGAGCGTGACGAGCGAACGCGCGGGACATCGAGGAGGGAACGCTCGGGGGCGAGGATCGAGGACGACGACGACGACGACGACGACGACGACAGCGCATCGAGGCTCGATGACGACGACGAGTGGGGCGGGAGCGACGTCTGGGGCGAACGCGCGAGCGACGACGGGGAACGGCGCGAGCGCGCGAGAAATGACGGAGACCAACACCGCGTTGGCGCTTCAAGTCGAGCGCGCCGAGCAAGAGCGAGAGTTTTACTTTGAAAAGCTTCAAGACGTCGAGTACGTGTGCCAACGTCCTGAGTTTGAGAATAATCCGTTGAAAAACGTCGTCGAACGCATTCTGTATCACACCGACGGCAAAGCCGACGTGGACGCGATCATCGCCGAGTGCTTCGCCGAGGAGAAAGAGACGACCGCGAACGTCGTTTCGAAGGACGACGCTCCGGAAAGTACGCCGCCGAAAGCGACTGTGGTTGAAGTACCGGTCACGCTCGAGGCTATCGAAACGAAATTGGCGGCGACGACGCTCGATCGCGTGGATTCCGGCAACGCCGTCGCCATCGGGGCGTCGCCGCTCGGCACGCCGCCTCCGATGTTTGACGAGCCCACGTCCGCGTGCGCGACGAGCCCGGCGGTGACGCATCGATCGCCTCTTCGAGACGCAAACGTTATGGCGTCGCAATAATAAATCTCTACGATACTCTAGCTTGTCAACTCACAAATCACTATTCATTTCACTCGTTACTTAATTCGAGTTCACGCCGTCGCCGCGCAAACGCTCGCGCAAGATGTTCACCTCCTCGCTCGTCGCCCCCGCGTTCGCAAACACCGCGATGGCGTTCGCGTTGTCGAATACTTCTTTCCCGATAGATTCCTTGCTCACGAGATCGGCGTGGAGCAACAATTCAATAAACAACAGCGCCATCATCGCCCACCGCTCGCTCGTAAACGCGGGCACGGGGCGATCGAACGCAAACGTTCGCAAAAGCGTTGCCAAATTTTGTTCCACGCGCCGAGTTTCGGCGCTTATATTCAGCGTGACGCACAAATTCGGAATCGTTCTCGCCAAGTTTTCGTTCCACGCCTCGCTCACGGACACCGTGTACCTGTCTCGCGGCGGAAGCTTGTCCACGAACGCGCCGTCGCCGGCGACGAGAGCAAACGTCGCGTCGGTGACTAAATTATCAACCGCCATCCACGTCAAGCCGAATTGCGAAATCTTCGGAGCACCCGTGGTGAACGATTCTTCTCCTTCTTCTTCTGAGCCCGCCCTCATGGCGTCGTCGTCGTCGTCGTCGCCGTCGTCCACGAACCCGGGAATCGGCGTCGCCGTCAACTTGGACGCGAGCATCCTTCGCGTCGTCTCCGCGACGTCTTCCTCCAACGCGACGTGTGACTCGGTATCTTCGCCGTCATTGCGCTCTAACAATAAGTTTTCCATCGCTCGCGAAGTTTCGTCCACCACCGTGCGCGGTTCCGTGCGCAGTTGTCCCTCGGAGAACCTGCCGCCGATGCTCGGCACGAAGTCGCCCTCGGGCTTTTTCCCTTCTCCGAACGTGTCGAAATAAAACACCCCACCCGCGGGGTCGACGCCCGAGGCCTCTCGTTTCTCTCGCGACAATTCTTCTTCTATCTTTTCAATCTCCGGCTCGTTCCACGTGATCGACGCGGCTCGATGGGTCTTTTCCTTTTCCCTTTCCTCTTCGATCCTTTTCCGCGCCGCCTTGGGCACGTACCCGTCCACCGTCGCCGCTTTGGCCATGGCGTCCGATTTTCGCACCGGCATTTTCGCATCGAATGCTTTTTTTGCCGTCGTCGCGCGCTCGCGCACGTCTTGTTTCACCACGCTCGCCTCGCCGTCCATCGCCGCGCGTCCTCGCGCCGCGCCCTCGCGCGCGCTCACCGCGTCGGCGCGTTCGCCCAAGCGTTCGCCCAGCGCCTCCGCCATCATCATGCACTTTCGCGAGCAGAACGCTCGCACGAACGCCATCTCTCGCACTTTTCGAGCTTTCCCATCGATCTCGTACCGCTGCGTCGTCCCATCGTCCCGCGTCGGCGCGTTCGGGCACGGCGTCCAGCCGCACGCGCCGCACGCCGCGCGCTCCGCGCACGCGCTTTGGTACTCTTTATTCGTCATCCCGTGTTGTTTACACCGCTCCAGCACCTCGTGCGCCATCATCGATCGCGACGCTTCGACGTCCACGAACGCGCGCTCGACGAACGCCAGTTTTCGCGCCGCGAGAAGCGCGTTTTCGGTCGTCCCGGTCGCATCTGTCCCGGGGACGAATCGGTCGCGGTCGCCGGCGTCGTCGCGGTCGTCGTCGTCGTCGCTCGCGTCGCGAACGTCGTCGACGTCGTATCGCAGCGCGGGAAGCATCGGGGTGAGTGACGACGTGACAACGCTAACGCGTCGCGAGGGCGTCAATGAGGTCCGAGGGCGTGAGCACGCGAAACTCGCGCTGCTGGACGTCGTCGGCGCGCAGGACGAAGACGTGGTGAATCCCGTGCTCGGCGAAAAGCGCGATCAAGCGCTCGAACGAGGTGTCGGACTTGGCGAAAACGAGCTCGACGTACCGTCGAGCTCGAGAACCGGTGGCGTGGCGTTGGGACTCGAACGGGACGCGATCGTCGGCGCGAAAGGTGTCGGCGCGCTTGCGCGACACGAAATCGAGCGCCGAGCGCGTCTTCATCGCGGTGAAGTCGACGTGAGAATCGATGCGGCGGAAGTCGTTCAAGGAGAGACACGCGATGATTTCGTTCGGGGCGCCGTCGCCGACCGGCGTGGTCAAGCCGATGGCGGAGACGTCGGCGTCGAGCATGTCGCGCACCGCGCCCCGCGCCGACGCCGACGCCGGCGCCGAGACGACGCGTCGTCCCGGGAACAACGACGCCACGGGCATGTCCGCGATCTCTCCCAAGTGCGCCGCTCGACGCGACAGAAAGCACACCAAATCATACTTCGTCACGACGTCCCTGATCGCGCCTCCGCCGTCGTGCACGACCGCGATTTTCCGTCCTCGAGACAACGCCGTGCAGACGTCCAACAGCGTGTGCGCGTCGTACGCGCGCGTCGATTCGTCGTACCACACGATCTCCGGCGTCGTCGCCCCGATCGCGTCGCACAGTTCGCGCGTCGTGAATCTTTCGTAAAACGCGCCGTCGCTCAGCGACGTGCGCATCCACCCTCGCGCGACGTCGCGCATGCTCACCGCGCGCGTTCGCCGCGACGGATTCGTCGATTGGTTTTCCGCCGCGTCGTCCTGAACGACGAGGACTTGCGACGCGCGCGCGCGTCGAGCGATTCGAAGTAAATTCGCGACGGTGTCGCGCGGCGTCGCGAGGGCGATCGCGCGCGGCGGGCGCGACTCGACGAACGCGCGAAGCGTCGTCGAGAACAACACGCGACGCGGGCGATCGAAGACGACCATCGCGCGCGTGTGCGGTTCTACCCGTAACTTCGCCGCGACGACCGCGAACGCGATCGGGGGGCGAGCGATCGGCTTTTTATTTCGTTGATAGCGATTACAACGTCGTTGTACGCGCTATAAAGCCTCTCTTAGCTCAGATGGAAGAGCAGCTGACTGTAGGATACACTCCTGAAATACGGCGCGTCACAGCGTCATCGCGAACGAAGGACCACGTGGTAATCAGCGGGTCACCCGTTCGATTCGGGTAGGGAGGAGCCGTATATTAACTTTTTTTATCCTATCATTTTTCCACTTTTTATTTATTTCATCGTATTGCTCTCTATACCCGAATGTCCGTAGAAAACCGTAACTTTCGCCACAGCGGCGCCGCGCGCGGGGCGCCCGAGTGCGGCGCTCATTCCTCCACTACATTCGTTGAGGTGATTCGGGGCGTGGACATTGGTCTCGACTCCTTTCACCCCAATCTCGGATTTGCGATTTTTCACTTTTCTTCCGTCGGCGTGCTTGAGAGATGGGTCAATTATTTTTTAGGGTTTTAGTTTAACTGTGAGCTCGTGTCGGCATTTTTACCTATCGATGGTCCGTTTTTTGCGAGGTCGACGCTCCAACAGTACGTAACTTTGGCTGACCCTCCCGTCACTCGCGGCGGTTCGGGTCCTCCGAGACGAGACGAGACGAGACGAGACGAGACGAGACGACGCGCGCCACGGCGCGACGCGCGGGATGGAGTTCGAGGAGGAACAGGCGCGGAGGGACGATGCATTCTACGACGAACTCGAGCGTGCGTACAATGCTGAACTCGAGCACGTGCGGGCGGGCGGGGTGGACCTCACGGAGGCCATACTGCGCGAGGAAGTCTACGAGAGACTCATCGGTGAACTCGAGCGTGAGGACGTCTCGAGCGATGCAAGGGATGCGGTGGCGTCGTTTTTACAAGATTTGAGACGCGATGGCGTCGAGTGGCACTCGATTGGCCACGGTCGCGGGTATTTTGAAGCGGACGACGAGAGGAGAGTCTTTCCAGAATATGCGGCGCCGTGCACGCGGGCTACGCGCATTCCAGGTTCGGTTTGTATGAAGTTCGCGCACGAGCACGGGGCGCCGTGGGACCAATGGACGTGCGAGTATGCCGCTGGTTTCGGCAATTTGCAATCTTTGCAATACGCGCACGAGCACGGGTGTCCTTGGGACGTGTCTACGTGCCAGGCTGCCGCCGAGTATGGACATTTGGACTGTTTGCGATACGCGCGCGAGAACGGGTGTCCTTGGAACGTGTCTACGTGCCAGGCTGCCGCCGAGTATGGACATTTGGACTGTTTGCGATACGCGCGCGAGAACGGGTGTCCTTGGAACTGGGCGACGTGCGCGTATGCCGCCTTGAATGGACACTTGGACTGTTTGCGATACGCGCGCGAGCACGGGTGTCCTTGGAACGAGAAGACGTGCGAGGGAGCCGCCAAGTATGGACAATTGGAGTGTCTGAAGTACGCGCACGAGAACGGGTGTCCTTGGGACGAGAACACGTGCATGAATGCCGCCGAGAACGGACATTTGGAATGTTTGAAGTACGCGCACGAGAACGGGTGTCCTTGGGACGAGATGACGTGCCTGTTTGCCGCCTTGAATGGACACTTGGACTGTTTGCGATACGCGCACGAGAACGGGTGTCCTTGGGACGAGAAGACGTGCGCACTTGCCGCCCCGAGAGGACATTTGGACTGTTTGCGATACGCGCGCGAGAACGGGTGTTGTTGGGACAAGCGGACGTGCGACAATGCCGCCAAGAACGGATACTTGGACTGTTTGCGATACGCGCGCGAGCACGGGTGTCCTTGGAACGAGGAGACGTGCGAGGGAGCCGCCAAGTATGGACAATTGGAGTGTCTGAAGTACGCGCACGAGAACGGGTGTCCTTGGGACGAGAACACGTGCATGAATGCCGCCGAGAACGGACATTTGGAATGTTTGAAGTACGCGCACGAGAACGGGTGTCCTTGGGACGAGATGACGTGCCTGTTTGCCGCCTTGAATGGACACTTGGACTGTTTGCGATACGCGCACGAGAACGGGTGTCCTTGGGACAAGCGGACGTGCGATAATGCCGCCTATTATGGACATTTGGAGTGTTTGAAGTACGCGCACGAGAACGGGTGTCCTTGGGACGAGGAAACGTGCGAGGAGGCCGCCAAGTATGGACATTTGGAGTGTTTGAAGTACGCGTGCGCTCGCAAATGTCCAGGCTCCGATCGGTACGCCGAGGCGCTGAACGAAGTCGTCATCCCAGACGTCGACGAGTCATTCGGCGTCGACGTCGCGCTCGCGTTCC
>Ga0315330_10001367_pt1 | contig 16326 bp, 16 predicted proteins | sample M140m34915metaG_FD_203453 | JGI IMG/M metagenome (GOLD analysis project Ga0315330, IMG submission 203453) | Ammonia-oxidizing marine archaeal communities from Monterey Bay, California, United States - M1 40m 34915 | ecosystem: Environmental > Aquatic > Marine > Intertidal zone | place: USA...
AATTAGCTCTTGTTCCATTATAGACTCCATGAAACAATACCGGAAGCGATGGCTCCTCCGATTGTCTGTAAGTGTTCGAAGGTAAGTAGATCTCTATGGGTATCCATGAAAAGAGGCTCGCAGCAGATAGCGATCGGGCTTCCTATTCCTCGGATTGTATACCACGCGTTCTTAGTCCAATCTTCGGAGGAGGCCTTCTTGGGTAGGCATCGAGTTAACCCTGGAAGAGATGCCTCTCGCATCTTATCGCATATTGAACTCGCTAGAGTAGTTCCCTTCTCGCTTCCCATATGAAAGAAGGAAGAGTAATCTCCCCCACCACTATTTAAATGGAGAGCGAGATAGACCTGCTTCTCTCCTTTATATCTTTTTGAATACTCATTTACTCTTTTATGTCTATCTGGATAGAACCCATCAGCAATGGGTAGAACCTTAACCCCATGCTCTAAGAGTTTCTCCTCTATCATCAGAGAGAGATAACCTGTATACATTGCTTCCATACCATTACAGAAAGCAGGAGAGGGATCTAGAAGGGCTCCTCTATCCTCTGGCTTGTTTGGTTTTCCACTGTGTTGTCTATCTATGAATACTATCATACTGCTAATATACCTCTAAAAGTAAAGAAAGATGGGAAAGTATTACTCTCGAATAGTTACGAGAGGATTATCTTCGATATGGAGTACATATCTCCATCGATTATTGCTCCAAGATTTCGCTACGATCTGGCACTTATGATTTGAGAATCCGACTTTATCCGAAGAGATGGATACAATATCTCCGAGATCCAGATATCCATACTTTGGAGCAGCAGAGATCTCGATAGCGTAGTTACCTAGAGCATGGGCTCTAATCTTATCTCTTGCTATTCTTATCGCAGTCTGTAGATCATAAACGAAGGGAGCCTCTATAACTTTCTCTCGAAGTCCGTAGCGAGTATAAGATATATAAGCGAGGGGATCTCTATACTTAAGAGGTTCATCTTCTTTAAGTAAAGGATCTATAACTACTTTAGATCGGAAGGCATCGCTCTGGCCTGCATAAGAAAACCGTATAGTAATCTTATTTATAATCTCACCCTCTAGAGGAGTTAATGGGCTTATAATCTCTAGCTCTCCACTCTCTATTAGATGATGAGAAGGGATAATCTCTTGGGAGTATGTATACAGATTAAGAGCTGCTTGGATCCCATTCCCTCCATTTATTACCATAATAGGAAGGAGATCCCAGATATTACTCTGTATCCATTCGAGAGCGTTAACTTCTATATCGTTAACATACCCTCCGAACTTGTATCGATTGAGTATAGGAGATAGGCCCTTCCATGATGAAAAGTCAAAGAATAACTCCGATCTCTCTAATACATAAAGGGAAAGATCTACGGCTCCTTCTATTGGGCCCGTTCCATCTATGCTAGGAATCCCTCCTGCAGATTGACCCCAGGAGGCATAATAAGAGAAGGATAACTCCGGGCTCGATACTTGGAAGTTATCAAATTGTAGATTAGTTCCTTCTGGAGATCCTACCCCGGTAATATAGAAGGGAACATAAGAATGTACAAAGCCTTTAGAATCTATCTCGATCTCTACTGGATTCGTAAAGGAGCCTCCCTTACCATCGAATATTTGAATATTCGATCCTGTAGTAGGTCTCTCTACTTCATGGTATGCAACTTGGAAGTATTGCGTTAATAAGGTGGGAGTTCCTCCGGCCTGGTATGCAGGAGCTACATGTAGATCTGTATCGAAAGAGATACTTCCTGCTTCCTCTCTTGGGCTTATTCCTAGAGTACCGAATACGAAAGGAACTACCTTACCCTTACTTTGTGTAATGATACCGATAGAATAGTTATCCTCGATTATTACGTGCTGCTCTCCTAAGAGCTTGACTACTCGAATATTAACAGAGTTCTCTATCGTAAAGGATACAGTTCCCTTCGGAGCATCTGGATCTCCGAAGATGGCATCTAGTACTCTACCCTTAAAGATGCCTATCTTATCTTGTTGAGTAAAAGAAATTTTCCCCTCTTTTATAATCACCATCGAGAGATCGCATAGAGCATCGTTTAAAGTTCTCCCTTTAAGGAACTCCGATACCCAATCTACACTCTCGAAGATGAGTTCCATCGAGATTGTATTGGCTTCGAGATCTACTCCAAGGAGATCGCTCTGGAGATTAACCGGAGGATCCGAGAGGGCTCCTCGATATGGAATAACTGTATTCTCTGATAAGTCCGATATATCAATGGGTACTGTAGAGAATCGATATATCGCTCCATAATATGAGATATCTAAGAGGAAGCAAACATCTCCCTCTTCTATCTGTGACCTCTTGATTGTATCCATTATTCGATCTCCTCAAGATTAACCGTAGCTACTCGGAACATCTCCGATACTCGCTCCTCTCCGATAACACTCTCTACGGATACTTCTCCAGTAGTTCGGGCTAGCATATGCTCTTCTCTATGGTTAAGCAATACTTGGTCACCTGCAGGATCCTTCGGAATGGAAGGGAGATATACAAGAGGCTCTTTATTACTCAAGTATCGAAAGATTCCATTCATTAGATATGGATCTCCATAGTTCGCAACCGGTTGCGCTCCTGCAGTGTTGGATACTTTCCAGTAGTCCGGATTGAGATCATATAATCGAGTTGTATCAATAGGCTCTGTCCAGGCTATGGAAGCAGTTCTCCGGCCGTTACTCATCTTCCGAGCAAAGAACATTCCATCGAGGCTTTCTTGGGCTTGGATATTGGGATTGTAGGAGATTGTTCTTCCTCTTTGATACTGAGGAGCAGGGAAAGCGACCGAGCCCATAAGAAGAGATCCTATCTGATAATATCCCTCTAGAGTAGTCTGTACTGGAATATCTATCGAGAGAGCATACTGCCCAAGATTAACTCCATCGAGTCTATTTTTAAGGAAGGTAATCTTATCCGGGATGAGTTTAATATTTCCGGAAGCAGGTATAGAAGATGGATCCGTTAAACTTGTATCGTATTGGATTACAGCCTGCTTAACTGTGGCATCTGTACTCCAGATCCCCTCGCTATTCATTCTAATCTTAACGATCTTTGTGGTTTCCCCACTCGTTAACTCTGCTCTCCATCCGATAGCCTCTCCATATTGGAGTAAAAACTGTTTGGTACTATCGTTCGAGATTAAAGTATTCCCCTTCTTAATAAATTTTCCTTGGAACCCTTCGGAAGTATCAACAGCTGCAAGAGTTACCCAGGAGGCTCCGTTCCAAGATTGGATATTAAAGGTACGGAAGTTTATATTAGAGAGATGTACTCCGAGCATATCCGATAATCCGAGGCTCTTCTCTGTAGCCTGTACTACTGGATCGATAAAGAGAGGTATCTTCTGCAATGTAGTTGCGTTCTTACTTCTCCAAGTAACTCGAGGAGATAAAGATACACCATGAAAGATATTTTCTATTGCATAATCGTATCGAGGAGAGATCTTATATTCATCCTCCCCACGAGCAGGGCTATCCTTAGCAGTTATCGCGAGGCCTTGGTCTATGTATTGATACTCTCCAAGAGGAGGATACTCTGCTCCTCGTAGATTAAAATCGAATAGGCCTGCTTCCTCTCCGGTTGTTATAGAAACCTCTTGCCAATGAGATCGATAAGTAGTAACTCCAGAGAATGCCTTATGGCCCCATTCGATAGTATTACCCAATCCGGAACCACTTAAAGTTATTCCGGTAATCGTTTCGAGAGTCCACTTCTTAGCCTGGGCTCCGTTCGCAGTTCTGTAATATATATTAGCGTTCGTATCAGTCCAAGCGATTACGATCTCTGTAGATTCTGTCATATCATGAGAGATGGTAGCCTTAACTCCTCCGGTATCTCTTACAACGATAGAAGATGTAGAGAATCTTAGGAGTAGTTCTGCGCTATTGGTTGCTCCGTTATCTTGCTTTATGGATATCGCGATAAAATCGCTCGCTGTACTTGTATTTTGATCTACTTGGAGTCTTAATCGGATAACTTGACCCTCTGCGAAGTAGTTCCCAGTATGGGCATAGATATAATTTCTTGTATTCCCAGAGGTTTCTATCTTGAGGCCCTCACCATCTAGAACTTGAGTTCCTGCTCCGGTGGTTGTATATTGGCTACTCGTAGCAGGTAGCATAACCGGAAGATAATAACTCTTCCACATAAGATACTGATATCGAGAAGGAGCCTCCGATCTGGGAGGATAAGAAAAAGAGGAGTACCCGGAGAGATTTAAACTCCATACACTGTTCGTATTATGGCCTATTATCTTCGCTCTCCCTTCATGTACACAAGAGGAGAGAGCCTTAAGCCTATCACTATTCGAACCGTAATCGAGTATAACAGCATCAGCAGAAGTAGAACCACTCGCATATTGCCAAGTTTTTCCAAAATCTTCCGAATAGTATCCTATTAACTTTCCATCATTGTAGACTTGAGCGATAACCCATACTCTACCATCTTTATAGAATGTAGTTACATTCCCTTCGGAGAGTTGATTAGAGGATAATAAAGCGAAGTCTACCCCACTAGTATCTATCTCGTACTCGTTAGAGGTTCTCCAATAAGAAGCAGAAGCTCGGATACCTGGGTTAGGAATCTTTGTAAACTTTAACTCATCAGCAGCAGAGATATAAGCAATCCCGATAGATCCATCTGGAAGAGCGATCGGGCTAGGTTGATGGAAGTACCCATCCGAGGAGGGAGAGATTCCATCGATTAGATTAAAAGTAGTACCTCCATCTCGAGATACGTACTGCGCTAATCGATTTCGTACTGTAGATAAGGCCTCTACAAAAAGTACTACAGTATTATCTACTGTTACTAATCTCATCTTCTTTGGTTCATACGTTCCAGAGCTTATCGATTCCGATAGACCTCGAGGAGATATCTCTTTCCAGTTATCCCCATTATCGATACTACGATGTACTTTTATATTTACTGCGTTCTCGTTTGTATATTGGAAGTATGCTACTAGTAAACTCCCATCTTGTAATCGAGTAATACAAGGATGACCAGTAGAGGAAGGAGTAGAAGCAGGGATAATCGATACAAAAGTTTTAATCAGATCAATACTTCCGTTCTTCTCTTGCCTTCTTAGAGATATTGTATATCTCCCACTGGAATCTAAGATCTCCGATACTACCCAGATAGTACCCTCGAGGCTAGAAGTGCAATCGCTATTAAAGTAAGTCCCTACGGTTGTACTAGAAGAGTATCTCCAGTATCCACTCTCTGTTAGGATATGGGCTGCATCTTGCCCAAGATCTACCGAATCTTCTCCACTCCATTTAAAGAGAGCATCTCCGGGTAATCCTCCTTGTATGGTTTCTACTTTAATCTCTTCACCTTGAGAGCCAATAGAAGAGAGGGTTAGGTTCACTCCTTGCGATTGCGCTTCCGGTACTCCTGCTCTAGAATTTCCTTGAGTAAAGGAGGCTTCTGCAGTCCATAGATTATCTTTCGATATGGAGATACTCGGTATAAGGAATCCTCTTAAATAGTCTGGGGTAATATTGGCCATGTTAGTATCCTCTTATTCCTACGGGTTGAGCTTTCGAGATTCCTAGATCCTTAGCGAACCTTCCGAAGTGCTTAAAGGGTTGTATTACTACGGTATTGGTAGAAGAGGAGCCTCCCTGCTGAAGATTTCTAACTCCTTGCTCTCCTCCTATCCTGCGTACTGTAGATCTATCCAGAATAGCCTCTCCTCGCAATACTCGAGCAGTAGCCTCATCCGGAGCCATCCCTCCCATATGGAAAGAAGGCATCTGCTGACTCATTACGACACCGGCCTGAGCTACTCCGGTAGCAAGTGCTAATCCAGATTGGATCGCATTAAATGGAGCGATTAACTTCTGCGCTGCTACGATTGCTTCTGCAGTACCCATCGCTACTTGAGCAAGTGCCATTCCTTTCTCGAATCTAAATAGGGCTCGGAGTTGCTTCTGCTTCTGTTCGTATGCAGATCTCTCGATCTCTCCCATCTGTGCTACTTGCTCCTGCTTCTCTTTCTGGGCTTCTACATCGATCTTATCGCTATTTATTCTAGCATCTGCTAGGGCTGCTAGAGCCTCTCCCATCTCGAATGTAGCATCTATATTAGCTCGGGCTCCTTCCTTTCTCTTTTGTTGGAGTTTCTCTTCATTTTCTAAAAGTTCATCGTTAAGATCTTCCTCTGCTGCTCTTCTTAGTGCTATTGCTGCCAGTTGAGCCTCGGCCTCTCTACCAGTTGCTAAGCCTAGCATCTCTAAGCCTCTAATCTGATCTTCTAATCCTTTCGCTTGGGCTATTTGTTTTTTACCTTCATCATCTAGGAAAGCAGCAGCCATCGCTCGATCCATCTGCTCTTCGAGGGCCTTACCCTTTAGAATGTCATCAACTAGAGCGAAGGCTTCCTCTAAAGCTTCATTATTTAATTGTTCTGCAGTTAAGGCTCTCTCTGCTGCTTCTGCTCTTCTTTCTGCCTGGTTAGCAGCCTCTTCCGTTGCATCTGCTAGTTCTTTCTCGAGAGTTACCATATCCATAGCAGTATTAACGGCTTCGGTTCTCATCTCCGTTACTGCTTTAACCATCTTCGATTCTGTTTCGATCTTATTTCTTAGATCATCTCTTAACTTACCGAGGAGAGCTGCTTGCATTAATCCACGATCCATTAGATTAACTTGATTATCGATCTCATCATTTTGCAATTGTAAGAGTCTAATACTTTCCATCTCTTCTTCTGTCATAGCAGGAGATTCTTTTAATTTTAGATAAGCATTTTGTAAACTTTCTACAGACTTGAGTAGAAGTTTATTATTTTCGATAGAGTCATCTAAAATATTTATATTCTCTGTGAAGCTTTCGTTAGCTGCTTCCCCTGCTTTCTCGAGATCAAATTCATATTGTGTAATTTGACCTGTAAGTAATTTATACTCCATTCGAAGTTCGCGTAATTTCGAAGCAGCATCTACCATATTATCTTCGGATTCCCCTTGAGATATTTGGAGTAATTCGTTCGCTTCTCTTAGTTCTAGTGTAGCCTCCTTCGCTGCTTGTACTCCTGCCTCGTAAGAAGAATAAGCCATCGTTAAACCTGCTACGATTGCTGTTCCTCCTAATAGTACGGGATTAAGACTTCCTAGAGATTCTAATAGACCTCCTCCGGCTGCTGCTGCATCTCCTAGGCCTTGGATGCTTTCTCCAAGTTCTGGATTAAATATTCCTATAGTATCAGCTAGAGAACTAAATCCCCCTTCTACATCTCCAGTACTTTCTCCAAGTTCTTCGAATCTAGAAGCTGCATCCTCTGCCCCATCTTGTAATCCCTCGAGATCTTCTGCTGCCTCTTGAGCTGCTTGAGAGGCTGCTTCTGCTGCTGCTTGGGAAGCCCTCGAGGCCTCTTCTGCTGCTTTCTCTGCGTTCTGTAATTGATTATCTAACGCTGCTACCATCTTCTTAGCTTCTGCCTCGGTTACGTTAGGCATCTGCTTAAGTTTTGATATCAGATCTTTTAAATCGGCCTTATAACTGATCGATATACTTCTTCTTTCTTCCATTAGATTCTCCGTATTAGATCATCAGCGAGAGCAGATACTATCCGATCTACTGCTTCTTCTTGTGGTTTAATCATGAGCTCATTGGCTACTTTCTTACCTTTAGATACAGCGATATCTTGGCCTCTGTTATTTTTAGAATCTTCTCCAAACTTTATAGCCCAGGAGTATGGGGCTCGATTCCACAGATAAGCCTCGAAGGATCCATCCGATAATATTCTAAATCCTTTCTCGAACATATTCCAAGATCCCTTCGATACTATTTTTATAGAAGTTACGTTATCTTCTCTATCTTTTTTTATTTCTGGCTTCCTTACTGGCCAATTATCTTTAGCATCGATCTCGATCTTTTTAAGGGTATCTTCTAGGATCTTGCGAGCATTGGGAGCGATCTTATCTAGGAAGCCTGTATAGAACTCTTGGAGATCTATCTCTATTCCGGCTCTTCTGGTTGTATGTCTATTCATGTTCTACCCTTGCTAAGCATCTCCTCCATTCTAGCCCTTTTTATTCGCTCTTGTCTATCTTGCCTATCTTTCGAATCTTCATTGGATAATCTATGCTCTGCGAGTAGAGATATCTGTAGATCCTCCGGGAGAGAGTAATACCATAAGGGATGCTCTCCCCATCGCAGAGCAATCCTTAAAGCGAGGAGATCTAGCCCTCCTCTCCCACTTGCAAAAAATTTGCTTTTTCTTCTACCTCTTTCTCGCTTGGGATTACCTTCATCATCTCTAAAAGAAGAGCAGAGCCCATCTCGTAGATCTTTGCAGGAGTAACTCCTGCATCGAATAAACGATCTAAGATCTTATAACCGTAGGCTATTGGATCCCCACTCGATACAGGATAAGCAGGAAGTATCCTCGCATGGTCAACCGATACAGCTATAGCAGCAGCACAGATCCTTCCGAGTTGTGCTCTATTGGGACTTGAGCCCCAGATAGAAACAAAATCTAAGCAAGTAGCAATCGAGGAAGGAATCTTCCCCTCATGCTTTCCGAGTTTTCCAAGATCTAGCATAGTACCTCCTTATGCTATTAAGCTACAGTTAAACCACCGTAGCAAGTAAAATTCAATGTGAACGCAGAAGGATCTCCTTCTGAGAAGTCCAAAGAGCATATACACTTACTAAGTGTTACTAAATGGTCAGCTTCTGCAGGATCTGGACTATCTGCTAAATATTTAATATCGATTGTATAGTGTTCTACATATGGGACACCAGTTAACCCAGTAGAGATGTTCCCATTATAAAATCCATTCTGAGAGATAAAATCTCGGATAGATCCTGCTTCGGATGCATCTGTAAACTGTCTGAAGTGGAAAGAAAAACTTCCGGTTTTGGTTTGCTCATCTTGCTTACGGATTGCTGCGAAGTTACCACGATCCATTACTACTAGCTCAGAGAACTGCTGAGGATCTGAGAAGCTAAAGTTACCATCTTCGTAGGCTACTTCGAGAGTTACAGGGGATCCAGTTCCATCGAGAAGAGTTATAACTCCATCGCGCTTTGTCTTGGGTATTGTTGAATATGCCATAATGGCCTCCGGGGATAATGATTACTATTGTATCCGATATGGTTAAATAGTGTGTAGAATATTGAAGGATAGAGTTAGAATAATATACTCTTGGGAATCTGTTACAGTTCTCTCGGATCCAGTGTATCGGATAGTAAACTGATTATCCGTAGTATAGGCTTCGAGTACCTTGTTAATAACCTCTTCCTCTGCATCAAGAGAAGCATCGTAATCCGTAGGATAGATATCGAGAGGTCTTAACCGATAAGAAAATAAAACTTGTATTGGAGTAGCAAGATATACTCCTACAGCTCTGCGCTGCCTCTCTTCCATTGCTGTAGAAGTTGCTACAGAGATAGAGAAGGCTCGATGGGCTACAGTGTTCTCCGTTCTGCCAAAATAATCCGGAGTATGCTTAGATTCCTTAAAGCCCGAGATCTCTTCGATCTTGGAGGCTATTCCTCTTCGGATACTGGATAGAGATTGTGCCATTATCTTCTCCGGAATCTACGAGAAAAAGAACCTTGTCCATTAAGAAAGATTACCGGCTGCTTTGCTACTCTATTATCTGGGCTCGAGCTCTGGCCATCGTGGTTTTGATCATAGATAAAGTTAATTTGCTTCCACTCATCTTTATATTGGGAGTAATGCTCGTTAGCAAGATCTAGATATCTTCCGTTACTCTGGCCTAGGCTAGAATGGAAATCTCGGAAGATGTAGTAGAGAGATAGATTCTGATGAGCAGCCCGGAAGGCCTCTGCACTCATTACAAGATATTCTAATCCTCCTCCTTCGGTTCTCATTCGTTGGATCATCGTGTACCAAGCTTCATCGATATAAGTCTGATAAGAAGTAAGATTGGATGGTCTGATATCTTCGAGTTGAGAGTAAGTAGCAGTAAGATCTCCATCCGATACTACAGGATATAACCTTCGAAGAACTAAGGCTCCCATTCTTCGGAAAGTAAATACTTCTCCTACAATTGTAATCTTCCACTCTTGGAGGTATCCCTCTCCGAGTGAGAGGCTAGAGTCCAAGATAGAAGGGCTATGTACATAGGTAGGAATATTAGCAGGAAAGGAACCAAGGGCATTATCAATCAACTTCTCTTGATTGGGTTTATAGAGAGTATATCGAACCTCTGTTGGAACTGCGAGCACCCCATCCCGATAGATAGGAAGAGAAGAAGTATTACTTATCCCTCTCTCGAATAACTCTGGGATCTTAATCTGTGGAGCATAGGGGGTGCTAGTAGGCATTATTTTATCTCGTTGTAAATTTCGAGTCCTTTTAGATTGAACTCTTCGATAAAGGATAGCATATCCTTCCTTATTTTGTAGTGTTCTTCCATCTTCTGTTTAATCTCTGGTATGTGCTGTGTATTCTGTAATCTTCCGATCGTTTTATTATGGGTAAGAGTTTCCAGTTCCCAGAAGTGAGGCTCTACAGGTTGGAGCGTTCCATCTAATACTAGAGAGATTCCCCACTTATAGAAAGCATCTCTATCGAAGTTCTTTATAACTCTATTACCTACTACTCTAACCGATTGCCATTTAGGGCAATGATATCTACCACCTCTTACTCGATATTGGTGTACGTATTGATATTTACCGGCTTCGAGATAGATCCATCCCTGCTGCTGTAGTTTTCCAATCCGAGATCCTGGGTTACCCATCTCTCCGTTAATTTGATGTACTCCATTAACACCGGGTACTATGCGCTCCATTCTAATCGATGGAATAAAGTATCCCTTCCGTTCGATCTTTGTACTCTTTCCCTTCGTTACCTCTGTATCGAAGTAATGAAAGAGCCAATTACTCGGATGCCACTTATAAAAGAAGGGGTGGTTAGGTTGCTCCGGAAGGAGTGTATCTTGGCTCGATTGCATTGGAGCCCAAGGTTGGGGGGTAAAACTCATATTTTTGTACCTCATTTAAGTTTATAAAAGAAAGGATGGGAACCGAAGCCCCCATCCAACCATAGGAAAGATTATACCAAAGTAGCGATCTCTACTCCTCGAGCATCTTCCAAGATTGCCATACCAATATAAGCATGACCTACAACCTTAGTCAATGCTTTAGTAGCATCGCGATCCATCTCTACCATTACTTCACCCATCGCGCGAGCTTCAACAGCACCCGGAAGAGCAGCAGGCATACCAGTAGCATAACCGATAGCACCAGGGCAAAACATTGCTCCGGCATAGTTAGAACCGTTATCGGTTACGTAAGAACTTGTATAGATTTCAACACCCATAAAAGAACCTTTGTAATGTGAACCTTTAGCAGAGATAGCCTCGAAAGAAGCAGGAGAGTAAGCTACGGCTCCAGTTTCTCCACGGATACCATCTTGCAATTCTGCGAACTGTGCAGGATGTAAGACACATACGTAAGGGCCTGGGGCTCCTTTGTTACTATCAGCAGCTTCTAAGGCTTGGATAGCAGATACCCATACATCTACAGTCAAAGCAGCAGTACTACCGACTTGAGCAGTAAAACCACCGAACAAAGCAGCAGTAAGATTAGCGAACAAAGCATCGTAAGAACGAGAGATATGCTCTGCGATACGGAAAGGATCAATATCTTGGCCCATTCCTGTCATAGAAGCGAGATCAGTAATCGCGTACGCTAAACTCTGTCGTTTACATACGATATCTACGTGAGCATCTACAAGAGCCTTGTTAGATACTGCTCCATCTTCCGTTCCAGCTGTAAAAGCAGAAAAACCCGATTCACCATCGAGGAACGCTTGCCGTACTCGAATCGTATCCGAGCCCATTCCGTTAATACTTCCACAGAAGTCTACGAAGGGGGTATTACGCAAGTTTACGGAGTCTTTTAGTAGTAATTTTATTTCTTGAGAGATCATTTGAGCGAGTCTTAAATCACCGACTAGCCCGGTATTAGTAATTTCATTAGCCATTATTGCACCATTAGAAGAAAGGGGGAAAAAATTAGTTTCTGGGCTCTTCTGCTGTTTCGGGAGCGACCCTACCCACTACTATCTTATATCAATAAATAACCACTTGCAAGCATAAAAAAAACCTCTCTGCAGGAGAACAGAGAGGAAGGGGATCGGGGGAGGTACGACCCACCCCTTTTTTTTAGGAAGATTCGATTACAAAGATACGACTATTTCAGCACCTGTAATATTGATTACTGATTTCACTTTAACGTTATTAGCATCTACAAGCTGTACATCCAATTGTACTTTGTTTCCATTGCTATCGTATGCTGATACATGTACGATCTTTTCACCAAGAGCATGGTTTAAAGTAGCGAAAGTATTAGCAGTCAGATTCTGAGGAGCGAAAGTTTTACGGAACTGATTAAGAGCGACTAAAACTTGACCATTAGTAACAGATGCCAAGTTACCGGCTGCAGGATCTGCAGAGATAGCAGCTTTGGCTCTGGCTTCTGTGAAGTAGAGGTTACCAGCTTCTGCGATATCATCCGTATCAGCATCAAGAGCAATTTGACCAGTAGAAGAGTTATAAGCCAATCCATCAGTATCTACAGACATAGCCAAGCGAGCGCGCGCTTCTGTAAAGAAGAGGGCTGCTGAATTTTCTGTAATTTGGCTCGTATTGGCTGCTAATGTGTAGACACCGTTAGAGTAAGATAATCCAGTACCTGCAGATAACTGAGAGAAGATATCGCTTAACTCTACAGAGAGAACACCTGTAGTGCTATTGTATTGCAATAACTGAACATCTGGAGAGGCTACAGAAGCGATAGAGATAGATCCTCGAGATCTTGCATCTGTGAAGAAAAGATTACCTTCTTCTGTGATATCATCGCTACCGACTGCCAAGGTAATAACACCTGTACCAGAGTTATAAGCGATACCATCACCCGATACAGAGATAGATCCTCGAGATCTGGCTTCTGTATGGTATAGGTTCGAACTTCCCTCGGAGATTCCATCGGTATCAACATTCAAAGAGAAAGCACCGTTAGAAGCATCATAAGCAAGACCAGAACCTGCAGAGAAGAATCCTCGGATCTCTCCTTGATCAGCAGTGAAAGCACCAGTAGCTGCATTATAATCGATACCGGCTGAAGCACTCAAGAAAGAGCGAACTTCTGAAGCTTGGATATCTTGTCCTTCGATCTCTGTGAAGTCAGCTGTAGAGCCTGCAGAGCCTCCATTATGGATCCAAGATTCTGCGCGACCACTTACACCGGTCAAGATGATAATATCACCTTCTTGCTTTTCATCTCCATTAGTGTAGTTAGAAGCTACCCAAGCACTTAAAGAAGCTGCAGTAGTATCTACTGCTACATCTGTAATAGTGAGAGGCTTAAGCTTAAGTTTAAGATCTCCACCTTCTGTTACAAGCTCTGCATAGTTCGCGCTATCTGTAGCGATACCTACTACTGCATTAGCTTCCAAGTATGTTTTGGTTACTGCGTGGTTATCTGCTGTAGGAGCTTGGTTAAGTTGAACGGCTCCCTCAAATATATTGTTCGGTGCAAGGAATTGCATTTTGTATACTCCATGTATTAAGATTCGAGGGGTTATCCCTCGCTCTTATACTACCTCAAGATAATCTCTCCGGATAGTGAAATTTGGAAAGATATGACCACTTGATTAAGAGAGTTATGGGTTACCTCTGCTTCTGCGATTGTTCCATCTGTTAGGATAATCTGTACCATCGGCTTAAATCCGAGATTGTGATTAATCAATACTTGAGTACTATTAGTAAAAGCGTGTAACTGTGGCCTCGAGGAGGATGGAGAAAAGTATAAGGCCATCTCTACACCTCTTCGAAGATGAGAATAACTGTAGCAGTACTCGCGCTCTTCGTTGCTATGTATATAGCATTAGATCTATTGTACCCTTTACCGAGAGAGAGCTGCATATAAGCACCCCCATCGATATAGGCCTTATCTGCTCCTAATGCTATCCCATCTGTTCCTACTGTGCTCCAGTGGATCTCGTGTTGCTCGCATCCGATAGTAACCTTATTAGCAGTTTTCGGAAGTAGAACCTCCGTAGCTAGTTGGTTTGCTGTGAATGTTTTCACAGATGGATATAAATTTGATGATCTTAAATCTAGTGACATAGTAGCCCCTTAAATATTAATACTTGCGAGTTCTCCAGGCCTTTTTTATAGCCTCTCGATTCTGCGCGTAAAACTCGCTATCCTGTGCTGCTCTCTTAAGGATATCTCCACTCTGTACCGGAGCAGGCTTCGCTCCTGTATTGGTTTTGGGAGGAAGGAGAGAAGGGCTCGGAGTTGCTTCTGCTGTTGGAGCGACTGCTTCCGGATTAGAGCCTGCTTCGCTTGGAGGAGCAGCCTGCTTCGCTTGAAGATGAGGTCTTAAAACAAGAGGAGCGTTCTCCGGGTTCTCTTTGATTCCCTTAATCCACTCATCCAAAGGAGATTCGCTCTTACTTCTTTGATAAGCCCATTCTACAGCCTCGCGAAGTTCTGGATCTGTAAAACCTTGATCGCTTAGCATCGATACTCGAGAATATTTACTCTCTGCATCCGTTAAGGATTGCTCTAGAGTAGATACCTTCTCTCGTAACTTGGAAATCTTCTGCAGTTCTCCCGATTGGTTATCGAGATTATCTTGGAGAGCCTTCGCTGCTTCCTCTGCTTGGATTGCTCTAGAAGATAATTTGGAGATTCGATCCTTAAAAGCAGCTTCTATCTCTGATTTTAGAACGTACTCGACTCCCTCGTGCGTTATTGTTTGCATGGTGTACCTCTTGTGTGTTGGTTTCTCTCGTTAATGTAATGTAAAAAAGCAGATTTCGCTAGCCTCTTAGAATCCCAAGGCATCTCGAAGGCAATCTCCAAGAGAGATTCGATATCGATAAGAGGTAGCCAATGATCACTCGCATCCATCTCCTCTAATATCTCCCTCTTCTTTTCATAATAACAGCAATCTGGATGTACTATTCGAATATACATAGAAAGAGCCCAGTCCTCGGAAGAGATCCATTCTACTTTGCAATCTTTGATCTCTTCGATGGGCTTATTACACTCCTCGCAGTTCATTACATAAACTCCAATCTTTCTCTTCGAATCTGGAGGAGATATTCTCTAGCCTCGCGATCATCCATATCATCATACATCATCATAACGGCCTGAACTGGAGAGATTAGAGAGGCTTGCATCTTCGCGATAATATCCTCTCTCTGCGCTCGCATCTCATCCGGTGTTAATGGCATAGAGTGGTAACTTACTCGATATCCATCCTCCGGAAGAGATGTACCGAGGAAGCGATTAGAGAGCATCGCAGTTTTAGCGAGTAACTCCTCATCTCCTAATCGGAATACAGGTGCAAATTTTTTCTGGGCTTCTCTCTGGCCACTCTTAGACACTGCGAGAGCATAACCGGATCTCGGATCTCCGTTCGTTCTACTTAGTTCGCTCGGAGAGAGGCCTGCTGCTAGTCCTACTCTCATCTCATACTTAGAGATGCTTTCGAGGAGAGCATGGGGATCCGTAGGAATAGAGAAGGAACCTACAAGGGGTTGGCCTTGGGCATCTGGATCTTGAGTAAATACGAGAATAGAACTCGGATCGGTAGCGATAGAAGATCTCCGGGCTATCTCGTTCTGGTCTATCTGAGATAAACCGGCTACGGAGAGGCCTGCTACATATTTCTGGCTCCAACACGCATCGCGTACCAAATGAACCCACATACTGTACAGGACTGCGCTCGTTAGGGAGCCATAGACCATTTGAGAAGCGTTATAAGAATCCCATAAGAATCCGGTTTTTTCTGCATGGTATAGAACCACTGGGAGGAATGGATTCCCATCTCCATCTCGATAAGGATAATCCTCTCCTCGGTGGGTAGGATGGCCCATAAACTCTTCCGATACATCTCTTCCAAGAGATCCATCTGTCTCTATAATATACATTCCGAAGATAGGCATAAGAGGATCTCTGATATCGATTACATCTGCAACCCATAGAGGCTTTCCATTATGTTCTCGAAGTCTGGCCTCTTGATAATATACAGGAATATCCGGTTGATCTGGATGGGATTCGCAATATAGGAGATCTGGAGTAACTATTCGATATTGTATACCCGGTGCGATAGTGGGAGAGCCTTCTACATGAGGATTAACATCGATTCGAATAGCACTCTCTCGGAGTCCGATTACCATCTGTTGCGCTCTCTGCATAAGCTGCCATAATCCGGCCTTCGTTACCAGTCCTTCTCGAGAGGTAAGATCGGATATATCTCCGTTAAGATTCGTTACTGCAGGTATCTCATGATAAAGTACGGATAACTGTCTTGTAA